>JAABUM010004458.1_pt1 | contig 15762 bp, 12 predicted proteins | sample 5559161 | NCBI WGS metagenome assembly JAABUM01 (sample SAMN10711868, study PRJNA513369) | rock metagenome | isolation source: Antarctica rocks | place: Antarctica: Victoria Land, Siegfried Peak nord
ATTGCGCCGCCCTGGACGCCGCGGACCTACCCGTCGACCCGGCGCTCATCCGCCACGGCGACTGGCACTTCGCGGGCGGCTATGCGGAGATGCACGCGCTCCTGGCGCTGCCCGACCCGCCCACCGCGGTCTTCGTCGGCAGCGACGAGCAGTGCCTGGGCGTCTATCGGGCCTTACACGAGCACGGCCTGGCGATCCCCGCGGCTATGAGCGTCGTCGGCTTCGATGACATGCCGTACGCGGAGCTGCTGACGCCCGCCCTAACGACGGTGCGCCAGCCTTTGCGGGAGATGGGACGCGTGGCGACGACGATGCTCTTGCGGGTGATCGCCGGGGAGCCGGTCGAGACGCTGCGCGTCGAGCTCGCCACGCCGCTCATCAGGCGCGCGTCCTGCGGGCCGCCCCGCCACGGCCCGTGAGACAGGCGCGGGCCGCCGCCCCAACCACCGTCTGTCGGGACCCGCAGACGCGCCAACGGGCGTCGAGGTGTGGCGGCTGGAAAGAGGGTCACCGCGCACCACCGCTGGCCACAGACGACAACAGCGAGTGCTATGCACGCCCACCTGTGCTGGCCGCTTGGCTCATCCGTGCCTCCAGTGCGACCCTGAGAGCACATGCTCAGCCTGCCTTCCCTAATTGGCAGGAGGCCGTTGTCTCGGCTTTCGGGGGCGGATGAGCCAAGCGGCCAGAATGCCGATGGCGACCTGTGCTGGCCGCTTGGCTCATCCGGCCTGTCCCTCAGGGCTTTGAGCCTTCCACCTCCCTGTTCAGACGCAGCAGAGTACCGTGAGCGATCAGCACTCCGCTTGCACGGCCGTCACCCAGAATCCCCACGCCCTGCACTGGATGCTCATGCAGCAGCGCGTATACTCATGCACAGCTTGAGGTTGGTCATGCCGCAGTCAGCGACCAACCGGAGTAGCGTCGAAGCTCACACGCGGGGAGCGCCCATCTCACGCCACCTTGTTGCCATTGAAGATCATGCTGCCGCTTTGAGTGAGGCTGGCTCGCCTGTCATGCTGAGCCGTCTACCCGACGGATGTAGCAAACGGCCAGCACAAGGGTATTGACAGCGGCAATGACTCCGCCTATACTCAGTACTACTAAAGCCTGTTACTAATCCGTACAAGCGGGTGCGGCGTGCATGGGATGTGCGATGTCAGAAAAGAAAGCGCTATCTCGCCCCACCAGCCGTGACGTGGCCCGCCTGGCTGGCGTGTCTCAAACAACGGTCTCCTTTGTGCTCAACGAGGCGGCCAATGTGTCTATCTCCCAGGAGACGCGGACGCGGGTGCGCGCGGCGGTCGTCCAGCTGGACTACCACCCGCACGACGGGGCGCGCAGCCTCAGCCGGCGGGCCTCACGGGCCATCGGCCTGGCTATCCCGGATGCGGACAACCCGCACTACCGCGAAATCGCGGCGGGCGTCGAGCAGTATGCGGAGAGCAAGGGCTACACTGTGGTCCTGGCCATCACAAACTTCGATGTCCGGCGTGAGCGGCAGGCGCTGGCCTGGCTCAAGCAACAGCGCTGCGACGCCGTGATCATCTCCTCGGTGCATTGGGCGGATCTGCGCGAGGAGATGCGCCTGCTGCGCAGCCAGGGGCATCCCGTGACCACGCTGGGCCGCCGCGACGCGCCGCTGGATAGCGTGGGCCCGCCGGGCGCCGTGGGCGAACGCCTGATCGTGGAGCACTTGGCCGGCCTGGGGCATCGCCACATCGGCTACATCTACGGGGTGTTTAGCCATGCGGCGTTTCATGAGCGCCTGGCCGCCTGCCTGGCCGCCCAGCGCGCATGCGGGCTGCCTGTCGTCGAGGCGTGGGTGCGCCGCTGCGGCCCGACCGTCGAGGACGGCTACCGTGAGACGCGCGCCCTGCTCGACGCCTGCGTGGGTTCCCAACGGCCCACCGCGCTGATCGTGGTCAATGATCATCTGGCCATCGGCGTGCTGGCCGCCCTGCATCAGGCGGGCATCGCCGTGCCCGAGCAGATCAGCGTGGCCTCGTTCGATAATACTCCCCTGGCCCCCTACCTCATCCCCGGCCTGACCAGCGTTGATCATGACGCGCGGGACATGGGCCAGCAGGCCGCCCGCCTGAGCATTGACCGCCTGACCCTCCCCCATGGGCCGCCCCTCCACCTGGACACCAGCGCGCGGCTGGTGGCGCGCGGCTCGACTGGGCCGGCCCCGCCGGCCCCGCGTCAGTGGGGCGAGAAGGAGGCGCCCGCGTCAGGATAGTGTGTGTCCACGGAGTCATCGCCGACCCCATCCCGCATCCGGCCTGCCGGTGAGGCTATAGACCCAAAGGAGGACAATAGTGTCGAGACGTCTTCGCGTCATCACCGCGATCCTTGCTCTGGCTGCCCTGCTCGTGCCCACCCAGCTCTCCCGCGCGCAGTCGCGCGCCGCCGCTGACGATCTCAGCGGCACGATCCATATCAACCTATCCGGCAATAATCAGGATGTGTGGCAGCAGATGGCGATCGCCTACGAGCAGCTGCACCCCAATGTGAAGGTCGTGGTGGACCTCAAGCCCGGCCAGGGCTACGCCGACTACATTAGCGCTGGCTTCGCCGCCGGAGCGCCGCCCTTTGACCTGGTCTACAACAACCAGAACGCCGCGTTGATCAACGGCGGCAAGTTCCTGGACTTTGCGCCCTACCTGAACCGGCCCGACCCCTACATCGGCGGCAAGCCCTGGAAGCAGGCCATTGACCTGCGCGCCATGCAGGCCACGGGGGCCAACAGCAAGATCTACGACCTGAACCTGGAGACGGTGCAGGTGCTGTGGTTCTACAACAAGGACATCTTCGACAAGGTGGGCATCCACGAGGTGCCCAAGACCTGGAGCGATCTGCTGGCCGTCAGCGCAAAGCTCAAGAAGGCCGGCTATATCCCGCTGGCCCTGGCCGGCGACTACTCCACGCTGTGGGGCGGCAACGGCGGCTGGCTGTTCCGCATGTACGCCGATCAGGTCACGCGGAGCCTGGTCAAGGACCAGCACTCGCAGCCCGGCGACTACACCTACGACAAAGCCGTTGACCCTACCTGGAAGTACAACCCAGCCGATCCCTATAACGACGACGCGGACAAGATGACCTTCAACAGCTTGCGCCGCCTGATCGCCATCAAGAACTCGTTCTCCGATACGCCCGAGCAAGCCAAGATGGACCGGTGGCGCAACGACAGCCTGCCCATTCAGTCGGTGGACCAGAACATCCACGACCTGCTGGCCAACTACACCCCGCCCGGCTGGTACGGCATCAACCAGGATACCGCCTACTCGCTGTTCCTGCGCCAGAAGGCCGCTATCTTGCTCGACGGCGGCTGGCGGCTCAGCTCCTTTGAGAAGGATCTGAACAACCTGAAGGTGACCAAGTCCAAGACGGCGCTCAAGCCGTTCACCCTGTCCAGCTTCAATAACCCCTCGATGACTGGTTCCTACGTGCAGGCGCCGGCCCGCACCATTGAGGTGGCCATTGATTTCTACGGCGTGCCCAAGAAGAGCTTCGCCCAGAACAAGTTGAACGTGGACTTCCTGATGTGGTTCACCAGCCCCAAGGGGTACGGCAAGTTCATTGACGCGTCGGTCAACAGCCCCAATGGCAGCCTGACCGGCCCGCCGATCATCCGCAATGTGGAGCTGCCGGCCAACCTGAAGGAACGCTACGCCAAGCTCAAGTTTATCGGCAACACGGAGAAGGGCGGCACCTCGGGCGTGGGTGCCCGCGGCTTCGACGACTACCAGCCCAGCGTGCGCGGCTGGGTCAGCCTGGTGCAGCAGTACTTCTCCAACAAGCTGACCACGGCGCAGTTCGCCGCCGCCGAGCAGAAAAACGTGCAGGACAACTTCGAGAACGTGCTGGCCTTCCAGAAGCTGAAGGACAGCGACTTGCTCACCCCGGCCAAGAAGCCGCCCACACGCCAGTAGGGCGGTAGGAGAGTAGGGTGTGGTTCGCAGCGAGGAGGGGTGGGCACTGCCTGCCCCTCCCGCCGGGCGCCGCGCGGGAGTAGTGCGATGCGATGGGGCATGGGGTGGCGTGGGCTGTGGGCCGGGCTGGCCCTGCTGGGCTGGGTTGCTCTTGGTCCAGTGGGCCATGGCGCCCGCGCCGACGGGGCCGGCCAGCTCTGGCAGTTCAAGGCCAGAGACATTGTCTACGCCACGGCCACCTCGGCCGATGGGGCGCTGACCATGGTGGGTTCGCGCGACTCGGCGGCCTATGCGCTCAATCGCGGCGGCACGGTGCTGTGGAAATACACCACGGCCAACGTGGTCACCGCCGTGGCCGTCGCGCCCGACGCCTCCTATGCCGCCGTGGCCTCAGCCGACGGCACGCTGACCCTGCTCGACCGCGCCGGCCACGTGGTGTGGAAGAAGACGGCCAGCGGGCCGCTGGGCGCGGTGGCCCTGACCATAGGGGCCGCCCGCGTGGCCTACGGGGTGAACGACACCGCCGCGCTGAACAAGGACCAGAACCTCTATCTGCTCGATCACGCCGGCCGCCAGTTGTGGAAGAGCGCGCTGGGCGGCAGCCCGCTGTCCGTGGCCATCACGCCGGATGGGGCTCACATCGCGGTGGGCGCCGACGACTCCAGCGTGACCGTCTTCGACGGGGCCGGCCAGCAGGTCTGGCAAGATGGGGCCAACGACATCGTGGACGGTGTGGCCATCTCGGCCAACGGTGCGCTGGTCGCCGTGGGCTCGGAGGACCACAAGGTCTACCTCTACAGCGGCGCGGGCAAGAAGCTGTGGACCTACGGCACGGGCGATAAGGTGCATGCCGTGGCCATCAGCGCCGACGGGTCGCGCATCGCCGCTGCCTCGGAAGACACCAACCTCTACCTGCTCAACCGCGCGGGGGCCGTGGTCCTGCGTACCGTCACCGGGCAGGTCGGCTACGCCGTGGCCCTCTCCGCCGACGCGCGCGTGCTCATCGTCGGCCTGGGCAACGGTATGGCCAGCGCCTACGACACCGGTGGCGCGCTGGCCGGGTCCGCCGCCGACCGGCGGGCATTCTACCTGCGCGTGGCCGTCGGCGTGGGCGTGCTCCTGCTCCTGCTGGCCCTCTATGGCCTGTACCTGCGGACCAACCCGCGCGGGCGGGCGGCGGCCGGCCGTCGGGTGGCCGCCGCGCGGCGCGGGGGCCGTCGGCTGTGGCGGGCGCGGCTGTCCTACGTGCTGCTGATCCCCACCTTTGCCTTGCTGCTGGTGTTCAACTACTATCCCGCCCTCTCCGGTATCTATCACTCGCTGACCGCGTGGCGGCCCAGCATCCGCACGGAGTTCGTGGGCCTGGCCAACTTCCAGGCCATGATCACCGACCGCTACCTGACCATCGGCATCGTCAACCTGTTGATCCTGCTGGTCAGCGGCGTGGTCAAGACCGTCACCGTGCCCCTGATCGTCGCCGAGATCCTCTTCCACCTGCGTTCCCGGCGCGCCCAATACTGGGCACGCACCGCCTTCGTGGTGCCTACAATCGTGCCCGCCGTGGCCGGCATCCTGGTGTGGCGCTTCATCTATGACCCCAACCTGGGCCTGGCCAACCAGTTCCTGCGCGGGGTCGGCCTGGCCGGCTGGACCCATAGCTGGCTGGGTGAGCCGGGGTACGCCCTGGGCGCGATCATCTTTATCGGCTTCCCCTGGGTCGGCGTGTTCCCCCTGCTGGTGCTCTACGCCGGTCTGATCGCCATCTCCTCGGAGACCCTGGAGGCGGCCACCGTGGACGGCGCGGGGGCGCTGCGGCGCATCTGGAGTATCCATATTCCCCTGCTGCTCGGCCAGTTCAAGCTGCTGCTGATCCTGACCTTCATCGGGGGCATCCAGGATTTTACGGGCATTTTCATCCTGACCGAGGGCGGCCCGCTGGACTCCACCTACGTGCCGGGGCTGGAGCTGTACTTCAACGCCACCCGCTTCGACAACCTGGGCTACGCCTCAGCCATCGGCGTGGTTCTCTTCGCCGTGATCATGGTTGTGACCATCGTGCAGCTGCGCTTTGTGCGCGCCTCCGCCGAGGGCTAGAGGGCCTGTTGTACCCGGAAAGGGAGGCACACGTCGCCAATGTCCCGCAATAATACCGTCGCCGCCCCCGCCCCGGCCTCCACGCTGCGGCGCGGCCAGGCCACCCGAGCGCGGGGGTGGGCCCGCCAGGCCGGGCTGTACGCCGCCGTGGCCGCCTTTCTGGTGCTCACCTTCGTGCCGGTGGTGATCATGGTCACCATGTCATTTCGCAATAACGGCCAGATCTACACCAACTTCTGGGGCCTGCCCGATCCGTGGCTGTTCAGCAACTATGTGACCGGCTTCGGCAGCATCATTCGCTACGCGCTCAACAGCGTGGCCTACTCGCTCACCTCGGTCGTGCTGATCGTGATCCTCTCCTCGCTGAGCGGCTATGTCTTCGCGCGCCACCGGTTCCCCGGCAGGGAGCTTTTGTTCCTGCTAATCCTGGGCCTGCTGATGATCCCCGGCGTGCTGACGCTGATCCCGGCCTTCGTGCTGGTCCACCAACTTGGCCTGTGGAATACGCCGCTGGCGCTGATCCTGCCCTGGACCGCCGGCGGCCAGGTGCTGGGTATCTTCCTGTGCCGCAGCTTTATCGCCTCGCTGCCCCAGGAGCTGTTCGAGGCGGGGCGGATGGATGGGGCCAGCGAGTTCACCCTGTGGTATCGCGTGGCCGTGCCCCTGTCGTGGCCGATCCTGATGACCCTGGCCATCCTGAGCATGGTGGGCAACTACAACGACTTCATCTGGCCGCTGCTGGTGATCAGCGACGACAGCCTGCAGGTGGTCAGCGTGGGCCTGACCCAGTTCACCAGTTCGCACGGGGTGACCGACTTCGGCCCCCAGATGGCCGCCTATGTGGTGGCCTCGGTGCCCCTGCTGATCGTGCTGATGTTCGGCATGAAGTATTTTATCCAGGGCATCACCTCCGGCGCGATCAAGGCCTGAGCCGCCCCAGTACCCAGCGCCCGGCGTGTAGAGAGGAGATGAGCGATGATGGTGGAGATCCCGGAGAACCTCTATCAGGGCGAGCTGGTGGCCTACCCGGGGCCGTGGAGCTTTCTGCTGGAGAAGTCGCACCTGATCCTGGTCAGCGATCAGGATCTGATTGATCTATGCGACCCCGACCGGGTGGTGGACCTCAGCCTGACTCATGAGCCCCGCCGGGAGAGCCTGCGCCAGGTCTGCGCCCAGGCCCAGGCCCGTGGCCAGCGTACCCTGATCCTGGCCTACGACCACTTCTTCAGCCAGTACCGCCCTGGCCAGAGCGAGCCGCGCCGCCTGACCCCCGATATGCCGGCGTACGTCGAGCGCATCGCCACGATCGCCCGCTTCGCCGCCGGCTACGGCCTGGCCCTGGAGCTGAGCCTGCTCAGCCCCCTGGAGATCGGCCCGGCCTACCAGGCCCACACCGGCCAATCAGGTGTGTGGATGCACGTGCGCAAGGGCCTGCGCGACACGCGTAGCGGCGGCTTCAGCGTGGAGCTGTGGCAACAGAAGCGCTGGGTCAACAACAAGGGCGTGGTGACCCTCGACGACGCCGGGGTGCGCGTGTTTGCCTACCGGGAATCGCCCATCGCCGGCACGCCCTACCGCGTGGTGGACCCCGCGTCGCTGCGCGAGATCAGCGATGTGGCCCGCGTTGAACGCTGGGAACACCTGGCCGTGACCGACGGCGGCTACCGGGCCGAACGGGTGCGTGTCCACGGCGAGGGCCGCGCCGATGTGGGGGACCGCGACCGCGTGCTGGTCGTGCAGATGTATCGCACGCCCGAGATGGACTACCTGAGCGAACAGGCCCTGCCCTTTTTGACCGGCCTGATTGATCGCTACGTGGACGCGGGCATCGCCCTGAACGGCCTCTACTCTGACGAGATGCATATCCAGCAGGACTGGCGCTACTCGGGCCACCACGACAACGGCGAGTTTGCCCTGCGCTACGTCAGCGACGGCCTGATCACGCGCTTTGCAGGGCGCTACGGCGACGAGTACGCCGACTTCGCCCGCTACCTGCTGTATTTCGTCTACGGCCAGGAGGACGCCAGCCACGACCTCAGCGCCAAGACCGGTGTGATGCACGTCTTTGGCGACACGCCCGCGGCCATCCGCCAGACCGCGCTGTTCCGCGCCCGCTACTACCACCTGCTGCAGGATGGCGTGGTTGACCTGTTCGTGCGGGCCAAACGGCACGCCGAGAGCCGCCTGGGCCACCGCCTGGAGACCCGCGCGCATGCCACCTGGGCCGAGAGCCCCACCATAGACGCCTGGCTGCACGGCCAGGAGAACCAGTATGCCCAGCAGTACGAGTACACCTCCAACTTCCTGTGGTCCAACACGGTGCATCAGGCCGCCTCGGCGTGCTACGACTACTTCCGCTGGGGCGACTACCTCACGGGCACGGGCAACGATCACGCCGAGTGCGGCTGGCTGGACCGCAACTACCTGGGCCTGGCGTTGGCCTGCTCCACCGGTGTGCTGAACGAGGTGCCCTACTCCTACGCCGCGCACTGGGGTATGCCCGAGGAGGTCAGCAGGCGGCGGGCCGACCTGGTGGACGCCTACGGCGCGGCTGGTTCGCCCCTGTTCGGTATCGTGCAGGACATGCAGCACCGTGATGTTGAAGTGCTGATGCTCTATCCCCTCGACCTGGTGGCCCTTGAGGAGCGTTTTGGCAGCTGGATGACCCAGTATGGCTACGCCAACCTGATCAGCCAGGCCAAACTGCTCGAACGGGGCACCGTCCGCGCCGGGGCCATCGAGGTGGGGGATAGGCGGTTTACCACACTGGTGGCCCTGTGCGAACCGTTCCCCAGCCCGGGTTTACTGACGCTGATGCGGGACTTTGTGGAGGACGGGGGGCGGCTGATCTGGTCCGGGCCGCCGCCAGTGCTGACCGCCGAGGGTGGGGACGCCCTCACCCCGTGGCAAGAGATCTTTGGCTGCCGCCACACGCCGGGCCAGAACGAGGGCATGATGGCCGCCGGCATGCGCGTGGACTTCCAGGGCGCGCTGGCCGGGGTCGCGGCGCAGATTATCTTGACCGGGCTGCTGGTGGACCGCATCTATCCCGTGACCCCCCTGGCAGGCACGGAGCGGGTGGCCCAGGTCAAGGGCCACATCGTGGGTACGCTGCACGCCCTGGCCGGTGGCGGCAGCGCCACCTTCCTGGGCTACCGCCCTCGCGATGATCAGTCGCGCAGCCTGGGCTATGAGACGCGCAACTGGTTCGAGGTGTTGCACGCGCTGGGCGCGTATCCCCCCACGGGGCGCTTCGCGGAGGGGAACGACAACACCGAGTACCTGTCACGCACGACCGAGTACCTGGCTTGCCGGTTCCCCAACGGGGCGGTGACCATCGCGCCGCACCTGCACGAGCTTGAGGAGGCCTGGCCGGGCGGCTTCGCCCGCGACGCCGCCGAGGACCGCGCCCTGCTGGCCGGGCTGGATCTGCCCACCCGCGCGCTGAGCCTGCGCGAGTTCAGGGTAGCGGGCCATACCGTCATCTATGACGGCGTGGGCGCGCTGGCCTTCCGCCTGGACGAGCAGGGCATGTTGACCGCCTTTGCCGGCGGCGGGGCCACCGCGATCACCGTGGACGGGCGCACGACCGTCTTCGCCGACACGGGGGACGCTGAGGTAGCCTGGGCACCCGTGCCCGCCGGCCGGCGCGTAGCCGGGGGTGCGCTCCTCCAGCTGATGGTCAAGGGCGAAGGGCGCTACCGCGTGCCGGCCACGGGCCTGCCCGACGACCTGGAGCTGATCGCCGAGGGGGCCACGCCGGGCAGCCGCGGCGGCTCTGTGCCCAGCCAGCGGGAGGATGACATGCTGGTGTTCGTGGTCACACCCCGGACAGCAGGGCGGTGGATCTACGGCGTACGGGGCGCGGCGGCAACGGGATAGTCGCGCCATCCTGGACCGGTGAGGACGCGCGAGGGGAACAGATGTACCTGGCATGGCATGCGGTCACGGGCCATTCCACCGCTTGTCTTGGACGGTGCATGAGTATCCACGTATGGCAGGTGTCCTTGCAGCGGACATCGTCTCGGTCGTGCTAGACTTTCGTCATGATCCGCGTACCCACGGATGGACCGGGCCAGTGCTCCGGGCGACGGATGCCCGAGGCAGCGGTTAGCGCTCTGGTGTGTGGGTGCGCGGCGCGGTGCGCGAGACGTACGCAGCGTGGCTGGAGGCAGGCCGCCGTGCTGGTGGCGGAGGCGCGCGTGGAGATGGATGAAGGAAAGGGTCCCCAATGCCCCCTGTTTTTGGCTATGTCGCCTCACATGAACAGTTCCCGGTTCCGCTCCTCCTGGAGACCACTGTCCTGGCCGAGCAGGCGGGCTTCGAGGCGATGTGGGCCAGTGACCACTTCCATCCCTGGCAGGACAACCAGGGCCATGCGGGCCACGCCTGGGTCACCCTAGGGGCGCTGACCCAACGCACGCGGACGCTGGTGCTGGGCACCGGGGTCACCTGCCCCACCTTTCGGAACAACCCGGCTGTGGTGGTCCAGGCCTTTGCCTCGCTGGGTGTGCTCGCGCCCGGTCGGATCTTTCTGGGCGTGGGCACAGGCGAAGCGCTCAATGAGGTGCCCACCGGCGGGGGCTGGGGCCGCTATGCCGAGCGCGCAGCCCGCCTGGTGGAAGCCATCACCATCATCCGCGCCCTGTGGGACCACGACTGGGTCAGCTATCACGGCACGTACCATCACATCGAGCAGGCGCGCCTCTTTGACAAGCCCACCCAGCCCGTGCCGCTCTATGTCGCTGCCAGCGGGCCCAAAAGCGGTTTCCTGGCGGGCCAGCACGGCGCCGGTCTGGTGACCGTGGGCGGCATCTTTGGCGAGCAGGGGCAGAGCGTGCTGGCCGCCTTCGCGGAGGGAGCGCGCGCCGCGGGCAAGGATCCCACGGCCATGGCCAAGCTGGTCGAGGTGTTTGCCGTGCTGGGCGATGAGGACGCGGCGCTGCCCGGGGCGCGCCTCTGGCAGTTCAGCGGCGCGATTGACGGCTTGTTTGAAGTGGCTGATCCCCGGGAGATTCGGCGCATCGCCGAAGAGCGCACCACGCCGCGGGCTGTGCTGACGTCGTGGATTGTCAGTCCCGACCCCGCCGTGCATGCCGCGGCGCTGAGTAAGCTTGCCCGCCAGGGGTTCACGCACATCTTCATCCATGCCCCGCAGCAAGACCAGCGTCACTTCATTGAGACGTACGGGAACGCGGTGCTTCCGGCGGTCCGCCGCGCCTAACGGGCGCGCCCAGGCCCTGGCGCCGCCGACGCGCAGCCCGGCGCAGGACGCGCTGAGGTCCCGTGCCGCTGCTGGTGATCACGATCACCGCGAGGGGCGGCCTCGGGGTGGGTTGGCAGGACCGCGGCGGCCAGGGCGGGGGCTACTCAGCGGACGATTCCTGGCTGACGGTCGGCGCGAGGGCCTGGCGCAGCGCGGCGATCAGCAGACCTGTATCGGAGCCCAGGCCGACCATGCCGAAGCCCTGAGCCTGCCGGCGACGACGGTCAGCGCTGTCCCGGGCCAGCACCCCAGACGCAATGCCCCGCTCGGCGGCGCGCCGCTTGATGTCCAGGATCGTCTCGGCCACGCCAGGCCCCTCCCAGGCCCCCAGAGCGCCTGTGCTGGCCGAGAGGTCGGCAGGTCCAAAGAAGATTGCGTCCAGGCCCGGCGCCGCGAGGATGTCGTCAATGGCGGCGACGGCCTCCGCTGTCTCGATCAGGGGAATGACCATCACCTCGTCGTCGGCCGTCTCCACGTACTCATGGGCGCCCAGACCCCAGCGGACTGCGCGCTCCCCGCCAAAACCACGGGCGCCGCGCGGGGGGTAGCGCGCCCACCGCAAGCCCAGGTCCACGTCGCCCCGTGAGCGTACCATGGGCACGATGATGCCTGCCGCGCCCATGTCCAGCACGCGCTTGACCAGGTGCTGGGCGATGTCGGGAATGCGCACCAGCACGGTTGTGTCGGTGCGGTGCGCGGCGCGGAGGTGTTCGAGTACCTCGCGATAGCCCAGGTGGCCATGCTCCATATCCACGCAGACCCAGTCCAGACCCAGCTCGGCGGCGATCTCCGTGATCGTGGGACTCTCTAGAGTGACCCACAGCCCAGTGGTGGCACGGCCCTCCCGCAGGCGCTGGCGCAGAAGGTTTTTCATGGGTCATCCCCTCAATAGCGACCGGTTGACCACCGTGGGCGGCGGAGTGGCGCGCCGCTAGCCACGGGCGCCGCCGAGCCGCGCACGCGGACGGGGATGGCTCAGCACAGCGCCGTTGACGATGTACTGGGGGACATCACCGCGGGCCACGGCCAGGATAGCCCGGCAAGCCGACAGCTCCATCTCCTGAAAGCACTCGTCGGTCCAGCAGAGAGAGTGCGGTGTGAGGATTACCGTGTCCAGGCCCAGGAGCGGATTGTCGGCGGCCACCGGTTCGCTGGCAAAAACGTCCAGCCCTGCTCCAGCAAGCGCGCCGCCGGCAAGCGCGGCGGTGAGCGCCTGCTCGTCCACGATGGGACCACGCGCGGTGTTGATCAAGGAGGCCGTCGGCTTCATCAGGGCCAGTTCGCGGCCGCCGATCAGGCCACGTGTGGCCTCGGTCAGCGGGCACGTGACACAGACAAAGTCCGCCGCGCTCAGCAGGGCGTCCAGACCAACCAGGGTGAGGTCCAGGCTGACCACCTCCTCAGGAGCGACGTAGGGATCGTAGCCCAGCAGGCGCATCTCCAGCGGCGCCAGCAGGCGGCACAGGTCGCGCCCGATATTGCCCACGCCAATGATGCCCACCGTGCGGCCGGTCAGACCAGTCCCCATATAGGCGGCCCGCTCAGCCCAGCGTCCGGAGCGCACCAGGCGATCCTTGATCACAAGCCGCTGGGCCAGAGCCAGGATCAGGGTCAGGGTTGCCGTGGCCACGGGGCGGCGACGGCGTCGGGGGTAATCGTCACCAGCACCCCCGACGCCGTCGCCGCAGGGATGTCGATCATGTCATACCCCACACCCACCCGCACGATCACAAGGGCGCGCAGGTCGGGTCCTTCAAAGGTGTGGGCCGTGTAGCGCGGCGCGAAGGAGAGCAGGGCATCGCAGCCGATGATATCCTCAGCGGTCAGCTCTGAGGTCACGCGGTCGAGAAACCCATAGGTGAGGCCCGGTGTGTCAGCAAGCAGGCGCAGGCCGGCGCCCCCGGTGATCAGCGTGCCGTCGGGCGCGCGCATATCCCGCGTGATGCCGATATGAAAGGGGCGGCTGCTGGACACCGGTCTGCTCCTCGTCGCTCGGCAGGCAGGGGCGGGAGGCGCCCGCCCACGCCCAGTATGGTCAGCAGAGCGTGCGCCTGTCAACTCCGTCGTCCTGGGGAGCCCACGGCGAGCGGCGCTGGATGCTGGGAGCCGCTGTGACGGAGCAGGGGTTCAGGACCCCAGGACCCGCCTCTGCCGGGCTGGGCCGCCCGCTCTGCTCATGTACTGGAGGCAGTGGCGCCGGCCCGCCAGGTGATGGCCCGAGGTGGCGCTGGCCCGGGGCGCCCAGCGGCAGGACGGAGGGCGGCAGGGGCGGGGCGTCCAAGGGGTGCTATACTCCTGCATAGTGCGGTTATGCTGGGCATGCCAGGAGGCGTAGATCCAGCACGCCACGGGAGAGGAGGCGAGCACATGCCCGTGACCGCTCACCGCATCGTGTTTCCCAGGGTTGGCGAGGTGGGCGCCGACCTGTGTGAGATTCCCGACCCCGGGCCACACCAGCTGCTGATCCGGACGGAACGGACGGCGGTGAGTGCGGGCACGGAGCTGACGGGGCTGCTCGGCGTGCATCCCCGCACCAGGGCGTTCCCGGTCTACCCCGGCTACTCCCACGTCGGCGTCGTTGAAGCCATGGGCGCGGGCATCACCGGCGTCCAGGTCGGCGACCGTGTCCTTTCCATGGTTGGACACCAGAGCTACCTCCTGCTCGATTGTGCGCCCGATCACCCCGGCGGCCCGGCCTACGTGGAGCGGGTGCCCGACGACGTGCCCTCCGACCAGGCCACCTTTGCCATCCTGGGCAGCGTGGCCCTGCACGGCATCCGCCGGGCCCAGCGCCAGATGGGTGCGGCGGCCGTCGTCTTCGGGCAGGGCATCATCGGCCAGCTCCTGGTGCAGCTGGCCCGCCTCTCGGGGTGTTCCCCCATTATCGCTGTCGACACGGCGCCCGACCGTCTGGAGCGCTCCCGGATCAGCGGGGCGGATGTGGTTGTCCGCGCGGACCAGGAGGATGTGGCGCCGGAGGTCAGCCAGGCCACCGAGGGCCGCGGCGCCGAGGCGGTCTTCGACGCCACCCGCACACCGGCCACCCTGCCGATCATGATGAAGGTCGCCGCCGTCGGCGGCACGGTGCTGGTGGTGGGCAGCCTGATGGGCACGGTGGAGATTGATGCCTTCGTGGACCTGCAACTCAAGGAACTCTCCATCGTGGGCTGCTACCAGCCGGCGGCCCCTCTCCAGCCCCACCACACCTTCCCCTAGACCCAGGCGCGCAACCGGCGGATCATTCTCGCCATGCTGGGCGACGGGCGGCTGCGGCTGGACCATCTCATCACGCACGTCGCGCCAGCCACGGCCGCGCCCGCTGTCTTCGCGATGATGGAGCGCGGCCCTAAGCGGCCCGGCGGTGTCGGTTCGTACTTTTTGCGGCAGCGATGAGCAGTGGCTCCAGCGTCGTTACGGTAGCGCGAACGACCGCCAGATCTACGAACTGTGGCCGCCGATCCACTTAGTGGGTAGCTGGGCGTTGTGTTGACCTGGACTGAGCCTGACCCGGGACCGACAGTCTAGCCGGAGGAGCCGTCCTGCCCATCCGCAGCGGGCGTGCCCGGCTTGTCGTGCCCGCCTGTGCGGAGACGCGCGGGCGCCTGCCGTCCCTCCCCTGTACGAGTGGGCCGCGTCATCTGCCGGGCTCACCGGCTCGCCTGCATCCACTAGGCGCCTCTCAGTCCTTCAACGTGAGCCGGAGCAGAGCCGCGAATGACATGCGCTCCCCCCGTGCGTTGTTCGACGTTGTTGCAAGCGGCCACTGACCATCCCACCACCTATCTTGGGCGGTGCATGAGTATCCGCGTTGCTGCATTCTTATGCGCCATGACGACTCCGCTCCCTGCCGCTGGTTCCAGAGGACCTCGTGCAAGCGGCGCGCTGACACCTCGCGCTACTCCGCCATGAATCATGATCGTGGCACGACACGGCACTGGGCTCCACCCTGGATGACCGGCTGTCGCTGACGCAGCGGTCTCCACTCACCCACGCAGGGAGCCAAGACACTATCATTGGTAGAGGGGATCACACAAAGGAGCCGCTGATGACCGGACTGGGGACCTCTCTTTCACTCTCTCCAAGGCGCGTGGCTGAGCAGCTCTTGAGCAATCGGTGGGGGCATCCTGTGCGCCTTGGCGAACCGGACCACCTGAGCACCGGGGCGCGCGCCTCCGTCTCGCGCTATCGGGTGCAGGACGGTCCCAGTACCGCGCCCCCGACGGTCATCCTGAAGCACGTGCGCGCGTCCGCCGACGTGCCCTACACGCCTGATCGCTCCAGCATTCCAGCATGGACATTCCTCAATGACTGGGCGGGCACACAGTTTCTGGACGCCCTCCCAGTATTACAGTTGTAGATAGATTAGGATGAGAGGAGAAGACTCGCTCTCTTCTCAGATGGACCTGCTCATGATCACGTTGCCGCCTCTGCTGTCGCTCACGTCTGGCCCGTTTACCCGCTCGACCC
>JAABUM010004459.1_pt1 | contig 15758 bp, 16 predicted proteins | sample 5559161 | NCBI WGS metagenome assembly JAABUM01 (sample SAMN10711868, study PRJNA513369) | rock metagenome | isolation source: Antarctica rocks | place: Antarctica: Victoria Land, Siegfried Peak nord
GGAGCTCGTCGCCGCGACCGACCTCCGCGACGACCGTCATGTCGGGCTCGAGGTCGAGCAACGTGGCCAGGGCGCCCCGCACGAGCGCCTGGTCATCAGCGAGGAGGAGCCGGATCGTCACCGCGCGACCTCCCAGGCTCTTCGGTCAGCAGGCGGTCCAGCGGCGGCGGCGGAACGGGCGGCCGGCTGCCGGGTGGGCGGATGAGCCGCCTCCCGGGGCCCCCTCGAGCTCGCCCCCGCGGACGTCGCCGAGTTCGCGGCGATGACCGCCAGGGAGAAACCACCCTCCGAAGGCGTCTCCGTGACGATCCGTGCCCCGACGCCGGCCGCCCGCTCGCGCAGGCCACCAAGGCCGTTGCCACCGTGGACTGCCACCTGGCTGCAGCCCCGGCCGTCGTCGGTGATCCGGATGCGGTCCGCACCGAGGCTGACCGTGCACTGCCGGGCGCCACTGTGGCGCACGACGTTCGTCACGCCCTCACGGATGGTCCAGGCGAAGAGCTCCCGCCACTGGGAAAGGACGTCGTCGGTGGACCCGGGCAGGTCGGCATGGATCTCGGCCGCCTCGAGGGCCGCTCGGGCCCGGGTGATCTCAATCGGCAGGCTGAGCTCGCGGTAGCCCTCCACCGTCCGGCGCACATCGGCAAGCGCGTCCCGCGAGAGCCGCTCGATGTCGGCGACCTCGGATCGCACGCGGTCCGGGTTCGCGGTGAGCAGCCTGCCCGCCAGCTCCGCCTTGACGGCGATGACGGTGAGCGAGTGGCCGAGGATGTCGTGCACGTCCCGGGCCATCCGGGCGCGCTCCTGGCCGATGGCGAGCTGCGCGTTCTCCTCTCGCGCCAGCGCGAGGTCCATGCTGCGGCGCGTCGCCTGCCAGATGCCCCAGACGGCGAACGTCGCCAGGCCGACGGACAGGGCTACCCCGTCGGCTCCCTCCCAGCCGGGCACCTTGCGGGCCAGCAGCTCGGCGACGGCACCGAGCGCGACGGCCAGCAGCACGGCGAGGCGCACGGGAAAGAGCGTGATGCCCACCACGGCGACGTAGACCGCGCTGCCGAGCGCCGACGAGTGGAGGGTGAGGACCATGACCACGGCCAGCGCCAGCAGGACGAGGAAGAACGTCGCGGCGCCTCGGTCGACCCGGCGCCAGAGCTCGCCGCTGCGCCGCTTCTCCCGGCCCCAGACAAAGGACCACACGTAGACGCCGGCGAAGCCGAACACCGAGACGAGCCCGACCCACCCGATGACGAAACCCCGCTCCCGCCAGCCCTGCTGGACGGCGGGAGCGAGGAAGACCAGCCACACCACGGCGCCCAGCACGGCATACCGGCTGAACTTCCGCTCGTAGGTGGCGAGAGGGTCAGGCATGGTCATGACGCTACTCCGTGGTGGGACCCGATCCGGCCCGCTCAGACGCGGTCAGTGTCCTTGCGGAAGCGCCAGATCGCGCCTCCCGCGAAGATGCCCAGCCAGACGAGGGCGTTGAGGACCCACGTCCACTGGAACGCGTCGCCGGTCAGGGGGGCGTGCGCCAGCTGGGAGATGCCGTACATCGGGGTGAGCTGGGCGACCTGCTGGATGGTGCTGCCGCTCTGCAGCGGGACGAAGAGACCGCCGCCGAAGGCGAGCACGGCCAGGCCGGGACCGATGACCTGCATGGCGTTCTCACTCGGCAGCAGGTAGCCCATGAACAGACCGAACGCCGCGAAGACGACGGACCCCAGCCACGCGATGAGGCCGGCCTCGACCCAGAGGGCGGGCGAGTCCAGCCGCGCCTTGGTGCCGGCGCCGAAGAGAAACACGACGACGACGGCGATGAGGCCGAGGACCATCGCGACGAGGATCTTCACGGCGATGTAGACCATGGGCGACAGCGGTGTCAGCCGCAGCTGCCGGCTCCAGCCCTGGGCTCGTTCGGCGGCGACCATCGCACCGCCGCCCGTGGCCGCGATCATCGCGCCGTAGGCCGCCATGGAGATCATGACGTAGGCGACGACGTTGCCGTGGCCGGCGCTCTGGGTGCCGTAGTCCTGCCCCACCCCGAAGATGAGGAAGAACACCGCCGGCATGATCAGCGTGAAGATCATGGTGCGGCGGTTGCGCAGGACGCGCTTGAGCTCGATCGCGAGCAGCGTCCGGTTCAGCCCGCCCATCGGCGGGACCCGGCGCGCGGCTCGGTCGATCGGTGAGGCCGTGGGTCCGGCGGTGGTGGTCATGGCGTTCTTCCTTCCGAAGCGGCTGAGGTCAGGGCGAGAAAGGCGTCCTCGATGCCACGGGCCTCGATCTCGAGGTCACGGGCCTCGGTCTGGGTCAGCAGGTGGCGGGCCACCGAGTCGGTGTCTCGCGAGTGGATCAGCACGCTCTCGCCACGGATCTCGACGGAGTCCGCGCCGGGCACGGCCTCGAGCAGCTGCGCCGTCGCGCCGGGCAGCGTCGCGCGGACCGTGCGGCCAGAGGCCATCGACTTGATCTGCGCGGCGGTGCCGTCGGCGACGATCTCACCCTGGCGCACCAGGATGATCCGGTCCGCATAGGCATCGGCCTCTTCGAGGTAGTGCGTCGCGAAGAGGATGGTCCGCCCGCGGCCGGCGTCCTGCCGGATCGCCGCCCAGAAGTCCCGGCGCCCTTCGACATCCATGCCCGTCGTCGGCTCGTCGAGGATGAGCAGGTCCGGGTCGCAGAGCAGGGCCATCGCGAACCGGAGCCGCTGCTGCTCACCCCCGGAGCACTTGTCGACCCGGCGGTCGGCGATCCCGGTGATGCCGGCGCGATGCAGCACGCTGTCGACCGACCTCGTGTGGGTGAAGAGCGAGCCCGTCAGCTGGAGGGTCTCCCTCACGGTGATGTCCTTGAGCAGCCCGGCCGTCTGCATCACCGCGGCGACGAGCCCGTGGGCGATGGCGCTGCGGGGCTGCCGGCCGAAGACCGACACCTCGCCGGACGTGGGTGAGGAGAGCCCGAGGATCATGTCGATGGTGGTGGTCTTGCCGGCGCCGTTCGGGCCGAGGAAGGCGACGATCTCGCCAGGCTTGACCTCGAGGTCGATGCCCCGGACGGCCTGCACGCTCCCGAAGTCCTTGCGTAGCCCCGTGATCGAGATGGCCGGCTCCATCCCACCGGCCGGCCCGTGCCCCGGAGCGCTTGCTGTGGTCGTCATGACCCCACCCTCCCGCCGACGGCCACCCCACCGGTCAGACAGGCGTCATGACTCCGTCGTGACGCTTGTCATGGGGACGCTCAGGTCAGCGGGCGGTCGAGGCGGTCCGCCAGAGCCTTGACCGCACGCTCGGCGGCCGCCACGACAGCCGGCTCGGGGTCGCCGAGCGCACGCTGGACGGCGCCGGTGTGCTCGCCCTCACCCACGGCGGCAAGGACCCGGAGCGCACCGGCCCGCACGCGTGGGACCTCGTCGCCGAGCAGTCTCAGACACCAGCCGGCAGCCGCCGCCACCTGCCAGCGGGCGCATACCTTGGCGCACATCTCGCGCACGCGCCATGCCGGATCCTCAAGGCCGGCAACGACTTCCGGGGTGACCGACTCGTCCCAGACATAGAGCAACGTCCGCGCGGCCCAGACTCGCGCCCAGTAGCCCGTCTCAGCATCGAGGCGGTCAGGGGCACCCCAGCTGGAGACGGCGCGCCCGGCAAGCCAACCCGGGTCAGGCAGACCCGGGTCCCCGTATGCCGTGCGGCCGACGATGACGTCGGCGCACCACCGCGTCAGCTCCAGGTCACCCAACGCGTCGGCGGCAGCCCGAGCGCGCTCCCCCGGAGTGGCGGCGAGGACGTCCTCCGGGACCTGGCTCACGGCGTGCGTCCGGCACGTCGGCGGCTCTGGCGACCGACCCTCCGGACGCGGCCGGACGGCATACCGGGGTCAGCAGCCGAGAAGGCGCTGGGCGAGGTAGCCCTCGACCTGGTCGAGGGCGATCCGCTCCTGAGCCATGGAGTCGCGCTGGCGGATCGTCACCGCCTGGTCCTCGAGCGTGTCGAAGTCCACCGTGATGCAGAAGGGCGTGCCGATCTCGTCCTGGCGGCGGTAGCGCTTCCCGATGGCGCCCGCGTCGTCGAAGTCGACGTGCCAGTGCTTGCGCAGCCGCGTGGCGAGGTCGCGGGCCTTCGGGCTGAGATCAGCGTTGCGGGACAACGGAAGCACAGCGGCCTTGACCGGCGCGAGCCGCGGGTCAAGCCGCAGGCTGACGCGCTTGTCCACGCCGCCCTTGGTGTTGGGCGCCTCGTCCTCGGTGTAGGCGTCGACGAGGAACGTCATCAGCGAGCGCGACAGACCGGCCGCCGGCTCGATGACGTAGGGGGTGTACTTCTCGCCGGTCGTCTGGTCGAAGTAGAGCAGGTCGGTGCCGGAGTGCTCCGAGTGCGTCTTGAGGTCGAAGTCAGTGCGGTTGGCGATGCCCTCGAGCTCGCCCCACTCAGAACCCGGGAACCTGAACCGGTACTCGATGTCGACGGTCCGCTTCGAGTAGTGGGACAGCTTCTCCTTGGGGTGCTCGAAGTGGCGCAGGTTCTCGGGGTCGATGCCGAGGTCGACGTACCAGGCGGTGCGCTCGTCGATCCACTTCTGGTGCCACGCCTCGTCCTCGCCGGGCTTGACGAAGAACTCCATCTCCATCTGCTCGAACTCGCGGGTCCGGAAGATGAAGTTGCCCGGCGTGATCTCGTTGCGGAACGACTTGCCGATCTGGCCGATGCCGAACGGCGGCTTCTTGCGCGAGCTGTTCATGACGTTGAGGAAGTTCAGGAAGATGCCCTGGGCCGTCTCGGGGCGCAGGTAGTGCAGCCCGGACTCGTCCTCCACGACGCCGAGATACGTCTTGAGCAGGCCGGAGAACTGGCGCGGCTCGGTCCACCGACCCCGGGTGCCACAGTTGGTGCAGGCGATCTCGGTGAGCGGGATCGAGTCGGGGTCGACGTCGTCGCCCTTGGCGCTGCGCTTCTCGGCAACGGCCTCCTGCAGGTGGTCGGCCCGGAACCGCTTGTGGCACGACAGGCACTCGACGAGGGGGTCGCTGAACGTCGCGACGTGGCCCGAGGCGACCCAGGTCTGAAGGGGCAGGATGATCGAGGAGTCGAGGCCGACGACATCGTCACGCTGGGTGACCATGGCCTTCCACCACTGCCGCTTGATGTTCTCCTTCAGCTCCACGCCGAGCGGGCCGTAGTCCCACGCCGACTTCGTCCCGCCGTAGATCTCACCGCTCGGGTAGACGAACCCCCTGCGCTTGCAGAGGCTGACGACGCTGTCGACGGTGGAGGTCTCCTTGGCCATGCCCCAAGGCTATCGGTCCCGCGCCAGTCGAAGACCCGACGGTCGGCGGGCACCCAGCCCGGTCCATGGGCGCCGGTATGCCGTCCGGGCGGCTGCTCCGCTCGCCGTAGCCTTGGCGACGTGAACCTGCCTTTCCGCTCCCGTGTCGAGCACTCGACCTTCCGCTTCATGGAGCGGATGAACGCGCTGCCGCGGGTGGTTCCGTTCCTCGTCGTCCTCGCCCTCATCCTGGCCGGGATCCTCGTGCCGCACGTCGGCTTCGTCGCCACCCTGCTCGTGGCGGCGCTCGTGGCCTTCCTCGTCTACTACACCTGGCCCCGCCTCAGCACCCCGGAGAAGCTTCTGCGCCTGGCGGTCCTCTTCCTGGCCCTGGCGCTGACGGCCGTGCAGGCCTTCCCCCGCAGCTGACCCCCCTCACGTCCGGCTGCCACCGCGCGAGTTTGACAATCATTCTCAGTCTGCGTAGAACTGAGGACATGACCTCGCGACTTCGGCCCCTCGCCTTGACCGCCGTTGCCCTCTCGGGCGCCCTTACGTTGACGGCCTGCTCGTCGGGGTCGCCCAGCGCGGGCGGGCCGGGCGGGTCGGGCGGGTCGAGTGCTTCCAGCGCGGCGGCCACCGTGGCCGTGACCGCGTCGTTCTACCCGATCGAGTTCGCGGTGAAGCAGGTCGGTGGGGCGCACGTCAGCGTGACGAGCCTGACGAAGCCGGGCGCCGAGCCGCACGACATCGAGCTCAGCCCGAAGGACGTCGCCGGGCTGAGCACGTCGTCGCTCGTGGTCTACGCCAAGGGGTTCCAGCCCGCGGTCGACACTGCGGTCGACCAGCAGGCGCAGGACAACGCCCTCGACGTCGCCCCCGTCGCCCACCTGGACCGGGCCGCGCCGCCCGAGGGGGACCAGCCGCCAGAGGCCGGCGCCAAGGACCCGCACTTCTGGCTGGACCCGCAGCGCTATGCCGAGGTCGCGACGGCGATCGCCGGGCGGCTCGCGACGGCAGACCCGGCGCACGCGGCCGACTACCGCGCCAACGCAACAACCTTCACGGGCAAGCTTGCGCAGCTCGACTCCGACTTCACGGCGGGCACGGCCACGTGCACGATCAAGGAGCTGGTGACCAGCCACGCCGCCTTCGGCTACCTCGGCGAGCGCTACGGCTTCACCCAGGTGCCGATCACCGGGCTGTCCCCCGACGTCGAGCCCTCGGCAGCCAAGCTGGCCGAGGTCGCCGACTACGTCAAGGCGCACCACATCACGACGATCTACGCCGAGACGCTCGTCGAGCCGGCCTTCGCCGACACCATCGCGAAGAACACCGGTGCCAAGGTGGCAACGCTCGACCCGATCGAGGGGCTGACGCCGGCATCGGCCGGCACGGACTACCTTGAGGTCATGCGCTCCAACCTGGCCACGCTGAGGGCCGGACAGCAGTGTTCCTGACCCGGACGGTGCGCGAAGGGGATCCGGACGCCACCGGCCCGATCATCTCCCTGCGCGCGGCGAGCTTCGGCTACGACGAGCGCCCGGCGATCTCCGACGTCACCCTCGACGTGATGCCGGGAGAGGTCGTGGCCGTCCTCGGACCGAATGGCTCCGGCAAGTCCACCCTCGTCAGGGGACTCCTTGGTTTGAACGACCAGGTCTGCGGCGAGGTCGACCTGTTCGGCGTGCCGCGAGACCGCTTCCGCGACCACGCCAGGGTCGGTTACGTCCCGCAGCGGCACACCCTGTCGGGGTCGGTGCGCGCCACGGTGGCCGAGATCGTGGCCACCGGCCGGCTCGTGCGCCAGTCATGGCTGGCGCGGCAGTCCGCGCGCGACCGTCAGGTCATCGCGCGCGTCCTCGAGGTGGTCGGACTGGCCGACCGCGCCGACATCGACGTCAGCACCCTCTCCGGTGGGCAGCAGCGACGCGTGCTCATCGCCCGGGCCCTCGTTTCCGAGCCGGACATCCTCCTCATGGACGAGCCGACCGCGGGCGTCGACACGGCGAGCCAGCACGTCCTGGCGGAGGTCCTCGAGCGGCTGGCCGCGGACGGCGTGACGATGCTCATCGTCACCCACGAGATGGGGGCGTTCTCGAGCCTCGTGAGCCGGGTGCTCGTCATCGACAACGGCGCCGTCTCGTTCGACGGCAGCCGTGGGTCGTTCCTCGACCGCGGAGGCGAGGTGCTGCACGAGCACCACAACCACCACCACGACGACGAGCTCCACACCGACCGCGGCAGGCTCCCGGGCGCTCCGCGGTCGGGGCCGCTCGACCCCCGGGCAGGCCGCCATGGGTGACCTCCTCTCCTACGACTTCATGCAGCGCGCCCTGCTCGCCGCGGTGATGGTCGGCGTCGTCGCCCCGCTCGTCGGTGTCTTCCTCGTCCAGCGGCGGCTCTCGCTCATCGGTGACGGCATGGGACACGTCGCCCTCGCCGGGGTGGCCATCGGCCTGGTGATGAACGTCGCTCCGGTCTGGACCGCCCTCGTGGCGGCCGTCATCGCTGCCGTGGTCATCGAGCTGATCCGCGCCTCCGGCAAGACCCAGGGCGACGTTGCCCTGGCGATCATCTTCTACGGCGGCATCGCCGCTGGCGTCGTCATCATCAGCAAGTCCGCGCAGGGCACCCCGGCCAACCTCACGGCATACCTCTTCGGTGCGATCACGACGGTCAAGGAGAGCGATCTCTGGATCTTCGCGGTCCTCGGCCTCATCGTCATCGTGACGACGTGGGTGCTGCGCCCGTGGCTCTTCGCCGTGGCCAACGACGAGGAGTACGCCCGAGCCACGGGGATGCCGGTGCTCCGGCTCAACATCGTCCTGGCCATCCTCACCGCGGTGACGGTGGTCGTCTCCATGCGGATCGTCGGCCTGCTGCTCATCAGTGCGCTGATGATCGTGCCCAACGCTGCGGCGCAGCTGCTCGGCGGCAGCTTCCGCACCGCGCTGCGGTGGGCCGTGCTCATCGGCCTGCTTTCTGCCGTCGGTGGCGTGGTGGTCTCCTACACCGCGGACACGCCATCCGGTGGCACGATCGTCGTCCTCGCCATCGGCTTCTTCCTCACGGCCACGGTGGTCAGCGCGGTCGCCACTCGCGTGCGTGCCCGCCGCCACGCCCGGGCCGAGATGCACGCGCACGAGCACGGCCCGGCGTGCGGGCACTCCACGCTCCCCCATGGTGACCACGTCGACTACATCCACGACGGCCACCGGCACGCGCCACACGAGGGCCACTACGACGAGCACGACCCGCTGGTCACGCAGCAGGAGGCGAAGCACTGATGGTCGCGGCCCCGAAGCGGCTCACCAAGCGACAGGCCGCGGTTGCCGAGCTGCTCCACGAGAGCGGTGACTTCACCTCCGCACAGGAGCTGCATGCGCGACTTCGCTCTGCTGGCAACCCGATCGGCTTGGCGACGGTCTACCGGACACTGCAGACCCTGGCGAGCGACGGTGACGTGGACGTCCTGCGGACGGACGAGGGCGAGGCGGTCTACCGCCAGTGCAGCACCGGCCACCACCACCACCTCGTATGCCGTTCCTGCGGGCGAGCGGTGGAGGTGGAGGGGCCGACGGTGGAGCGCTGGGCCGACAAGGTCAGCGCCGAGCACGGCTTCCGGGACGTGCGACACACCCTGGAGATCTTCGGCACCTGCGCCGACTGTACCGGGGAGGACGGATAGGACGGACAGCGCGGCTCGGCGCCGACGCGCTCAGCCGCGGCGCGCCTCGAGGAGGCGCAGCCACACCTCGCTGACCGTCGGGTAGGACGGCACCGCGTGCCAGAGGTCGGCCAGGGTGACGCCGCCGATGATCGCCACCGTCGCCGAGTGGACCAGCTCCGCCGTGCCGGCACCGACAAAAGTAGCGCCCACGAGGGTGTCCTTCGCGCGGTCGATGACGAGCTTGGCGCGGCCAATGTAGTCGTCCTGCAGCAATGACGCCCCGGCGACCATGGCAACGTCGTACTCCACCGTCTCCACGTCGATGCCCGCCTCCCGGGCGGCGCTCTCCGTGAGCCCGGCGCTCGAGACCTCAGGAGAGGTGAACGTCACCGAGGGAACAACCCGCTCGCTCGCGACATCACGAAACTCCTTGCCCTCCAACGGCTTTCCATCTGCGCGTGCCCCGATCACGGCACCCGCGATCCGCGCCTGGTACTTGCCCATGTGGGTCAGCAGAGCCCGCCCGTTGACGTCGCCGACGGCATACAGCCAGCCGCCGCTGACGCCCTCCACCTGGAGATGGTCGTTGACCTTGACGTAGCCATGCGCCGCCGCGACGGCGTCGGCGATACCCACCGTCTCCAGCCCAAGGTCGGCACTGAGTGGAGTCCTCCCAGTGGCGACGACGAGCTCGTCCGCGACAATCGTCGCGCCGCCGTCCAGCTGGAGGGTCACCGGCCCACCGCTGAGATGGCCGATCCCGTTGTCCTCGGGGGACTCCCGGGTGACCCGCTCGGTCTTGCGGCCGGTGAGGACCGTCGCCCCGTGCGACCGCAGGGAGGCCAGGACCAGCTCGCCGGCGAACGGCTCGGAGCGGGGCAGGAGGCGTTGGCCGACGTCGATGACGGTCAGCTGCTCCACCCCGAGGCCGAGCAGCCACGTCGCAGCCTCGCAGGCCACGACGCCGCCACCGAGGATCGCGACCCGACGCGGCACCTGGTGCAGGTTGGTCACGTCTCGAGAGGTCCACGGCAGCGCCGCGGCAAGACCGGGGATGTCCGGGATGGCGGCGCCCGTGCCGGTCGCGAGGACGACGGCCTCTCGGGCGTGCAGAGTGCGGGTCGGTCCGTCGGGCGTCGTCACCTCCACGGTCCTGGCTCCGTGCAGCCGTCCGGCGCCGCGGACGACGTCGATCCCGGCTCCCTTGGCCCACTGCTCCTGGCTGCTGTCGTCGAGGTGGGAGATGAAGTCGTCCCGGCGCTCGAGGACGGCCTTGACGTCGAGGCCGGCGGCGTCGATGCGTCCGGCGAGCCCGGGGAGGTGGCGGGCCGTCTCGAGGACCTCGACGGGCCGCAGCAGCGCCTTGCTCGGCATGCAGGCCCAGTACGAGCACTCGCCCCCGATGAGCTCCGGCTCGATGAGCGCGGCGGTGCGTCCGCTTCCGCGGATGGCATAGTCGGCGGCGTTCTCACCCGCCGGCCCCGCGCCGATGACGAGAACGTCCCAGGTGTCCTGCTCGGTGTCAGCCATGACGGCAAGTATGCCGTCCCGGCCGCTCACGTCGCGCGCGGTCGCAGTCCCGAGGTGGCCTGGTCGACGGCGCCGCCGTAGCGGCGGTCGCGGTCGGCGTAGGTCTCGATGGCCTGCCAGAGGTGGCGCCGGTCGAAGTCCGGCCACAAGGTGTCGAGGAAGACCATCTCCGCGTAGGCCGACTGCCAGAGCAGGAAGTTCGAGGTGCGCTGCTCGCCCGAGGACCGGACGAACAGGTCGACGTCCGGCATCGTCGGCTCATCGAGGTAGCGCCCCACCGTCTTCTCGTCGATCGAGCTCGGTTTGAGCCGCCCGGCCTTGACGTCCTCGGCGATCCGCACCACGGCGTCCGCGACCTCGGCCCGGCCCCCGTAGTTGACGCAGAAGTAGAGGGTCAGACCGGTGTTGTCCCGGGTCAGCTCCTGGGCGACCTCGAGCTCGTGGATCACCGAGCGCCAGAGCCGGGGCCGCCGCCCGACCCACCGCAGCCGCACCCCCCACTCGTCGAGCTGGTCCCTCCGTCGGCGGATGACCTCCCGGTTGAAGCCCATCAGGAAGCGGACCTCATCGGGAGAGCGCCGCCAGTTCTCCGTGGAGAAGGCGTAGGCGGACAGGTGGGTGACCCCCACCTCGATCGCGCCCGCGACGACGTCGAGCAGTGAGGACTCGCCGGCCTCGTGCCCCTTCGTGCGCGGCAGGCTCCGAGCGTTGGCCCACCGGCCGTTGCCGTCCATGACGATGGCGACATGCCTGGGGAGGAGCTCGGCGGGGATCGCCGGAGGGGTCACCCCGCTCGGGTGGGGAAACGGCGCCGCGTATGCCGTGCTCACCCGACCTCCTGGGCCAGGTGCCGGTCGAGCGCGGGGTGGCGTTCGTCCATGGCCCGCAGCTCGTCGAGGCCCAGCTCCTGCGCGTGCTCCAGGCGCTCCTCCTCCAGCAGGGAGGGTTGGTCGGGCACGGGCAGCAGCGCGGGGAGCGGGCGAACCGTCCGGACCCGGTAGAGGTGCCGAAGCGACCGCAGGCCCCGCTCGAGGTGCCACTGGAGGAAGGCCGCGACGAGGCCGCTGCCCTCGCGCTGGTCGCGCTCGGCGGAGGCGTCGGCGACGGCCCAGTCGCCGCTCAGCAGTGCGGCGAGGAGGACCAGCGTCTCCGGCGCGGGCGCCGCGGAGCCGGGCGGACGGCATACGGTGCAGACCGTCCCGCCGGCCGCGACGTTGAACGCGCGGTGCGGCCCTGGTGCACCGCACTTCGCGCAGTCGTGGAAGCTCGGTGCCCAGCCTGCGATGGCGAGCGTGCGCAGGAGGTAGGCGTCCAGGACGAGGCCCGGGTGGTGCTCCGCGCCGCCGAGCGAGCGCAGGGCACCGGCGAGGAGGAGGTACTGCTGGGTGGAGGGCTCGTGCTCCTCGGTGAGCTGCTCGGCCGTCTCCACCATCACCGTCGCCGCCGTGTATGCCGAGTAGTCGCGGCAGATGACGTCCCCGTAGGGAGCGAGGGTCTCGGCCTGGGTGACGGTGTCGAGGTTGCGGCCCTCGTAGCACTGGACGTCGACGACCATGAACGGCTCCAGCCGGGCACCGAAGCGGGACGTCGTGCGACGAACGCCCTTGGCCACCGTCCGCACCCGACCGCGGCCCCGGGTCAGGAGGGTGATGATGCGGTCGGCCTCTCCCAGCTTGTGGGTGCGCAGCACGACCGCCTCGTCTCGGTAGAGGGGCATGCGCCCATTCTCTCCCATGCCCGCCGGAGATCCGGGAGGTGGCGGCGCCCCGCCATGCCGGTGGAAGGTCACCTCCACTGCCGACGTACTCGCCGGGTCGGTCAAGAACCGCCGACCTTACTCGAACGCCTGTGCTAACTGGCGCTATGGTTGGGGCATGTCCTTCACGTTGCAGGGATCTCTCCTGGACCTGGCCGAGACGATCGAGCTACACCCCCTGGAGCTCGGCCTGAGCCGGACGCCCCTGACGGCCGGCGCATGGGTCGACCTGCGGCCCGGCTGGCTGGCCGGAGCCGGCGAGCTGTTCGACATCCTGTCGCGCGACGTGCCGTGGCACGCGGAACGCCGCCAGATGTACGACAACCTCGTCGACGTGCCGCGCCTGCTGAAGTTCTACGCCCACGACGAGGTGCTCCCGCACGCCATGCTCGTCCAGGCGCGAGAGATGCTCAGTGACCACTACGAGGGCGAGCTCGGTGAGCGGTTCCGCACCGCAGGCCTCTGTCTCTACCGCGACGGCAGGGACAGCGTGGCCTGGCACGGCGACCGGATCGGTCGCGCCAAGGACCAGGACACGATGGTCGCGATCCTGTCGGTCGGCTCGCCGCGACCGCTGATGCTGCGGCCCCGGGGCGGTGGCGGCGCCGCGATGCGCCTGCCGCTCGGTCATGGGGACCTGGTCGTCATGGGGGGCACCTGTCAGCGGACCTGGGACCACGCGATCCCCAAGACCGCCAAGGACGTCGGCCCGCGGATCTCGATCCAGTTCCGCCCCCGCGGAGTCCGTTGACGGGCACCGCGAATGACTGCGTCGAGGTGGCTCGCGCCGTGATCTGGTGGGTCCACCACCTCTGGCTGTCCCGAGGGATGGCAGCCTCTTGCCCGGCAGACGGGTGGCACCGGAATGGACAGGCAAGGAGGGCTCATGGCGATTCACGTCGGTACGTCGGGGTGGAGCTACGGCCACTGGGAGAACGTGTTGTATCCCCCGTCGACGCCGCCCGCCGCACGGTTGGCCCTCTACACCCGCAGGTTCTCGACGGTCGAGCTGAACGCCAGCTTCTACCGGTGGCCGGCGGACCGGACCTTCGCCGGCTGGAAACGCCGCCTGCCAGAGGGCTTCCAGCTGTCGGTCAAGGCGTCCCGCGGCCTGACCCACGCCAAACGGTTGTCCGCTCCCGAGGCATGGGTTGACCGGATGGCCCGGTGCTGGCACGAGCTCGGCCCGCGGCGTGGTGTCCTGCTCGTCCAGCTCGGCCCTGGGCACGCCCGCGACGACGCGAGACTGGAGTACTTCCTCACCCGCCTGCCCGACTGGATGCGCGTAGCGGTGGAGTTCCGGCACCCGAGCTGGCACCACGATGCTGTCTTGGAGATCTTGGAACGACGTCAGGTCGGCTACTGCGTCATGAGCGGCGCGGACCTGCCCTGCCTGCTCCGCGTGACCGCGCCGTTCGTGTATGTGCGGCTGCACGGCCCCGATCGCCACCACCTCTACGGCGGCTCGTACTCCGAGGGGGACCTGCACTGGTGGGCCGACCGGATCCGGGAGTGGGACGGCAGCGGACGAGACGTCTACGCCTACTTCAACAACGACGGCCATGGCCATGCGGTGCGCAACGCCGACTCCCTGCGCGCACTCCTGTCGCCCTGAGCCGGCCGGACCACCGTGCGCTGTGGTGGCGACGACCTCACGTCAGCGGAACGCACCTTGCCCTCGAGCGCTCGGCGGCAGTAGCGGACGTCGCGGGCACCTCGCGGCCAACACTCACGCGTCCGCGGTCTCGGGGGCAAGACGTGCCAGAACGGAGTGTCACCTCTCCGTCTTACGGTGCGTGCCATGGCAACGAACCGGGGCCTGAGCGAACGTCTCGGGCCGACCACCAGCTGGCCTGCCTGCGCGTCGAAGGTCGAAATCGGTCAGGGCAGGTACGCCACGACCGTGGGCTGCGGCCAGTCAGCAGCGTCGCCGACCGACCATGCCTCGGCCTCACGTCTGAGGACGACGACCGAGCTGGAGCGCTCGTTGGTGACGACCAGGCTGTCCTCATCCTCGCCAAAGCCGATGAACCGGGGCCAATGCCCCCCGCAGTCGGCCGTGCTCTCGAGCCGTAACGATGTCCCCTCGACGGCGAAGGCCGCCACGGTGTCGTCGCCACGGTTCGAGACGAACACCCCCTCGCCGTCGGCCGACACGACGATCTCGGCCGCCAGGTTCTCCCCCTGAGCGCCGGACGCGCGTGATGACAGCGTCGCCACCGGGGTCAGTGACGGACCGTCGACAGCGCACACCGTGACGGTGGAGGCCAGCTCTCCGACCACCCACGCGGTCGACCCGTCTGGCGCGAAGGCCAGGTGGCGCGGTCCCGTCCCCGGAGCCACCACGCACCGAGCCACCTCGTCCAGCCGGCCAGTCGAGCTGTCCAGGTCGTAGGCGATCACCGCGTCGAGCCCGAGGTCACAGCTGAACAGGTGCCCAGAAGGCCCGAAGACCACCTGGTGCGCGTGCGGGCCGTCCTGCCGGTCGGCCACCGGCCCCACTGGGCCGGCGTGGAGCACGAGATCGCTTCTCCCGCCGACCGATCCGTCGCCCTTCACCGGGTGCACCGACACGGACCCCGACTCATAGTTGGCGGCGGCCAGGAACCGCCCGTCCGGAGTCAGCGTCAGGTGGCACGGCCCCTCACCGCCGGTCGACTGCTCACCGAGCGCCGCCCACGGACCTTGCCCCTCCTCGACCACCCAGGCACCGACGGCGCCCTCGTCGGCGTCAGTGTCCTGGAGGACGGCATACATGAAGCGGCCGTCGGTGGAGACGACGAGGAACGTGGGGTTCGCCGCCTCGGCCACCACCACCGGGGTGCCCAAGCGGCCCTCATCGAGGGTCACCGCCCCGATCCCGCCGCCGGACGTGTACCCCCCGAGGAGCAACCGCACGACTCAGTCCTCCCCGCGCTCGGAGCGGTTGACGGCCGACACCACCGCCTTGAGCGAGGCCGTGACGATCGAGGGGTCGAGACCGACGCCCCACAGCACCCGGTCGCCGACCGCGCACTCGACGTATGCCGCGGCACGGGCATCGCCGCCCGCGGACAGGGCGTGCTCGTGGTAGTCGAGCACCCGGATGTCGACGCCGACAGTCGACAGCGCGTCGGTGAACGCGGCGATAGGGCCGTTGCCCCGGCCCACCACGGTGAGCTCCCGTCCGTCGTCAAGGAGCACGACGGCGAGCTTGCTCGCTCCGTCGACCTCGCTGTCGGAGTGGACGCTGACCAGCTCGAACCGCCCCCACGACCCTGAGTCCGCCGGGAGGTACTCGTCCTGGAACCGTGACCACAGCTCCCCCGGTGACACCTCGCCGCCGTCCTGGTCGACTCCCCGCTGGACGACGCCGGAGAACTCGATCTGGAGCCGGCGCGGCAGGTCGAGCTGGTGCTCGGTCTTGAGGATGTAGGCCACCCCGCCCTTGCCGGACTGGCTGTTGACCCGGACGACCGCCTCGTAGGAGCGGCCGATGTCGTGCGGGTCGATGGGCAGGTAGGGCACGCCCCAGACCAGCTCGTCCACCTGCTTGCC
>JAABUM010004460.1_pt1 | contig 15754 bp, 17 predicted proteins | sample 5559161 | NCBI WGS metagenome assembly JAABUM01 (sample SAMN10711868, study PRJNA513369) | rock metagenome | isolation source: Antarctica rocks | place: Antarctica: Victoria Land, Siegfried Peak nord
GTGCTGAACAACACGCTCGAGGACGCCTTCCGCCGTCGCCACCCCGGCTTCCGGCCCGCCAACGACGACCGGTGGCCAGCAGCAGCAGCAGCGGCGTGATCACCTCCCACGATCTTGCATGGTCTCCACGATCGGCTCGGCCCAGGCCGGCGTCTTGGGCGTGCCGTCGTCCAGGCCCAGCAGATGCCGCTCGAACATCTCGTAACCCGCGCAGTGGCTGGCAAGGAAAGCAGTGTCGTGCAGCCCTTCGTCGCGCAGCACCCAGGCCAGGGCGAGCATCAGCGCGGCGTCGGTGCCGGGCGGGACCGGCAGCCATTCGATGGGACCTGACGTGTCGAGGTTGTCGCCGACCGGGCCGACGTTGACGAACCGGATGCCCGCCGCGTGCATCTGCCGCAACCCCTCGCGCACGCGATGGACGCCCGCCCCGCCAGCCGAGATCTGCGCGTTCTTGGCCGGCACGCCGCCGAACGTGACGAACAGTTGGGTATGCCGGGCCAGCACGTCCCAGGAGGTGTGGGACGCCTGCAGCTCCTCCATGGGTGCCACGATGTGGGGCAGCAGCACGCGCGCCGCGCCGAGGCTGTAGCTGTCCATGTGGCGGACGTAGCCGCCGCACGCGTTCAGGAAGCGGTGAACCTGGCTTTGCGCGTGGTGGAACCGCCCGGCGCTGGACCAGCCGTACGAGCCGCCGAAGATGGACGTGTTGCCGTGCCGGTCCCGCACGCGTGCGATCTCGGCTGCGACCAAGTCCAGCGCCTCGTCCCACGGCACCTCCACGAAGGGGTCCCGTCCCCGCTGCTCCGGTGCGGCGCCGGGGCCGTGGCGCAGCCAGCTTCGCCGGACCGCGGGGCGGCGAACGCGCAGGCGCATAAGGCTGGCATCGAGCTGGTGCAGGCCAATGGGCGAGGGGTCGGTGTCGCGGGAATAGGGCCGCAGCCGCGGCTGCCCTGCCGCATCCTTATCGACCTCGTAGATGCCCCAGTGCGAGACGGTGTAGTGGCCCAATGCTCAGGTTCCAGTGAAGCACGGCGGCCGCTTCTCGCGGTGGGCGGCCAGGCCCTCCTGCAGGTCGGCGCTGTTGCGGACGGTCGCCAGGTCGATAGTTGTCCGCATCATCGCCTCCACCGGGCCGGGCGGGACGATCTGGTCCACCAGACGCTTCAGCGTCGAAATCACCAGCGGCGCGGAACCCAGCAGTTCTTCGGCCATCTTGAGCGCCTCGACCTCGTGCTGGCCCTCCTCCACCACGCGGTTGACGAAGCCGACCTCGTAGGCCCGCTGTGCCGGGATCTTGGTGCCCAGCAGCATTACCTCCATGGCCAGCTTGTGCGGCATCCGGGACGCAAGCGAGCTGATCATGCCGCCCGTCAGGCCCAGCTTCGCCTCCGGGTAGAAGAACACCGTGCTTCTAGTGGACACCATCATGTCGCACATCATCACCATGACGATGCCGCCGCCCACGCACCATCCGGTGGTCGCGGCGATGATCGGTTTGTCCGTGCGGAAGCCGACGCCGGGCACCGCGCGCCACATCTCCGGCAGGTCCGTCACGTCGGCGCCGGCGCTGAAGGCGCGGTCGCCCACGCTGCTGAGCACCGCGACGCGCTGACTGGAGCGGTCGAACGCTTGGAACGCCTCCTGCACCTCGATCGCGACGCGGCTGCTGATCGCGTTCAGCTTCTTCGGCTGGTTGATGCGGATGACCGACACCGCACCCTTTTCCTCGACCTCGACGACGCTCATTCCTTAGCCCCTTCTTCCGCGCCCAACCCTTCGGCACACAACACCCGTGCGTCCACGACGACGCAGCCCTGGCCGCGCGGGCGCACCAGCAGCGGGTTGATGTCCAGTTCCTGCAGCACGCCGCGGCACTCATGCGCCAGCCAGCCCAGGCGGACGATCGCATCGACCACCGCGTCCACGTCCAGCGGCGGCTTGCCGCGCACCCCGTCCAGGATCGCGCGCACCTTCAACCCGTCCAGCATCGCCCGTGCGCGTTCGGCCGAAACGGGCACGGGCGACAGCGCCGCGTCGTGCAGCAGCTCCACCAACACCCCGCCGGCACCCACCACCAGCAGCGGCCCGAACTGCTTGTCGCGGTTGACGCCCAGGATCAGCTCCGCCCCAGCCTGCACCATTTGCTGCACCAGGAACCCGTCCAGCTTGCCGAGCCTGCGCTGCATCCCGGCCAGCGCATCGGCCAGCGCCGCCGCATCAGCCAGGCCGACCACGACGCCGCCCGAATCACTCTTGTGGACCAGCGTGACGGCGACCGCCTTCAGCACGACGGGGAAGCCCATCCGCTCCGCCGCCGCCATCGCCTCGTCCTCAGTGGCGCACAGCGCCTGCCCGGCGGTCGGCAGGCCGTAGAGGCGCAGCAGCGCATCCACCGCCGCCGGGTCGAGCTGACCCGAAAGGGGCGGCGGCGCGGCCGGCAGCCCGGCGGGGCGGGACGGCGGAGTGCCCGGTGGTTCCACGGACGCCCAGGCGCGGATCGCCCGCACCGCCTCGTCCAGCGAGTCGGCATAGGGGATGCCGCGCTCGACCAGCACCTGGCGCGCGGCATCCGCCGCCTTGCCCGGCGCCATGACGAACAGGTTGGGCTTGGCCACGTCCGCCTCCACCATTCGGGCGGTCGTCGTCGCGAGCATCGGTGCGGTGGTGATCAGCGACACGACCACGTCCTCGGCCGGGTCCGCGGCCGCGATGGACAGGGTGGTGTGGGCGATGTCCATCGCCTCGCCGCCGGGCAGCCGCCCGCCCAAGTCGATCGGGTTGCCACCCTGGCCCGGCGAGTACAGTTCTGCCAATGCCGCCCGCGTTTGTGGTGCGAACTGCGTCAGCGGCACCCCGCTTTCCGAAAGGCGGTCCGCCGCGATGGCCCCGCCGCCGCCCGAGGGCGTGATAACCGTGGCCGAGCGCACGGCGCGGCCCGGGTAGCGCGCCATGCAGCCGGCCAGCAGCACCATCGCATCGAGGTCATCCATCAGGACGATCCCGCGGTCGCGGCACACCGCCTCCAGGGCCGCGAAGCTGCCGGCGAGGCTTGCGGTGTGCGAGAAAGCCGCCCGCGCGCCCCCTTCGGTCCGTCCGGCCTTGACCATCAGCAGCGGCTTACCGGCTACCCGCGCCTGGTCCGCCATGGCCAGGAAGCGCGGCACGTCCTTCAGGCCCTCGACGTAGCAGCACAGCACGTGGGTCCGCGCATCCTCGACCAGGTATTCCAGGAAGTCGCAGAGTTCGAGGTCGGCCTGGTTGCCGACGGAGACGCAATGGGTGAAGCCGATGCCGTGGTCGCGCGCGCGGTCGAACACGGTGGCCATCAGGGCGCCGCTCTGGCTGATGAAGCCGATGGGCGAGACGGGCAGCGTGTCCGGCTCCAGCGCAGGGGAGGAACACAGAACGACCCGGTTGGCCGGGCTGATGACGCCCAGGCAGTTGGGGCCGATCAGCCGCATCCCGCCGCCCCGCGCCGTGGCCACCAACCCTTTCTCGATGCGCGCGCCCTCATCCCCCTCGTCGGAGAACTTGCTGCTGATGATAATGGCGCCGCGCACGCCCATGCCGGCGGCTTCGGTGATGGTGTCGACGACGGCGGCGCGCGGCACGGCCATCACGATCATGTCGGGCACGGTGGGGGTGTCACGCAGCGCCGGATAGGCTTTCAGGCCGAACAGTTCCGCCCGCCGCGGGTTGATCGGGTAGACGGCGCCGGCGTAGCGGTGCTTCAGCAGCATCCGGTACAGCCGGCCGCCGAACTTCGTCTGGTCCTCCGTCGCGCCGATGACAGCGACGGAGCCGGGGTTCAGCAGCTCGCCGATTGTGGCGGTTGCAGGGAATGCGCTTGTGGGGAAGACTCTCATTTTCCCGGCACCTTCCACGCCTTGGCTTCGGCAGAGATCGCGGCCTCGTCCAGCTTGCCGCAATCCTCCTTAAACGGCTCAGTCGAGAGCTTCGCCATGTCCGCCCGTTCCTTGATCAGCCCGGCCTTGAACAGCGTGTCCGCCGTCGCCTGGATGCGGTCGAGCGGCTGCCAGCCGAACAGGCCCTCCGGCCCCGGCGTCGCCGCGATGGCCAGGCGGGCGTCCAGGATGACCAGCGCCTCCCCCATCGCCTGCGCCTGCGGCTTGTTGGACGGGTGCTGGTCCGGATAGGTACGCCAGTGGTTCAGCACCGTCGCCTCCGGGTTCGCCTTGGCGAACAGGAAGGAGGTGTACACCGCACGGCACAGCCCGGCGACGATCTTCGGGTACTTCTGCAGGTTCTCGCGCGTCACGATGATGCCGGTCATGCCGGGCAGGTCGTCGAGCGGGGAGCGCAGTTCCCGCATCGGCTTGCCCAGCAGGATGCCGATGATGGCGTCGGGGTTGTCGTAGCCGGCATAGGCTGCCGCCGCGCCCGATTGGAGCGCGCTGGCTGCCTGCGCGCCGACGCCGATGGGCAGCCAGCGGACCTCGCGGTTCGCGTCTACCCCCGCCGCGTTCACGGCGGCGCGGCCATACAGGTAGGCGGCGGAGCCGAGGCTCTGCGTGCCGATCACTTTGCCCTTGAGTTCGGCGATGGACTGGATCGGACTGTCAGCCGGAACGACGATGCGGTACGCGTTGCCGGCGTCGAAGGCGACGATGACCAAGTTGGGATCCTGCATCGTTGCAGGGATCTGCGAGGTCGTGCCGCCCCACGAATAGAACGCGTTGCCCGACGCGACCGCCTGTGCCGCCGCCGTGGCCCCCGCCGTGGGCTGCACGCGCACCTTCACTCCGGCATACCGCTGCGGCAGGCCAACCGCCTCCTGCAACGAGGTGTAGGGGGCGGTCGCCACGCTGACCGAGGGGTCGCCCGACGCGAACACTACCTCCAAGGGCTGCGCCGCCGCAGGACGCGCCGCCAACAGCAGCGCCAGGATAAGCCTCATGCCACAACCTTCCTTCATGCCCGCCGCCGTAGTGTCCGGGCCGCCAGGCCAATCAGCAGCTTCATGCTCAAGCCCAGCAGCGCCAGCACGAACAGCACCGCATAAACGGCCGGGGTGTCACCCAGGAAGGTCCGTTGCTGGATCACGTTGCCCAGCCCCGCCGACGCCCCCGCCAGTTCCGCCGCAATGGCCCCCAGCAGCGCCAGCACCAGCGCCACGTCGAAGGATGGGATGATGTACGACAGCGCGTTCGGCGCCCGCAGGTAGCGCAGTTCCTGCCAGCCTGAGGCCCGCATGGAGCGGAACAGGTCCACCAAGCCCGCATCGACTTCCAGGAACCCGGCCAGCGTGTTGGAGAACACGGGAAAGAAGGCCAGCATGGCCGCGATGATCACCTTCGGCGCCAGCCCGTAGCCCAGCCAGGCCAGCAACAGCGGCGCCACCGCGATTTTCGGGAAGGTCTGAAACGCCAGCACCAGCGGATATAGCCCGGCGCGAGCGGCAGCGAAGTAAGCGAACAGTGCGCCCACCGCCACCGCGCAGGCCCCGCCCACCAGGAAGCCAATCACCGTCTCTTGCAGCGTCACCGCGATGTCGCCCAGCCACTCGCCCCCGAACACCCCGGTCGCGAACGCGTTCATCACCTGGACCGGCGTCGGCAGGATCAGGCGGGACACGTGGCCGTACGCGGCCAGCAACGCCCACAGCAGCACGATCGTGGCAATCGCGCCGCCGAAGATACTGGCCGCGGCGGCGGACGGGAACAGGCGCCGGACCCGCCGCCGCGTGCGCGCCCGCCTGCGGGCGGCGGCCTGCAGCAGCATTGCGCCGCCTGTCTCCGCCTGGCTCAATGCAGCAGCGCCTCGAAGGCGGCGCGGACTTCACCGACCTTGTCAAAGAACCCCCGCTCCTGCCGCAAGGCGCCGGGCCGCTCGCCGGGGTAGCCGGGCACCTCGATCACCGTGCCCAGCCGCCCCGGTCGCGGCGCCATCACGCCGATGCGGTGCGACAGGAACACGGCCTCGCTGATGTTGTGGGTCACGAAGATGACCGTCGTGCCGGTCCGCGCCTGGATGCGGCTCAGTTCCTCGTTCAACCCTTCGCGCGTGAACTCGTCTAGGGCGCTGAACGGCTCGTCCATCAGCAGCACCTCGGGCGCCGGCACCAACGCGCGGACGATGGCGGTGCGCTGCTGCATCCCGCCCGACAGCTCGCTGGGGTAGCGGTTGCGGAACTGCGCCAGCCCAGTCAGCACCAGCAGCCGGTCGATGTCGGCGCGCACGTCGGCATCAGGCCTCGTCCGCATCACTTGGTTTGGCAGCAAGCAGTTTTCCTCGATGGTGCGCCAGGGCAGCAAGGTCGGCTTCTGGAACACCAAGCTGACCCGGCGGTCGGGCTGCGTCACCACGCGGTCACCGATCGTGATCTGCCCGTCTGTCACCGGGAGCAGCCCAGCCACCATCCGCAGCAGCGTCGTCTTGCCGCAGCCGCTGGGGCCGACCAAGCTGATGAACTCGCCGGGCCGGATCGACAGGCGCACTGGCTCCAGCGCGCGCAGATCGTCATCGCCGTCGTTGACGAAGGTCTTGCTGGCGTCCTCGATGGCGATGCCGAGCGCCATGTCAGTGCCTGTTCGACCATGCGGCGGCCGAGGGCCAGCGAGGGATTTTCCCTCTCGGAATGGAAGGAGCGCCGGCCCAATGGCTTTGCATCGGGGCAAGGTCTTGACGCGCCCGGGGCAGAAAAGCACCGCTGGACCGACCCGTCCGCATTCGCAAGCGGGCACTCATGCCCAGGCGTTCGGAGTCGCGGCGTTGGCGTAGGCGGAGATGAAGGGCTTGGTGGCCGCCGTCGCCGGATCGAACACGGTCCGGTTGATGCGGCCGATGTTGCCGCCGTAAACGTGGATGCTGATAGACACCCGGTCGTCGTAGGCGTTGGCCACCTGATGCACGTCGCCGTCCGTTTCCGAGACGCGGGCCACCATGCCTGGGTCGAGCCGGCTGGTTTCGCCGGGCACCAGTCGCCCGTCACCGGGCCCAAACCGCGTATCCTGCTCGCCGCCGCGCAGCATCCCGATCAGGCCCCAGACGGTGTGGTTGTGCACCGGCGTCTTCTGGCCCGGACCCCAGACGAAACTGACGACCGAGTAGCGCTCCAGCGGGTCGCAAGAGAGCAGGTACTGCCGGTAGTATTCGGGGTGCGGCGCCGTGTAGGCGTCGTCCAGCCAATCGTCCTGGGCTAGCAGCTCCTTAAGCAGCTTGCTGCCCTCGTCCAGCAGCGTTGCTTCCGGCACGCCGGAGCGGCTGACCAAGCCGGTCATCTCAGCCAGAAATTGCCGGAACGGCCGCATCCGGTCCGTTTGCGTCACGCTCATGCCGAGCCTCCGTTTGCCTGCCTGCTCACCCGCTTGCGCCGGGCCAGCGCGTCAAATATCTCCGCCCGGTTCCCATCCAGCGCAGGCGGGCCGGAGCGCAGCGGCACCGCCTGCCCGTCCAGGCGCAGGGGCGAGGCGAAGGTTCGCGTTTCCGCCCCGTTGGGCAGCGTCATCGGCACCACCCAGCCGGCCGCCTCGACCTGCTTGTCCGCCAGCGCCTCGGAATAGCTGTTGATTAGGCTGACCGGCACGCCTCTCGCCTCCAGCATTTCGAGCCATTCTGCGGCCGGACGCCTGTTGAACACCAGGTTCAGTACGTCGGCCAGCGCGGCCTGGTTACGGGCGCGGGCGGCGACGGTGCCGAAGCGCGGGTCGGACACCAGTTCTGGCTGCCCCACGCAGGCGCAGACGGATTGCCATAGATTGTCGTTCCCGGCCGCCACGACGAACGGACGGTCCGACGCCTGAAACGCCTGATAAGGGGCGTTGCGCGGGTGCGCCGAGCCCAACGGCTGCGGGTCCGCCCCTGTTCCGAAATGCTCGCTGGTCTGCAGCGCGGCGATGGCCAGGCTGGTGCCGAGCATCGGCACGTCGATGTGCACGCCCCGGCCGCCTGCCCGCACCCGCAGCAGCGCCGCGCACACAGCGTAGGCGCCATACAGCCCGGCGGCGAAGTCCGACACCGGGACGCCGCACTTGACCGGCACTCGCCCCGGCTCGCCCGTGACGCTCATGATGCCCGACGCGGCCTGGATCGTGACGTCGAAACCACCCTGCGCCATCCGCGGCCCGGACTGGCCGTAGGCGGAGATGGAGCAGTAGACCAGGCCCGGGTGCCGGACGGACAGTGCCGCGTATCCGAGGCCCAGCCGGTCCATCGCGCCCGGGCGGCTGTTTTCCACCAGCACGTCGGCATCCCCCGCCAAGTCGGTCGCCATCGCGTTGTCGGCCGCGACCTTCAGGTCCAGCACCAATGACCGCTTGCCACGGTTCAGAGACGCGAAGTTCTCGCTGAAGCCGCCATCTTGTGTGAGGTTGTGCGGGGGCCATTGCCGCAACATGTCGCCGCCGGGCGGTTCGACCTTCACGACATCGGCGCCCATGTCGGCCAGCAGCATGCCACAAAACGGCCCGGCGGCGACGTTGCAGAACTCGATCACGCGCACGCCATCCAGCGGCAGAGGCTGCGTCATGGCGGTCAGCCCCGCGACACGGCGGCAACGGATTCAGGATGACGGGCACCCACCATCGGAACGCTCCCTGCTGTTTTCTGTATGATAGAACAGCTTTCCAGAAGACTGCGCGTGCGGCGGGGCGCTGTCAACATGCGCTACAGCGTGATGGACTCCGCCTGGGGCCGCCGTTCCGTGTGCCCGCGGTAGCCGAGCGCGGCCGAGATGCGGCCGGCGGCCTCAACCACGTGCGGCACCAGCTCGCTGATGCGCCTCTGCGTCAACCGCTCGCCGGGTCCCGAGATGCCGACGGCAGCCAGCACGGTGCCTGCAGCGTTGCGGACCGGCGCTGCGGCCCCCCGCACCGTTTCCCGCCATTCGCCGAGGTTCACGCCGAACCCCTTGGCACGGATGACGGCCAGCGCCTGCAGCAGGTCCGCGCCGTTGGTGATGGTGCGTGGCGTGTAGGCCTCCAGCCCGGCCGCCTGCGCCGCCTGCTGCGCCTCCGGCAGGTGGGCCAGCAGCACCTTTCCCGTAGCCACACAATGGGCGGGCGCACGGCCACCCAGGACCGTATAGGCGCGCACCGGCTCCGGGCTGTCGATCTTGGCCAAGTAGATCACGTCGCGGTCGTCTAGGACCGAAAGATGCACCGTTTCCCGGCTGACGGCCGCCAGCGCCTGCAGGAATGGCTGGGCTTCGGCGGCGAGGTCGGAGCGTGCGTGGATCTGCGAACCTAAAACCCAAAGCTTGAGCGAGGGCGCGTAGGTGGCGGCATCACGCCCACGGGTGACGTAGCCGGCGGACTCGAGGGTCTTCAGCACGCGGTGGACGTTGCTCTTGACCAGGCCGAGTTCGGCAGCGAGGTCGGTAATCCCACGCGGCCGTTCGCTCCCGGCCAGCGCTTCCAGCACGGTCAGTCCTTTGAGCAGCGTCTTGTCCATGGCAGATTTGGTGTGCCTTGTTGATATCTGAAACGTGGTTTGGAACGGTTGGCCACAATGTGAAACGGGGGCTGGGACCGGTCAATCATGCCATGCCCGGTTCAGGGCTTAAATCCAAGTTATCTCGTGTCAGCACTAAGCAGTTGTTCGAGGTAGGCCGGGGTCCAGATTGCGAGTTTGCGGCGCAGGCGGATGGAGTGCTTGCCCTTGGCTGCGCTGACCAGGTTGAACGCTAGATTGTGGACGACGGCCATGTTCTTGGCGCCATGGCCCCTGCGCAGCCTGGACTGGTCGTCGCAGAAGGTGACATCGAGGACCCGGTGCAGGCTGTTCTCAATGGCCCAGTGCCCGCGGACGGCCTGTCCGGCCCTCTCTGCGTCGAGGTCTGCCAAGGACACGTAGTAGCGGGTTTCGGTGTGCAGGGCCGCGCCGCGCTGGATGCGGGCCTCGACGCAGACAATGCAGGCGACGCCGGACAGGCGTGGCTCGTCCGGAAAGCGGCGGTCGCTGAGCAGCCAGTCCACCTCGCGCATCAGGCTCGTGGTGGGCGTTGTTGCATGGGTCGGTAAGGCGGACGCAGTAACCCCAACCCTTGTCTGCCTTCAGGCGATGCGGACGGAGTTCGGGCATTCCAGTTCCAGCATGCGGTTGAGGACGTGGACAGCGACGCCCACCTCAGTCGCCTGCCGTGCACCCGGCTGACGAGCTTTGCGGCGTCGCCGTGCAGATCGCGGAAGGGGGCAGCACACGGTTGGCGTATAGAAGATGGCCCGGTTCTGCGCGAGCGCCTCGTATACCTTGTCATCGGACGGCTCGCGCGGCCCCCAGGTGGTGAGCATGGGTTCGGCCACGTCCCACCGGGCGTAGCGGCGGGCCGAGCAGGTCTTGCCGGGCCGGTCGCGCCAAAGCACAGGCCGATGTAGCGGTGCTTGCGCACGGCGTCGGCGAACTCGGCGAAGCGGCGGTGCTCCTTGGTGGCGATGAAGGCGCCCGCCCGCTCGCCCGCTGCTGCGGCCGTCACCAGTCCTCCTCCCGGTAGATGCGCAGCTTGGGCTGGAAGGTCGCCGATGGTGTTTGCTTTGCGACCGGGGCGCGCCTGGGTGGCTCGGTTTGAACGGGCAGGACATCCGCCACCTGCGCGACGCGCTCGTTGATGGTTGCGCGCAGCGCCCGGCGGTGCGCGCGCCGTGCGGCCTCGATGTCCTTGAGCGTGAATGCCTCGCCCGCGTGCTCCTTGCTCACCGCCCGGCACAGGAACTGGTGGCCGTGGAACACCCGCACCTCGGATAGGTCGCGCGGGTCGTAGCGGATGGTGACGGTCTCGCCGACGTAGGTGGCCAGCACCGGATCAATGTAGCGCAGGCCTTGGAAGTGGATGCCGTCGCGCCGCACGCAGCGCGGCTTGGCAACCATGACCAGCAGCAGGTCAAGGTCCTGCAGGCTCTCGGGGCTGCGCGGCAGGAAGCCGCGGCCCCGCCAAACGTCGAGCGGCGTCTCGCCGGTTTCGTTGTGGGACCGAGAGTGGTACGTGCTGGTGATGAAGGTGCCGATGGTCCGGTCCAGCTCCGCCAGCGACAGCCGCGGCGGGGTGGCTGGCTTGCTGCCGGCGAGGTGCCTTATACCAAGTCTCGTTGATTAAAACCTATATGCCCAGTCGCGCAGTCCGACAGACATGATGGTCCAAGGCTGGTCGACGAGCTTGTTCCAAGCAGCGCAGCAATGGTCGACCAGGTTGTCGTAGGACGTGAACACGCGGTTCGACAGCCAGTTGTCGCGCATGAACTGCCAGATATTTTCCTGCGGGTTCAGCTCCGGGCATTTCGGCGGCAGCGGCACGATGGTGATGGTCTCCGGTACAACGAGGTGGGCCGACATGTGCCAGCTCGCCTGGTCGAGTAGCAGGACGACATGGCGGCCGGGCTCGATTTTGCCCGCAATGGCTGCCAGGTGCTGGGCCATGGCGTCGGTATTGCACCAGGGCATGACCAGGGCTGCGCCCTTGCCCTCCTTCGGACAGATGGCACCGAAGATGTAAGTCGACGTCGTGCGCTGGTCCTGCGGTGCGGATGGCCGGGTGCCGCGTGGAGCCCAGCGCCGGGTCAGCTTGTTCTTTTGGCCGATGCGGGCTTCGTCGCCGAACCAGACCTCTAGCGTCCAGCTGCGCCACCACCTGGCCCGACAAGCTATGCCCGCGCATATACTCCAGCGCTGCTGCGTTGACGACGTAGTCGGTGTGCCCCGCCCGCAGCACGGACAAGAACGCCTCGCGCGACTTCGACGTGCCGGTCCGGAACACCGCGAACCGGTCGTCGCCGATCTGCGTCGTGAACCCGTCCTTGCGGGCATGCCGGGCGGCGGTGTCGTCTACCGCTACCCAGCGCGCGGTGGCCAGCCCGGCCCGCAGCACCTCCTGGTCCTCGGCCACGAAGTCCTCGAGCGGCTCGGCCAGCAGGCGCACGACTTGGCGTTTGGAGATCTCGACCCCGATCCCGTTCAGCAACGCCGTGAGCCGCTCCGTCGTCACCTGCCCTTGGGCGTGCAGGGCCAGCACAAAGCGCCGCAGCTCCGGACCGAAGCCGCCGACGATCCCCGCCGGCAAAGCAGCCAGCACCGTCTCGCCCGACGGCAGCAGCCAGCGCTCGCGCCGGTAGCGCACCACCTCGGCCGAAAGCCGCAGGTCGCGCACCAGGATGTCCGCGTAGCCCTTGAAGCGCGAGCCGGCCGGCACCGCCGCCTTGAGCACCCGCTCGGCGGTGATCGCCTGCGCGTCGCGCTTGACGCCGCGCGGCGGCTTGGCGCGCTCCTCATCCTTGTCGGCCGGCCCGGGCTGCGTCGCCTGCTCCATGCCGGACGGCCGCAATGGCGGACGGGGCGGCAACCCTTTCAGCCGGGCCACCTCGTCGCGCAACGCTTGGTTCTCAGCGCGCAGCGCTACAATCGTCGCCTGTTGCGCGTCCACCCCAGCCTGCAGAGCCGCATTGTCCGAGTGCAGCCGCCGCACCTCACCGACAAGGCGGCCAACAACTCCTCGCAGCTCGGCAAGCGAGAAAGTCTCCAAAAATGCTGCATCCAGCAACGACATGCAGCCTGTGAATCATGGCAGCGCACTCAGCGCAACCGCCCTGCCCGGGAATCTGCCCCGGTTACGGTTTTCAGGTCGGTAGGCAGGCTCGGCGGAGCACACGGGACCGATGGCGTCTCAGGCGCGCCGCAACCGGCAGGAACGCGCCCGTGGAGCCCGAGACGGCCATTCAAAGCGGAAACGGGACCGGCCCCGCGGCCTGCTCCGGCGTGACTCACTTGGCCGTGTTAGCCCGGGACATCGCGGCCAGGCACCGCGACAGGCCGCTAATGCCGGCTAGCGCGGCGCTGGCGCGGGACGCCGACCGGCTCGAAACGTTTCCCCTGCCTTCTCGAACATGGCGTGCATCATCGTGTTCGATCTCGGGCTCTCGACCCTGGCCGCATCATGGGCGTATGCGCACAATGGACGGCGCGGTCCGTGGACGCGTTGTCAGCGCATGCCGATCACCATTTGCACGACCTCCATGATCGCCTCAGGCTGGACAGATGGGGCCAGGACGAGCAGCAGGACGCCGGTCGCGGAAGCAATCCGGGTTTTCCTTAGTGGTGTGAGGCGGCATCCCACCCTCCAGAACCTGAGCGGCACCTTCCTGGGTGCCTGGCTGGCGACTCCGGGACCGGTTGCCGCAACGGGGAAGGTGTCCGCGCGACCGGCCTGGTGGAAATGCCATTGGAGCATTGTTTTCATGCTCGACAACCATCTGTGACGGGATAGCTAGGGCGTGTCCTCAATTGAGCCAGATGGCTGCGGCGGCAAGGTGGATGGCGCCGAGAAAGTTGCGGGCGGTCTTGTCGTATCGGGTTGCGATGGCGCTGAACTGCTTGAGCTTGGCGAAGAAGTTCTCGATCAGGTGGCGCTCCTTGTAGGCGTGACGGTCGTAGTCCCGCTTGACCCGCCGGTTGGCCTTGGGCGGGATCACGGCCGCCTTGCCAGCCTGGGCCAGAGGTTCGAGCACGCGCTTGTCGGCGTCGAACGCCTTGTCGGCGATCAGCGTGCCGGCCTCCATGCCGGGGAGCAGGTGGTCGGCCCATGCGAGGGACTGTCGCAAGTTTGGGGGTCAGGCGGCAATGGCCATTGGCGGGCATGGATCGTTGGCGGGCTGGAACTTCTGTCCAAAGCCGGAACCGAGCGTGCCATTGTAGACGGCGCACCGAACCTGCAGCAGCAGGTCGGCACCGCGTCGCGACCAGCGCATCTGCTGTGCCTTGTTCATCCGGCGGTTCACCAGGACGTTGGCCGTGCCTTCGGTGATCGCGGTTCCCACCCGCAAGCCCACGCGGTGCCGCTCGGCGTAGTTGACCAACCAGGCGCTTTGGCCGGTCAGATAGCCGTCCAGCGCGCGCAAGGCGGTCCACAGCTTCCGTGAGGGTGCGGTAGACCTTCGCTGATCCGGCTCGCCCTGAAAATGGTGCATGACCGCGCGGGTTCGTTGCCGATCCCCGGCCCCCTCAGAACCGGACATGACGATTGCTCGTCATCCGGCTCAAGCCTCCGCTGCCTGGCATCCACCCGCAGCCCGGTAGATCCGACCCTGTAGTCGTTTCACAACAGCCCCCGCCGCAGCCCAATCAATTTCGGACCACGCCACTGCCGTTGCTCGCTGGTCTGTTCGGTTTGCACCGTCTAACGTCTCCAGCAATCCCAAACGATCCAAGGCTTCCCAACCGGTGAGACCATGGCGGAAGTCTGCGCCCTTTCGGGCCGGGTATCCCCTCGTCGCCGAGGCCCTATCCGCCCCATTACAGGGCGGCCTTCGCTTGCTCCGCCGTTCCTCTACCCCCTCCGCCATGCCCTTCCTTGCGGTCGGGATACCGCCTCACGGCGGGGCGGATGGGGCTTACCCTGTTGTCCAATGTGGAGATGCGAATGGGGCGGCTGCGTCCTATAGTCCGGCGGGTCGTGGTGCCACCGTCGTCGAGGGTTCCACTCGACGAGCCGACCCGCATGCCATTTTGGCGCCGGCCTATCAGCACCTTTGGCCGGTTCTCGATGACGGACCTTAACCATAGACGTTCACTCGCGTTCAGCCTGCCATTCTCTGCTGGGCCGCTTCCGGATCGGTGCTTCCAGATTATAGCCGTTGTCCCCGGAGCTTCACACGTCGGATTGCTCCTTCGCATGTCCGGGTAGCAGCACTTGGGTGGACAAGGCTCCCTCACGGGATACTCCATCATTGAACCTTGCGGGTCACCGGGGCGGTGTGAACCCCGACAACCCTCAGGTCGCACGGAACCAGTCGAGCATCGGCGGCTCATCGACGCCGGCGTCGGCGAGGATGCGCCGGAGGCCAGGACAGCCATCGGTGAAAGCGGTCAGCCCCCTGCCCTCGGTTCGCCCGACAGCGTCGAGGGTGCGGCGGATCAGCGCTCCGATGTCAGTATCGGCTTTGGCGACGGCGCCGAACACCTGGCGGCTCCCGAACGTCGTTTCGACATTGCCGACCCGCACCTCCAGATGCCGCTCGTCCTCCGCGCAGCTGCGGATGAAGGTCGCATCCAAGGTCACCACGATCGCCGACGCTGCTGTGTCCGGCCTGATCGTCGCGCACTCACCCAGAGCCTCGCCGACCTTCAGGGTATGGCGGCGCAGGGTTTCATGATGCTTTCCCGCAGTGACCGGGAACATCTGCCCCAACACATCCGTGGCGGTCCTGTAGGTCATCAGGGCCGAGAGATGCGCCTGAAGCCGGTCCAGCTCTGGTGTCGACCGGCAGTGCGCTGGCCAAGCAATGCCAGCCTCGATCCCGCCGCACACGGCACAGCGAAAGCGGGGAAGCCGTAGCGTGACCGGGCCGAACAGCGTCGACACCGCATGCTCCCGGTAGTCTTTCACGCGGCAAACCCCGTCACAGCGCGGGCACTCCGGCCGCCGAACGGCGTGGTCCCTGGCCTGCGCAGCGACGATCTCCTGTTGAACGCCCGCCAGCAACCGCTTCGCTTCGGCCAGGGTCAAACCCAAGTTGGCGATGTCGGCGAGATCATCGGGCCGGTTGATCTCCATGATGTCCGTGCAGGGCCCCTCGCCCTCAACCCCGATCTTCACCAACCTCAATATCCAAGCCACGCATCCACCCTCGGCCAGAGAACAGACGCGAAAATAGCCAACTGGCCGTCGCACCCCCAATCTTGCGACGAGACCATGCAAGATCGTGGGAGGTGATCACGCCGCTGCTGCTGCTGCTGGCCACCGGTCGTCGTTGGCGGGCCGGAAGCCGGGGTGGCGACGGCGGAAGGCGTCCTCGAGCGTGTTGTTCAGCAC
>JAABUM010004463.1_pt1 | contig 15748 bp, 14 predicted proteins | sample 5559161 | NCBI WGS metagenome assembly JAABUM01 (sample SAMN10711868, study PRJNA513369) | rock metagenome | isolation source: Antarctica rocks | place: Antarctica: Victoria Land, Siegfried Peak nord
GCGCCTGCTTGAAGTGGTCGTCCCCGCCCAGTCAGAAGGGCAAGTGGCAAAAGCACGCTCAGACATTCCGAAAGCCCTCTCCAAGGGGAATCGCAACTGCAACCGGATTAGCTATAAGGATGGGCCGCATCACCGTTTGAAAATCAGGAATCGCCATTGCGCCTCCTGTAATTCAAGGCGCGCTCGCGCTTCATGTTTTCACGGGCCAGGTCTTCACGGCGGTCACGATGAATCTTCTCGGAAAGCAATTTCGGGGCGACGCTTCCCCTGATTTGCTCAAGATACGCCCGCGCTACCTCTTCTTCTTGCGGTGTGCGATCCGCTTCCAACACAGCCGTGAGAATCTCGGCGGCGAAGGCTTCTGGCGTCAAGCCGCGCGTTTCCGCTTCGGCCCGCAAGCGCGCTTCCAGGTGAGGACGCAGTGAAGACGTTAACATCCCGATTAGAGCTTACGAACCCTGACCGACTTTTTGCGCGAACTGATCCCTTTTTCCTTCGGTCGCCAGCGTCGGCGCGATCAAAATCTCAATCCCCTGCATCTCTTTGATAGTCGAAGCGCCCGCCGTGCCCATGCCCAATTTCAGCGCGCCAACAAAATTCAAAGTCCCATCATCGGTCGTCGCGGGGCCAAACAAAATCTGTTCGAGACTCGCTTTGTGACCGACTTTAACCCGTGTTCCGCGCGGAAGTGAGGCGGAAGAAGTCGCCATGCCCCAGTGATGCCCGTGCCCCGGCGCTTCGTGAGATGAGGCGATGGGTTGCCCCATCATCACGCCGTCGGCGCCGCACGCGATGGCTTTGCACACATCGCCGCCCGTTCGCAGTCCGCCATCGGCGATGATGGGAACATAACGTCCGGTGCGCTCGAAATAATCGTCGCGCGCCTGCGCCGAATCGGCAACGGCTGTGGCTTGAGGAACACCTAAACCCAAAACGCGGCGCGTTGTGCAAGCCGCGCCGGGGCCAACTCCCACCAAAATGCACGCGGCGCCCGCGTTGAGCAAGTCGCTCACGCCGTCATACGTCACGGCGTTGCCGATGATGACCGGAACCGAACTCTCTTTGCAAAAGCGTGCGAGGTCAATCGAGGTGCCTTTGCTGGAGCGAAATTCGGTCGTCGTCACGGTCGTTGCGATGACAACGGCGTCGGCTCCGGCTTCAACGGCGATGTGGGCGTTGCGCGCGCCAAAGGGCGTGAACGCCAAAACCGCGCGGCCTCCGCCCGCTTTGATTTGCTCAACACGTTTGGCGATGAGTTCGGGTTTGACGCTTTCCCGATACATCTTCTGGATGAGCGGGACGACCGACTCGACCGGTTCGGCGATGATTTCGGCAATCGCTGCTTGCGGGTCTTCGTAGCGCGTTTGCAAGCCTTCGCCGTTGAGAACGGCCAAGCCGCCCAGACGCGACATTTCGACCGCGACGCGCACGTCAACGGCGCCGTCCATTGCGCTCGCCAAAAAGGGAATTTGAAAGTCGAGTTCGCCGATGCGCAGGCCGATTTCGATGTCGTCCGGGTCGATGTTCACCGTGCCGGGAGCCAGTGCCAGTTCGTCCAATCCATACGCGCGCCGCGTCTGCCGTTTGCCGCCAATTAACATAAAAAAAATAGGTTCTCCGTCGCTTTCCGCTGGGTGTGGGGGATTTTCGGGGCAAATCTGCCCGAAATGCTTTGCAGAGATTGTAAACGCCGCGCGCGCGTTCGTCAAACCGCGTTTGTGAATTGTTCTTTCCCGTCCTTTGTCCCCAGTTGAACGGCTGTATTCCAGCTTGCGGGAAAAGTTGCGCTATTAAAAATGTTCCCAGAATGAATGTTTTAACTTCGAACCTGAGAAGTTGTCCAAGAGAGCGGAAGAGGAACCGGATAGATTGATAGGTGTTGAACCTCGTTGGGTTCACGATAAACACCATGCGTAATCTTCTCGCTGTGGCCCTTCTGGCCATCCTTGCTCCGCTTTCCATTGCCCACGCCCAAACCGCGACGGCTAAACCCTCCGCCATGATGTCCAAAGGTGCTATGGGCACCAAGATGTCCGGTGGCAAAAGAATGGGCGGCAAAATGTCCGGCAAAAAAATGATGGGCAAAAAGAAAATGCCCAAAAAGATGATGGGCAAAAAGATGTCGTCCAAAAAGATGATGCCCATGCGCGATCCCAAAACCGGTCGCTTCATGAAGTCGTCCAAGTCGATGACCACGACCACGACCAAAACGCGCTAAGCGTTGTCGCCAAGGCCAACCAAAAGGGACGCAGTTTTTCAACTGCGTCCCTTTCAGGTTTTAGCCCAGTTCAACGACGCGCCGCGCGTTTGAACTTTCAACGGCGCCCAGCACCATCGCCAGACTTTTGATGTTATCTTTGGCGCTCGTTTCCGGTTCGCCCCCGCTTCCCTGAATAGCGCTCAAAAACTCGCGGATGACGCCGCCGTGTCCCTGCGCTTTGAAATCGAATTCGCCGTCCGGCACTTCGAGAGATTTGGTCGGGCGGAAAAAGCCTTCGTCGCCGTTTTCGACTTCGCATTGGAACTCGTCTCCTCCGTTCCACGTGAGCGTGCCGCGCGAACCGATGAGGCGCCAGCCCGATTGAAAGCCGGTTGGCAAACCGGTCGCGCACCACGAGCCGCGAAAGTTGAACACCACTTTCTCGCTCATCTCGAAAATCGCGCTGGCCGACGCGTCGTGCGCATACCACGAGCCGCGCGGATTCCATTCGTGGCAAAACACCCATTTCGGGTCGGCGCCGCCCAGAAAGCGCGCCATATCGAAGGTGTGAATCGCCATGTCGAGCAGCAAAACGTGCTTCATCTCGTCCCGAAACCCGCCGAAATGCGGCCCCAGATACATGTCGGCGTTGATGGTCGTCACCTCGCCCAAAACGCCCGAATCCAAAAACGCTTTCAAGCGGCGCGGCCCGTTGGCGTAGCGATAATTTTGCGTGATCGCATAGATTTTCCCGTTGGCAACCGAGGCATCGAGCGCGCGTCGCGCGTTGTCGAGGGTGTCGCTCATCGGCTTTTCACTGAGCACGTGCGCGCCATGTTCAAACGCGAGGAGCGCCGCTGGCGTGTGAGCCGCGGGAATCGTGCAATCGAACACGCAATCGGGCCGGGTTTCTTTGAGAGCCGTCGCCAAATCGGAAAAAATTGGCGTGTCGCCCGGTAAACCAAATTCGTCGCGCCGCTTGCGCGCGGCTTCGGGGTTGAGGTCGCAAAGCCCGGCGTATTCGAGGTCGTCCATTTTCGAAGCAGGCCCGAACCATGCGCCGGTGATGCCGCCGCAACCGACTTGCAAAACACGCGTTTTTTGAGGTGAAGTCATGAGGCGCTCAGTTTGACGAATCACAGCGCACCGGTTAGTTTGAGGTAGCGCGCGACGACGCTTTGAAAGATGTGTGCGTCGTCTTTGCCAAGCAGCAAAACTGGCACAGACAGTAGTAGGTGGCCTTCTTTATCTCGAAATACGAAATCGGCGCGCTGGCGTTGGCCGAAGTTGTTGAACTCTTCTTCTCGAATTGCGCCCCCAACTTCGTCCCATCGGCACTGCGCAAGCGGCTTCTCATAGCGCTTTGTGCGAACGCCATCCGCATCCACGAACAGTTCGAACCAAAACGGCGCACGACGCAAACGACGGAAAACGGCCAGCATCTGCAGAACAAACACGAGCGCGAACAGCGAAAAAACTACGCTTACGGCGTGAGGACGGGCGGCATGAGTGAAATAGCGCGGCGCAACTATGAATGGGAGGCAAACCCCGAAGGCCAAGGCACGCATTCCCAGCCGAATTTTGTCGTCGGTGTTGCAAAGGCGAATCTCGAACCCTGTCGGCGAAAACGCGAACCAGTCTGTGCCCATCGGCGTTTTTCGATGTTTTTCAACGGGGTGGTCTTCCGAGAGCTTGACCAAAATCAACATCGGCACGAAAACACACACAACAGCCAGCACACACAGCACGGCAATGATGATTTGGTGGCCAAGGGTTAAAGGTTTGGCTCTGGAGATGCCCGTTGCTGCTGCCCCACATATTTGAAAGGCAAGAATTCCCGCGACGCGCGACGTTCTACCGAAGAGTCGCGCCCCAAAAACAAGAAAAACCGGCCTCGGACTGAGGCCGGTTTAGAAGCCAATAATTGAGACCGGTTTTCTTGGTATAGAAATTCAGCCCTTAACGGACACTTGAAAGCCGGGGGCTTTGATCGCCCTACTTTTGTTGATGTCCGAATCGTCAAAGAGTGAGATCACAAGGGCGACGATATACTTATCTGGTGGAAGTGGGATTACTTTGTTATCCGCTCCTAAGACCTTATCGATTGATAAGTCGATTTGCAGCTTTCCAGATGCAGGAATAACAAGAGATGACGAGTTGATCTCTTTTTGGCCGAGTGCCTTTCCGTTAAGAGTCATAGACAATAGACGAAAAGGGAGCTTGCTTTGAACAGAGCTGTTCAAGTTAGCCCTACGGTCGGCGACCATAGTGGTGTCAGGAAGCCTGACAATATTCTTGTTGGAATCAACAAGAGTAATCTTCAACATTCTCAAAAAGTCACGCAGTGCAACTTGTTGGCTTCCTTCGTTTTCTACTTCGACTCGAAGGTTTATAGTCTTGTTCTGCTCCGAAAGGAACAAAACAGAAGCCTTGAGCGAGTGAATAGAAGGCAATTCTGCGCTTATAGGCTTGGTAGGCTTGGAAAGATCCACAAAACTCTCTGTCCTGGTTTCAGGCTTGGAGTAGGCGGATAGAGGTAGTGGTCTAACGCGAGGTGACAAGGGCACCGGCATCGGTTATGGATTGGAAGGGTGCGTTAGCCCCGCTGGAGCAAAGTAGCAGCGGGGCTGACGCACCCTTCCAATCAACATCACCTCGAATTAGACCACTACCGTAGGCGGATAGAAGGCCATTGGAAAAGACCAAGGATAGGCCGATGACGGAACCGAGCGATAGCGTCGGCAATGCGAATTTGAAGCGGGACATAATACTCCTTAAGGGCCACAAGCTCCTAAACCTTGCCCTGCATGCCAGTTCAGGAGGTCAAGTATAGCTTGTGCTTTGCTCTGTCCCATATTGGGAACAGAAATTCCTTCGATCACCCCTTCTCAAGCAGTGTGTTCCAGCGTCTTCGATTTCGTTCAATGTCGGGAGGAGGCACGAGAGCAGTTTCATTCACGTGATTCAGCTTTTCAACAGTTTTAAACTCCCTCACTCGATGATCATCGCCATAGACGGCCCAGCCGGTGCCGGAAAATCAACGGTCGCGCGCGAAGTCGCCCTTGAATTGGGCTTCGCTTACATCAACACCGGCGCGATGTATCGCGCCGTGGCGCTCGAAGCGCGCGTGCAAAACATTGACTTCCAAAACGAAGCCGCCATTGCCGCGCTTGGGCACACGCTGCCGATGCGTTTTGGTTCGGGCGGCACGAAGTTGTGGGTTTTGGAGCGTGATGTTTCGCACGAAATCATGGCGCCTCACATGGGCGAACTCGCTTCGCAAATCGCTTCGATTCCCGCTCTTCGAGAGCGCGTCGTCGCCCGCCAGCGCGAAATGGGACAGGCGAGTGAACGCGAATGCGGCGGCGCGGTGTTGGAAGGGCGCGACATTCAAACCGTGGTTTTTCCCGAAGCCGACCTCAAAATCTTCCTCACCGCCACCGATGAAGCGCGCGCCGCGCGCCGCGTCGAGCAGTGGAAGCGCCAAGGCCAAAGCGCCGATGCCGCGCAGGCTCTGGTTGACGTGCGCGCCCGCGATGAACGCGACTCCCAACGCGACACCTCTCCTCTGCGGCCCGCCGAAGATGCCGTTCACGTTTTGAGCGACGATCTCACCAGCGACGAAGTGGTCGCGTGCATCGTTGAACTGGCGCGCCAAAGGGTGGGTTCGTGAGCGAATCCCCCAAACGCGTCGAACCGCGTCACACGTGGGTTTTTCCCTTCATGAGCGCGATTTTCAAGGCCTATCTAAGCATCGGCGGCTGGCGCGTCGAGGGACGCGACAACATCCCGACCGAGGGCGCGGTGATTTTGGCGCCCAATCACCAATCGCTGCTCGATCCGCCACTCGTTGGCGTGTCGTGCGGGCGATGGCCGTTCATCATGGCCAAGAGCGAGTTGTTCAAAGGTGTTGTTGGTTGGGCTATCGAGCAGATGGGTTCGTTTCCCGTCCGGCGCGGCGGCGCCGACCGCGCGGCCTTTAAAACGGCGCGGCGCGTTTTGGAACAAGGCCAGCCGTTGCTCGTGTTTCCCGAAGGCACGCGCACCCGGATGGGACAACTGGGACGAGCCGAACCGGGGCTTCTGATGATCGCGCACGCAGCGAAATGTCCGGTCGTTCCGATTTCGATTCGCGGAACAGAGCGCGCCTTTTCGCCGCGAAGGCCGGGTTTTCGCTTTGTGCGCGCGCGCATCACTTTTGGCAAGCCGGTCGATTTTTCCCATGAATACGCCCAGAAAGGCGGGCGCGAGTTGTTCGAGCACATGGGCGAGAAACTGATGAGCGAGATAGAAGCGTTGCGTTGAGGTGAATCGCGCAGCAAAGCTTTTCCCGACCGCTATGCGGTTGAAATTGGCGACGTTTTGGCGGGGTTGGATTTGAGCAGGCGAATGAATTCGCGGCCAGAAAAAGGCGCCGGCCTACGCCGACGAGGCATACGAAGAGGGCGAGGTCATCTCAGGTCTTCGTTCACCCGTCGGCGCAGGCCGGCGCCTTTTTCTGGCCGCGAATTCATTCGCCTGAACCCGTCCAAAAGCGCGACCGGGTTTTGTCTTCAGTCTCTGGACTGAACTTGTCGCACACCACCCGCGTCGCGCCTGTGCGATTGTTGTCAACTATACGCGACTATCTACCATGAACCGATTTTTACTTTTCCCGCTGGGACTTCTGCTCGCTTCGAGCGCGCACGCGCAGACCGTGCAAATCCCGTTGCCGCCGCCCACGCCTTTGGGCGGAACGGATTTCGCGGGCGGCACGTCCGCCGCGATGACCACCGACTCGTCGTTGCCCACGGCGATGATCGCCCTCAAACCGGCGGCCAAATATTCGGACGCGGAACTGCGCGCGATGGGCACGGGCGTGGCGTTTCCCTATGAGTTGCTCGACGGCGTTTTGCACCGTTACGTCGATAAAAACGGCAACATCTATTACCTCAAGGCCAGGGGAGACAACGACCTCGAAACCTTCGCGCGCGCCGTTGCCGTTGCTGATCTGGGGCAATTTCCGGTGTTTACCGGCATGGTCAGCGCCACCGATCCGAAAAAAGGCACCTTTCAAGACCACACCGCCGAATTGACTTTTTGGATCAACGCTTACAACGGGTTGCGCATCAAAGCCATCGCCGACCGCTATCCCGGCGTGTCGAACACGATGTTGAAACAACTCGACACCGCCAAAGATCAAACCGTCGCCGGGCAGACCTATTCCTTCGCTGAGTTGCGCAAGAAGATCGCGGGCATGGATGCGCGCGCGCTGTTCGCCCTGATGAGCGGAGTCAAAGACGGGCCGAGCGCGCCGACCTCGGTTTTTCGCTACTCGCGCTTGAACGACCAACTCAATCAGGCCGTGCGCGCGTTCGTCAACGACCCAAACAAAGTTTCGACGCCCGACCGTTTGGCCAACAGCGTTGAAGCGTCGCCGTTTTTGGCCGAAGTGGACACCTATTTCAAACCCGCCGGCGACCGCCACAAGAACGCCGGCATCCGCACCTTGCTTTCGAGATATACGAAAAACAGCGGCGCGCGCGGCTATTTCACGACCGGCGAATATGCCGTCAGGTTTTCGCTCGCCAACGACAAACTCAACGAAAAAATCGGAAGCTAAAAACCAAAAATCTTCCACAACGCCAAGCGGGAAGCGAGCGCCTTGTTCGGCTTGCCGAAGTCGCATCCTTTCCGTGATGGTGCTTCGCTCTTTGGACAATGCACTGGCTCCCGCTTGGCGTTCTGGAAGATTTTTGAAGGCGCAACTCCAACGTAACGCGCAGGAAAACATAACGCGTCAAAATAAAAGGCGAGCCGCAAAGTGCGGCTCGCCTTTTTTATGTTGCATTCCAAGCGGCGCGCCAAAATCATCGCCACCATCGGCCCTGCCTCACAAAACCCCGCCGTGATGCGCTCGCTCCTGCTGGCGGGCATGGACGTGGCGCGCTTCAATTTTTCTCACGGCGGCTCGCTCGTTCACGCGGCCCACATCGCCAACCTGCGCCGCGTCGCGGGCGAAGAGGGCGTGCCGCTCGCGGTTTTGCAAGATCTGCAAGGCCCCAAAATTCGCACCGGCGGCCTCGCCTCAGGCGAAGTGCACCTCGTGCCCGGCCATCCGTTCACGCTTACCACGCGTCCCGTCGCGGGCGATGAACACGAGGTTTCGACCACCTACGCCGCCTTGCCGCGCGATTGCCGCAGAGGCGACTCGATTTTGCTCGACGATGGCAACTTGTCCCTTCAAGTCGAATCGGTTTCAGACACCGACGTGAGGTGTGTCGTGGTGGACGGTGGAACGCTCAAGACCAACAAAGGCATCAACTTGCCGGGCGTCAACGTGTCGGCGCCCGCTTTGAGCGCCAAAGATCGCGCCGATGTCGAATGGGCCATCGCCAATCATCTCGATTTTGTGGCGCTTTCGTTTGTGCGGCGCGCCCAAGATGTCGAGGAACTGCGCGCCATCGTGCGCGGCTCGATGAGCGACATCAAAATCATTTCCAAACTCGAAAAGCCCGAAGCCATCGACAATCTCGATGAGATCATCGCGGTTTCCGATGGCGTGATGGTGGCGCGCGGCGATCTGGGCGTCGAGATGGCGACCGAAGATGTGCCGCTCATTCAAAAGCAAATCATCGCGCGCGCCAACGCTCTTGGCAAGATCGTCATCACCGCCACGCAGATGCTCGAAAGCATGACGCAAAACCCGCGTCCCACTCGCGCCGAAGCCTCAGATGTCGCCAACGCCATCCTCGACGGCACCGACGCCGTGATGCTGTCGGGCGAAACCGCTTCGGGCGCGCATCCTGTCGAAGCCGTGCAAACGATGGCGCGCATCGCTTCCAAAATCGAGATCGCAACCGAAGATGGATTGGGCGGGCCGCACACGTTTTCCTATGACGAAGACGATTTCGCTTCGGCGATTTGTCAGGCGGCTTCTTACGCGGCGGGCCACTTGAAAGCCAAAGCCATCGCCTGTTTCACCGAACGCGGCTCGACGGCGCGAAAGCTCGCCAAATTTCGCCCGCCCGCGCCGATTCTGGCGTTCACGCCGTCGGAGTTCGTGACGCGCCAACTCAACCTCGCGTGGGGCGTGCGCGCGTGGCAGGTCAAGCCGTGCGGCTCGACCGACGAACAAATCGCACAGGCCGACGCTCAGCTACTTGAATCGGGCTTGGTCGCGCCCAATGATAAAATCGTGGTCATCTTGGGCGCGCCCGTCACGCTTTCGGGTTCGACCAACTTGATGAAACTGCACCGCGTCGGCGCCGACGATGTGCGCTGAAGCGTTGATGATGCTCTTCGCGTGGAGGCAAGTGCGAAAAAGGGAGGCCCGCCTTGGGCACTTTCTCCGCTTGGCCAGCGTGCGATGACAGGAAAGCGGGCGCTTGGTTGTGGGTGTGCTTTGACAAAGTGTGGAAGTTTCGCGTTTAAAAGGAAGCGCGTATGGGTAAAATGAAATGGCAGAGCGTTTTGGGTGCTCTGTTTTCTTTATTTTGGTTTTAATCCCCAGGTTCAATCGTGGCCAACAAAAAATGTCCTAAATGCGGAGAAGATAATCCGGCAGAAGCCGTGATGTGCTGGGCGTGTTACACGCCTTTAACTGCTGGAGCAGGCGCCGCGATGGGTGCGGGCGCGCGTTCCGGCGCAACAACTTTCCCCTCGTCCGGCTCGATGCCGCACGCGGGCGGCGCGTTTGTCGAGGAAAAAGAAAAGAAAAAACTCGACCCGCGCCTGTTTTTCGTGGGCGGCGGCCTGTTGGTCGCCGGGCTGATTTTCGCCTTCACCAACGGGTTGCTGGGCGGCGGCCCTCCTGCCGAAGCCGGCCCCGCTCCCACCGATCCGCCCGGAACAACAGGGCCGGTCACCATCAATGTGCAACCACAGACGCCGACCACCCCGACCGTCATCACTCCGAACACGCCCAATACTCCAACGATCCCGCCAGTTCCACCGGAAGAGGTGCGTTATTCGGTGGTCGTGCCGCCCAGTCCGAGCTTCGCAACGGCAACGCTCGCCATTACCCCGACGAGTCCTGTGGCTTCTGCCAACGCGGCAGCAGGTCTGGCTAAAAGCGCGCGCGACAACCTCCAGAAAAGCGGCAAATGGACGAACTTCCAGATCGCTGTTTTTCCCCAACCCGAAGATGCTGGCACGTTCAAGGATTACATGAACGCGCGGCGCGGCAAACCTCTGGGGCCGCAGCAATATGCCGAGCTAACCAACCAGAACGCCTGGAAAGGCGCTTCTACTTTCTACGTTTCGCAGGGCCGAAGCGAACACGCTTACTCGCCGAGCGCCAATCCGAACTGGTGGACGAGCATCCGCTAAGTCTGGCTGACCCGCCCGCAGAACTCATTCTTTCCCAACGCCCCGCTCTTTTTTGAGCGGGGCGTTTTTTTAGCCCTAACGTCGGCGCCGGCAGACGCTTTTTATGCTTGCGAATTCATTCGCCCGAACAGAATCAACACTCGAAAGCCACCACACTGTAAAAAGCTATTAGACCTCTTGGATAAGTCCGGCGAATGAATTCGCAGCCAGAAAAAGGCGTCAACCTGCGTTGACGAATGCCCTTCGCCATGAATTGGTCGGCGCAGGCCGACGCTTCTTTCTGGCTGCGAATTCATTCGCCGGACTTGTCAGAGCGACTTATGAAAGAGGTCTATTGAACCTAAAGCAGTGGAGGTTCTATCCGAGAACGCGAAGCGTGAGCGAGTGCATTGTGTAGCGTGCGAAGCACATCAAGCCAGAACCCAGAACAAGGAGCGCCTGCGGCGGCGGCACAATGCACTCGCTTCGCGTTCTCGGATGGAACCTCCACTCGGTTAAGTGCCATATATTTCACACGAAGCGCATCGTTCGCCCGCGCCCTGAAGAACAACGGACGACCTGAAAACATGCTTCCGAGCTCGCTTCAGCGCGCCAAACTCGCCATCAGTTCGCGCAGAACGGCCCAGTTGCGCTCGACACCTCGAATCGAAACCCATTCTTCGGGCGTGTGCGCGCCGCGAATCGTCGGGCCAAAAGACACGGCATCAAGGCCGTCCAGTTTTTCACTCAGCAAGCCACATTCGAGGCCCGCATGAACCACTTCGATGTGCGGCAACTGGCCCGACACGTTGGCGAAAGCGGCGGCGGTCTGGTCGCGTAGCGGCGAATCCTGGCGCGGCTCCCAGCCGGGATAACCGTCGCGCTCTTCGACTCGCGCGCCCGCATCCCGGCCAAGACGCGCGCACTTTTCCTGCATCTCGGCTATATCTCCCGCGATGAACGAGCGGTTCGAAATGCCGAACTCGATTTCTGCGAAGCTTGTGTGAATCTCGGCGAGGTTGGACGAGGTCTGCACTTTGCCATCCCAGCGCTCGCTCATCTTTTGCACGCCGTGCGGCAGGTCGCGCACCAGACGCAACACGGTTTGCGTTGATTTCTCCGTCATCGCGTGTTCATCGAATTCGGGTGCGCCCCCCAACTCAAGCACAACACCGGGTTCAGGTTCAAACCACTTCGATTCCAGTTCGGCAGCGATGTCCGTCCATGCGCTCGAAAGCGCCGCGCTCTGCTCGCTTGGAGCGACGAAGGTCACATCGCAATCGCGCGGGATGGCGTTGTGCGCCGTGCCTCCGTTGAGCGAAACCAAACGCAGACCGGGCGCGGCTTCGCTCAGCGCATCCAAAATCTGCCCGGCGATTTTAAGCGCGTTTCCCAACGGCTGCCCGATTTGAATGCCCGAATGTCCGCCCGCCAAACCGGACACCTTGACACGATGAACAGCGCGCGCCGAGTGAGCCGCTTCGCGTTCGAACGGCAGATGAATCGAAACGCCCGCGCCGCCCGCGCAACCGATGGTGATCTCATCGTCTTCTTCCGAATCGAGGTTGATCAAACGGCGCGCGGAAACAAGAGAGGGATCGAGATGAGCCGCGCCGTAAAGCCCGGTTTCTTCTTCGACGGTGAACAGCAGTTCAAGCGGCGGATGAACGGGCGCCTCGCCTTTGAGAAGCGCGATCATCAGCGCGACGCCGATGCCGTTATCGGCGCCAAGTGTTGTTCCCGAAGCGTAAATTTTGTCGTCGAGCCGGCGCGGGATGATGGCGTCGTGCTCGAAATCGAACTCGACATCGGGCCGCTTTTGACACACCATGTCGAGATGAGCTTGCAACGCAACGGGCGGCGCTGTGGGCGAGGCGCCGCGCGCCGGAACGAAAACGCAGGCGTTGCCGCGCGCATCGGTTCGGGTTTGGAGTCCGCGCTCGCGGGCCAAATCAAAAATCGCTTTTCGCACCGCGTCTTCGCGCCCAGATGGTCGCGGAATCGAGTTGAGCAGGGCGAACGCGCGCCACACAGGCACAGGTTCAAGGCCAAGATAAGCCGAAGGAAGCGTGGTCATCGCCCCAGAGTTTGCCGTCTTTGCCGCTCGCGTTTGAAGCGGAAGTGCGAATTGCTTTGTCGAAGCGCGCGTTTCAAAAAGCCACTTGTTGTCGCTTTTTGGCGACAAGAGCCGGAAGAACCGTAAATTCTTTTCATGAGTTCATTCGACGCGCTTCACGGTTGCCTGTTGGGCGGCGCCATCGGCGATGCGCTGGGCCTTCCGTTCGAGGGATTGTCGCCGCGAAAGCGCGAGCGCATCTGGGGCGAGGTGCCCAAAAACGGGCTTCAAATGTGTCTGCTTCCCGGTCGCGGGATGGTGTCGGACGACACCGAGCACGCGCTTTTCACGAGTCGCGCTCTGCTCGAATCGCGCGGTTCACAAGGGCGCTTTGCGCGCGCCTTGTCGTCCGAACTGCGCGGCTGGTTTCTCACAATTCCACCGGGAATCGGTCTGGCGACGCTGCGCGCGGGACTCAAAAGCCTGTTGTTTTTGCCTGCCTCGAAATCGGGCGTGTGGTCAGCGGGCAACGGAGCCGCGATGAGGGCGCCGATTCTGGGCGCGTTTTTTGGCGAAAACACCGAGCAACTGCGCGACTTTTGCCGCGCCTCCACACGCTTGACGCACACAGATCCCAAAGCGCAGTGGGGCGCTTTCGCGATTGCAATTGCGGCGTCTCATGCGGCGAGAAATCAAAGCGACGGGCGCCGTTTCGTGCGCGACCTTAGCGAATGGAGCGACGATTCGAGCGAAGCGCGCGAACTGATTGAACTCGTCAAACGCGCCGCCAACTCGGCGGGACGTGGCCAGAGCGCGCGGGATTTTTGTCTTGAGTTAGGTTTGGAAAAGGGCGTGAGTGGTTATATCTTCCACACCGTTCCGGTTGTGTTGCAATGCTGGTTGCGGGAGCCAAACGATTTTCGCGTCGCCGTCGAAGAGATCATTTTGTGCGGCGGCGACAGTGACACGACCGGCGCAATTCTGGGCGGAATTTTAGGCGCAGGCGTGGGCGCGTCGGCGTTGCCAAAAGATTGGGCGAGCGAACTTTGGGACTGGCCGAACTCGGCGAGTTACATCGAACGCGTTGCGCGCGAACTGGCAACGGCCAGCGATGAAGGCGTGGTGGCCGTTGCGCCGCGCGTTTTGTTTGGCGCGCCGCTCGCGCGTAACGCTTTCTTTTTGCTCGTTGTGCTGGGTCACGCGCTGCGACGGATGTTGCCGTTCTAAATGGTGGATCGGCTTTTTCCAAGGTCACGTTTTTTGAGAAATGAACCTCGCGCCTGACGGCTTCTTCGACCTCGCGCCGGTTCCCGCAGCCAACCCGAACTCCTCAATACGTTAAACCCTCCCGCGTTCTGAATTCCAAAACTTTGTCGGTATGGGGCGCCATCGCGCTCGCGGTTGTGTCGTGGGGAAGCGCGTGGGTGTCCATCCGCGCCGCCGTCGTTTACTACTCGCCGGGACAACTCGCGCTGGGACGCTATCTCGTGGCGTCGCTGGTGTTGCTGCCGCTCGTGATTCGTAATCGTCCGCGCTTTGAAAAGCGTGATTGGCCCGCAATTTTCGCGTCGGGTGTGTGCGGCTTTTCGCTTTATAACCTCGCCATCAACGCGGGTGAGCGCACCATTTCGGCGGGCGCGGCGGCGCTCATTGGTTCGATCATTCCGGTTCTGGTCACTCTTGGCGCGCACTTTTTTCTGGGACAGCGCGCCTCAAGACGAACGTGGGTGGCGTCATTTGTGTCGCTGTTCGGCGTCGCGTTGTTGTCTCTGGGCGGGCGAGGTGGCATTCGTTTGTCAAGCGGCGCGCTTTTGGTGGTGGCGGCGTCTTTTGGCGCGGCGGCGTATCAACTCATTCAAGTTCGTTTGCGCGCGCGCTACGGCGCGCTTGATCTGACCGCCGCGGCGATTGGTGCCGGAACGCTCGCTTTAGTTCCCTTTGGCGGCGGCTTGGTGGGCGCCGTGCAAAAAGCACCGCCCGGCGCGACACTCAATTTGGTGCTGCTCGGCGTGTTTCCCGGTGCGCTGGGTTACGTGTTGTGGTCGTGGGTTTTGTCGCAGTGGAACGTGTCGCGCGTGATGAGCTTTTTGTTTCTCATCGCGCCGTGCGCGGTCTTGCTGGGCTGGATTTTTCTGGGTGAACTCCCCACGATGTTAGAATTAGCAGGCGGCGCTCTCGCATTGGGCGGGGTCGTGTGGTGTCAAAGCGAGCGCAAATGAACACGAACTGGAACGCCGATTTATACCGCGACAAACACGCCTTCGTCTTCGAACTGGGCGCGGGCGTCGTTGAACTGCTTCAACCTCAACCCGGCGAGCGGATTCTCGATCTGGGTTGCGGCACGGGCGAACTCACGGCGCAACTGGCGCAAAGCGGCGCGCGCGTCACGGGTTTCGACGCCTCGCCCGCGATGCTCGAACGCGCCAAAGAGCGCTTTCCCGCACTGGATTTTCGATTAGGCGATGCGCGTGATTTCGACTTCGGCGATGATTTCGACGCCGTGTTTTCCAACGCGACGCTTCATTGGATTCCCGATCAAAGCGCCGTCGCGCGTTCTGTCTATCGGGCGCTCAAACCGGGCGGGCGATTTGTCGGCGAGTTCGGCGGGCAGGGCAACGTTGCGCAACTCGAAGCGGCTTTAGCTGGGGCCGCGCGCGAATTGGACTTTCCACCCTTCGTCGGGCCAAACACATTTCCCTCACTCTTCGAGTTCGCGGGCAGTTTGGAAGCGGGCGGTTTAGAGCCACACTTTTTGCAATTGTTCGCGCGCCCGACGCCGTTGGAAGGTCAAGACGGCGCGCGCAACTGGTGGCGCCAGTTCCGCGCGGCCTATCTCGATTCGCTTTCCAACGACGAGAAAAACGCCGTTTTGCAACGCGCCGAACTCCTGGCCACGCCGCATTTGAGGAACGAAAACGGTTGGTTCGCGGATTATGTGCGCTTGCGGTTTGTGGCGGTGAAACCGGCTTGAGTTCGCGGTTTGGCGGCGGTTGGCGTGGAAGCGTCGTCGTGCCAGTCGAGGCCAAGCGAGTTGATGGTTTGCGCGATTGTGGTTCGTTTTCCCGATTGAAGGTCAATGGCGATGATGGAGTTGCCAACTTTGTAAGCGCCGCTGAAAATCTTGTTCTTGATTTCGTCAAGTGCCTCGTTCGTGAACAAATAAAGCGTTCGGTCATCTGCCGACACGCTCAGCAAGCGGTCAT
>JAABUM010004464.1_pt1 | contig 15747 bp, 12 predicted proteins | sample 5559161 | NCBI WGS metagenome assembly JAABUM01 (sample SAMN10711868, study PRJNA513369) | rock metagenome | isolation source: Antarctica rocks | place: Antarctica: Victoria Land, Siegfried Peak nord
GACGCGGGCGCAGGGGACTGACCCGTCGCTGGTCGTAGCTGGTCGTAGCAAGGTGTGAAAGAGCGGAGATCGAGCGCTGCTCAGCTGGCAGGCTGAGTGGCCTCGCGGGGCCGGGGAACCGGGGTGAGGGCTTCCGCCGCCGTGTGCTCCTTGCTGAGCAGTCGCGACTCCTCGGGGGCCGGCGCGAGCAACATGGGGACGTGGTCGAGCTGGGTGCGCACCTCCGTCAGCTGCGCGCAGATCCGTTCTCGTACCGCCGCAAGCTCACGAACCCCCACCTTCGCTGCCGCGATGCGCTGCTCGGCCTGCTCCGTCGCACGGTGCAGGCGCCGCTGCGCCTCGGTGGTGGCGTCCCGGACGCGGCGCTCGGCCTCGGCCTTGCTGGCCGTCTCCTGAGCCTGCAGGGCTCCGATCGACTCGGAGCGGCGCGCTGCCATAGCCAGCTCGAAGTCCTCTTGGATCTGCGCCCGCTGGGAGGCAGCAGCGGCGTCGGCGCTGGTCCGCTCGGACTCAGCGCGCTCGATAATGCCGGCGGCCTCGGCGTTGGCATTGTGCATGGTCGAGGAATGTTCGTCCTCCATTGCGGCGCGTCGCTCATCGGCGTCGGCGCGCTGCTGCTCCCACCGCGTCCGCCGCTCCGCGACCTCCCGCTCGGCGTGTGCACGGAGCTCGGCGAGCTCGCGCTGCACTCGCTCGTGTAGCTTGGTCGCCCCCTGTCCGGCGACCGAGCGCAGCTCGGCGGCGTCGGCCTCCGCGCGCGCCCGGATCTCCGAGGCTTCGTCGTGCGCGAGCCGGAGCATGCGCCGCATTCGATCACTCAGGCCATCGGTCGTGTCCAGGCCGGAGATGAGGCTGTCCATCTGGGCTCGCAGCGCCTCGATCTCGCCGCGCGCCCCTTCGAGCTGAACACCCAGGTCAGCAACCTGAGTAGCCACCGCGTCACGATCGGCCGCGGTCACCCTGAGCTCAGCGTCCATGCGCTTCAGGTGCTCGTCCACCTGCTCGCGGTCATATCCCCGGCGGGCCAGCTCGAACGGGCCGTCGATGGGGAGAAAGCCGTTGTCGGAAGCCATACCCCTTACGCTACCGGCGCCTGCGCAGTCATTGCGCCATCCGTTTGGTCACACGCCGCGGAAGCGGTTGATCTCGGCGAGGTGTCGCTCCCGCAAGGGGGCATCGCGGACACCGAGGCCTTCTTCGGGCGCCAGGCACAGGACTCCTACCTTGCCCTGGTGCAGGTTGCGATGCACGTCACAAGCAGCTTGGCCCACCTCGTCCATCGGGTACACCCGCGATAAAGTGGGATGCACGTAGCCCTTGCTGATGAGACGGTTCGCCTCGAAGGACTCGCGGTAGTTCGCAAAGTGCGAGCTGACGATCCGCTTGAGGTTCATCCACAGGTAGCGGTTGTCGTACTCGTGCATGTATCCGCTGGTGGAGGCGCACGTGGCGATGATTCCGCCCTTGCGGGCGACGTAGACGCTCGCCCCGAACGTCTCGCGGCCGGGGTGCTCGAACACGATGTCGGGGTCCTCGCCGCCGGTGAGCTGGCGAATCTTCGTGCCGAAACGCTGCCACTCCTTCGGGTCCTGGGTGTGCTCGTCGGACCAGAACTTGTACCCCTCCGCGGCGCGGTCGATGATCAGCGTGGCGCCCATCTTGCGGCAGATCTCGGCCTTCTCCGGGCTGGAGACCACGCAGATCGGGATGGCGCCGCCGTTCAGCGCCATCTGGGTGGCGTAGGAACCGAGCCCACCGGAGGCGCCCCAGATCAGCACGGTGTCGCCCTGCTTCATGGCCGCACCGTTCTTGCTGACCAGCTGGCGGTAGGCGGTCGAGTTGACCAGGCCCGGCGCGGCGGCTTCCTCCCAGGTGAGGTGTGCAGGCTTGGGCATCAGCTGGTTGGACTTGACCAGCGACAGATGTGCCAGACCGCCGAAGTTGGTCTCGAATCCCCAGATGCGCTGCTGGTCGTCCAACATCGTGTCGTTGTGCCCGTCGGGGCTTTCCAGCTCCACGGACAGACAATGTGCGACGACCTCATCGCCGGGTTTCCAGGCGCTCACCCCTGGTCCGGTGCGCAGCACGACGCCCGCGAGGTCGGAGCCGATGACGTGGTAGGGCAGGTCGTGGCGCTTGGTGAGCTCGTTGAGCTTGCCGTAGCGGCGGAGGAATCCGAACGTGGGAACCGGTTCGAAGATGGAGGTCCACACGGTGTTGTAGTTGATCGAGCTGGCCATCACAGCAACGATCGCCTCGCCGGGCCCCAGCTCGGGCACCGGGACGTCCTCGACGTGCAGCGACTCACGCGGGTCTTTGTCCTTCGTCTCGCGACCCGCGAATATGTCGACCTCATCGGCGTGCACGGTGACCGCCCGGTAGGTCTTCGGCAGGGGCAGGTCACCGATCGTGTCGAGCTGGTCGGACTGGATCGCAGCGAGGATCTCTTGCACTGGGGACACACCTCCGTTGAACGCCGGGCGCCGGCGCTGATCAATGAGACTGATTAGCCGAGCATGTTACTGGCTGGTAACAGAGTCGGCGGCGGCAGGCTCGACCAGCTCCACCAGCACACCGCCCGCGTCCTTGGGATGGATGAAGTTCACCCTGGAGTTGGACGTGCCACGGCGAGGTGGGTCGTAGAGCATCCGCAGCCCTTTGTCCCGCAGTGCCTGCGACACCGCGTCGACGTCGGTCACCCGGTAGGCGAGCTGCTGCAGGCCGGGTCCGCTGCGGTCGAGGAACTTCGCGATGGTCGACTCCGGCGTGAGCGGGGCCAACAGCTGGATCTGGGCGTTACCGGTGCCGATCATGGCTTCCCGCACGCCCTGCTCCTCGTTGACCTCCTGGTGGGTGAGCTCGAGGCCGAGGGTGTCGCGGTACCACGCGATGGCAGCGTCGAGGTCGGGCACGGCGATGCCCACGTGGTCGATGCAGGTGATCAGGGCGGGGTCGCCCAGGAGAGCGGCGTCAGGGGGAGGCTGAGTCATGCGCACAACCTAGCGGAGCACGCCGACAGGAACGGTCGGTGTACGCGGGTATCCTCACGCACACGTGATCGAATTGTCACCTGCCGCATCATCACTGGAGGACTACGTGTCTGCTGCATCCCCGTCCGGGTCGGTCATTGTCGCCGGGGCTCGTACCCCCATGGGGCGTCTGCTGGGCTCGTTGAAGAGCTTCTCCGGGGCCGACCTGGGTGGCATCGCCATCAAGGGCGCGCTAGAGAAGGCCGGCGTCGCGCCGGAGCAGGTGGAGTACGTCATCATGGGGCAGGTGCTCACCGCTGGTGCGGGCCAGATGCCCGCCCGCCAGGCGGCTAGTGCCGCGGACATCCCCATGACCGTTCCCTCGCTGAACATCAACAAGGTGTGCCTGTCCGGCATCGACGCTATCGCCCTGGCCGATCAGCTGATCCGGGCTGGCGAGTTCGACGTGGTGGTGGCCGGTGGGCAGGAGTCGATGACCCAGGCGCCGCACCTGCTCGCGAAGAGTCGCGAGGGCTTCAAGTACGGCGACGTGACGATGACCGACCACATGGCCTACGACGGGCTGCACGACGCGTTCACCGACCAGGCCATGGGGCTGCTTACCGACCAGCGCAATGACTCCGACCAGCTCACCCGCGAGGAGCAGGACGCGTTCGCCGCCCGTTCGCACGAGCGGGCGGCCAAGGCATGGAAGGACGGTCTGTTCGACGACGAGGTGGTCGGTATTGCCATCCCACAGCGCAAGGGCGACCCGGTCGAGTTCAAGTCCGACGAGGGAATCCGGGCCGACACGACCACCGAGTCCCTCGGCAAGCTTCGCCCGGCGTTTCGCAAGGACGGCAGCATTACGGCGGGCACGTCCTCGCAGATCTCCGATGGTGCGTGTGCCGTCGTGGTGATGAGCAAGGTCAAGGCCGACGAGCTGGGGCTGAGCTGGCTTGCCGAGATCGGCCCGCACGGAGTGGTCGCCGGTCCCGACTCCACCCTGCAGGAGCAGCCGGCCCGCGCTATTGCGAAGGCCTGTGCGCGCGAGGGGATCAGCCCGACCGACCTGGATCTGGTGGAGATCAACGAGGCCTTCGCTGCAGTCGGCATCGTGTCCGCCCGCCAGCTTGGGATCGACGAGGACAAGGTGAACGTCAATGGTGGTGCCTTGGCCGTTGGCCACCCGATCGGCATGTCCGGGGCACGGATCACGCTGCACCTTGCGCTGGAGCTGGCCCGCCGGGGCGGCGGTGTAGGCGCGGCCGCGCTGTGCGGTGGCGGTGGCCAGGGTGACGCGCTGATCGTGCGTGTGCCCAAGTCCTGAAATCGTGACGGCGGGGTTGGTGGAGTCGGCGGCGAGCTTGCGGCAGCGCGCAGTCCGCCAGCAAAAGGTCGATGTCGCCGACCTCGTTGCGCGTGCCCGCGACGGGCAGGCCCGCGCGGTCGCCCGGCTGATCTCACTGGTCGAGGACGCCAGCCTGCAGCTTCGTGAGGTGGCTGCGGCACTCGCTCCCTACGCCGGTGACGCCCAGGTGATCGGGCTGACCGGCCCTCCGGGAGTGGGAAAGTCGACCTCCACGGCAGCGCTCGTCTCGGCATACCGCGCGGCAGGCCATCGTGTCGGTGTGCTCGCGATCGACCCGTCCTCACCGTTCTCCGGTGGGGCACTACTCGGCGACCGGATTCGGATGCAGATTCACGCCACCGACCCCGGGGTGTTCATCCGCTCGATGGCCACCCGTGGACACCTGGGCGGCCTGTCCTGGGCCGCGCCGCAGGCGCTGCGGGTGCTGGACGCAGCCGGGTACGACGTGATCCTCATCGAGACGGTCGGGGTCGGGCAGTCGGAGGTCGACGTCGTCTCGCTCGCCGACACCACGGTGGTGCTGGTGGCACCCGGAATGGGCGACGGTATCCAGGCCGCGAAGGCGGGAATCCTGGAAATCGCCGACGTCTTCGTGGTCAACAAGGCCGACCGGGACGGTGCCGACCGCGCGGCGAGGGAGCTCAAACACATGATCTCCCTCGGCAGCCGTGAGCTGGGCGGGCCGTCCTGGCGACCGCCGGTGGTACGGACTGTCGCCGACCGCGGCGAAGGCATCACGGAGGTCATCGAGGCGATCGGCGCCCACCGGGACTGGATGGTGGCGCACGGTCAGCTGGAGCGGGGACGGTTGCATCGGGCGCACACCGAGGTGGAGGCGATCGCCGTGCAGACCCTCCGTGAGCGGTTGGGCGGCCTCGACGGGAGCTCGGCGCTGACCACGCTGGCGCGGCAGGTCGCGGACGGCGAGATCGACCCCTACGCCGCGGCCGATGAGCTGGTCAGCACCCTCGACGCTGGTGGGTGAAACCAAGGCGAGCAGCGTGTGACCGCCGCCACCGGGCACACTGTGCTCATGGTTACTGCGATTGACGTCAGCACACCCGCCAGCAGGTTCCGGCTCGTCGCCATCCTTGAGGCGATCTCCTGGGCGGGCCTGCTGATCGCGATGCTCTTCAAGTGGGTCATCGGCGCCGCCCCCACGGACCTGCAGCTGGGCGTCCAGATCATGGGCCCCATCCACGGCACCGTCTTCATTGCCTACGTGTTGGTCTCGTTGTCGGTGAGCCGCCCGTTGGCGTGGAACCTCAAGACCCTGGCGCTGGCGCTGCTGGCGAGCATCCCACCATTCGGTTCGGTGGTGTTTGAGCGTTGGGCCGTTCGACGCGGTGAGTTGGGCGAGCTTTCTGTGACCCAACCTTCTGTGACCGAGCCGACACTGCGAGCAGCGCGATGATCGTGGCCTTCAGTGTCAGCCCGGCCGCCGGCGATGACACCGGGAGCGTCAGCGCCGCGGTGGCCGCCGCCGTGCGGGTGGTGCGCGAGTCCGGGCTACCGCACGAGACCTCGTCGATGTTCACCGCCATCGAGGGCGAGTGGGACGAGGTGATGGACGTGGTGAAGCGCGCCGTGGCCGTGGTGTCCGAGGCGTCCCCGCGTACCAGTCTGGTGCTCAAGGCCGACATTCGACCGGGCTACACCGGGCAGCTCACGGCCAAGGTGGCTCGGGTCGAGGAACACCTGCGTGACGCATGAGCGCGCGAAGCGGCGTGGGGAGGGTGCGCATGAGCGCGCGAAGCGGCGTGGGGAGGGTGCGCTTGAGCGAGCGAAGCGACGTGGGGAGGGTGCGCTTGAGCGGACCCGTGCGGGGTGTGCTGGCTTGACGTGCCAGGATTGGTGATGTGACTCGACCAGGTGCCCGCCCCGTCCAGACCGCTGCCGCCATGTCCGGCGCTTTCGACCTCTCCGCGCTCAAGGCCAGGGCCGAAGCGCCGCCGGCGTCATCGGGACCTGCCGGGGCCGGTGGCGCCGTGGTTGAGGTTACCGAGGCCACCTTCCAGACCGAGATCGTGGACCGCTCGATGCAGACGCTGGTGGTCGTGGACCTGTGGGCGAGCTGGTGCGAGCCGTGCAAACAGCTGTCGCCAGTGCTGGAACGCCTCGCTGCGGCCAGTGGTGGGGCGTGGACGTTGGCCAAGGTTGACGTCGACGCGCATCCCCGTGTCGCGGAGCTGTTCGAGGTGAAGTCCCTGCCCACGGTGGTGGCGATCGCAGGCGGTCAGCCGGTGCAGGCATTCTCCGGTGCCCAGCCCGAAGCCCAGATCAAGCAGTGGATCGACGGCCTGCTCAGCGCACTTAAGGACCAGCTCGCTGGCGCAGCACCCGACCAGCCGCAGGAGGCTGTGCCGGAGGAGGAACAGTCGGACCCGCGCTTCGTGGCCGCGGAGCGAGCACTCGAGGCGGGCAACCTTGACGGCGCCGTCGACGCCTACCAGCAGATCCTCGACGCCGAGCCGGCCAATGTCGATGCGGCGGCGGCGCAGGCCCAGGTGCGGTTCATGGCCCGGATCGAGTCACTGCCGGCCGACGCCGTCGCTCGTGCGGATGCGGCGCCAGGCGACGTCGCGGCCCAGCTGGCCGCCGCTGACGCGGAGATCGCTGCCCAGCAGATTGCGCAGGCGTTCACTAGGCTGGTGGAGACCGTCCGTCGCAGTAACGCCGAGGACAAGGATGTGGTGCGCGCCCGGCTGCTGAGTCTTTTCGAGCTCTTTGAGCCGGGTGATCCCATTGTGGTCGCGGCTAGGCGCAAGCTCGCGAGCGCGCTCTACTGAGACGGGCGTCCTCAGCTGTAGACCGTGGCGCACGCCCCCGCGCCGTCGAGCACCCCGGTACGGAAGGCCTGCACCCGGGTGAAGCCGCTCGGAGCCTCCACGCCGTTCACGTCGCTCGCGGCCAGACCATCGGTCAGCAGGCCGGATACGGCCTCGTCGAGATCGCCTGGGGACAGCTGCAGCGACCTCCCGCTTGACGAGGTTGCCGCCGCGTAACCGCCTGCGTAACAAGCACTGCGCAAACCGACGAGCTCGCCGGTGAGGCTGGCGCGCAAGCCCTTCTGCACGGAGAGGGTGTAGCGGGAGGCGAGCAGGACGAAGGCACTGAAGTCGCCGCTGATCGAGCTCGGCAGTGCGCTGTTGTCGTCGGCGGCCGGTTTCATGGCGCGCACCGCGAGCCCCGCGACGTCGACCGTCAGGGTGTTCGACGCGGGGCAGTACGAGACCGGCGGCGTTGTCTTTGCATCCGCGCACCGGCCGGACCCGCCGAAGACGACCGTGGGCTGCTCGACATGGTTTCCCTGGAAGCTCTCGTTGAGCGAGGTGACCACCGAGCTGATGGTCTTCTCGTTGACGGGGAGGTCGCCGGTGTCGCCGCGGTCGCTGAACTGCGAGGGAAGCTTCTGCAGCCGCGCACTCACGTCGTCGGCGGTGATCTGGACACAACGGCCCGGCCCGTCGGAGAACCCGAACTGGAACGCGCTCGCCCGGTCGAACGCCGAGCCGTGCGCCTCCTTGTCGGTGGGGTCGGTGCCCGTCTGGTCCCGGACCGCCACCGTGGTGGCCAGCACGGTGTTCAGACCGCTGGAGGTGCTCAGGGTGAAGTGCGCGGCGTTGCCCTCGGCGACCGAACGCATGAAGGCACCGTCGAAGCAGTCGGCTTGTTGCTCGAGGACGATGCCAGGGGTCGCCGGGGGGTTCATCGTCGCTCGCTCCTGAACTGCGTGTCCGTACTCGTGCGCGAGCACGCTGACCACGCCCATCGTGGTGAAGCGGTCCTTGATGGCCGGCAACAGCTGTCCGCGGTCCCAAGCGATGAGGTCGTCGGCGGGGCAGTAAAAGGCATTGATGAACCCGGCGGTGCTCGAGCCGCACACCTTGGTGCGCGTCGACTTCTCGGTGGAGTCGTAGGAGACCAGCTTCTTCACGGGCGTGAACGGATGGTTGAACAGCTTGGGGTAGTTCTCCTGCCAGTACGCCTGCACGTCGGCGACGGCGTTGGCTGCCAGCTGGTCCACGTCGTCACCGGTGCCGCCGTCGACCGCGAGGTCGGTCGTGGCGACCCCCGGCCGTAGCCCGCTGGGGCCGCTGCTCACGCGCAGTCCACCCACCATGTCCGGGTTGGAGTAGATCGACATCGCTTTGCCGTTGATGATGCTCGAGCATCCCGCGGCGAGCGCGAGGGCGAGCAGCAGAGGCCCGAGCGCCAGCTGCCGACGACCAACTCCGTGCATCCTGCCCATCGGCCCCCCTGACATCCGCTTGGTGGAGCAGACTCTAGCGTTCGAGACCTCAGCGTTCGAGACCTCAGCGCTCGAGAGCTCAGCGCTCGGCCACCAACCAGAGCACGCCGGCAGGGGGAAGCCGCACGTCGGCTGATGCCGGCCTGCCGTGCCACGAACGGTCGGTCGCGTGCACGGTCCCCAGGTTGCCGACGCCGGAGCCACCGTAGGTCTCGGAGTCGGTGTTGAGCACCTCACGCCAGCTGCCTGCGCAGGGAAGTCCCAACCGGTACCCCTCGTGTGGTTGGCCGGAGAAGTTGGCCACGCAGGCCAGCACCGAGCCGTCCGAGCCGTAACGCAGGAAGCTCAGCACGTTGTTCTCGGCGTCGTTGGCGTCGATCCAGGAGAACCCGTCTGGCGAGGTGTCCTGGCTCCACAGCGCCGGCTGGTCGCGGTAGGTAGCGTTGAGGTCGGTGACCATGCGCTGCACCCCGCGATGCAGGTGACCGTGTTCCGGATCGGCCAACAGGCCCCAGTCCAGGCCGTTCTCTTCCGACCACTCGCTGGGCTGGCCGAACTCACTGCCCATGAACAGCAGCTGTTTGCCGGGGTGGGCCCACATGAAGGCCAACAGCCCCCGGACGCCGGCCGCCTTGTTCCAGTCGTCGCCGGGCATCCGCTGCCACAGCGAGCCCTTGCCGTGCACCACCTCGTCGTGGCTGATCGGCAGCACGAAGTTCTCCGTCCAGGCGTAGACCAGCGAGAAGGTCATGCCGTGGTGGTGGTAGCTGCGGTGCACCGGGTCGTGCGCCAGGTAGTCCAGCGTGTCGTGCATCCAGCCCATGTTCCATTTCATCCCGAAGCCGAGTCCACCGAGGTGGGTCGGGCGGGTGACACCGGGCCAGGACGTCGACTCCTCGGCGATGGTGACCACGCCGGGATGGTGCTTGTAGACCGTGGCGTTCATCTCCTGCAGGAACGCCACGGCCTCCAGGTTCTCCCTGCCGCCGTGGATGTTCGGTTCCCACTGCCCGGGTTCGCGGGAGTAGTCCAGGTAGAGCATTGAGGCCACTGCATCGACGCGCAATCCGTCGATGTGGAACTCTTCCAACCAATACAGGGCGTTCGCCACGAGGAAGTTGCGGACCTCGCTGCGGCCGAAGTCGAAGACGTAGGTGCCCCAGTCCCGCTGCTCACCCCGGCGGGGGTCGGCGTGCTCGTACAGCGCCGTGCCGTCGAAGCGGGCCAGGGCCCAGGCGTCCTTGGGGAAGTGCGCGGGCACCCAGTCCACCAGTACGCCGATGCCTGCGGCATGCATGGCGTCCACGAAGGCTCGGAACTCATCCGGTGAGCCGAAGCGCGACGTGGGCGCATAGTAGGAGGTCACCTGGTAGCCCCACGAGCCGCCGAAGGGGTGCTCCGCCACCGGCAGCAGCTCGATGTGGGTGAACCCCATCTCGCGGACGTAGGCGACCAGGTGCTCGGCCAGCTCCAGATAGCTCAGGCCCGGGCGCCAGGACGCGAGGTGCACCTCGTAAGCGCTCATTGCCTCCGCGTGCGGCGCGCCGGTGGCCCGCCGGTCCAACCACGCCTGATCGCTCCATCCGTAGCTGCTGGTGTGCACGACCGAGGCCGTGGCCGGTGGTACCTCGGTGGCGAAGGCCATCGGGTCGGCCTTGTCCACCACGGAACCGTCCGCGCCGTGCACCCGGAACTTGTACCGGGTGCCGTCGGCCAGGTCGGGGACGAACACCTCCCAGACCCCGGTGGAGCCCAGCGAGCGCATCGGCGTGGCCCGGCCGGACCAGCCGTCGAAGTCGCCGACCACGGAGATCCCCTGCGCGTTGGGGGCCCACACCGCGAAGGACACCCCGCGCACCGTGCCGTCGGGGGTGTCGTAGCTGCGCACATGCGCGCCGAGTGCCTCCCAGAGCCGTTCGTGGCGGCCCTCCACCACCAGGTGCAGGTCCACCTCGCCGAGCGTGGGTAAGAAGCGGTAGCCGTCCGCCACCACGTGGGTGTCCGCGCCGTAGGTGACGGCGAGCCGGTAGTCGGCGAGGTCGGTGATGGGGACCACGGCGCCAAACAGTCCGCCGTCGATGTGCTCCAACGGGTAGTCCTCGGCGCCGATGCGAGCCTGGACGGCAACGGCGTCCGGCCGCAGGGCCCGGATCACCGTTCCCGAGGGGTGCGGGTGTGCGCCGAGGACGGAGTGCGGATTGTGGTGGGTCCCGGCCAGCAGCCGCGCGAGGTCCTCGGCGTCGGGACGTGCGGAGTGCCGGGTGCCGGGACTGCTGCTCATGTGGGGTCCTGTTCTGTGCGTGCGGAGGTGCTGCGCGGGTCGGGCGCCGCGGTGAGGCGGCGGATGGCCCGCAGCGGGATCTCCAGCCAGCTCGGGCGGTTCTGCGCTTCGTAGCCCGCCTCGTAGACGGCCTTGTCCAGCTCGTAGGCGCGGAGCAGCTCGGGATGCGCTCGCGGATCGACGCCGCTGACGGCGGTGTAGCCGTCGCAGAAGGCGGCGATGTTGCGCTGCGCCCACTGCCGGGCCCGGAACTCCAGCTGCGTCCGCGCTCCCGAGGGGTCCCCGTCGTGCAGCTGATGGAACGCGGCGTAGTCGAAGGAACGGAGCATCCCGGCCACGTCGCGCAGCACGCTGTCCGGCCGACGCCGATCGGCGAGCGACTTTGCTGGCTCGCCCTCGAAGTCGATGAGCAGCCATCGGCTGGGTGTTCGCAGGACCTGGCCCAGGTGCAGGTCACCGTGCACGCGCTGCACCGTCGGCGGGTGCTCGGTGACCTGGGCGGCGAGAAACACCTCGCGCGCCGCGGCGGAGAACTCGGCCAGTGCAGGCACCATCGCGGTGGCCTCGCCGAGGCGGGTCAGCATGGCAGGAACCGGGCTGTCCTGCGGCCCCAGCGCAGCGGTGCCCAGCTCGGTGGCCAGCGCGGCGTGCGCGTGGGCCAGTGCTGCGCCTATCCGGTGGGCCTCGTCGGCGAAGTCGGTTCCCACCTCCTCGGCGTGAAGGTCACCCTCGGCGAACAGGTCACGCACGCTGGTCAGCGCCATCTGCCAGCCGTCGGCGGTGTTGGCCGCAAAATCCTGGGCCATGGCCAGCGTGGTGTCCTCCTCACCCACCGGGCCCTGGATCCAGGCGCGCACCGGAGCGATGCACTCGCATCCGCCCGCGGCCAACGCCCGGTGCAGCTCCAGGTCGGGGTTCAGCCCAGGGGACACCCGACGGAACACCTTGAGCAACAGCTGCTCGGCGAGGACGACCGAGGTGTTGGACTGCTCGGCGCTGAGCGCGCGGCCCGCCATTCCCGTGGTGAGTGTGGTGCCGTGCTCGGTGTGGAACTGCAGGCCGCCGATGGTGGCGCCGGTCGCCAGCGCGTCCGCCAGCACGGTGATCGCTACGGGATCGCGCAGCGCGTCGTAGGCGATCAGCCCGTCGGGCTCCAACGGCTGCTGGTCGTTGAGCGCGGCCGCGGACAGCTCGGGGCGCGGTTGAGTGCGCCACGCCAGGGGCACCTGGAAGATCTGCGGCGGCGCACCGGTGAGTTGCGCCTGGATGAGCAGGTGCTCCACCCGCAGCTCGGGGCCCTCGTGCAGCACGTCTCGGGTGAGTACATCAACCCCGGTCACGGCGTGGCTCAGCGCCCCGAACCAGCGTTGCGTCGGCAGCCACCGCGCCAGGGCGTCGGTGAGCGCGCGCGTCACGGCAGCACCGCTTCGTGCGCCTCGGAGACTCCCGGATCCGTGCCGTTCTGGTCGTGGGTGGCCGGGTCCGGTTGCAGGGCGAACCAGAGGAACCCGTGTCCGGGCAAGGTGATCATGTAGTCCTCCGTCCCGATCGTGGGAAACGGCACCGACCCGGTCAGCTCGACCGGGATGCGGCCGCTGAACATCGAGAGGTCCAGCTGTACCGCCTGTGGAAAACGCGACAGGTTGTTGACGCACAAGATGACGTCGCTGAGCTTGCCGGGACCGTGCGGTCCGCTCTCCGACGGCGCAAGCTCACGCAGGTAGGACAGCACGCTCGGGTTGGCGCTGCCCAGCTCGGTGAACGAGCCCAAGCCGAAGGCGGGGTGCTGCTTGCGGACCTCGATCATCCGGCGGGTCCAATGCAGCAGGGTATTGGTGGAACCCATCTGCTGCTCAACGTTGACCGCCTGGTAACCGTAGGTCGGGTCAAGGATCACCGGCAGGTACATCCTGGCCGGGTCGGCGCGGGAGAAGCCCGCGTTGCGGTCGGGCGTCCACTGCATCGGAGTGCGCACGGCGTCCCGGTCGCCCAGCCAGATGTTGTCGCCCATCCCGATCTCGTCGCCGTAGTACAACATCGGCGAGCCGGTGAGGCTGAGCAGCAGCGCGGTGAACAGCTCCAACTGGTTACGGTCGTTCTCCAGCAGCGGGGCCAGGCGCCTGCGGATGCCGATGTTCGCCTTCATCCGCGGGTCCTTGGCGTACTCGGCGTACATGTAGTCCCGCTCCTCGTCGGTCACCATCTCCAGCGTGAGCTCGTCGTGGTTGCGCAGGAAGATGCCCCACTGCGCGGAGCGGGGGATGGCCGGGGTCTGGGCGAGGATCTCGGAGATGGGGAACCGGCTCTGCCGCCGTACCGCCATGAAGATCCGCGGCATCAGCGGGAAGTGGAACGCCATGTGGCACTCATCACCCGTTTCGGGCTCGCCGAAGTACTCGACGACGTCGCTGGGCCACTGGTTGGCCTCGGCCAGCAGCACCCGCCCTGGGTACTCCGCGTCGATGACGCTGCGGCACTTCTTCAAGAAGGCGTGCGTCTCCGGCAGGTTCTCGCAGTTGGTGCCCTCCCGTGCAAACAGGTAGGGCACCGCGTCAAGGCGGAAGCCGTCGATGCCCAGGTCCAGCCAGAACCGCAGTACGTCGATCATGGCTTCCTGCACGGCGGGGTTGTCGTAGTTGAGATCGGGCTGGTGGGAGAAGAAGCGATGCCAGTAGTACTGCTTACGCACCGGGTCCCACGTCCAGTTGGACTGCTCGGTGTCGACGAAGATGATCCGCGCCTCCGGGTAGCCCGCATCGTCATCGGCCCACATATAAAAATCGCCGTAGGGTCCTTCCGGATCGCGCCGGGACTCCTGGAACCACTGGTGGGTGTCGGAGGTGTGGTTCATCACCAGGTCGGTGATCACGCGAAGCCCCCGGCGGTGCGCCTGGTCCAGCACGTGCACGAAGTCATCGACGGTGCCGAACTCCGGGAGAACAGCCCGGAAGTCCCGGATGTCATAGCCGCCGTCGCGCAGCGGGGAGTCGTAGAACGGTGGCAGCCACAGGCAGTCGACCCCCAGCCAGCTCAGGTAGTCCAGCTTCTCGGCCAAACCGCGGAGATCACCCGTGCCGTCGCCGCTCGAGTCGTTGAACGCCCGCACCAGCACCTCGTAGAACACCGCGCGCTTGAACCAGTCGTTGTCCACCCGCAGCGATCGGGCGTGGGCGAAGTCGTCCGCGCTTGCCTCGTGCAGGTGCCCGTCTGCCGCGCCGTCTGCAGCGACCGGGGGGCCGTCCAGGTTCGTGCTCAACGTCATGTTCTCCCTCAGCTGTTGGTCGGTCATCATCGGCGGCGGGCGGCGATCTCGCGGGCCGCTTGCGAGAGGTGCGGCAGAGCCAGTATGTGCGCGACGGTGCGCCACGGTTCAAGTCGGACGTAGTTGGACTGTCCCCACTGGTAGTACTCGCCGGTGATCTCGTCATGCACGGTGAATCGGTCCTGCCACTCGTGGCCCAGGGCAGGCAGGTCCAGCCACACCGTCCCGTCCTCCGGCCCGAAGGGGTTGAGACTCACCACGACGAGGACGCAGTCCCCGGTGACCGGGTCGACCTTGGAGTAAACGAGCAGCGCGTCGTTGTCCACGGCGTGAAAATGCAGTGTCCGCTGCTGCTGCAGCGCGGGATGTGCCCGCCGGACACGGTTCAGCGTGCTGATAAACGGCTGCAGGGATTCGCCCCGGTCCAGTGCACCGGGGAAGTCGCGCGGCCGCAGCTGGTATTTCTCCGAGTCGAGGTACTCCTCGCTGCCCTCGCGCACCGCGCTGCCTTCGTAGAGCTCGTACCCGGAGTACACCCCCCAGGTGGGCGACAGGGTGGCGGCGAGCGCGGCGCGGATCGCGAACATACCAGGGCCGCCGTGTTGCAGCGACGCATGCAGGATGTCTGGGGTGTTGACGAACAGGTTTGCCCTGGCCACGTCTGCCTTGTCGGTGATCTCCCTGCCGAACTCCTCCAGCTCCGACTTGGCTGTGCGCCAGGTGAAGTAGGTGTAGCTCTGGGTGAAGCCGAGCTGGCCCAGGCCGTAAAGGCGGGCCGGCCGAGTAAACGCCTCGGCGAGAAACAGCACGTCTGGGTCGGTCTTCTTCACCTCGCCGATCAGCCACTCCCAGAAGTTCGGCGGTTTGGTGTGTGGGTTGTCCACCCGGAAGATCCGCACGCCGTGGTCCATCCAGTGCCGCACCACCCGCAGCACCTCGACGTAGAGGCCCTCGGGGTCGTTGTCGAAGTTCAGTGGGTAGATGTCCTGATACTTCTTGGGCGGGTTCTCCGCAAACGCGATCGTGCCGTCCGGCAGCACCGTGAACCACTCCGGGTGCGCCAGCGCCCACGGGTGATCCGGGGCGCACTGCAGGGCCAGGTCCAGGGCCACTTCCATCCCCAGCTCGCGGGTGTCGGCCACGAAGGTGTCGAATTCCGCCAGGGTGCCGAGTGCGGGATGGATGGCGTCGTGACCGCCCTCGACCGAGCCGATCGCCCACGGTGACCCGACGTCCTCAGGCGCGGGGGTGAGGGAGTTGTTGGGACCTTTGCGGTTGACGGCACCGATGGGGTGGATCGGCGGCAGGTAGACCACGTCGAAGCCCATGTCGGCAATGCGGGGCAGCTCGGTCGCAGCGGTGGCGAAGGTGCCGTGCACCGCCCGGCCGCTCGCGTCCACGCCGCCGGTGGAGCGCGGGAACAGCTCGTACCAGGAGCCGAACTGTGCGCGGACGCGGTCTATCCAGATCTGCTGGACCTTGCCACGGGTGATCAGTTGGCGGAGAGGATCACGGCGCAGCAGCTCGGCCACCTCCGCGGAGAACGCGGGCGCAATTCGCTCGGCGACCGAGGTGTCGTTGCGCAGGGCCGCAGCGGCGTGCAGCACTCGC
>JAABUM010004465.1_pt1 | contig 15742 bp, 16 predicted proteins | sample 5559161 | NCBI WGS metagenome assembly JAABUM01 (sample SAMN10711868, study PRJNA513369) | rock metagenome | isolation source: Antarctica rocks | place: Antarctica: Victoria Land, Siegfried Peak nord
CGCCGCGCCCAGCGGTTGAGCTGCTCACGCTCCTGCTCGGTCAGCTCCAACGGCGCCTTCGGACGACCAGTTCGCGGCATGAACCATACTACGACTTAGCGAGCGAACTAACGGCGAGCGACACTAGCGCATTCGCAGTTTCACTCCGCGCTGCTGAGCGGTTCGCCCAGCCCCCGGCTGCGCGACCTCGCCGCCAGTCTGCGGGAGACCGCTGAGCTCTACCGGCGGTGGTCCGGCTGCCTTTCTGGTCAGGAGGCCCGGCGCGACGTGCCGGCCGAGCACCGCGCCCTGATGCAGGCGGCCCTGGATCTCGACGCTGACCGCGCGGTCGCGCTGCTGACCGACCACATCAACACGACCGCCCTGATGCTGGAGCGCTACGTCGAGGCGCATCCCGCGGCTCGCGGCGCCGTCGAGCCGGTCGGGGCTGCTGACGCATCAGCCTGACTACCGCTTGAAGGTCAGCCCGCCTCGCTCCGGACAACTGTTCGTCCGGCGGTACTCGACTCGAGATCGCGCAAGATCTCTGCCGTACGGTCGACGTGCGCCTCAAACAGGGCAACAGCACGCTCCGCCTCGTGGGCGAGGGCCGCATCCAGCAGCCCCTTGTGCTCGGCCGCGACGTCGCGACGAGCGTCTCCATGGCTTCCCGACCAAGCGCGGTAAAGCTCGGCTGCATCCGACAGGCGCAGGCAGACGTCGAGCAGAACCTGGTTGCCACACGCCTCGATCAGTTTGTAGTGGAAGGCGATATGTGCGACGGCCCAGTCGTTGTTGCGCGTCGTCGGGTCATCAGGCAGATACATCGGCTGGCTCGCCAGGCGATGGTGGGCGGCGAGAATCTCCGACTCCCAGGACACCCCGCCTCGCTCGACCGCGAGGCGCAGCGCCGCTCCCTCGTTGATCTTGCGGGCGACCGTCAAGTCGTCGAGCACCTGTACCGACAGCGTCGTGACGTGAAAGCCGCGGTTGCGTTCGATACGGACGAGGTTCTGCGCCGCGAGCAGGCCGAGCGCTTCGCGCATGACGCTGATACTGACGCCAAAACGCTTTCCGAGCTCGATGGGCTTCAGTCGCTCGCCCGGCGCGAAGCGGCGATCGAAGATGTCGACCCGCAGCTGCGCGTAGACATCGACGGCGAGGCTTTCACCACCAGCTCGCTTCACCACCGCTGAAGAATAACACCGGCCTCAGAATCGATTGTTGGTTGACAGTCGAGTCTGCTGCTTGGATGATGAGCCGCTATCGAACGCTGCACGTGCGTCTCTTGCGCGTTCCGTCACTTGCTACATGTCGGCACGACTCGACGCACCACTCACCCTTCGGAGCTTGAACATGCGGATCGCCAACGTCGCCGGACGGACCACCCTCCTTGACCCCTCCGGAGCCGCACTGGATGTCGGGAAAGCCAGCGACGGCAGGTTCGCTTCGGATCCCCAGGCACTGTTCGAGCAGTGGGACGAGTTCCGGGACTGGGCCGCGACCCAGGAGGGCCGGGCCGACGTTGCCGTCGACCCCACCGACCTCGGTGCCCCCACCCCCCGGCCTCGGCAGGTCTTCGCAATCGGGCTCAACTACGCCGAGCACATCAACGATTCAGGGATGGGGCGGCCACCGGCGCCAGCGGTGTTCACCAAGTTCCCGACCTGCATCGCCGGGCCCAACGACACGGTTTCGCTACCCAGCGGCAACGTCGACTGGGAGGTCGAGCTGGTGGTGGCCATCGGCCGGCTCGCTCACGGCGTCGAAGAGTCCGCGGGCTGGGACCATGTGGCGGGGCTCATGGTCGGGCAGGACCTGTCCGAGCGCGTGGTGCAGTTGGTCGGCCCGGTCCCGCAGTTCTCCCTCGGCAAGTCCTACCCCGGCTTCGGCCCGGTAGGTCCCGCGCTCGTCACCGTCGACGAGATCGCGAACCCCGACGACCTTGAGCTGGGTTGCCGGCTCGGCGACGAGGTGCTTCAGCTGGGTCGTACCCGCGACCTGATCTTCAGTGTCCCCGAGCTCGTCGCCAGGCTGTCGGCCGTCTGCCCGTTGTTGGCGGGCGACATCATCTTCACCGGGACGCCGTCGGGGGTCGGCAACGCCCGTGACCCCAAGCGGTTCCTTCCCCCGGGCGGCGTGCTGACCAGCCATATCGAAGGCCTTGGCGAGCTGCGCAACGAGCTGGAAGCAGGCCCGAGCTACGCCAGCGATGCCTGAAGGCGAATGATCAGAGCGCGAGCAACCGGGCGGCGTTGCCGCCGACCACGGCGTCGCGGTCCCACTCCGCCAGCCCGATGGCATCGATGCGCTGAAGCGGGTCGGTCACGCCCATGTCGAAGGGGTAGTCGGTCCCGAGCAGCACGTGGTCGGCCCCCGCGACCGCGACGAGCCGGGACAGATCGCCGGGGGTGTAAACGAGCGAGTCAAAGTTCAGGCTGTCCAGGTAGTCGCTGGGCCGACGCTGCATGGTCTGGCTCTCGGGCCGCACGGCGTACGCGTGGTCGGCGCGGCCGAGGTAGTGGGGGAAGTACCCGCCGCCGTGCGCCGCGCAGATCCGTAGCCGCGGAAAGCGGTCGAGCACGCCGCCGAAGACCAGATGGTGCAGGGCCAGCGTCGTCTCGGTCGGGTTCCCGACCACGTTGCCGAGGTAGCCCATGGCCAGGCGCGACCCCAGGCTGCAGCCCCACGGGTGGATGAAGACGAACGAGCCCAGCTCCTCGGCAGCCGCCCAGAACGGGTCGAGCGAGCGGTCCGAGAGGTCGCGCCCGGCGACGCTGGTCGAGATCTCGACCCCTCGCATCCCTTGCTCCTTGGTCGCCGCACACAATTGCTCGGCCGCGGCCGTCGGGTGCTGCAGCGCGACGGCGGCCAGTCCGACGAAACGGTCGGGGCGCTGCGCGACGAACTGGGCGATGTGGCTGTTGGCGGCCGCGACGATGTCGGCGGCCAGGGCTGGCTCGGCCCAGTAGTGGTACAGCGTCGGCATCGTGCTGACGGCCTGGACGTCGACACCGCTATCGTCCATCTGCGCCAGCCGGGTGGCCAGGTCGTCCAGCAGCGGGCGGTAGGTGGTGGAGGCAAGAGTGATGTTCAGCCGGGTCGAGTCGAGGCCGAACGTAGCGAGCAGGCCGGCATGCTCGGCGGCGAGCCCTGGCTGCCCCTGCACGAGTGGCCCGATCGCGGGGACGTCGACGTGCGCGTGGACGTCGACCGATCGCATACTCATCGCACGACGCATGTGTTGGTCTGCGTCCCGAGCCCGGTGATCGTCGAGGACATGACGTCGCCCTCGTGCAGGTACCGCCCGTAGTGCGCCCCGTTGCCCGCCGGTGATCCGGTGAGCAGCAGGTCGCCCGGCCGCATGGGCGTGATGGACGAGACGTGAGCGATGAGCTCGGGGATCCCGAAGATCATGTCGGCCGTTGTCTCGTCCTGCATGGTCTGGCCGTTCAGCGCGAGGGTGATGCGCAGGTCCGTCGGGTCGGGGACGAACTCCGCCGGTACGAACCACGGGCCGAGCGGCAGGAACGTGGGGGAGTTCTTGCCCGCCAGCCAGTCGGTTCCGATCGACGGGATGTCCGGGCGGAACACCCGGTCGCGGGTGGTCAGGTCGTTGGCCATCACGTACCCCGCCACGTGATTCATCGCGTCTGCCCGGTCGACCTGGTAGGCCTCGACGCCGATCACCACGCCGAGCTCGAGCTCCCAGTCGTGCTGGGTGCCGATGTCCGGCAGCACCACGTCGTCCTGCGGCCCGCAGATCGAGGACGGCAGGCCGAGGAACACGTACGGCGTTCCGTGGTCGGCCCGCTCCTGCATGAGTGCGGTGGCGCGCTGCAGGGTCGCCTCCGGGTCCGGATCGCCCGCTTCGGCGGCCGCAGCCACCATCAGCTGAACGACATGGGTCTTGTAGTTCGCGCCGCTCTGGAAGACCTGGGGCGGTGCGAGTGGCGACCGCGGGACCAGCTCCTCGAGCGGTGTCGAGAGTGCTGCCCACGTACTTCCGTCGGTCGCGCCGTCGACAGCGTCGCCGAGCACCCGCTGGTTCGACGGCCAGTGGGCGAGCAGGGCCGGAACGTCGGGCGCATCCGGAAGCAGCCGGGCGAGTGCGACGACCTCGGACCCGACGACCACCCCGCAGAACGGCGGGTCAGGCCTGTCGCCACCGACCGGTTGGAAGCGCCCGAGGGCATAAGGCGTGCGGACAACCATCGTCGGGTTCCCGTCGCTCGGTGTCGTTCTAGCCGTGCGGCTCTCCCGCACCCTAGGGGGATTGCCGTTCGTGCGAAATGACCACTCCGAGATGCGGAGCATCGACGCTGTCGATGTGACCCGTCACAGGTTGGCCGCCAGGGTGGCGACACACTCGCGCAGCCAGTGATGGGCCGGGTCGTTGTGGAACACCGGGTGCCAGAACATCGTCTCGACGATCGGCTGGAGCGGCACAGGCGGTGCCAGGATCTTGAGCTCGCGGCGGATCGGCATGCTGCGCACGAGGCGTTCGTGCACGAAAGCGAACAGCGATGTGCCGGGCAGCAGCCAGGGGACGAGCGTGAAGCTCAGCGTGGACAGCGCCACATCGGGCTCGATGCCCATGTCAGCCAGCTGGATGTCGACGTAGGCGGCCCCGCCGCCAACGTTGTTGTACCGGACGTACCGCAAGCGGCTGAGCTGCTCGCGGTCGAGCGTGTCGCCGACGTCGCGGTGCTGGTCCCACACGGCGCCGACATAGCGGTCGGTGAACAGCGCCCGGTGGGGGAAGCGCCGCATCGTCGGCGAGGTCAGCTCCCGAGGCATGACGACGAGGTCCACCTGGGCGCGCTCGAGCTCGACCTCGGTCGCGCCGCTGACCGGGATGACGTTGACAGCGACGCGCGGTGCCTCGCTGTACAGCCGCGCCAGCAGCGGGCGCAGCAGGATGAGCGTCACGTAGTCGCTCGCGACAACGGTGAAGGTGCGCTCGTCCGCCCCCGGGTCGAAGTGCGGCTTGGTCACGAGCATCTGGTCGATCCCGACCAGAACGGCACGCACCGGCTCGACCAACGACTGCCCCACCGGCGACAGCTCGTGCACCCGGCCGTTGCGGATCAGCAGGGGGTCGTCGAACAGTCTGCGCAGGCGGGCGAGTGCGGCGCTCATGGCCGACTGCCCGATGCCGACCGCCTCGGCAGCCTTGCTGACATGTCGGTGCTCGAGCAGGGCGGACAGCGGGATCAGCAGGTTGAGGTCCACCCGCCGCACGGCCGCCGGCACGTCCACAGCCGCAGTCTGCCAGCCTGCCGATATCGATGGCATCGCTGGCTGCCATCACGCATCGGGCCTGTTGCCTTCACGGATAGGGCGCTAGCGTCGCCTGCAGGCAGTCGTGCAATGTGGCAGCGGAGGCGGGCTATGAGGGTTCTGGTCGTCGGCGCCGGCATCGGCGGACTCGGGGCGGCGATCGCGCTGCGGCAGCGCGGGCACGATGTTGACCTCGTCGAGGTCAAGCCGGAGTTCTCCGTGTACGGCGTCGGGATCAACCAGCCGGCCAACAGCCTGCGCGCGCTGCAGTCGCTGGGGCTCCTGGACGAGGTCCTGGCCGTCGGCTACCAGTTCGACGACCTCGACTTCTACGACGGCCTCGGCGAGCACATCGTCCACATCAAGTACGCCCTGGGCGGCGACGACGTTCCCGCCAACAACGCCCTGTCCCGGTTGGACCTGGCGCGCATCCTCATCGACGCCACCGAGCGGCACGATGTCAAGATCAACTACGGGACGACGGTCGAGAACTTCACCGACACCGGTGCCGCTGTTGACGTGCTGCTCTCCGACGGCCGTCGGGAGTCCTACGACCTGGTCCTCGCCTTCGACGGCATCAAGTCCCCCCTGCGCCGGAGCCTTTTCGGAGCCGAGCACGACGCCGTCTACTCCGGCTTCGGCGTCTTCCGCATCACCCTGCCGCGCCCGACCGACGTCACCGGCACGCGCGTCTACCAGTCGCTGGGGGTCAAGGCCGGCTTCATCCCGCTCAGCGCGGCGTCGATGTACATGTTCGTCGTGACGCCCGATCCGAAGGGCGTCACGCACCAGCCGAAGGACTTCGCCGACATCCTGCGCGCTCGGATGGCCCCGTTCGGCGCCCTGCCTGGCGAGGTGCGCGACCAGATCAGTTCCCCCGAGGGCATCGTGTACAGCCCGATCTCCGACGTGATGCTCCCCCTGCCATGGTTCAAGGGGCGCGTCGGCATCCTCGGCGACGCGGCACACGCCTGCGCGCCGCACCTGACCCAAGGGGCGGGGATGGCGCTCGAAGACGCCGTCGTCCTGGCCGAGAGCCTGGACTCGCCGGGCTCGCTCGACGAGCGGCTCCGAGCGTTCGAGCAGCGCCGCTACCCGCGCGCCCGCCTCGTCCAGGACGTCTCCCACGCCATCCTCGACAGCGAGATGGGCATCACCGCGGACACCTGGCGCGCCGCGCTCGATGGGATGCGGGCGCACCTGCCCGAGCAGATGGAGGGTGTCGACCGCCTGCTGGACGCACCTGCATGACGCCCGCCGCGCCACCACGCGCTCGCAACAGCCCGAGCGCGGAGCCCACACCAGAGGAACGGAGCCACCCGTGACGACGACCTACTCCCGCAGCGTCGGCCTCGACCACGCCACGCCGCCGCCGCCGCGGCTGGGGCCGCCGCTGCCGCCAGCGGCTCCCCGTGGCCGGGTCGCGGCGTCCGAGCTTGCACGCCGTTCGCCCATCACGCACGTGCGTTACGTCGCGCTCGCCACCGAGGACTTCGCCGCGACCGTCGCCTTCTACGAGGGCATTTGGGGGCTGTACCGGGTCGGTGGCGACCGCGAGGTCGCGTTCCTGGGTGCGGTGGGCAGCCCGGAACCCTTCGTCATCCGGGTGCGTGCCGCCCAGGCGCGTCGCACGGACCTCATCGCCTTCGCAGCTGTCGACAGCGCTGCCGTCGACGCACTCGCCGCCGAGCTGGCCTCGGACGGCGTGCGTCTCGCCACCGAGCCGGGGGTGCTGTCCAGCCCCGGCGGGGGCTACGGCTTCCGGTTCTTCGACCCGGACGGGCGCCTGGTCGAGGTCTCGAGCGACGTCGCTCCAAAGCCCTTCCGGGAGCTGGAGATCGGCGAGTCGGTCCCCCGCAAGCTGAGCCACGTCGTCATCGACACCCCCGACATCGGTGTGCTCAAGAGCTTCTACGTGAAGTACTTCCGGCTGCGCCTCTCGGACTGGCTCGAGGACCGCATGTGCTTCATGCGCTGCTCGGACGACCACCACAGCCTGGCGATCGCGCACAGCGCGACCGCCGGCCTGAACCACGTCTCGTTCGAGATGCGCGACATCGACGAGTACATGCGAGGCACCGGGCGGATGACCCGAGAGGGGCACAGCCCCCTGTGGGGCCCGGGCCGGCACAGCTCCGGCGACAACGTCTACTCCTACTTCGCCGGCCCCGACAACTTCGTCGTGGAGTACACCACCGCGCTCGAGAAGATCCCCGACGAGGATGCCTGGGTGCCGCGGGTGTGGCCGGCCTCGGGGGAGTACGCCGACCGCTGGGGCACCGCCGGGCCTGGTGAGGACCTGTTCGCGCTGTGGCACCGGACCCCGCCCGACCCGGGCCTGTGGGTTCCCCCGCCGGTCTGAGTGCGAGACTGCAGCCGTGAGCTCAAGCACGCAGGAGCACGCTGACGGTGCCGACTTGGGGCCTCCCGAGCTGGTTGAGGTCGCCGAGCACGTGTTCGCCTACATCCAGCCCGATGGGTCCTGGTGGATCAACAACACCGGCTTCATCGTGGGCAGCTCGTCGATCATCAGCATCGACGCCTGTTCGACGGAGCGCCGCACGCGGGCCTATCGCGAGCGGATCGCGTCGGTCAGCCCGGCCCCGGTGGCGACCCTCGTCAACACGCATCACCACGGGGACCACACGTACGGCAACGTGTTCATGAATGCCGCCACGATCGTGGGGCACGAGCGTTGCCGTACCGAGGTGATCAAAGCCGGCCTGCCCGGCTTCACCGGCATCTGGGACCCCGTGGAGTGGGGACAGGTGACCCTTGCGCCCCCGACCGTCACCTTCACCGACCGGCTGAAGCTGTGGTCCGACGACACCCCGGTCGAGGTCAGCTACGTCGGCCAGCCCGCCCACACCACCAACGACAGCCTGGTGTGGCTCCCGGAGCAGGAGGTGCTGTTCTGTGGTGACCTGCTCTTCAACGGCGGCACCCCTTTCCTGCTGATGGGGTCGGTGCTCGGCGCGATCGACGTGCTCATCAAGGTGGTGACTCCCATCCCCGCCCGGACGATCGTGCCGGGCCATGGACCGCCGTGCGACCACGAACTGATCGGGACCATCGTCGGGTACCTGGAGTTCGTCCTCGAGACGGCGCAGGAGGGCCGGGCCGCCGGACTGACCCCGCTGCAAGCCGCCCGCGAGGCAGACCTCGGCCCGTACGCCGAGTGGTTGGACAACGAACGCATTGTGGGCAATCTGCACCGCGCCTACGCCGACCTCGATCCGGCTGCCCCGGAGTTCGACATCCTCGCGGCGCTGACCGACATGGTCGAGTACAACGGCGGCAAACCGTTGTCCTGCTACGCCTGAGCACGACCTGCAGTACTCGGTCGGCAGACCCTAGAGCCGACCGGGCGCTCGTACCTCCTGGCATTCCTGCATATCCTTCATGCGGAATGCGGAACGAGGGGGTGTGCGATGGTCGCCACTTTCAGGCGGCCGACGACAGCAGGCCTTATCCGCCCGGCTGCTCGAACGTCACGAGCCGAAAGCACTGCCGACCAGCTCATGGCAATCGCCCGCGCCGCAGCAACCGGCGACCGGCTGGGTTCCAAGGAGGAGCTGCGGAGACGGTGCGGGGTCGCCGTCGGCACATTCAACGAGGCAGTGCGGATCGCGCAGTCCCGGGGGCTCGTGTCGGTCCGTCCGGGCCCTGGAGGCGGCGTGTTCGCAGCCGTGCAGTCGGCGATGGTGCGCCTGGGGAACTCCGTGCTCGCGCTGGATGCCAGCGACACGTCGGTCGCCGAGGCGATCCGCATCCGCGACGCGCTTGACCCGCTGCTCATCGAGGATGCCCTGTGGCACGCGTCGCCCGCCGACATCTCGGGGATGCGTGAGGTGATCGCCGACATGGCCGCGGCGGTCGAACGGTACGACCCGGCCGGCTTCGTGCATGCGAACTGGCAGCTGCACGCACGCATCGCGGCGGTCAGTCCGCATCCCGTGCTCCGCTCGCTCTACGTGACCCTGCTCGACCAGATCGAGTCGCACACGCTGGACGTTCTGCCGGTCAGCGAGCAGCCACTGCGGGCCTACATCGCCGAGCGGCAGATCTTGCACGCACAGCTCGTCGACGCTCTTGACAGTCGCGACCGCGACGAGGCCCTGCGTCTGATCGCGACGCATACCACCAGCAGCGCAGCGCCCGGTGCCCCAACCGGGGAGGTCGGCGGTGCGGTCGCGGCGCTGTGACGCACCCGTCGGTTGCCCATTGAGACAAGCATTCCCGAGAGGACCGTTCGGAGGGCATGGTGCATACGACCGAGTGGGGGCGTCCGCCGGCGGTTCTGGTGCATGGCGGGACGCCGGGCGGCGGGGCTGACGCCTTCGCCGCGCAGCGCTCGCTCGCGCAGCGGTGGCGGCTGCTGATGCCCGATCGGCCGGGCCATGGCAAGACACCTGCTGACGGCCGAGAGGACTTCGAACGCGATGCCGAGCTGGTGGCACCGCTGCTCGGGACCGCCGGCGCACACCTGGTCGGCCACTCCTACGGAGGGGTGGTGGCGATGTACGTCGCAGCCAGGCACCCAGCGCTGGTGCGCTCGCTGACGCTGATCGAACCGCCGGCGTTTTGGCTGGCTCCTGATGACCCGGAAGTGGCCGCGATGGCGGAGGCGAACCGGGCTCTGCTGGCCCACCCTCCGGCCAACCTGTGGGAGGTGCTCGACCGCTTCTTCGCGATGGTCGGGATGACCCCCCTGCCGCCGGTTATGGACCGTTCCGGGCCGGTGCCACCGCCGCTGGTGCAGGCCGCTCGGACCGTCCTGGAGCTGCGCGGACCGTGGGAGGGCACGGTGGCGATGTCGGAGCTGTCGGCCGGCGGGTACCCGGTGCAGGTGCTGACGTCGGGCCGGACAGCAGGGTTCGAGGGCATCGCCCGCGCCCTGGTCGACGGGCTGGGCGCCGCCCATCACGTGATTGGCGGCACCGACCACACGGTGCAGCTCGCTGGTGAGGCGGTGAACCCGCTGCTGGAGCAGTTCTGGGCGGCAGCCGAAGCGCGCGGCTAGACCGCCGCTGGCATGGCCGAGCCGCTGAGCTGGGCGTCCAGCTGGGCCAGCAACGGAGCGACTGCCGCTGCGGATGTCGCCGCGTAGACGTAGAAGTCCGGGCGGACGACGACCGTGTCGGCACCGAGCTCGGCGAGCCAGCCGAGGTAGCGCCCGTCGACGTCGCCCAGGTCGATCCCCGCGGACCCCGGCGGGCCGATGCGCAGCACCCTGGCGCCGATCCGCTTCAGGGTGTCCTGCGCCGCAGCCGGCAGCGGCACCTCCGGCGCCGTCGTGAGGATGAACCAGCCGCGGCCGACCACGTCGTCGAACAGCCCTTCGACGTTGCCGTACGTGACGCGGGACTGGATCGCGAGCAGCCCGGCGTGAGGGTCGTCGGCGGCGAGCAGGCCGGGGCCCAGCCGCGGCGGCGGGGGAGGCGGCGGCGCGAGCCGGGGGTCCTCCAGCTGGGCGATCATCTGCTTGTCGCGCTCGGCTGCGTCCGCCTGCCCGGGTACGCAGATCACGCGACCCAGGCCGATGGACACGTCGATGAAGTACCGCACATGTGGGGCCCGTTCGGGGCCGTACGTGTCGAGCAGCTGCTCGTCAGCGACCCCGCGCAGCACCAGGTCAAGCTTCCAGGCCAGGTTGAACACGTCGCGCAGCCCGGCGCACATCCCCTGCCCGGCGAACGGCGGCATGAGATGCGCGGCGTCACCAGCGATCAGCACCCGCCCGCTTCGCCACCGGTCGGCCCAGTGGGCCTGGAACCGGTAGACCGTGTGCCGTTCGAGCACCGCATTGTCGGGGGTGACACCCCAGGGCCGCAGGAACGTCCACGCCGTCTCGGCCTTGTTCAGGTCGTTGATGTCCTCGCCGGGCAGCGCCATGAACTCCCAGCGCCGCCTGCCCGGCCCACCGGGGACGATGGTGGTGGGCCGCGCGGGGTCGCACAGCTGCCACGCCGGTGGTTCGAAGGTCATCGGCTCATGCGGGATCATGTCCAGGATCAGCCAGTCGAAGAAGAACCCGAGGTCGGCGACGGTGAGGCCCGCCAGCTTGCGGACCGTGCTGTTGGCTCCGTCGCAACCGAGCAGGAAGCGGGCTCGTACTGTCTCGGGCTGCTGGGTCTCGTTCTGCTGGGCCCCGCCGGAGTGGACCGTCGGCTGGGCCACCAGGGTGACGCCGTCCTCGTCCTGCTGAACGTCGACGACGGTGAGCCCGCGGCGCACGGTGACGGTGGCTTGCTCCGCCGCGCGGGCGCAAAGCTCGCGTTCGAGGTCGGGCTGGGCGAAGAAGTTGGCGGTGTGCCACCAGGACGGCCCCACGCCCCGCCAGTCGACCTTCAGCAGGGTCTGGCGTGCGGCGTTGCGCCACTCGTACCAGTTGTCATAGGGCTCGATGATCGGATTGGTGTCGGAGCGGATGTCGACGGACTGCAGGATGCGGGCGACCTCGTCGTCGAAGTGGACGGCGCGGGGCATCGGATAGATGTCGGCGTAGCGCTCGATGACGACCACCTGGTAGCCGCGCTGGCCGAGCAGGGTCGCGAGCAGCTGACCGACGGGCCCGTAGCCGACGATGGCCACGTCATAGCTGCCGGACACGGCCATCCTCAGGCCCCCTGCGCCGCGGTGAACCGGTGACGCAGCTCGCCGATGCCCTCGATGTGGGTCACCAGCTCCTCACCGTCTGCCAGCCAGCGCTGCGGGGTGCGGCCCAGTCCCACACCGGACGGGGTGCCGGTGAAAATGACGTCGCCGGGCAGCAGCGGCATGGTCGCCGACAACTTGGCCACGAGCGCCGGTACGGAGAAGATCAGGTCACTGGTGCGACCGAGCTGCATCTGCTCGCCGTCGATCGCGCAGCCGAGCTCGAGGTCGTTGGGGTCGTCGAACTCGTCCAGGGTGACCAGCCACGGGCCGATGGGCCCGAAGCCGGGCAGTGACTTGCCCAGGCTGAACTGCGGCGGCACGGCTGCTGCCTGCAGGATGCGTTCCGAGACGTCTTGGCCGACTGCGTAGCCGGCGACGTAGGACAGCGCGTCGTCGACCGGGACCTGGAAGGCTCGGCGGCCGATGATCGCCACGAGCTCGACCTCCCAGTCGGTGTGGCCCCCGGGAGGCAGGGTGATCTCGCCGCGCGGGCCGATGATGCAGGAGGGGAACTTGGTGAACACCGGTGGTTCGGTGCTGGGGGCCGCAAAGCCGGACTCGGCGGCGTGCGCGCGGTAGTTCAAGCCGATGGCGAGCACCTGGCGAGGGGCCGGGGCGGGGGAGCCAAGGTCGTCGTGGTCGAACGGGTCGCCAGCCGGCAGCGTGGCCTGCGCGGCCCAGGCCGTGAACGCCTCCCACCGCTCGTAGATGTCTTGCGGCGACGAGCTGAAGTCGCCGTTGCTGGCCTTCTCCACGTCGACGGCTGTGTCGTCGACAATGACGACGAGCCGCCCAGCGAGGTTGGCGATACGCACAGTAGGTGTCCTTCTGGTCGAGCCTGCAGTGAACTGAACGCGATGCGTACCGGCCAGGCGCGGCGGCCGAGCTCGAATCAAGCATGATGAATAGGTAGATGGTGTGGCCGGCTGTGACCCCATGTCAAGACTGCGTCTCTGCCGCCCGGTCGCCATGCCCGCAACTGACCTGGTGAGGCTCCCCTGATCGACGTCCGAGAACGTCGTGTCGCCCTCCTGGTAGCGGGATGCCTGTTCATGGAGATCCTCGACGGCACGATCGTGACCACCTCAGCTCCGCAGATCGCTGCCAGTCTGAAGGTCTCCATCCCGGCGATCGGGCTTGTCGTCACGGCCTACCTGGTGACCCTTGCCGTGTTCATCCCGCTCAGCGGGTGGCTGGTGACCCGCTTCGGGACACGAAGGATCTTCCTGTCGGCCATCGCCGTCTTCACGCTCGCATCCCTGCTCTGCGCGACGAGTGCCGGCCTCGGCGAGCTGGTGGCGCTGCGCGTCCTGCAGGGCATCGGTGGAGCGATGATGGTCCCCGTCGGTCGGCTCGCCGTCCTCGGTGGCGCGGCCAAGGCAGACATCATGCGCTTGGTCTCCTACATCGTCTGGCCCGCTCTGGTAGCCCCGGTCATTGCTCCACTGGCGGGCGGGATCATCACCACGTATGCCGGATGGCGCTGGTTGTTCGTCATCAACATCCCGCTGGGTGCGGCCGCCTTCGTGGCAGCGCTGCGGCTCGTGCCGGACACCCCGACCGGCGACGCGCCGCGACTCGACTGGCTCGGCGTCCTGCTCACCTGCACTGGTCTCGGCGGCCTGACCTACGCCGCGAGCATGGCTGCCTCGCCAGCTCCACCGTGGCGGCTCGTCGTGCTGCTGGCCGCGGCCTCCCTGGCAGCCCTCGTGACGACCGTGTGGCACCTGCTGCACACGCCTCACCCGCTGATCGACCTGAGCACCTTGCGCATCCCGACCTTTCGCACCTCGGTGGGCACGGGCGCGCTGTTCTACCTCGCGATCGCCTCGGTGCCCTTCCTGCTGCCGCTGCAGTTCGAGACTGCCTTCGGCTGGAGCCCCATCAAGGCCGGGGCCGTGGTCCTGTGCCTGTTCGCCGGCAACATCGGCATCAAGCCGGTGGTCAGTGCTCTGGTGAACCGCTTCGGGTTCCGCGCGCTGCTGACGGCCACGGATTCAGCGCTCGCCGCGTCGATGGCCTGCCTGGGCCTGTTCACCCGATCCACGCCGCTGCTGTTCATCGCCGCCGTCGCCGTCCTCAGCGGCGTGTTTCGCTCGATCGGCGGCACCTCGTACAACACGCTCATCTTCAGCGACGTCCCGGCAAGCCAGATGGCGCACGCCAACGGTTTGGCCGCCACCGTGCAGCAGCTCTCTCTCGGCCTGGGCGTTGCCCTGGCCTCGGTCGCGATCCGCATCGGTGCCGCCACCGGCTCGGCACTGCCCGGCCCGTCCCGCGTGTCCGACCAGTACACGATCGCATTCCTGATCATGACCGTGATGCCGCTGCTCGCGGCAGCAGGGGCGCTGCGGCTGCACGCAGACGCCGGTGACGCAGTGCGCAACCGCTGACGGTTGCGCGGGCGCTCGGCTGCCGATCAACGTTCGGCAGCGGCCGCCAGTCGGGGGATCAGCCGCTCCGCAGTCCCGCTGAACACCGCTCGCTGGAGCGCGTCATCGAGCGCGGGGCTCTCGACCAGCGCTCTGGCCAGCCGCTCGACCATCGCGGCATTGGTGAACGGGTAGTCGCTGCCGTAGACCAGCCGGTCGCCGTCGACGAGGGTGAGCAGTGCCGGCAGCGCGCGGGGAAGTGGGACCCCCGCGACGTCGTAGTGCAGGCGCCGCAGGGCGGCGACCACGTCGACCGGCGGCGAGCCCGGCGGGCTGAGGGCCGAGAACAGCAGGTTGACGCGGTCGGCCAGCACCGGCAGCGCGGCACCCGCATGCGGCACCACCCAGCGGATGCCCGGGTAGCGGTCGAGGACACCGGACAGCGCCAGGTTGACGACCGCCCGCGTGGTGTCGAACAGGAACTCGACGATCGGCCGCGGGCGGCCGAACGCCACGGCCTCCCAGCCGCACGGCGACACCGGGTGGATCGTGACAAGCGCGCCGCGTGCGTGGAGTGCGGCCATCGCCGGCTCCAGCTGCTCGTCGCCCAGGTACACGTCGTCGTAGTGGGTGTGCAGCGCGACGCCGTCGGCATGGAGCGTGTCGAACGCATACTCGATCTCGCGCAGCGACAGGTCGATGTCAGGGAGTGGCAGCGTTGCGAGCAGTCCGAACCGGCCTGGAAACTCGGCGACCGCTGCGGCGCCGTCCTCGTTGACACCTCTTGCCAAGTCGGCCCTGTCCTCCGCCGACTCGAGGAACCCGACGCCGGGCGACGAGATCGACAGCACAGCGGCGCGGATGCCGATGTCGTCCATCATGGCGATGGCGTCGGTGAGGTTCCACTCCGGTAGTGCCGGCATTCCGTCGGGGTGGGCCTGCCCGTGTGTGAGCGCGCTCTGGCGGTACCGCGGCGGCAGGAAATGTGCGTGTAGGTCGATGGCCTGCGGATCGAGGGGCGCTGACTGTTCAGGCATGTGGGGTAGACGTCCGCTTCAGCCGGCCGTACTCAGCGCCGCCATCGGACAGACCCGCACCCCTGCCTCGGCCTGCCGCCTCAGGGCATCCGGTACCGGGTCGTGCAGAACGACAGAGACACTCTCGTCGTTCAGCTCGAACACGTCGGGAGCGGTGTCCTGGCACTGGCCGTGCCCCTCGCAACGGGTTTCGTCGACGATGACGCGCATCAGGTCACCTCACCGGGTTCACGCGTGGTGGTCGACCGGCGCCTGGCACGGCCGGTCATGCGCCGCTCATCGCGGCTTCGCGGGTGGGGTACGCGCTCACCGGCAGGCTCGCCCAGGCGTTGATCAGGTTGTTCAGCCCCCGGACCGGCTGTCCGAGCTCGAGCCTGTCGACCTGGTCGACGAGTGCCTGCAGCACCGCGT
>JAABUM010004467.1_pt1 | contig 15742 bp, 12 predicted proteins | sample 5559161 | NCBI WGS metagenome assembly JAABUM01 (sample SAMN10711868, study PRJNA513369) | rock metagenome | isolation source: Antarctica rocks | place: Antarctica: Victoria Land, Siegfried Peak nord
TGCCAGCTCGCAGCTACCAGCGAGCGTTCGTCCTTTCTGGCCCACTCGCACCACTGGCCCACTCCGCCCACTGACTACTCGGAGGTGTTGCAATGGCAGAACGCATCCGCATCCTGATCGCGGACGACCATCCGGTGGTGCGGGAGGGGCTGGCCGCGATGCTCGCGCGCCAGCCGGACATCGATGTGGTCGGCGAGGCGAGCGACGGCATCGAGGCGGTCGAACGCGTGGGGACGCTGCACCCCGACATCGTCCTGATGGACTTGCAGATGCCGCGCCTCGGCGGGGTGGAGGCGATCAAGCAGATCCGGGCGCAGTACCCCAAGGTGCAGCTGATCGTGCTGACCACCTACGGGGACGACGACTCGATCTTCCAGGGGATCGCGGCGGGCGCGCGCGGCTATCTGCTGAAGGATGCCCCGCGCGACGAACTCTTCCGCGCGGTGCGCGCGGTGGCGCAGGGCGAATCGTTGCTGCAACCGGCGGTGGCGACGCGCCTCCTCGATCGCTTCGCCCGCCCCCGCCCTGAGCCGCAGCCGGACAACCTGACGGAACGTGAGCTCGATGTCCTGCGCCTCCTCGCCAGGGGCTCGGCGAACAAGCAGATCGGCGTGGCGCTGCACATCAGCGAGAGCACCGTCAAGACCCACGTCGCCAACATCTTCCAGAAGCTGTCCGTCACCGACCGCACCGAGGCGGTGACCGTGGCGCTGTCGCGGGGACTGATCAAGCTGTGAGTGGGCGGAGTAGGGCGAAGTAGGCGAGTAGGCCAGTAGACGAGAAGGATTGGCTATCAGCGCAGCGCCAGCAAGCTCGCTTTTTACTCGCCTACTCCGCCCTACTCCGCACTACTCCCCAGGGGCGTCACCAACCCGTCGATGCTGCGCGCGTTCTTCTCGGCGCGGTAGGCGATCAACCCTTCTTCGCCCTTGACGTCGGACCACCGGACCAGGGTGTCGCGCTGGCCGACGTAGTCGTAACGGGGGACCGCGAAGCCACACGAGGTCTGCACCCGCTCGATCGTGGCGACGATGATCTGCCGCGCGCCCGGCGAGTCGCCGAAGTGGGGGCGCAACTCGTCCCAGAGCGCGCCGCCGGGCAGCGCCACCGCCCCCTGGCCGTAGAGGCGCAGGATGCTCGGCGGGCCATCGAAGGCGCAGAACATCAGCGTGATTCGCCCGTTCTCGGCCAGGTGCGCCGAGGTCTCGTTGCCGCTCCCGGTCAGGTCGAGGTAGGCGACGCGGTGCGGCCCGAGGACGCGGAGCGCTTCGAGCCCCTTCGGCGACAGGTTGACGTGTCCGTCCGCGCCCAGCGGCGCGGACGCCACGAAGAACATCCGCTGCGCCTCGATGAAGGACCGCAACTCGTCGGTGATCGCGTCGTAAGTCCGCGCCATCGGGGGCCTCCTTGATAGTCGGCGGTCGGCGGTCGGCGGTCGGCAGGGAGGAGTCCGTGGTCGGTGGCCCATAGTTCGTAGAGAAGAGTCCACAGTAGAAAGTTCGCGGTGGCGTGGCGGTATTGTGGCATGGGCGTGGGCGACGGGCAACGCTGCGGCGATGGTAGCTGAGGTAGCCGACGCCGAACATCGAATGACAACACCTGGTCTTGTGGGATATGCCTTGTCGCCCGCCCATGCCTGCTAGCGGTCGCGACGCTACAGGGCGGGTTCGGCGGGGAAGAACTCGCCGACGTAGGCATGGAACGCCGCCAGCGCCCCGAGGCAGCGCCAACTCGCGCTGGCGAGCGCGTCGCGCCGCCGCTCGACCGCCGCGACGGCGCGACCCGGTTCCCCCGCCTCCAACTCGTCCAGCGTCATGCGGATCGTGGGGAAATCGGTGTGCGCCTGCCGGAGCAACGCCACGATCCGCAGGCGGCGGAGTTGGCGCGCGTCGTAGAGGCGGTATTTGCTGCTGTCTTCGCGGCTGGGTTGCAACAACCCCTGCTGCTCCCAGAAGCGCAGCGCCGACACCCGCACCCCGACGAGCCGCGCCGCCGCGCCGATGTGCAGTGGCCGATCGAGCGCCGCCGTCGTCGCGGACGCCGGGGTCGTCAGGATGCCGAGCGCCGCGAGCGTCCCCGCCAGTTGCCCGCGCGCCCGGTCGAGTTCGGCGTGGTGCGCGTCGATCAGCGCCAGCGCGTCGGCCAGCCTGCCCTGATACACCACCTGCATGATCTGCTGGGCGCGCTGCCAGCCATAGCCGCCGATCAACTGCCTGGACGCCTTGAGCGCCGCCAGGTGCCGCTGGGTATAGAGCCGATACCCGCTCGGGCTCCGCTCGACGGTCGGTAGAAAGCCGTTGGCCTCGTAGTTACGCACTTGCTGCACGCTGATCTGGACCGCCTGGGCCAGATCGATTGTCCGCAATTTGCTATTAACACTCATCGCAAACTCGCAAGGAGGTGTGGCGACTTTTTCGGGGCATTCCGGCTCTGGATGCCGATGTGCATGGAGCAACCCTCAAGAGTTGCATCCGAGTTGTAGAATCAATTATAGGGTAGAGGTGGGCGATGTCCGGCGCGCGATCGTGGCAGTACTGGGAGGGCAACGCAGATGGCTCGGCAGCCTACGACACACACAACGCTTGCCGACTGGGCAGCATCCGAGGCGCTTTCGTTCTCGCTCGATTCGTCCGGGACATTCGACACCGCCGTGGACACGCTGATCGCCGCGCTCGGCGACGCGGTGAAGGTACTCGGGTTCGGCGAAGGGCTCCACGGCGGGGAGGAGATCCTGCAACTCCGCAACCGACTCTTCCAGCGCCTGGTAGCCGAGCATGGCTACAGTGCCATCGCCATCGAGAGCAGCTTCCCCCGCGGACGCGCGGTGAATGAGTACGTGGCCGGTCGCGGCCCGGCGTCGTATGAGGCGGTGCAAGAAACTGGATTCAGCCACGACTTCGGGCGGCTCGAGGCGAATCGCGAACTTGTCGAGTGGATGCGGCGCCACAACGCCGACCCGACACACCGGATCAAGCTCCGGTTCTATGGCTTCGATAGCCCGACCGAGGCGACCAGCACCGACAGCCCCGGCCCGATCCTGCGGTTTGTCCTCGACTACCTCGCCGCGATCGATGGCGAAGGCAGCCAGCAGCGCCGCGACCAGATCGAGTCGCTGCTGGGCTCGGACGCCGAGTGGGAGAACCCTGCGGCACTGATGGACCCGGCGCAAGGCGTGGGCCTCTCGCCCGCCGCGACCGCGCTCCGCATCGCGGCGGAAGATCTCACCACCGAGCTGCTGATACGCCGACCGGAGTTGGTAGCCAGGAGTGACCGGGAACACTACCTGGAGGCGGTGCAGTACGCATCGGTCGCACGGCAATTGCTCAATTATCATGCCGCCCTGGCGCGCAACTCCGACACCCGACTGGCGGAACTGCTCGGGATTCGCGGCGTCATGATGGCGGACAACCTGGTTTACCTGCTCGGGCGTGAGCGTGGCCGAGGCAAGATCCTGGCCTTTGCCCACAACGGCCACGTGCAGCGCAGGCAGAACGAGTGGCAACTCGGCCCCCAGCTCAACCGCTGGTGGCCTGCGGGAGCGCACCTCGATGTACTGTTCGGCGCGGGCTATGCCAGTGTCGGGTCGGGCCTGGGCATTTCGGAGGAGAATGGCATCGGTCAGCCCGAACCCGGCACGCTCGAAGCACTGCTGACGGGTTTGCCGGAGTCCGGGCGCTTCATCCCGACGCACCAGGGCCAGGGGCAACCAGCTCCAGCTGCGGAGATCGCCGCGCTGCCAACACGCTCCGGCAGCAGGCTGAACTCGAGCTACTCCGCCCTCGGCCCCGCGAGCTTCACCGACTTCGACTGGTTGGTAATCCTCGAATCGATCTCCTACAACCGGGGCGGCCCGCCGCTGCAACACTGGACCGCGAACGCCGATACGAGTTCCTGACACCGAAAGCCACCCCTACTGCCTGAACGCAGTGAAGGATTTGTCCCCACGGTGCGCGACCAAATTACGCGGTTGATCAGACCAATTCCGTAGCAGGAGGACAGATGACCGATCGCCAATTCATCGAGGTGCGCGGCGCGCGCGAGAACAACCTCAAGGACATCTCGCTCGACATCCCCAAGGGGCGGATCACCGTCTTCACCGGGGTCTCCGGTTCCGGGAAGTCGTCGCTGGTCTTCGACACGATCGCCGCCGAGGCGCAGCGTCAGTTGAACGAGACCTTCACCGCCTTCGTCCAGGGTTTCCTGCCGAGCTACGGCCAGCCCGATGTCGACCACATCGAGCACCTGAATGCGCCGATCATCATCGACCAGAAGCGGGTCGGCGGCGGCTCGCGCTCCACGGCGGGCACCTACACCGACATCGCTGTCCTGCTGCGGCTGCTCTTCTCGCGGATCGGCCAGCCCCATGTCGGGCCGGCCTACGCCTTCTCATTCAATACCCCGCAGGGCATGTGTCCCGAGTGCGAGGGGATCGGCAAGACCGTGCAGCTCGACCTGGACCGCTTCCTCGACCGCAGCAAATCGCTGAATGGCGGGGCGATCCTCCACCCGGAGTTCAAGGTCGGCAAGTGGATGTGGAAGACGTACCCCACGTCGGGCCTCTTCGACAACGACAAGCCGATCGCGGACTACAACGAGGAGGAGCTGCACGCCCTGCTCTACGGCGCGGACGTGAAGGACTTCCGGGGCGAATACGGCTCGAAGTACGAGGGCCTGGTCGAGCGCTTCAACCGCATGTACATCAACGGGAAGTTCGCGAAGGACGCGGCGGCGATGTCGGACCGCAACCGGGCGGTCTTCGAGCAGTTCACCACCTCGCAGACCTGCCCGGTCTGCCACGGCGGGCGGCTCAACGAGGCCGCGCTGCGTTGTCGGATCAACGACAAGAATATCGCCGCGCTCTCCGACCTGGAAGCGACGGATCTGATCAAATTCCTGGAAGGCTTCACCGATCCGGTCGCGAAGCGGCTGGCCGCCCGGCTCAGCGAACGTTTGCGGCACCTCGTGGATATCGGGCTAGGCTATCTCAGCCTGGGTCGGGAAACTTCCACCCTCTCCGGCGGCGAGTCGCAGCGCCTGAAGATGATCCGCCATCTCGGGAATAGCCTGACCGACATGCTCTACATCCTCGACGAGCCGAGCGTGGGGCTGCACGCGCGCGACGTCGCCCGCCTGAACAACCTGCTCAAGAAACTGCGCGACAAGGGCAACACGGTGCTGGTGGTCGAGCACGACCCCGACGTGATGGCGATCGCCGATCACCTGGTGGACATCGGCCCGCAGGCGGGGACACACGGCGGCGAGGTCGTCTTCGAGGGGGATTACCGGGCGCTCAAACGGGCCGACACGCTCACCGGGCAGTTCTTGAACCAGCAACTACCGATCAAGCAGGTTGTGCGCCAGCCGACCGGGAAGATGACGATCAAGAATGCCGCGCTGCACAACCTGAAGAATGTCACGGTCGATATCCCCACCGGGGTGCTGACCGTGGTGACCGGCGTGGCCGGTTCGGGCAAGAGCACCCTGATCAACGACGTCTTCCTGGCGCAGCACCCGGACGCGCTGGTGATCGACCAGTCCCGCGTGACCGCGAATAGCCGCTCGGCCCCGGCCACCTACACCGGGATCATGGACAACATCCGGCAGGCGTTCGCGAAGGCTAACAAGGTCAGCGCCTCCCTCTTCAGCTTCAACTCGGACGGCAGTTGCCCCAATTGCAACGGCCTGGGCGTGGTCTACACCGACCTTGCCTTCATGGCGGGCATCGTCTCGACCTGCGAAATCTGCGAGGGGAAGCGGTTTAAACCCGAGGTGTTGGAATACCATCTGCGCGGCAAGACGATCAGCGACGTGCTCGATATGACCGCCGAGGAGGCGCTGACCTTTTTCACCGAGAAGAAGATCGCGGCGGTGCTGCAGGCGATGAACGACGTCGGGTTGACCTACCTGAAGCTGGGGCAGCCGCTCAGCACGTTGTCGGGCGGCGAGGGGCAGCGGTTGAAGCTCGCCACCGAACTCCACAAGCGGGGCAGTGTCTACGTGCTGGATGAGCCGACCACCGGACTCCATCTCTCCGACATCGGCCTGCTGATGCGCATCCTGAACCAGTTGGTGGAGGCAAAGAATACCGTCATCCTGATCGAGCACCACCTGGATGTGATCCGGCAAGCCGACTGGATCATCGACCTCGGCCCGGAGGGGGGCAACGCCGGCGGCGAGGTGCTCTTCGCGGGACCGCCGCGCGCCCTCAAGGCGTGCGCCCGCAGCATCACCGCGCGGTACATCTGAGTCGGCAGTCGGCGGTCGACAGTCGGCAGTGATAGCGCGGTGCTATTGGTAGGCACACCCTTACAACGGACCCTGCTACGGACTACGGACTACGGACCACGGGCCCGTCCTTTCTGCCGACTGCCGACCGCCGACTTCTCTCACGACCCGCAGATCAGCGCATACGGCCTCCCCGCCACGTGGGTAAGCACTACGATCAGCGGGCGGGGGCCGCGCCCCCGCAGGTCGTGCGCGAGCCGGTCGGGATCGAGCGGGGAGCCGCGCTTCTTAATCGTCACCTCGCCCGCGTCGAGGGCGCGGAGGCGCGCTTTGAGGCGCTTGAGGGCGAACGGCAGCGCCTCGATCACGCGGAAGGCGCGCGCGAATGGGGTTGGCACGGCACGGTCGGCGGTCAGGTAGGCGATGTCGGCGTCGAGCTTCGTCGCGCCGAGGATCGCCGCGAGGTCTTCGACCAGCCCGGCGCGGATGATCGCCGGGTCCGGTTCGTAGAGGATCGCGCCGGGCGGACCGACCGCGATCGCCGGGGCGGGGCCGTCGGCGGCGAGGGTCGCGCCGGACGGCAGGAGGGTGGCGCGGCGGGCGACCGTGCGGAGCGGACCGCACCACAGGACCGCCTCCTTCAGCCCGCCACGCTCCGAGATGAACTCGATCTCCGCCTCGTCCGGCGCGGGCCACTCCTCCCGCACGATCCCCGGCGACACCTTCACCCCCAGCGCCGGGACCACCCCCCGCCAGCCGAGGACGTGCGCGAGCGGCGGCTGATACCCCGTTGTGCTGAAGACGCGCCGCCCGTCGGCATCCCGCCGCCCCGGATCGCAGAAGAGGGCGTCGGCGCGCGGGGGCGCGCCCGCCAGCAGATCGGCCACGACCGGCAGGATGCGCCCCGCGAGGCCGCTGGCGCGCGCGTTCTCGCGCAGGATCGCCAGCCGCAGGGGATCCCGGTCGACCGCCAGGACCGGGTGCGCCTCGGCCAGGATCAGCGTGTCGCCGCCGATGCCGCAGGCGAGGTCCGCGACCGTGCCGTACGGCGCGTAGCGACGCGCGCGGTGGCGGGCGACGATCGCACCGGTCGCCTGCTCCAACCCGTCGCGCGTGAAGTAGAGCGAGGCCGCGCGGGCGAACTTGCCGCTGGCCACGGCGCGACGACGCAAGACCGCCTGCTCCCAGGCCGCCGCCGCCAGGGCGGGCGGGGCCGCGCGCCGGAGGCGGGTCAGCGCGACGAGGTCGGTTGTGCCCGCCTCCGCTTGGGCCTCGGCGGCGAGGAGGGTCTGTTGCCCGCCAGGCGTCAGCAGCGTGCGGAAGGTTGCGAGGTCCACGGGGGCTCCATGCCGACGCTAGAAGCGAGTACAGACGCGCATAGGGCCGAGTATCCGGGGCCGCGTCGGGATGATCGGCGAATGTACGAACGTCTAGACACGGTGCCTTGACGAACGTTCAACGCCTCCATTATAGTACCAGCAATATGCACAAACCGATGCGCCGGAGCGGGCGCACCGCGTCAGGCAAGGGCCTGGCCCTGGTTCAGCTTGCGCGTGGGGCGGGAGTGCGGTGAGCGGCAAACAGATCGGTCAAGGCTCCGGGAGCACACCCGGGCGCGCGGTGTCACATGCGCGGCGGAGGCGCGATCTCCCGCTTGTGCTGCTCCTCCCGCTGGCGATCGGCGCGGTCATCGGCGAACGTTTGGGACGGCGCGGGCTGACGATCCTCGCCCCGCTCGTGATCCTCGCCCTGGTCTTGGGCATCCTCGGGCTGGGTCGCCCGGAAGCGCGCCTCGCCGGAGAACAGGAGGCGCTCGCGCCGCCCGCCGCAGAGGTCACGGCGAGCGGCGACGGCACGACGATCGCCGCACCCCCCGACCCGACGATCCCGGCCAACGCGGGAGGCCAGCGCGAGCCACTCTCGACGGTCACGCCACCGATCGCCGTCCCGCCGACGGACGCACCCGCCCCGATCACGGCCCCACCGACGACCGCCGCCGAGCCCACCACCACGGCGATCCCCGCGGTGGCGCTCCAGCCGATCGTCCCCGCCGCGACCGCCGTGGCCCCCATACCGACACCGAAGCCGCGCGGCACGACGACCATCCCGATCCTGATGTACCACTACGTGCGCGTCGTCACCGACCCGAAGGACACGATCGGCATCGGCCTCTCGGTGAAGCCCGCGCTCTTCGCCCAGCAGATGCAGTATCTGGCCGACAATGGCTACACCACGCTGACGATGCAGGAGGTCTACGACATCCTCCAGGGGCGCAAGACGCTGCCCGCCAAGCCGATCGCGCTGACCTTCGATGATGGATATCGCGATTTCTACACCGCCGCATGGCCGGTCCTACAGCAGCACGATTTCAAGGCGACCAACTACGTGATCACCGACTTCATCGGCTGGGACGCTTACATGACCTGGCCGATGTTGCAGGAACTCAGCGCGAGCGGGCAGGTCGAGATCGGCGCGCACTCCCGCTCCCACGCCGATCTGCGCACGCTGAGCGCCGACAAGCTGATGGACGAGGTGAGCGGCAGTAAGGCGATACTCGAAACCGGACTCGGGCGTCCGGTGGGCGCCTTCTGCTACCCGGCGGGCTTCTACAACGCCGCCATCATCGCCGCCGTCAAGCGCGCGGGGTATCAGACCGCTACCACCGTGCAACCGGGCATACAGCAGAGTATCCAAAATCAGTACGAACTCCCGCGCATCCGCGTCAACGGCCCGGACACCCTCAACACCTGGGTGAGCCGGTTGCCGTAGGCGCGAGCCCGACCCCGCCCCGTCGTATCGGGTGGGGGGAGCCGCCCGCCCCGCCCGGATGGCTAGTTGCTCGCAGGCCCGCACGCCCCTATGCTGAAGGCGGGTAACTGGCATGAAGGAGGGGCAAATGGCGGACAGGGGCGAAATCGGTGCGGTGCGCGAGACCGGCAGGCTCGAGGCGTTCAGCGACGGCGTCTTCGCCATCGCGGTGACGCTGCTGGTGCTGGAGTTGCGCGCGCCGCTCCCGACCGACCTCCACGATGGGGAGCGACTCTGGGATGCGCTCTGGCACGAGTGGCCCGCCTATCTCGCGTTCGCGACAAGCTTCGCGACGATCCTGATCGTGTGGGTGAATCACCACAACATCTTCGCGCTGATCAGCCGGGTCGATCACGCCTTCTTGCTCCTGAATGGCCTGCTGCTCGCCACCGTCACTATCATCCCCTTCCCGACGCATGTGCTGGCGGAGTATATCCGGGAACCGGACGCGCGCACCGCCGCCATCTTCTACGCCGCCACCTTCCTGGCGATGGCGCTCGCCTTCAATCGCCTGTGGTGGTACGCGCAGCGGGATCGGCGGCTCCTCACCCACGACGCCGACCCCGCCCTGATCCGGACGATCAACGGGCAATTCAATCTCGGCCCGCTGACCTACCTCGTCGCCCTGGTGGTCGCCGCGCTGCACCCGGTCGCCGGGTTCGTGCTGATCATCGCCCTTGCGGTCTACTGGGCCTTGCCGGAGGGGCTGCGTCCAGGGCCGGGCCGCAGGTAGTCCGTAGTCCGTAGTCCGTAGTCCGTAGTAAGTGGCGCGGTGCCGGTGGTAGGGTATACCGCTCAGCGAACCCTCTACCAACTACGGACTACCGACTTCTCCCACGTTCCTCATCGCCAGCACCTCGCGCGCGGGGCGGCGATCGCCGTTGCAGCTGATCCGGCGCGGCGCGGCGAGGAAGTGCAGCGTGAAGCCGAGGTCGCGGTAGAGCGCCTCGATCCGGGGCGTGGCCTGGTTGGAGAGGAGGACCGGGCCGGGGTGCGACGCGAGCCACGTCGCCAGCGTGATCTGCTCGGACCAGCCGAATCCTTCCTTGGTGTACTGCGTGAACTCCACGTCGTACGGCGGGTCGGCGTAGACGAAGTCGGTGGGGCCGAGCGGCACCTTCGTGTAATGCCCGGTCGTGAACTCCCAGCGCGCGAACTGCTCCCGATAATCGCCGAAATCGGTCGCGTAGTTGATCCCCTTGTAGCGCCCGAACGGGACGTTGTACTGGCCGCGACTGTTAAAGCGACAGAGGCCATTAAAACCGGTCCGATTAAGGTAGTAGAAGAGTTCCGCCGCTTCCGGCGTCCCCTCCCGCCCCTCCGCGATCAACGCATTGAAGCGTGCGCGATACGTATAGTAGAGGTCCGAATCGTAGCGCAGCGGCAGGCGGACCTGGAAGCCCTCCTTCAAGCGCTGATAGAAGTTGATCGTGTGCGGGTTGATGTCGTTCAGCACCGCGCGCCCCGGCAGCAGCCCGAGCGCCACCGCCAGCCCGCCGCAGAGCGGCTCCACCAGTCGGCGGTCGCGGAAGCGCGCCCAAATGGGCTGCAAGTGCGGCACCAGCCAGCGTTTCCCGCCCACCCATTTCAGCGGCGGACGGAGCGCGTGACCCCGTGAGGGCACGCGGACGGTGGGTGCCGTCGCGATCATCGGCGCTATTCCTTGTACGTACATCAAGCAGTTGTTGTTCTCAGAAGGATACCACGCGGGCGATCCGGCTCCCAGAGTACGGACGCATGCCCAATGAAAGAAAGGAATATACGACGGGGCGGGGGTCGCTCGCCCCGCCCCGTCGCGTTGTTTGCCTCTTGGATCGTTCGTTCAAGGGCGACTCCCTCCGTGCGCGGGGAGATCCCGCCCCGGTCCCGCACGCTATCTCCTGCGTCGATCCCGACCGGATGTGGCGCGATAGGGTCGGTGGGTGCGAGTAGACCGGCACCAGAAGCCATCGACACACCGGTTCGCCGCGATGTAGGGCGCACCGTCGCTTGCACGCAGCATCCTCTCAATAACCCCCGCCACGCGGCGCGGGGCGCGACCATCGCTGATCGCGCCCCGCAGGGGAAATGGATTCTTGCGTGCGCCAGGACTCAGCCCTTGACCGCGCCCGCCGTCAGGCCGGAAAGGATTCTCCGCTGGAAGATCAGCACCAGGATCACGATCGGCACGGTGACGATCACCGTCGCGGCCATGATCGAGCCCCACGGCACCTCGAAACCGCTCCCGGTCGTCCCGGCGAAGTTCGCGATCGCCGGGGGGACGGTGCGGTGCTCGGGGGTCTGCGTGAACGAGACCGCGAAGAGGAACTCGTTCCAGGCACCGATGAAGGCGAGCAGGCCCGTCGTCACCAGCCCCGGCCCCGCCAGCGGCAGCAGCACCTTGTAGAAGGTCTGAAAAGGCGTCGCGCCGTCCACGTAGGCCGCCTCTTCGAGCGAGGCGGGCAGCTGGCGGAAGAAACTCGTCAGCACCCAGACGGTGAAGGGGAGGGTGAAGACGAGATAGGTCAGGACCAGCGAGCCGAGCCGATTGTAGAGCCCGAGCTGGTTAACCATCTGGAAGAGCGAGCCGAGGATAGCGATCTGGGGAAACATCGTCATCGAGAGGATCAGGTAGAGGACCGGCGTCCGCCCCTTGAACTTGAACCGCCCGAGCGCGTACGCGGCGAACGCTCCGACGATCAGGGCGAGGAGCGTGACGGAGACCGAGACGATCGCCGAGTTGATCAGCGCGCGCTGGAACTGGATGTTCGCGAGCACGTCGCGGAAGTTGCCCAGCGTCGGGCTGGTCGGGAAGTAGCGCACCGGGGTCGCCGTCAGTTGATCGACCGGCATGAACGCCGAGCGCACCGCCCAGTAGAACGGCACCAGGGTGTAGAGGAGGATGATCGCGACCAGGACATAGAAGATCAGCCGCCCGATGAGCTTGCCGATATTGGTGCGGCCCGCCCGGGGCTCGGTGCGCGCAACGGTATTCGCGGTCACGCTTGCCATCTTAGGACTCCTCCACCTTCAGGAAGGTGACGTAGGCGATGACGAAGATCGCGATGATCACGAAGATCGCCACGCTGATCGCCGAACCGTAGCCGAGATCGGAGAAGGCGACGATGTTGTTCTGCGCGTAGACCGACATCGTCTGAGTGTCGGGGCGCGAGCCGAACATCACGAAGATCACGTCGAAGACGCGCAGCGCATCGAGGGTACGGAAGATCAGCGTGACCAGGATGGCCGGGCGGAGGAGGGGGAGGGTGATACTCAGGAACTGTTGCAGCGCGTTGGCCCCGTCGATCTGGGACGCCTCGTAGATATCCTCCGGAATGACTTGCAGGCCGGCGAGGAGGAGGAGGGCCACGAAGGGCGTTGTCTTCCAGATATCGACCGCCGCGACCGCCCAGAGGGACGTGGCGGGGTCGGCGATGAAGGCGACCGGCGTGGCGAGGACATGGACCTTGCGGACGAGGAAGTCGTTGATCGGGCCGTAGATGTCGTTATACATCCACTTCCACATCTGCGCCGAGACGACGGTCGGGATCGCCCAGGGCACCAGCATCGCGGTCCGCATCAGGCCGCGCCCCTTGAAATTGGAATTGATCACGAGGGCGATGCCAAGGCCGAGGAAGAACTCGAAGATCACGGTGATCAGCGTGAACTTGATCGTCGTCCAGATCGACGTACGAAAGACCTCGTCGGTGGCGAGAAAGCGATAGTTTTCCAACCCGACGAACTTCGGCGCGACCCCGCTCGCGAGGCGCGCGTCGGTGAAACTCTGATAAATCGTCTGCAACAGGGGGTAGACCGCGACCAAGGCGATAAGGATGAGCGTAGGCGTCAGGAGAATCCATGCCAGGCGTGTCTTGCTCTGATCGAAACTTGTCGAGCGGCACCGCAGATTTGCCACCTGCTGGCCGGTGCTGACGACCGGCTGGGTCGACTGGCTCATACTATCCCTCCGAAGGGCCGTGGGGGGGTTATAACACCCCCCGCACGGCCAGTGGCTACGGTCTCACGCCGATCGCGCGAAGCATGAGCCGCACTAGCGGACGAGGCGAGCCATCTGCCCCTGCGCGGTCTGCAACTGCGCCTGCGCATCCTGGCCGTTGAGGATCGCATTGAACGCCTGGAACATGATCGTCGAGCCCTGGTTGTAGTTCCCGGCCAGCGCGTTCGACGGGCGCACGACGCGCTGCACGCTGCTCAGATTCGCGAGGAACGGCTGATTCTTCTGCACGTCCGGGTCGTCCGCCACGCTCTGGTAGAGGGGTACGTAGGTCCCGTTGACCGCGCGGAACTTGCTCACTTCCTCGCTGGTCATGTAGCGAACGAACTCGATCGACGCATCCTGATACTTCGAGTACTTGGAGACGCCGAGCTGCCAGCCACCGACGGTGCCAACCGGCGGGTTGCTGCCGGTGACGGGGAGCGGGGCGACATCGAACTTGCCCTTAGTCGCATCGGCGGTCTGGGCGAGGGCGTACATATACGGCCAGTTGCGGACGAAGACCGCGTTGCCGCCGGTGAAGGCCTGCACCGTCTCGTCCTCCTGATAGGAGGTGACCCCCTTCGGGGCGATCGTCCCGACCCAGCCCTTGGCCTTGTTGAGGATCGCGACCGCCTGCGGGTTGTTGAAGCTCACCTTGCCGTTCTCGATCAGCGCGCCGCCGCCGGAGGAGGCGATCCATTCCAGGGCGTTGCAGGTCAACCCTTCGTAGGCGTTGCCCTGGAAGACGAACCCTTGCAGATTCGGGTTGGAGCCCTTCTCGCCATCGACGATCTTCTTCGCCGCCGCCTCCAGCTCGTCCCAGGTTTTCGGCACGGCGACGCTGTACTTCTGGAGGAGATCCGTGCGGTAGTAGAGCATCCCGAAGTCGCCGAAGTAGGGGAAACCGACGAGCTTGCCGTCCACGGTGTTATTCTGGACAACGCTCTGGGTCGCCTTCTTGGCCTGCTCGCCGAGCTTCGGCGTGAGGTCGGTCAGGTTGGCGGCGAAGGACGCCGGCCAGATGACGTCGATCATCATCACGTCGAGGTCAGTCGACTGCGCCTGGAAGAAACGCTGGTAGGTGGAGTAGGTGTCCGTCGCGCTCTGCGGCTTGCCGACGACGCTGACGGCGATCCCGGTGTCCTGCGTGAACTTCTGTGCCAGCGCCACATCGAGCTGGTTGCCGATGCCGCTCGCGTCGGCGTAGTAGGTCAGCTTCGCGCCGCTGGCATACTGCTTCGCCTGGGTCGCGTTCGCCACCGGCGGCGGGTTCTGGAGGGTGTACTGGTAGCTGCCACCCGTCGTCGCCGTGGTGACGCGGGTCGCCGTGCCGCCCGCGACGGTCGTCGGCGAGGCCGGGATGGCACCCGTGCCGGTGGTGCGGCTCGCCACCGCCGCCGTGGTCGGCGCGGCGGACGCCCCGGTGGACGGCGCGGCGGACGCCCCGGTCGAGGCACCGGTCGAGGCGGCGGCGGTCGGCGCGGTCGAAGCCGCCGTGGACGGCGCGGTCGAGGCACCGGTGCCGCCGCTGGTCCCGGTCGTGGCGGTGCTGGTGCCGCCGCAAGCCGCGAGGAAGGCTCCGACCGCCGAGGCCGAGAGGCCGAGCATGGCGGCGCGAACCATGAAAGTACGGCGCGAGACGCGCCCGTCGGCGAGAGCCTTCACCAGGTCGCGTTGTCGTTGTGAGTCGGACGGTTGCTGCTCAATCACCAGATCCTCCTTCATATATCCTCCATACATCCGCGTTGCCGCACGGCACCCCCCGATACCGGGCGACTATCCTTAGAACTAACCCCCTATCGGCGTCGCCACGCGCGGCGCACCGGCCTCCACCGGGAGGCATACCACGCTGTCAAGTATCGTGCCACCATTGTACGCACGACACCCGCTGAACACATCGGCGGTATGACACCGGGGCCGACCAGTCCGCCCCCCTTTGCGGGGTAATCGGGACCGCTCGGGCGGCGTTACCGACCGATACGGAAGAGCAGCGACCCGTGATCGCGAGAGAGCGACGACAACCCATCGGATCACAGGTCAGCGTGGACGTCGGACCAGCATAGCACAGGCATCCGCCGATCCGTATAAGCGGGAAATCTACAACAAAATGCATTTTGTTGCCAGATACCCGTAGCGGCCATCAGTGTGCTCGTGGGGCGGGTGACGAGGGAGCGCGGCCAGCGGGACGATACCCCGGGCCGCCCCGGCGCGTGCCCCCTCGGCACGGTGACGCCCGAGCGGGAGGGGTGGCCCGACACGACGAACCGCCGCGCCCTTTCGATCGGTGCGAGCCGTGGCGCGGTGCACCTCCCACCGGACGGTCACGCCGGTACCGCCCGCGCGGAGACTGGCTGCGGGCTTGCCGCCGCCACAACTCGCCGCCCGATCCGCGACCGTACAGATCCCGCGGCGCATCGCCTCGCCTGCTTGACACCCCGCCCCTGGCACTGCTATCATTTCCCCTGCCTTGCGAAGGTGTCGCCTTCTCGCAGCGGGGCATCGGCGCTGAACGGGAGTAGTAGGCCCCACGCAGCGATCCGGGCACACTGGTGCGAGTCCGGCACAGCGGGTCGAACTCGCCCGGGAGCCGCGATGGTGAACCCTGCGGGGTGTAGCGGTCGCCGGTTGACCACCGGTAACGGGTCGAGAGCGGATCGGTCGGTCGGGGCGCATCGCAGGGGGCTATAGCTCAGCTGGGAGAGCGCAACACTGGCAGTGTTGAGGTCAGGGGTT
>JAABUM010004468.1_pt1 | contig 15741 bp, 16 predicted proteins | sample 5559161 | NCBI WGS metagenome assembly JAABUM01 (sample SAMN10711868, study PRJNA513369) | rock metagenome | isolation source: Antarctica rocks | place: Antarctica: Victoria Land, Siegfried Peak nord
ATGTTGATGACCTGCGACCGCGCGCGCAGGGGACAGACCCGCAGCTTCTGGGACTCTCCTAGATCCTGGCCCTCGCGCCCGCCCGCGCAGGGGACAGACTGCCTGTCACTTGCAGGCAGTACGTCCTGATGGGTTCGCGCCCGCGCGCGCAGGGACCGGACTTTGCAGGTGTCATTGAACAGGACAGCTGCACATACGCGCCCGCGCGCGCAGGGACCGGAGACGAAACAGCCCCACCCCGATACACCGGGGCAGGGCCGTTCGTCGCTGTACGGCGCTCTCAGCGCGCGCTACACACTTGCCGGTGTTGTGATTAGCGAGGACGCCGCCGCGCAGGTGATGAAGGTGGCCCACTGAGCCCCACCAAGTTGCTCGGGGGGACCACCCGCTCGCGACGGCACGTGCTGGGATAGGGCTGCGGCGCTGTGATTCGTTGTGTGCCGCCGCCGCTTGCGCTGCGTGTGGTCGGCGGCGGGAGCACGCCTAGCTGCGCTCATCGTGGTGATATTGGCGCGCCATCCAACCCACCCACGGCGTGTTCTACCGCTTGTGGGCGTGTCGTGCACTCGTTTGATATCGTTGGACAATGGCGACAACGACCCTTGTTCGAGCGCAGCCAGCCGAAATTGTCGCGAGAATTCGTCCCCGTCCCGTCTCCCGGTGGGCGGTTCCTCTTGGTGGTGCGGTCGTCGGTGGCCTAGTTTTTCTGCTGGTTTACCGATCACTGGTCGACGACGCATACATCACCCTTGACTTCGCGCGCAACCTCGGCCTCCATGGCCAATGGGGGATGGATGAGGGGCTGACTTCGAACACGGCAACTTCACCGCTCAACGTGATATTGCAAGGTGTTGCTACTGCTGTGGTGCGGGATGCGATAGTCGCTGCTGGGCTGGTTTTAGCGGCGCTTTTTGCGGTTGCAGCCGTCTGGCTGGACGCTATCGGGGAGGAGCTTCGACTGCCCCGTTGGCGACTGCCGGTGCTCGGAGTCGGGTTTCTTGCCACGATGCCGTTGCTGCTATCCACCGTGGGGTTGGAGTCTTACCTGGCCGTGACACTGATAATCGGATCGGCGCGGTATGCGCTTACCCGCCGCTGGTGGCTCGTGGGTGTGGCCGCTGGATTGCTGACCCTGACCCGCCCCGATTTGCTGGTGTTCGGGCTGCTCGCAGTGCTACTTGCGGGGCGCAGCTGGTGGCGGGTCGCGGCCGCGGCGACCGGGGTTGCGCTGCCGTGGTTCGCCGCGTCGTGGAAGTGGCTCGGGTCGGCAGTGCCCGACAGTGCGCTGCTCAAGGTCGATTCTCCGTGGGGAGGGTGGTCATTCAGCAACGGTTTCGGACTCTGGGAGCCCTTGTTTCCCATCGCGATTGCGCTATCGATTATCCCAGCGGTGGTTGGGCTAGTGTGTCTGCCGTGGTGGTTGCGCCGGATCGGGCGACCGATCGGAGTGCTGTGGGGCGGTGGGGCACTCGCGCATATTGCGCTTTTCTGCGCAATGAACACTGGTCCATTTCACTGGTATTACGCGCCTTCTCTGTCCGCGCTCGGCCTGATCGCGGTCATCACATGCTCGGCGCTACCCGGAAGTCTCGGAAAGATCGGAATTGGGGCTGCGGCAGTTGCTCTGGCCATGGCGGCATTCGCAATGTGGAACGACGGAGTCCCCCGTGACCGCGCACCGATCGCATCGAACTGGGCGTCTGCCGCCCAGTACCAGGCGATCGCGGCCAACTTGCCTAGCGGCGCGACAGTCCGGTCCCCCGGCGAGATCGGAACACTGGCCTACTACTGCGACTGCCGCGTACTGGATGAATTTGCCGATCGAGGCTACATCAGCTTGCGACTCGCCAATCGCCTCCAGACGGCTGGCCCAATTGAGCGTCGGGTACTCGAATTGAATTTCTGGAACTTCCGCTCTCGTCAGCCACAACCTTTGGACTGGAAAATTGACACCGCCCCGCTGGTGCCCGTTTCCAGCGGCACGCCGCCGCCGATGACCGGGTCGTGGGGGGACGCACGCCAAGTAATTGTCACCAGGTTCAACCCATAATACCCGACGTCGATGAGCCGCCCTAACCTCGATCTTTCACGTGCCGGGTGTGCTCAGGGCCTCGGCAAAGTCGGAGTCCGATTTCCTAAGTAAGAGTTTGTGCTGAGTGACACACGGTAAATGTGGCGTATGCGGGGCGGGCATGGCGACTGGTCTCTAATAGAGGTAGTTTGCGTGTCTTGTTGCAGCGGCAAAGGCTCTGCAGATTCTCGGCCGTGGTCGGACCACCCGCCGGCGGGTCGGCATGGTTGAACGGCTGGACATGGTCCAGGTCGCAGTGACGCGCTTGGACCTCGCATCCCGGGAAGCGGCATTGCCCGTCCCGGGCGCGGACCAGGCGCGCCAGTGTGGCGCTCGGGCTGTACCGCCAGGGCCGCGACCGGCAAGCAGGCACCGCACCGCCGGCGATGGTGGGTCCGACGCCGGTGACGGCTCCCTGAGTGTCGGTGAGCAGCTGTTGCCAGGAGGCGTCGGCGGCCAACTCCCGCACCAGCTCGGGGTCCACGATGCCCAGTCCTCCAAGGACGCCGGGTAGGTCGGCGCCACCGGCCAGGGTGGCGGCATCGATCATCACCTGAATCAGCGCCCTCGGCTTTGCAGGTGGCTCGGGGATGCACGGGCAGCCAGGGTCGACACAGGTGCATGCGAGGTGGTCGATCCCGAGGGCCAGGGCGGTGAGCGCATCGGCGCGGCGTTGGGACACGGTGCGCGGGTCGGAGCCGCACACGCCGATCGCCATCTCACGCAAGCGCTCCTCCAGTGCTCGACCACCCACCCCGGTGAGAGCACCCCACAGTGAGCACATGCCGTCGGCATCGGGGCGGACCTGCACGTCCCGGTCGGCTTCTGCCCGCTTGCGGCGCTCCCGCGCACCGTCCGGATCCAACGCGGTGATGATGCGGTCGATCGCGTTGGCCAGGCGCCCGCGCACCAGCTCGCGTCCCGGTTTCAGGGCGGCGTCCAGAATTCGCCGTTCCACCTCGGCGATAGACGTGTCTTCAACGTGGGCGGTGCGCTCCACAATGACCCGGACCCGTGCGTAGTCCAGTTCGCCGCGAGCAAATGCCGCCCGGATTGCGGGTAGCCGGTCGTCCAGAATCTGGCCGGTAGACACGAACGCGCTGGCCACACCCTTGCTCACCGTCAGTCCCACCCCCACTTCCGCGGGCACGAACTCGCCGAGCTGGGACGTCCATGCACCGACGGCCGCATCGTCGGCCTCCCGTCGCCGAGACAGCTCCGCTACCACCGCCAACTTCCGCTGTGCATGTGCGGACTCGGCACGGGCGTGGGCGGCCATCAACTCCACCAGCTCGTCCGTCGCGCACGCGGCGGGAATCGGCAGTGCTCCCGCCGGCATAAAGTCGAACATATGTTCGATACTACCGCCTGTCCGGCGCTTCCACAAGGGTTGCTGCAGCACCCCGGGGCGGGCGGCCCTGAGACACTGGTGGCGTGCTCAACGATGTCCTGCCGGTGCTCGCCTGTCCGCATTGCCGAACTGGCATGGAGCGGGTCGACGGGACATTGCACTGCGGCATCGGGCACGCCTTCGACATCGCGCGGCAGGGTTACGTCAGTCTGCTCAGCGGTTCCGGACAGGCGGCCCAGGGTGACACCGTGGCGATGGTTGCTGCGCGTGGGCGCTTCCTCGACGCCGGGCACTACGGTCCGCTGATGGACGCGGTGGCGGGGGAGGTTGCGCGGTTGCAGCAACGCCACCCCGGCGGCTGCGTCCTTGACGTCGGCGCGGGAACCGGTCACTACCTGGCCGCCGCGCTCGCGCAGGCGCCTGCGGCGATCGGGTTGGCGGTGGACGCGGCCAAGGCGGCGGCGCGGTCTGCGGCGCATTGCCACCCGCGGGTCGGCTCGGTGCTGGCAGACGTGTGGCGCCAGCTGCCGATCGCCGATTCCACGATGGGCGTCGCCTTGACGGTCTTCGCGCCGCGCAGCCCCGCTGAGCTGCACCGGGTGCTCACCAACAACGGAGCCCTGATCGTGCTGACTCCCACCCCGCGACACCTGCGGGAGCTGGTGGGGCCGCTCGATCTGCTCGGCGTGGACGAGCGCAAGCCGGAACGGTTGGAGCAGGCGATGGGAGGCCACTTCGCCCGGCGGCGGCACACCCTGCTGGAGTTCACCATGAGCTTGGGGCACAAGGACATCGAGGACTTGGTGGGGATGGGCCCCTCGGCGTGGCACTCCACGGAGGCGCAGCGGCAGGCGAAGATCAGTGCACTGGGCGAACCGCTGACCGTGAGCGCCTCGGCGGTGATCTCCGTGTACCAGCCGCTGCCCCGCTAGCTTCCCGCCAAGTTGCACAACGTGGCGGCTGCGGCGGCCCCAGGAGCGCCAAGTTGCACAACTTGGCGAAAGGAGGGGAGGGGGTCAGCCCAGTACCGCGGCGTAGACGTCCATGGTCTGCCGGGCCACCTGCGCCCAGGAGAACTCCGCAACCGCCCGTTCCCGCCCGGCAACGCCCATGGCCGCCGCGCGCGCCGGATCGTCCACCACCGCGTTGATCGCCGCGGCGAGCCCGTCCCGGAACGCGGCAGGCTCCCGCTCGTCGTAGTGCACGAGCAGTCCCGTCCGGCCGTCGTCAACGACCTCCGGGATGCCCCCGACGTCCGAGGCGACGACCGCGGTGCCACACGCCATGGCCTCCAGGTTGACGATGCCCAGCGGTTCGTACACCGACGGGCAGACGAACACCGTCGCGGCAGCGAGCAGCTCGCGAATGTCCTTGGCCGGCAGCATCTCCCGTACCCAGAACACCCCTGCTCGGGCGGCCGACAGCTCATCGACCGCCTGCTCGGTCTCCGCTGCCAGCTCGGGGGTGTCCGGAGCTCCCGCGCACAACACCAGCTGCGCATCGGCCTGCAGCTGGTGGGCCGCGGCCACCAGGTGGCCCACGCCCTTCTGCCGGGTGATCCGGCCGACGAAGATCACCACCGGCCGCGCGGGATCGACCCCCAGCCGCTCCAGCACCGCGGAGCCGGCGCCGGGGTGATAGGCGACGGTGTCGATGCCGTTGCGCACCACCTGTACCCGAGCAGGGTCCAGCGAGGGGTAGCAGCTGAGCACGTCCAGGCGCATGCCCTCACTCACCGCAATCACGGCGTCGGCGCCTTCCATGGCCGTGCGCTCCACCCAGGAGGACACCCGGTAACCGCCGCCGAGTTGTTCGGCCTTCCACGGCCTGCGCGGCTCGAGTGAGTGCGCGGTGACGACGTGTGGCATCCCGTACATCAGCTTCGCCAGGTGCCCGGCCATCCCCGCGTACCAGGTGTGCGAATGCACGAGATCGACCTCGCCCACCCCGGCCACCATGGACAGGTCGGCCGACAGCGTGGCCAGCGCCGGGTTCGTGTCGGCCAGCGCGGGAGCGGGGGCATGGGCGAAGGCGTCCTCGCGCGGGGCGCCGATGCAGTGCACGTCCACCTCGCACAGCCCGCGCAGCTCCTGGACCAGCTCGGTCACGTGGACCCCGGCCCCTCCGTACACCTCGGGCGGGTACTCCTTGGTCAGCACTCCTATTCGCACGAGTACGCACGGTAGACCCCGGGTTGTCGGCGTTTACGGGACCTTGTGTAGCCGAGCCGAGCACGCAGCCGATAGGTTCACAGGTGTGAGGAGTCGGCCGCGCGTACTCGGGATCGTCCTTGCCGGGGGTGAGGGCAAGCGCCTGTACCCGTTGACGGCAGACCGGGCCAAGCCGGCCGTCCCGTTCGGCGGCGCCTACCGGCTCATCGACTTCGTGTTGAGCAACCTCGTCAACGCCGGGTACACCCGGATCTGTGTGCTCACCCAGTACAAGTCGCACTCCTTGGACCGGCACATCTCCCAGACGTGGCGGTTGTCCGGGCTGACCGGCGAATACATCGCGCCCGTGCCCGCTCAACAGCGCCTCGGCCCGCGCTGGTACACCGGCAGCGCCGACGCCATCTTCCAGTCCTGGAACCTGGTCGACGACGAGCGCCCCGAGCACGTCGTCGTCTTCGGGGCCGACCACGTCTACCGGATGGACCCGGAGCAGATGGTGGCCAGGCACATCGAATCCGGGGCGGGCGTTACCGTGGCCGGGATCCGGGTGCCCCGCAGGGAGGCGCACGCCTTCGGCTGCATCGACGCCGACGCCGACGGCAAGATCACCGGCTTCCTGGAGAAGCCCGCGGACCCCCCGGCCACCGCAGATGACCCGAACGTCACCTTCGCCTCCATGGGCAACTACGTCTTCAGCACCGAAGTGCTGCTCAAGGCCATCCAGTCCGACGCCGCCCGGGACGGTTCCGACCACGACATGGGCGGCGACATCATCCCGGCCTTGGTTGAGGCCGGCCTGGCCCACGTCTACGACTTCGCCGACAACGTCGTGCCCGGAGCCACCGAACGCGACCGCGGCTACTGGCGGGACGTGGGGACGGTGGACGCCTTCTACGACGCCCACATGGACCTGGTGTCGGTGCACCCGGTGTTCAACCTCTACAACCAGCGCTGGCCCATCCGGGCGGCGTTCGAGATGTTGCCTCCGGCCAAGTTCGTCCAAGGCGGGCTGGCGCAGGAGTCGATGGTGGGCGCGGGCTGCATCATCTCCGCTGCCACGGTCCGCAATTCCGTGCTGAGCTCGGACGTGGTGGTGGAGGAGGGTGCCACGGTGGAGGGCAGCGTGCTGATGCCGGGCGTCCGGGTGGGTAAGGGGGCGGTGGTGCGCAAGGCAATCTTGGACAAGAACGTGATTGTCGGTCCGGGAGTCATCATCGGCGTCGACCACGAGAGCGACCGGCAGCGTTACACGGTGAGTCCGGGTGGTGTGGTGGTCGTCGGTAAAGGTATTCGCGTCGCCGGCAGCACGGGCGGCAGAGGGCTGCGGGCTAGTTGACTTGCGAGCTAGTTGACGGCCAGTACCGCCGCGAGCAGTCCCTCACCCATCGGCAGCAGTACCGGAACCAGCCGCTCGTCCTCGGCGACCGCTCGTACCGTCTCGCGCAGTGCCGTGGTGGCGGGATCACGCTGGTCCTGGTCGCCGATTCGTCCGCCGGCCAGCGAGCCGTGCAGCACCACCACGCCGCCAGGGCGCAGCAGGCGCAGCGCCTCGTTGAGGTATCGCGGGTGATCTACCGGTGCTGCGTCCACGAACACCAGATCGTAGCCGGCGTCGGTGAGCCGGGGTAGCACCTCCAGCGCCCGCCCGTTGATCAGCCGGAACCGCCCCGGGGAGATGCCCGCGTCGCCGAATGCCCGCTTGGCTGCCCGTTGATGCTCGGGCTCGATGTCGATCGTGGTGAGCACCCCGTCCTGCCGCATGCCCCGCAGCAGCCACACCCCGCTGACCCCGGCGCCGGTGCCGATCTCCACCACGGTGCGGGCCGACATCACCTCGGCCAGGAAGGTCAGCATGGCCCCCACCGACGGAGTCACCGGCTTGGCGCCCAGATCGTCGGCCCGCTCGCGCGCGGAGAGCAGGACCTCGTCCTCCACCACGGATTGCTCGACGTGGTTGAGGATGCGCTCGGCGGAGTTCGTGGGCACGCTGGCAGTCACCCTACGAGGTTATCGTGGGTCGGTGTGGAGCGCGGTAGGCGCGCGGCGGCGCACACTCTCAGGTGTTGCACAGGTTGCTCTCATGGTCATCTCACCGAGGCAGCGGATGCTGGATCACGAGCACGGTTGGGCCGACTGGAACAGATGACCTGTTATCGGTGTTGACCCTTGTGCCAGGCATCGACCCCGATGTCGACCCGACCAGGAGGCAGCCACCACCGCAATGGATCTCGCCAATCACCCAAACCCCGCGCCGGCAAGCGAGCCGGCAGAACCGGCGCCCGTCGCGCTGTTCGACGCCGACGGCGCGCAATGGGTGCTGCCGACCTGGGACGAGGTGGTCCGCCAACACGCCGACCGGGTGTATCGACTGGCTTATCGGCTTTCCGGTAACGCCCAGGACGCGGAGGACCTGACCCAGGAGACGTTCATCCGGGTGTTCCGTTCGTTGTCCAGCTACCGGCCAGGAACATTTGAGGGATGGCTGCACCGCATCACCACCAACCTCTTCCTCGACATGGTGCGTCGTCGCAACCGGGTGCGGATGGAGGCATTGCCGGAGGACTACGACCGGGTGCCCGGCGACGAGCCCAGCCCAGAGCAGGCTTTCACCGCCGCGCACCTCGACTCCGACCTGCAGGAAGCCCTGGATGAGCTGCCGCCGGAGTTCCGCGCCGCCGTGGTGCTCTGTGACGTGGAGGGCTTGTCCTACGAAGAGATCGGCGCGACGATGGGTGTGAAGATGGGCACCGTACGCAGCCGTATCCACCGCGGTCGACAGGCGCTGCGCGCGTCTTTGGAGAACAAGGGCAGGATGGGTGCGCATTCGGCGGTAGCCGGATGAGAATGGGCCCGGACAGAATGGACACCGTCGGACAGCGATTCGGAGGCAGGCGCTGATGTACCAGGATTCGCCGTTCGGGCGAGCCCGGGTGTCGGCTGCCTTCAGCTCCACGGAGCACCTGGCCACCGAAGCCGTCGTTGCCTACGTCGACGGTGAGCTCACCATGGCCGCCCATCAGCGCGCGGCGGCCCACCTCAGCCTCTGCGCGGAGTGCGCCGGGGAGGTGGATGCGCAGCAACGGGTGCGCACGGCGGTGCGATCCGCTGCGCCCTTGGCCATGCCCGCCGAGCTGCGCGGAATGCTTTCCCGTATCCCGGACAACCGCGCCGAGAGCCCGAACGATCACGTGTCGCAGGGTGCCTTCGTCCCCGGCGCCATCGTCGTCGGTGCGGGCGGTGGCTTCTACTCGGTGCTCCGACCGCCGGCCCCGCAGCCATCCGGTCCAGAGACCGTTGGCGCGCCGCAGCCTGCCGCCACGAGCCGCTCCGGCCTGCCCCGGCGGCTACGCCGATCGTTCCCGCTGGGTGTCGTTGCCGCATCGGCGCTGGCCGCGGGGGTGCTCGCCGGCGCTGCGGCCGCGCCCGACGGTGGCAGGCCCGTGGTGGATACCCCGGCAGGGGCCGCTGTGGCTCCTGCGGAGCGTGGCGCCGCGGTACTGCCCGCCAGCAACGCACCGCACGCCCAGCTGGCGTCCTTCGACGTGATGTTCGACGGCTCGGCCGGGCCACCGACCTGGCGCCGATAGGATCGGTGCAGACGCGGACTTCACCGCTGGTCAGGCACGCTTGGCTCCTGTCCTGATCACCGAGCGTCCCGACGCACCTGATGTCCACGAGGGGTTGCAGCGACCATGACCGAACCCCTGGCGAGTTCTGTTCCTGACGCACAGCGTCCCCCCGGGTCCTCCGCTCCGCCCCGGCTGTCGCCCCGGCCGCCGCGCCGCCCTGCCGTGGATCCGACCGAGGCGGCGGTGTTCGGCCGTCCGAGCAACGTCTTCGGTTCCTTCGCCCGCGCCGACCAGCGTCGCCGCGACGGGCGGATGGTCAGTGCACCCCCGCCGGATCCCGCGCTCGCCGAGGCGTTCGGCCGCCCGTCGGGCGCCAGGGAGAGCCTGCAGCGCGGCGCCCCAGATCCCGCGGCGCCGCCGGCGGCCACCGACACCGACCCGTGGCGCGATCCCCGCAACGGCGCCCGGCTCGGCCCGCCGGCCCTGGCCGAGGATGCCGAACCTGATCCATCGAGCAGGCCTGCAGCGGACAAGCTCGGCGCTCGGGAGTTGCTGCTCGGTTCGCGGGTGCGCCCTGCCGCCCTCGTGCTCCTCGCCGTGCTGGCCTTGGTGGTCGGCGCCGTCGGTGGCCTGCTCGGGCGGAGCACGGCCGAGGTGAGCACCGCCCTCACCGACCCCGACGTCACGCTCGCGCAGGCCAAGGACACCGCGACGCCGCCGGCCGGTGGCGTCGCGTCGGTTGCCGAGGCGGTGCTGCCCTCGGTGGTGTCCATCGAGGTGCGCGCGGGCGATACCGGTGGCAGCGGCTCGGGTGTGCTCATCGACGGCGGCGGCTACATCGTCACCAACAACCACGTCATCTCCCAGGCTGCGACGAATCCCAGCGGGTCCACTCTGGACGTGGTGTTCTTCGACGGCACCCGGCAGCGGGCCGAGATCGTCGGCCGGGACACCAAGACCGACCTCGCTGTGCTGCGGGCCAAGGTGGCCAACCCGACCGTGGCCCAGCTGGGCAGCTCGGCGAAGCTGAACGTGGGTGATGCGGTGATCGCCATCGGCTCCCCGCTCGGCCTCGCCGGCACCGTCACCACCGGAATCATCAGCGCAAAGCGGCGCCCGGTACGGCTGTCCGGCGACGGGACCGACACCGACGCCGTGATCGACGCCCTGCAGACCGACGCCGCGATCAACCCGGGTAACTCCGGTGGGCCCCTGGTGGATGCGAAGGGCCGAGTGGTCGGGCTCAACTCCGCCATCCGCACCTCAGGGAAGGAATCCAGTGGGTCCATCGGCCTCGGCTTCGCCATCCCGGTGGACGAGGTGACCCGGGTGGCGCAGGAGATCATCCGGACCGGCTCGGTGCATCACCCGACGATCGGGCTGAACGTCCGCTCGGTCAGCGACGGGTCCACCGACGGCGCCGCGGTGGCCAACGTCAAGGACGGCAGTGCGGCGGCCAAGGCCGGCATCGCGGAGGGCGACGTGATCGTCAAGGTGGGTGAGCGGTCGATCGGGGGAGCGGAGGAGCTGATCGTGGCCGTCCAGGAACAGCAGGTCGGGGTGCCCGTGCCGATCCGGGTGATTCGCGCCGGTCGCACCGTGGACATCCCCGTCACGCCCCAGTCGGATTGAGCGCGCTCTTCCCGCGCGCCGTAGGCTGAAACGGTGTTCGGCAACATCGGCTGGTCCGAGTTCCTCATCCTCATGGTTGCGGGACTGTTCATCCTCGGCCCGGAACGGCTGCCCTCGGCCGCAGCGTGGTTGGCCCGCACCATCAAGCAGGTCCGGGAGTACGCGACGGGTGCCCGCGAGCAGCTGAAGGACGAGCTGGGCCCGGAGTTCGACGAGCTGCGCAAGCCCCTCGCGGATCTGCAGCAGCTGCGCAGCTTCAACCCACGCACCGCCATCACCAAGCACCTGCTGGATGGTGACGACTCGTTTCTGTTCGGCCCGAAGTCCGTTGCCACCGACGTGCAGGGCGCCTTCGGGGACATCAAGGGCAACGGGGACATCAAGGGCAGCGGGGACATCAAGGGCAGCCCGGTCGACATAACCAAACCGACCTTCAACCCGAACACGGCACCGGCGCCGTTGTCCCCGGGCGAGCAGCCCCCCTTCGACGCCGACGCCACCTGAGAGCTATGCGCTCCGGCTGGTGTTGATGTTCAGCGACATTCCGGCCAGTCCCCGCGCCCGCACGGACAACTTGTCCGCCACTGTCCGCAGCGCTACCGCGGCGGGGGAGTCGGGCTCGCTGAGCACGATCGGTATCCCGGCGTCGCCGGCCTCACGCACACTGGTCTCCAGCGGAATCTGTCCCAGCAGCGGCACCGGGGCACCGACCGCGGTGCTCAGCCGCTCGGCCACCGCCGCGCCGCCACCGGAGCCGAACACGTCCATCCGGGTGCCGTCGGGCAACTCCAGCCAGGACATGTTCTCCACCACGCCCACCAGGCGCTGCCGGGTTTGCAGCGCGATGGCACCGGCCCGTTCGGCCACCTCGGCCGCCGCCTGCTGCGGGGTGGTCACCACCAGGATCTCCGCGCCCGGAATGAGCTGCGCCACCGAGATCGCCACGTCACCGGTGCCCGGCGGCAGGTCGAGCAGCAGCACGTCGAGATCGCCCCAGAACACGTCGGCCAGGAACTGTTGCAGGGCGCGGTGCAGCATCGGCCCGCGCCACACCACCGGGGCGTTTCCCGAGGTGAACTGGGCGATGGAGATGAGCTTCACCCCGTGCGACTGGGGTGGCATGATCATCTTCTCCACCTGCGTGGGCGTCGCGTCGGTGCCCATCATCCGCGGAATGGAGTGGCCGTAGATGTCGGCGTCGAGCACCCCGACGGACAGACCCTTGGCGGCCATCGCGGCGGCGAGGTTCACCGTCACGCTGGACTTGCCGACCCCGCCCTTGCCCGACGCCACGGCGTAGACCCTGGTCAGCGAACCGGGCTGGGCGAAGGGAATCACCGGGTCGGCGGCGTCGCCGCGCAGGTTCTTGCGCAGTGCGGTCCGCTGTTCGTCGTCCATCACGTCGAGGGTGACCCGCACCGCGCCGACCCCAGGGACGTCGGTGGCTGCTTTGGTGACGCGCTCGGTGATCTCGGTGCGCATGGGGCATCCGGCGACGGTGAGGTAAATGCCGATGTCCACGCTGCCGTCGGCGCCGATCGCGATGCCCTTGACCATGCCCAGCTCGGTGATGGGCTTGTGGATCTCGGGGTCGTTCACGCGCGAGAGTGCGGTGCGGATGGCATCTTCGGTGCGGATGGCGTCTTGGGGGTGTTCCACTGGCGCCATGGTAGGTGTCTCTTCGGAGGTGGCGCCGGCTAGGGGCGCTCGGTGTGCGGGTGACGTCCGCCGCTGAGTTCCACCTCGTGGTCCAGCAGCAGCGTCTTCAGGTCGTCCAGCTCGCGGCGGAGGTAGTCCCTGGTGGCCACCTCGCCCACTGCGATGCGCAGCGAGGCGATCTCCCGCGCGAGGAACTCGGTGTCCGCTTTGGTCTGCTGGGCGCGCGCGCGATCCTCTTCGAGCGAGACCCGGTCTCTGTTCTCCTGCCGGTTCTGCGCCAGCAGGATCAGCGGCGCCGCATAGGCGGCCTGGGTGGAGAAGGCCAGGTTGAGCAGGATGAACGGGTAGGGGTCGAAGCGCAAGGTCACTGCGGCGACGTTGATGCTGATCCAGACGATGACGACGACCGTCTGCATGAGCAGGTACCGGCCGGTGCCGAGGAACCGTGCGAACCGCTCGCTGACCTTGCCGACGGCTTCTACGTCGAAGTTCAGCTGGAAGCGACGGGATCCCCTGGGCGTGCCCAGGCGCTGGCGCGCGACCGAGTTCTCAGCCATGCAACTGCACCTGGGCGTCATCGAGCACGACGGGGCCGGGACCGTTGTCGGTGAGTCGCCAGTTGTCCGGTAGGAGATGGTCGAGCAGGTCGTCGACGGCCACGGCGCCCAGCAGGTGGTTCTCCTCGTCCACCACCGGACCGCACACCAGGTTGTAGGTCGCGAAGTAGCGGGTGACCTCGGAGAGGTTGGAATTGGGCGAGAGCGTGGGCAACCCCGTGTCGATCACCCCGCTGACCAGGTTGGCCGGGGGCTCGCGCAGCAGACGTTGCAGGTGCACGCAGCCCAGATAGCGGCCGGTCGGGGTGGCAGTGGGTGGACGCACCACGAAGACGATGCTGGCCAGGGCCGGGGTGAGGTCGGGGTTGCGGGAGCGGGCCAGTGCCTCGGCCACGGTGGAGTTGGGCGTGAGCACCAGCGGCTGCGGGGTCATCATGCCGCCCGCGGTGTCGGGGGAGTGTTGCAGGAGTCGGCGCACCGGCTCGGACTCCTCGGGGTCCATCAGGCCCAGCAGCGCCTCGGCCTCGCTCTCCGGCAGCTCGGCGAGCAGGTCGGCGGCATCGTCGGGATCCATCGCCTCCAGCACGTCGGCCGCGCGTTCCAGCTTCAAGTGCATCAACAGCTCGGTCTGGTCCTCCTCGGGCAGCTCCTGCACCACGTCAGCCAGGCGCTCGTCGTTGAAGGCTTCCGCCACCTCCATCCGCCGTTTGGACGGCAGCTCGCGCAGGGCATGGGCGACGTCGGCGGCGCGCATGTCCTCGAACTGGATCATCAGGTGGTCGGTGCGCTGGCCGGGCTGGCCCAGCGTGGACGGGGTGAGTCCCTCCACCTCGTCGTAGCCGACGACGGTGACCGCACCGCGACGGGCGAGGCGAGCCCGCTGCGGGCGGACGGCCACCTTACTGACCACCCAGTCGCGAGTGCGGGTGGACTCGATGGCGACGTCGGTGACCACGGCGGGGCCGGTCAGCTCCGGGGAGCGGACCTGCACGTTGGAGTCGAGTACCTGCGCCAGGATCAGGATTTCGGTGGGCCGCTGCGAGAATCGACGCAGACTGACGTTGCCGGTGTTCAGGTTCACCGACGTGGGTTCGATGGCGGTGACGCGGAGTATCGGCACGAAGATGCGGCGTCGGGTGACGAGCTCCACCACCAGCCCGAGCACCCGGGGCTGCTCCCTGGCCAGGCGCACGGTCACCACGACGTCGCGTACCCGCCCGATGGTCTCGCCGTCGGGCCCGAGCACAGCCAAGCCGGCGAGCCTGGCCACGAAAACCTTGCTCACCGCTGCCATGGCATCAGGTTATAGCCTTCGCGCACCAATTTTGCGCGGGTGCAGGCCTACAACAGCGGCAGCCGGTAAACCTGCTCCCAGCCGGGTGGTGCGTTGCGGCGGGCCGCCGTGAGCGCGGTGATGGTCGCGTCGTCGGGTTCGATGCGCTGGGCGGTGCAGGAGAACTCGGCCAGCCGGCTGCGGCTGCCCGGCGCGGCGACGACGACCGTCACCTGCGCCCCGTCGGACAGGCCGGGCACCTGTTGGTCGGTGCCTCCGGTGGCTACCAGCAGCGATCCGGCGTAGGGCGCTCGGGTCGGCCACAGCGCCCACACCAGGCGGCTGGGGTTGCCCGCCGGTTGCACCCACACCGCCGCCGCCTTGCGCAGCGCCGCGTCCAGGTGGGGTTTGGCGACCGGCTGGGGTCGGGAGACGGGCACGGAGCTCAGCCGGACTGCGTGTTCTGCGACACCGCGACAACGGCGATAATGAAGACGATCACCCCGATGATCCATAGCGCGGCGCTCACCCAGCCGATGATGACCCCGGCCAGGGCCATGCCTCGACCCTGTTCGCCGGTGCGTTTGATCTGTCCCAGCGCGATGTGGCCCAGGATCGCGCCGACAAAGCTGCCCATGCCGGCGGTGAAAATCACGCCGGCCAGCGACGTGACCAGCGCACCGACGGCCATTCCGTTGGTGCGAGGCGACGGGGGCGGGTAGTAGGCGCCCTGGGCAGGCTGCATGGGTCCATTTCAGCAGGTGGGCACATCGCCTGCCTGTCGGGGTGCCTCAGCTCCTGCCGCCGCCTTGCGCAGGTCCGCGTCAAGCTGAGGTTTGGCGACCGGCACGGAGATCGCCCTGATCGCCTAGCTCGACCCTTGCACAGCGACAACGACGACGAACACCCAGTACAGGGCCCCCAGTGCGGTCAGTGCCCACCCGACGATGACTGCCGCGAGGGCGATGCCGTGCCCCTGCTCACCGGTGCGTCGAATCTGTCCCAGCGCGACGTGCCCGAGGATCGCCCCGACAAGCGAGCCGATACCGCACAGGAACAGACCTGCCACTGCCGTGACCAACGCGCCGATCGCCAGGCCATTGGTCTTTGTCGGCGTGCCGAGATAGGCCGCTCCGCCATAAGGCTGGGCGCCGTAGGGCGGCGGGTAGGGCTGCCCACCGTAGGGCTGTCCACCGTAGGGCTGGGCCGGATACGGCTGTTGCGGGTACGGCGGGGAGATCGGTGCTCCGGTGTAGGGATCCAGGTACTGCTCAGCGCCGTACTGGTCAGCGCCGTACTGGTCAGCGCCGTACTGCTCGGTCCCGTGCTGCTCCGCCGATCCGGCCTGCTCGGGCTTCTGGGGTCCGTTCCCGTACGGATAGCTCATGCGCACAGTTCAGCAGGTGCGGGAGTCAGGCGCCAACATCTGCCAGTCAGTACCCGTTCGGCGGACCTGCG
>JAABUM010004469.1_pt1 | contig 15739 bp, 19 predicted proteins | sample 5559161 | NCBI WGS metagenome assembly JAABUM01 (sample SAMN10711868, study PRJNA513369) | rock metagenome | isolation source: Antarctica rocks | place: Antarctica: Victoria Land, Siegfried Peak nord
GATGAGGACGAGCAGTGACGGCAGCCTCCTCGCTGACCCAGGTCAGCCCACGACCCCACAATCGCCAGCCCGAACGCCCCGGACAGTACGGGGTTGGTGCCTTTGAACTGGGCAGCTCGTCATCAGGGGTCATCGGCGCAGACGTGATCATGGATCTGGGTCGCCAGGTGAGACACCGTGGTCCTCAGCACGGTGTTGGCCTCGATGAGCTCCTGTAAGCGGGCGGTGTTGGCCAAGGTGTGCAGGGAAGATGGTAGTCGTTGGCCTTATTTTGGCCTCTGATTTCAGGTGGGCAGCGCGCGCCCGTCAGCAGCGTTGAGCTGACTATCCGAGATGGATCGACAGCGACTCAATCGTGATCGTCGAGTTCGGCAGCCTTACAGTTCGAAGTTGAATGACGCCAACTGTGTTCTCAACATCGTGCGCGACAAGTCTTTGCGTAGTAGACGAATAAAGCTCGGTGTTTTGGGATTGGCGTTTATCGTGCCCAGTCAACCAAAGTTCTTGGATAGCGGCACGAAGCTCGGGTGCGGCGGTGTCCGCATGGTCGGTCAAATCGTACCGTATGATCCCAAAGTGCTCACGTAGGGACTCTTCTATTGTCGTGTGAATGAAATAGCCTGACCTCGCGGTATCGTGGCGTATGTCGTTGACTGTGCCGGTGGGCTTGTCCGCCGCCGATCGTGCCGAGTTGATTCGCTGGACGCGCAGTCCGTCGTTGCGGGCGGGTTTGGCGCAGCGGGCACGGATCGTGCTGCTGGCTGGTGAGGGTGTCGGGACGAATGAGATCGTCGAGCGGGTCGGGGTGTCCAAGCCGACGGTGATCGCGTGGAAGAAACGCTATGCGACCGGGGGGATCGCGGGTCTGGATGATCTTCCCAAGCCGGGCCGGCCGGCTCAGGTGGACGAGGTCGCGGTCGTGTTGGCGACGCTGGAACCGCCGCCGGAGCGGCTGGGTGTGACGCACTGGTCGTCTCGGCTGCTGGCCGCCCAGCTGGGCATCTCCAACGTCTGGGTCGCCAAGATCTGGCGCAAGTGGGGGGCTTCAGCGGTGGCGGCGGGAGACGTTGAAGTTCTCCACCGACCCGGAGCTGGAGGCCAAGGTCCGCGACGTGGTCGCGCTGTATCTCAACCCGCCGGACAAGGCGATCGTGCTCTCGATCGATGAGAAGTCCCAGATTCAGGCCCTGGATCGGACCGCGTCGATCCTGCCGCTACGCCCCGGGCTGCCGGAGAAAGCCACCCACGACTACGTCCGGCACGGCACCACCACCCTGTTCGCCGCGCTGGAGGTCGCGACCGGCAAGGTGACCGACGCCTGCTACCCGCGACACCGGCACGTAGAGTTCCTGCGCTTCCTCAAGCAGGTCGCCAAGGCCTACCCGCGGGTGCAGCTGCACATCGTGTGCGACAACTACGCCACTCACAAGCACCCGGCGGTGCGGGCCTGGCTGGCCCGCAACCCGCGGATCAGCATGCACTTCACCCCGACCTCCGGATCATGGTTGAACATGGTCGAGGTCTTCTTCGGCATCATCACCCGGCAGGCGATCCGCCGCGGCACCTTCACCAGCGTCAAAGACCTCATCGGGGCCATCGGCATCTTCATCGACGCGTGGAACGAACGCTGCGAACCGTTCATCTGGACCAAAACCGCCGACCAGATCCTCGCCAAAGCAACCAGCAGTCAAAGATCATCGTTCACACGACACTAGAGCTCGACGTGGAATCCCATGACGATGGTGCGGTCATCGGGTAGGCAAAAGTAGTGTGCTGGGCTGGCGGCGTTATGGGCCAAAGCGATGAATAGCCGTTTGCGCCAAGTGCGCAGCGCCCGGTCGTCGCCGCGGTCGATGGTGATCCTGGACAGGAAGTAGAACGCGGTGTCGGGGTCAATGTCGAGTTCGGCGGAGCGGTTGCTGGTGGCGCGCAGAATTTCAGGGATGTCCTGGTTGTCTTGGAAGCCGTAGCAGGCGGTGAGGTGAACGATGCCATCGTTGGTATGACCGAGGTCGTCTACGGCGAGGCGGTTGGCAGGGTCGACATGGGGCACGTTCTCTGACTTGACGGTGACGATGACGACCCGGTCGTGCAGCACCTGGTTGTAGGCGACGTTGGCGCGCAGCGCCAGCGGAGTGGTTTCTTTTGACAGGTGCGGGAACACTGCCGTGCCGGGCGCCCGCTGAACCGGGTCGTTGTGGAGGTCCTGGAGGAACCGATCGAGGGGTCCTTCTAGGTCGGTGCGGCGTGCGGTGACGATCTCGCGGCCCCGTTGCCAGGTCGTCATCACGGTGAAGATTGCGGCCGCGATCAGCAGCGGCAGCCAGCCGCCCTGGGCGATTTTGGTGAGGTTCGCGGCGAAGAAGGTGATCTCGGTTCCTCCGAAGACGACCCCGGTCAGGACGAGCTTCCAGGCCGACCATTTCCAGGACATGCGGGCGACGATCAGGAACAACGCCGTGGTGATCAGCAGCGTCCCGGTCACGGCCACCCCGTAGGCGGTGGCCAGCCGGCTGGAGGACTGGAACCCGAATATCACCACCAGCACGGCCGCGAACAGCAGCCAGTTCACGGCCGGGACATAGATCTGCCCGCTCTCGCGTGTCGAGGTCTGGCGCACCGTCAGGTGCGGCAGAAGACCCAGCCGGACCGCTTGGCGTGACACCGAGAACGCCCCGGAAATGACGGCCTGGGAGGCGATCACCGTCGCCATCGTCGCCAAAACGACCATCGGTATCCGGCCCCAGCTGGGAATGAGCAGGAAGAACGGGTTCCCGACCGCGGTGGGCTGGTGCAGGATCAGCGCGCCCTGACCCAGGTAGTTGATGGTCAGCGCTGGGAACACCACGGCGAACCAGGCCCGTCGGATCGGGGGGCGACCGAAGTGGCCCATGTCGGCGTACAGCGCCTCGGCTCCGGTGATCGCGAGCACGACTGCGCCCATGGCGATGAACGCCGTGTAGGGGTGGGCGGTGACGAAGGTGACGATGTAGGTCGGGGATAGCCCCCGCAGGATCGCGGGGTGGGCGATGATCTGCGGTAGGCCGGTGACGGCCAGGGTGAGGAACCAGATGATCATGACCGGCCCGAACAGGCGTCCGACCCGGTGGGTGCCCCAGCGTTGCACCGCGAACAGGACCGCCAGGATCGCGGCTCCGATCGGCAAAATCAAACTGGCCAGGCTCGGGGTGGCGACCTTGAGACCTTCGACTGCGGACAGCACCGAGATCGCCGGGGTGATGACACTGTCACCGTAGAAAAGTGACGCCCCGAAGACCCCGAGAAGCAGCACCACGACGGTGAGCCGGCCGGCGCCCCCGGTCAGGCGGCGCATCAACGCCGCTAAAGCCAGCACCCCGCCTTCGCCCTCGTTGTCGGCCCGCAACACGAAGACGACGTACTTCACCGACACCACGATCGTGATCGACCAGAACACGAGCGATATCACCCCGTACACGTCCCCGGTCGTGGGACGAACCGCGCCATGATCGATCGAGAACACCGTCTGCAACGCATACAGCGGACTCGTCCCGATATCACCGAACACCACCCCCAGCGCACCCACGGCCAAGCCAACCGCTCCCGCCCCGGTCACCGCTGGATGAGCCGGATTACCGGTGTCCCCAGCGGCGGGTGTCTCCTCCATCACGGCATCCGTCACGAGCTCCAGTCTGCCTGCTTGGCCATGAGCTGGTGTCTGCGTGTCGTCGAGCAGGATGATGGTGGCTGGCAATGCCCGCCCCGGTCGACAGGTATTCGATCTTCATCTTGCCCCCGAGAGCGCAGTCGATCACCTGCGCGAGCTCGCCACGGTCCTCGAGCTGCTACCCGCCACGTTTCTGACCAACCATCTCAGCGGTGAGGTCGAGGCCGTGTAGGCGCAGTCGGGTGCCGCGATGCGGTCCCGAACGCTCTAGTGGCCGTGGCCGTGGCCGTGGCCGTGGCCGTGGCGCTGCGAGCGTGCCGCAGGGGAATCCGCTTGTGACCGGACGATCTTGACCGGGTACGGCGACGACGCGGGCGCTAGAAGACTGCTGAACAATCTGGTGTCGCGACCGGGCCCGCTGGGTCGGGTTTGGGATGATCTTGGGGTGCAGGGTTCGAGTGGTTTGCAGCGTGAGTTGTGGAATGTGCAGGCGGTCGCAGGTCACCTGCTGCCGGCGGGCAGTGTGTTCGCTTTTTGGCCGACCATCGTGAGGTGCTGTTCCCGGACGTGATGTTCGCGGACTTGTTCCCGTCGGGTCGGGGCCGCCCGAGTGTCGCGGGGCCGGTGGTGGCGGCGGTGCTGGTGCTGCAGGCGTTGCACGGGTTGTCGGACCGGGAAGCCGCGGAGGCGGTCGCGTTCGACCTGCGGTGCAAGGCGGCGTGCGGGTTCGCGGTGACGGCGGCGGCGTTCCATCCGACGACGTTGACGTACTGGCGGCGGCGGCTGGGCGTGTCGAGTGCACCGGAGCGGATCTTCGAGGCGGTGCGGGCGGTCCTCACCGAGACCGGGGTGCTGGCCGCCAAGACGCGGCGGGCGTTGGACTCCACGATCCTCGACGACGCTGTCGCGACCCAGGACACCGTCACGCAGCTGGTCGCGGCGGTCCGCCGGGTCGCCCGCACCGTCCCTGGCGGCGTCGGGCTGGTCGCCGAGGTGGCGACGGCGGCCGGGCACGACTACTCCAGGCCGGGCAAGCCACAAATCGCCTGGGACGACACCGCCGCCCGTGAGGTCCTCATTGACGGGCTGGTCCGCGACGCCCGCGGTGCTGGCCGCCGTGGCCGAGCTGACCGACGATGGGATCGTCCTGGACCAGGCCGCGGCTGACGCAGTCGGGCTGCTCGGCCTGGTCGCCGGCCAAGACGTCGAATGGATCACCGACACCGACGCCAGCGCCGACTCCGTCCTGCCGCGGCTGCTGAGGAAGGGGACGGCGGGTCGTGGCGGATCGCCCGGAAGGTCGCCGCGGACAGAGTGATCTCGACCGTCGACCCTCAGGCCCGGCACGCCCACAAGACGACCTCCCGGCGACAGGACGGGTTCAAGACCCACGTCGGGGACTGGCCGAGCAGCTCGGTCGCTGCGAGCGTTCGGAGTTGGGCCAGCTGGTCGACGAGCGGGTCCGGGACGAGGTCAAGTAGGTCTGCCGGACCACCGCCGGCCCGCAGTTGCAGTAGCAGGCTGGGCAGCAGTGCGACCGCTCCGGCGCGGAAAAGCTGCTCGCACCAGGCGAGCACGACCGCGACTCGCTCAAGGTCACGCGGCTCGGTGAGCTAGCGACGGTTCGCGATCCATCCGTCGAGTTCCCACAACGCGACCTGGATGTGCGGCGGGAGCAGATCGCGGCCAATCTGCGCTTCGACGAGCTCGGGTTGGTCGACGAACTGCAGTCGGGGCAGCCAGCCGAAGGCCGTGCCGATCGTCGCGTGGTCACCATCGTGCAGAGTGTCGGCGGAGATCAGCTGTGGATGCGTGGAGGCCGAGAAGCCCCGGGCAGGCATCGCGCGCCGTTGCGGGTGAGCTCGCGCAGGAACAGACCGATGCGATGGTCGGCCCGGCTCATCGTGGTGGTCAGCGTGTCGGCTGTCATCGGAACCTGGGCACGGATCGCGCCCGCGAGCTCGCGCGGATCGTCATGGTCACCACGCATGCGCGTACTCCCCGACATCGCAGTGTCGTCCTGGTAGAGGACCGTGATGACGGTGTGCTCGGTGGGATTGACGACGACAGCCCACTCGCCGCGAACGTGGACGCGTCGGTCTGACCCATAGCTGTCGGCCTGCGGGTAGGTGTAGTCCGGCTGTTCGACGGTGAACCGCAGGTCGCGGTCGCAGATGCCGCGTTCGAGCGCGCGGCCGCGCGCATGAGCGCTGATGTGCCAGCCGGGCACCGGGGTGAGCAGTGAATGAATCATCGGAGATCTCCTCGACTCGATGGAGACGAGCTGCGGGTGTCGCCGCTCGCCGGGAGCCAAGGTCTGTCCGTAGAGTCGTGAGTGCGGGTTCTAGCTCTACGGGCGAGGCCTTGGCGCGGGGCGTTCCGTTGGAGCGGAGTGCCCCGCGTGCTTCGTTAGTACGGGGTGTCGTGTTCGGCCTCGCCCCCGACGTCATGAGCGGCGGACTCGTCGACGTTGGACGTCGCATCAACGGTCGGAGTGGGAGCCGCGGCGGGGGTCATCACGCCGGCGGCAAGCGCGGCTTCGTAGCCGGCGCGCAGACCGTCTGCGTATCCGCGCTCCCACGGCGGGGTCTTGTGGAAGCTCCACTGGTCAAAGCCGATCGGGTCCGCGATTGAGCCGATGTCGTTGGCGATCTGCGGCAGCCAGGCGGGCGTCGCATTGCCGAGAGACATGCCCTGGCCCAGCAGGAAGCGGATGCCGTCGACGCGGCCGCCGATCCACTTGTGCAGGTCGAAGCCATCTTTGGCGAACTCGGCGAGCGCGAACCAGTCGAGGTCCGATAGGCGTTTGAGCGCGGTGCGGTAGCCCTCCTGGTAGTCCGCGGTGGCGAGAGCCTTGAAGTGCTCGACGCCGGCCGACAGCAGATCGCTCACGTCGTCGGGTGCCTGGGCGTAGGCCGGCTCGTCAGCGTTGCCGATGTAGCGCTCCAACGCGGCTCGCACGACCTGGGATGTCGGGGTGTCCGGCTGGAGCGCCTTCGCGCGCGCTTCAAGTTCATCCGGCAGGTAGATCGACAGGCGGCCCATGACCACATTTTTTACATAATATTTGTAGTCGTGCAAACCCCGTCTAAGGTGGTCGCTGACATGCTAGCTATGTATCATATCGAGGTACGACCTCTGCTGGGGACGGCCGTCGCCTCTGAGTCCAGTAGCCGTGGGGTGGGCTACGGCAGCGCGGTGGCGTTCTGTACTTGCGGGCCTGCAGTCCGCCAGCGGCCCGTCTTGACGAGTTGTGTGCGACTACGCGAACACGACCGCCTGGCCCGTGTCCACCGCAACCGGGCCGCCACCGATCCCGACTTCGCCGGCTCCTACCGCCCAGCACCGCCCAGCGGTCGAACGGTCCATCGCCTGGATTGTTCGCGGCAACCGCCGACTGCGCTACCGCGGCGTCACCGCCAACGACTCCTGGCTGCACCTACGCCTCACCGCCGTCAACCTGCGCCGCCTCACTAACCTCGGCCTGCACCACACCGACACCACCTGGGCGCTGGCCTGACAGGCCAGCCCTCGGGGCCACCAGCAGCCCGTTCGAGCGGCCGCAGCGGACCGCAGCACGGCCCCACCACCACCGAGCCCCGGCGCACAAACCCTCAGAACCACCGACCCAGACCCGTCGCACACGAGCCAACCCGAAACGGTCTTTGTTCAGCAGTCTTCTAGCCGAGGAGGGCATGGATATGCTCGCCGGATTGCCGCTTGCCTCCGAAGCCTAGGACCGCGATGGGCTCCGGCTCGATGTCGTCCACCTCAGCCTCGGACCGGCACTCACGCTCTGGCCGGAAGGCCCTCAGCTCACTTGACTCTGCAAGGCGACGTTGTCTGCGACGCGGCGGTCACGGTGTGAGCAGCAACCAGTCCTCGGCAACATCTAACAGTCAACTCGGCATTATCGCGACAGCGTTGGATGCTGTGGCGCGGCTGTTTGCCCTAGCGGGAGCGGACCGGTTCGCGGTGACGGCCGCTCGCTGCTGCGCTCGATGCTGAGCCGCGTCCCCGTCGCAGACAACCACGACCTGACGCGGACGCACGACGTTTGGTCGGCGTTGACGACGTGGCTCGACATCTCAGCCGGCGCGCGGCGTTCCGCGCCAGTCCCACCGAAGTGGATGAGGCCCGCAGCGCAGGCACTGCCCGGCCTGCTCGTCGGACGCGAACTGGCCGAGGTCCGCCTCATCGCCGCACTCGACATCGACTTGCGTTGGCGCGGTAGCCCGCATGCTCACCCGCGCAGCGGCGCGGTCACCCGTGGCTGATGCCAGCTAGCTCGGGGTCCTGCTGCTTCCGCTGGTGCTCGGTGTCCTGGCCGCGCTGGCCGCAGGCCTCGACGCAGCGTTCGCAGCCACATCGCCGGCCGTCGCGTCATACGCGCGTGGCGGATGCGGCTCGCGTCGGTGGCTCGGTTGCCGGTCAAGCAGCGTCGCGCACCATCGTTCCGGACACCGCTGCTATGGCGGCTCGGCAGCGCGAGTGCTGTTATCGCCGCCGCCGTAGCGTCCGTGGTCATCCCGGTCGGGCGTCACGCGGAGCTAGCGATACCCCCTGAGGTGGGCGTGGTGGGATGGGTGGGTGGCGGACGTGATGCTGGTCGAGGACGACGAGGTGATCGGCCGGGCGCTGCAGGGCGCGATGGTCGAGGCGCGGTATCAGGTGCGGTGGTGTCGTGACGGCGCCTCGGCCCTGGCGGAGTCAGGGACGGACCGGAACGTCGATCTGGTGGTGCTCGATCTCGGCTTGCCCGACATCGACGGGGTCGACGTGTGCAGGGCGCTGCGGTCCCACCGGCCCGGTGTGGTGATCGTCATCCTTACCGCTCGGGATGCGGAAATCGACGTGGTCGTCGGCTTGGAGGCCGGCGCGGACGACTATTTGACCAAGCCGATCCGCTCGACGGAGTTACTAGCCCGGCTCCGCGCGCATCTGCGCCGCACGGTGCCGCGAGAGTCTGCACCCAGCCGGCACGTCATCGGACATCTCATCGTCAACGAGGCGACGCGTCGGGTGTGGCTGGGTGACTCCGAGGTGCCGTTGCGAGCGAAGGAGTTCGACCTCTTGGCACGGCTAGCTCGTGAGCCGGGGGTTGCGGTGAGTCGCTCGACCCTGATGGCGGATGTGTGGGATGCGCACTGGCACGGGTCGACGAAGACCCTCGACGTCCATGTCGCGTCGTTGCGTCGCGCGCTGGACCGCTGCGCCGCCGAGTCCGCCGTGCAAGCCCCGGCCGTCGAGACGCTACGCGGATTCGGTTACCGGGTATCTCGCGGTACTGCGCACGGTGCGCAGTGCCCGGCAACCCGCTGACGCGTGTTACAAACGGCGGATCGTCGGCAGCAGGTCGCGCCCGGATAGCCGCACCGCGCCGGAGGTCACGACAGCGAGGCAGGCGGCGGTCAGGGCGGACAGTCCCGCGAGGTAGGGCCACGGCACGGTGATGACCGAAGGCGGCGGGTCGAAGACACCCGTCAGGACCTTGACCAGTGTCCGGGTCAGGTAGGCACCGAGAACTACCCCGCCTAGCGCGCCCGTTGCGCCGACGAGCAGAGTTTCGGCGGCGACGGTAGCGCGTAGATGTCGGCGACGCGCGCCGAGGGCGTTCATGATCGCGAGGCTACGGCGGCGTTCTGCCAGACCCAGGGCTAGGATCAGGCCGCCGGCGGCCGCGGCGAGGACCAGGGCGAAGGCGAGTTCTACGCGGGTCAATCCTCTTAGGTCGACGGAGGTGAGGCTGGAGCCGACCGCGCCGCGCACCGTGCCGATGTCGCTGACGTTGACGGTGGGGCCGACGAGGGCGCGGACCCGCGCGGCGACCGCCGAGGAGTTCGTGCCGCCGGTGTTGACGAGGAAGGTGCCGACGGCGTCGCTGACGGTCTTCTGAGTGACGTAGGCAGCGTTGGTGATGAAGAAGCTGTCCTTGGGTGCGGTCGGAAACTCCGACACGACGCCGACGTAGTGGAACGGGACGGTGATGAGCTGGTGGGTGCGCCCGTTCACCAGCCGAAGATTGATGAGGTCACCGAGTTTGAGCTGGTAATCCTTGACCGTTTCAGCGCTGACGAGGATGGAGTCCGGTTTCGTCTGCAGGGTGTGCAGAAGGGTCGTTGCGCTGGCGCCGACGAAGTAGCTGTCCTGCAGAGCGGTGACCGAGCGGATCGAGCCGGGTTGGACGCCATAGAGATCCTGCAGGTCCGTGCCGACGTAGGCGTAGCGGTGCTGCAGCGGTTCGACGCCGGTGACTCCGCGGACGACGGCGAGGCGGTTGGCAAAGCCGGGCCTGACGGTGGCGGCGGGTGACTCGGTGACTGTGACGTCGGCGCCATTGGTCATTTGGGCGTCGGCCTCGGCTTGGGCGCGGTAGGTGGCGTTGAACGTGGCAGTGGAGATTGCGAACGCGACGGCGAGGGCCAGCACGGTGGCCGCCTTCACCAGAGGGCGGCGTTGCCGGGACATGCTGGCGCCCAGTATCGGGCCGATGCGGCCGGCGAAGGGCCGCAGCAGCAGCGAAGTGACGCCTTTTCCGCGGCCGAGGAGGAGGTCGACCAGCCGCCAGATGAGCAGCCCGGCGCCGAGCCAGAGCAGCGCCGGTCCGGCGAGCGCCCAGTAGGAGACGGAGATCGTCGGAACGCCTTCAGGCGCAAGAACCAGTTGGTATCCGTTGTGGCTGGCTGCATTGACGACGAGACCGGCACCGAGAAGTGCGGCGATGTCGAGTCCGTATCGGGCCCACCACGGATAGCGGGCGGTTGCGATGTCCTGCCGGCCGGTGGCGATGGTGTGTTCGCGCACGTCGCGGCGGGCGGGCAGCAGCACGGCCGCGGCGGTGATGACCAAGCCAGCGGCCAGCGCGAGGCCGGCCCAGAGCAGTGCCGAGGTGGTGGTGGCGCCGAAAGTGGCCGAGCCGAACGTGGCCACGCCGACGAGGAGCGCTGCGACGAGGCCTGCCACGCAGCCGACCACGCCGATGACGACCGCCTCGAGCGATGCCAGGCGAAGCAGCTGACGCTGGGAGGCTCCGCGAACGCGCAGCAGCGCTTGTTCGCCGCGGCGCCGGCGCGCCCCGGCGGAGGCCACGGTCGCGGTCAGCAGGCCGGCGAGGACAGCTCCGGGCAGGCCGAGGAAGAGGAAGAGAACCTGGGCGTATGCGGCGTCGCCACGCGCGGCGTCCAGCGCCGCGCCGAGATTGTTGCCGACCGTCGCGGTGCCGGTGCTGCGCGCCTCGAGGTTGTGCGCGGCAGCAATCACCATCGAGTACGCGGCGGCGGGGTCAGTCGGCAGGGAATGGCTGAGGCGGGCGTGGATCTGCGTCGAGACCAAATCAGGCCGCGCGGTAAGGAGCGGCGCGCTGAACTGCTGCCACTGCGAGTAGGGCAGTAGGACGACGTTGTCCGGCGGGGCGGACGGTTGCGTTCCGACCGGGGCGCCGACCTTCTGGAAGAGCGAGTTCGCCTGCGGCAGGTCCACGACCCCGGACACCGTGACGGTGAGCGGAGTCTGCCCGGTCCGTCGGATCGTGATGCGCGACCCGGGCGCTGCGTGCAGATTCGAGGCGGTCTGCTGGGCAAGCAGAACGCCGGTACCGGACCCCGTGAGCGTGCGGATCTCTCCCGGGAAAGTCGCTGCGTAGGAGTTCGGCACACCGAGCACCACGCCGCTTCCGGTGGTCTGCGTGGTACCGGCGGTGGTGGCGCTGATGCCGGGGACCTGGGTGAAACCGATGGTGTCGGCAACCCGCACGTCGGGGGCATGCGCGACGAGCGAGGCAATCGTGGTCGGGCTGCTTCCCGGGCCGACCTGGACCTGCCAGTCGACGCTGACCGAACGGACCGCTCGGGAGGTCATGCTGGCCTTGGCGGAAGCGAGGAACGCTCCCAGGCTGGCCAGCAGTGCGACCGCAATGGCCACGCCCGTGGCGGCGCCGAGCAGCCGTGCCGGTTGACGGCGCAGCAGAGCGGGCAACCAGATCCTGATCATGACTGCTGCCCTTCGGCGAGATCGCGCGGCGCCGACGTACCGGCCGAAAACCGGGCGGGGGCCTGTGCGGTGTCGGCGGCGAGTGGGCCATCCGTGCCACGTTGCAGCCGGCCGTCGAGCATGAGCCACACGGTGCTCAGGCGGGTTGCGATGGCCTGGTCGTGGGTGGCCACGACGAGCGCAGCGTCGATCTCGTCGCTCACCTGCAGAAGCACCTCGGCGACGTGATCGGCGGTGCGGCGATCGAGCTGACTGGTGGGTTCATCAGCGAGGATCAGGCGCGGACGCGCCGCCAGGACCCGCGCGATGACGACGCGTTGCGCCTGCCCACCGGACAACTCCTGCGGCAGGTCGCCGCGCAGCCCGTCCAGGCCCAGCACATCCAGCGCCGCGCGGGCACGATCGCGCGCCTCCACCGCAACCGTATCGGCAAGCAACATCGGCAACTCGACGTTCTCGAGCACCGTCATGCTGGGAATCAGGCTCGGTGTCTGGAACACCAGGCCGGCCCGGTAGGCGCCATCGCGGGGGTGACCGCCCAATGCGGGCCAACTGACTCTCCCGGCGGTCGGTGTATCCAGGCCGGTCAGCAGGTGCAGCAGAGTCGACTTACCGGATCCGGACGGTCCCATGATCGCCACTCGATCGTGCGCACCGACAGAGCAGGTGACGTCGTAGACGGCGACCACCGCCCGTTCCCCGGTGCCGTACGTGCGCCCGACACCGACGCAACGCGCGACAGCGGTGTCGGGCACGACAGAGCCCGTAGGAACATCGGCGTGTGATGCGGGCACAACGGCGCCGTTCCGGCGCAGCATCACGACGCGACGACCTCTCCGCTACGTAAGGTGATCACCCGATCGGCTGCCGCGGCGACGGCGACGCTGTGGCTGGCGACCAGCAGTGCGGTCCCGTTGTGGGCGCGGCTGATAAGGATGGCCAGGACCTGCGCCTCGGTGGTGGAGTCCAGTTCTCCGGTGGGTTCGTCGGCGAGCAGAACGGGTGGGTCGTTGGCCAGCGCGACGGCGAGTCCGGCGCGGACGGTCTCGCCGCCGGACAGCGCATCGGGCCTGGCCTCGGCCCGGTGGGCAATGCCGAGGACGCCCAGGGGGTTGTCAGGGACACGCCTAGATGTGCCGGCAAGGCTGCGCGCGAGGGCAATGTTCTGCGCGACGCTGAGGTGGGTGAGCAGATTGCCGCTCTGGGTCAGCACGCCCACCAGGCGCGCCCGAAGCCGCGCCCGCTCGGACTCGGGACGGCGGGTGAGGCGGGTGCCGTCGATGCGCACGGTTCCACCGTCCGGTTCGTCGAGACCGGCAAGACAGGCCAATAGCGTTGATTTTCCTGATCCGGACGGCCCGACCACGGCGACGAATTCGCCGGGTGCGACGGTGATCGAGACACCCCGCAAGGCCTGCGTTTCCTCGTCGCCGGAATGGAAGAACCGGTGCAGCGACTCTGCGTCGAGCGCGGGTGCCGGTTGGCGGGCGTCGGTGGCCGTCGGGTGTGCGGCCATCACTTCGTCCAGGTGAGGGAATCGGTGACCTTGCGCCATGGGTCGACGTTGTCCGAGCCGACCGGGGCGCCCAGGATCAGGGTCACCGACGTTCCTGCGTGCCAGAAGGTGTACCGCTCCACGGCTTCATTGGCGACCTTTCCAGTCACCGGATTCACCGGCGAGTAGGCGCGGTAGGTCATCAGGACGGCGGTTCCGGCTTTGCGCTGGACCGTGCTGATCGGGCCGGGAACGAATCCCTGCGAGGCTGCTCTGATCTTCGGTAGGTCGACCGTGGTTGCGGATGCCGTGGTCGGCGCCTGGACGGCGCCTGCCGCCGTGACCGTGATGAAGTTGTACTTGTCGGAGAAGACGGCCGACGAGCCGGACGACGACCGTGCCCAGCCCTCGGGGATGGTGACCGTGAATCCCGGTCCGCTGTACGCGACGAACGCCTGGTTGTCTGGAATGTCACCGGGCGGGTTGCTTTCCACCACGGCCGGTGCGGACGCGTTGCTTGCGGTAGCGCGTGGGGCGGAGGTGCCCGCGGATGCCGCCGCGCTCGGCCCTGCGGTCGAGGAGTTCGGCGCGGGAGCCGACGTCGACGTGCCGCTGGACCCGCATGCGGTCAGCACCACGACGGCGCCAATAGCGGCGCCGCCCGCCGTCAGCATCATCGGCTTGTCTCGCCTCGACTTCGCTCGCACCAGCTGTCCTCGATCCGTTTTCGTGACGACAGACCGGAGGTCGCTGGCCTGTACCTCGACGCTAGGGACCGTTGAGCAAGCAGACTGGCCACATCAGGTAAGGCGACGGCAAAACCTCGACCGCAGCACGCACGACGCCGCCACTGTCGCTGAGATACTGGGCTCCGCACACCTGATCCCGGTGGCTGGTCTCCGGCGCGAGTCGACAGGAGAGGAGAGTCAATGCAGCGGCGCATCACGCAGGTGGCTGCCGCCACGGCATTGCTGGCCGTGCTGCTGTTGGCCGTGCCACTAGGACTCTTCGTCAGTCACGGCTACGTCAACGATAAACGCCTCGAGTTGCAGCGGGCCGCCGCAACCGCGGCCGCCTCGCTCCGTGGTGACCAGCCCGCAGTCGGCTCGCTGCGGATAGACAAGGGCGAGATAAGCGCCAGCATCTATGACAACACTGGCCGATTGATCGACGGCGCCGGCCCGGCGCAGGCCAGCGCGCTGGTGCGGGCGGCGCTGCGCGGCACCGAGGCGACCGGTCCCGTCGGTGCCGAGATTGCCGTCGCCGCGCCGATCTCCGACGGAGATCAGGTCATTGCTGCGGTGCTGTTGCGCTCGAACCTCAGCTCCGCCCATCGCCGCAGCCTGCTCGCCTGGCTCGTCATCGCCGGCATCGGCCTCGGCGCAGTCCTCGTGTCGGCGGCGGGTGCATTGCTCGTCGCCAAACGGCTTTCCGCGCCGGTGGAACGGCTCAGTTCCGGCGCCCGGCGCATGGGCGCCGGCGACCTCGATACCCGCGTACCCCTGTCCGGTGTGGCGGAATTCGACACCCTGGCCGCCGCCATCAACGACAGCGCTGCCCGCATTCAGACGATGATCGGCCGGGAACGCAGCCTGTCCGCTGAGGTGTCCCACCAGCTACGCACACCACTGAGCGGACTCCGCCTCGAACTCGAAGCGCTTCGGGCTTCGATGCCGCCGAACGCCCACATCGCGTCGGCACTCAACGCAGTCGACCGGCTCGAAACGACCATCACCGACGTCATCGCGCTCGCTCGTGACCTAACCGTCCAGCAGCGGACCCGCGTATCGGATCTGATCTCGGCGGTCGAACAGCGCTGGCACGGTCCCCTGGCGGCAGCCACCCGGCCGTTGCGGATTATTGTCGATCCCGGCCTACCTGAGTACATCGCCATCTCCATCGCGGCCGCAACACAGATTCTCGACGTACTAGTCGATAACGCGCGCCGGCACGGTCGCGGCGCGGTCACCGTTCAGGCGCGTGCACTGAGCGGCGTGGTCGCGGTGGACGTCAGTGATGAGGGGCCTGCCCTGACGCTCGAGGCTTACGAGATGTTCGGTCACCGTGACGGCCCAAGCGAGGGCGGCATCGGTTTGCCCTTCGCACGCAAGCTCGCCCAGGCCGAGAGCGCCCGGGTCATGCTGACGCGCGAGGCCCCACCCACGTTCTCCCTGCTCGCCACGACTGCACCGGCTGTCGATGCAACCGCCCACAGCACACCTGGGTGACCGGCTCCGCGCGACGAGCCGGACCCATGGCGAGGGGTCGGTCGCCGTCACCCATGGCTGCTAGAACCGGCTTCCAGCGCTTGCTGCCAGGCGGCTCCGGTTTCGACGGCGTCGCAGACTACGTCGGTGGTATCGATGAACGCGCCGTAGGTGTACCCGGAGCAGCGTTTGGGCGGTCATCAACCGAGACGCTCGGGCCAAGCGATACCGCGCCAGGGCCTGCTTTCGGTACAGCGGCGGAAACAGGCGGTGAGCAGCACGGGTTGCTCCGACTGATATGTAAGGGATTTTGTCAAGTGGCAGGGTGAGGCGCCCGCTCGGATTTCTCCGGGCGGGCGCCTCGGCTTCGTCGCTGCGCCTGTGGTGGTGTGCGTGTCGTTG
>JAABUM010004470.1_pt1 | contig 15732 bp, 18 predicted proteins | sample 5559161 | NCBI WGS metagenome assembly JAABUM01 (sample SAMN10711868, study PRJNA513369) | rock metagenome | isolation source: Antarctica rocks | place: Antarctica: Victoria Land, Siegfried Peak nord
TTGATCGCCCGCGTCCTCGCCTTCATCGCCTACTACAACCGGACCATGGCCAAGCCCTTCAAGTGGACCTACCAAGGCAAGCCGCTGTGCGACTAACCACCGAGCGATTCGCGACGCGCTGTACTAGAGATACGTTGCAACTTGATGGGACGTGCATTCTTAGGACTTCCGCATAGATATTCTCTCTAGCTCCTCCGATGTCTGAGGCATTGGGAAAGATTGCGGCCACGTCGGCTTCCCCACGCAACACCTCTCCCACCTTGGAGTAGTAAGCTTCCAGGCGGTCATAAAATGGCTTGGTCACTTATAAAAGTCCTCTCTGATACAGCCGTCACGAGTCGGCCGCTGGCGCGCAGTTGCGGCACGAGCTGGCGCATGGCCCTCCTGAGGGGCGTCTCACCCTCCGGGACGATGAACAGCGCTGCTCTTGATACTACCGCACTGGGAAGCGGCCCCCACTGCCCCTTGAAGGGTAGCATCGTTGCCGACATGAGCACGAGGTTGTCCGACTGTGGGCTTCGCTCTAACCGGGTGCGTAACGGCCGCGAAGGGGTATGAGCGCGATGTGTCACAGGCTCGTGGCCTCCATCACCTTCTTGGCGTTCTTGCGCGCCATATGCACGTATATCTGGGTCGTGTCCAATTTCCGGTGCCCCAGCCACTCCTTGAGCTGGAAGGCGGAGACGCCGCGCTCGGCCTTGTAGCTGGCGAAGGTGTGCCGCAGCGAGTGAGGGGTGATCGCCTTCTTGATGCCCGCCGCCGCGCAATACTTCGCCAGGAGGTCGCGCACGCCCCACTCCTTGAGCGGCTGGCCGTCCCGGCCGAGGAACAGTGTCTCGCTCAGACTCTCAGGACGCACGCGCAGCCAGCTCGTCACCGCCTGCGCGCCCTTCTTCTCCAATTCCACCATACGGGCCGACTGACCCTTGCCCTCGCGGACGCGCAGCGTGCGGCCCTTCGTGTCGATATCGTCGAGTGCGAGCGCGCACAGCTCGCTGATGCGGATACCGGTTTGCAGGAAGAGGGTCAGGATGGCGAAGTCGCGGGCGTGGCCCCCGGCCGCCGCCAGGAGGCGGCTGTACTCTTCGGGTGTCAGGTAGTTGCGCCCGCGCTGCTCGCGCTTCGGGGTATCGATGCCCGCGAGCGGCGAGCGGGCGATCAGGTCCATGCCCTCCAGATAGCGGAAGTATTCGCGGAGCGCGGCCAGCTTGCGGGCACAGGAGACGCCGGTGAGGCCGCGACCGGCCAGGTGCGCCAGGTACTCGGTCATGTCGAGGCGGGTGATCTTGCTCGCCGTGTCGGCCACGCCGTTGGTCTCCGCGAGCCAGGCGACGAACTGCGTAACGTCGGTGCGATAGGCGCGGGTCGTCTGCGGGCTGAGCTTGCGGCCGACCAGGCTGCGCAGGAATGCGGCGGTCGAGGCCTCCAGAGTGTGCTTATTCGAGTCGTGCTTCATAATTACTGCCTTTCCTTACTTCTCACTCTAGCGACGCGGCCCGGAAGCCGCAAACAGCGAGACAGGAAATGAATAGGCCAGATAACGGGGTCTTATGGCCATTATCTTGGGTTTGGGCAATCGCGGTCAATAGGCGTTTTTTGGCGTGAGGACGCGAGGGAGCAGGGAGAGGCGCAAAACCGCTGGGCCTGAGAATGGCTGTTATCGGGCCTCCGGGCGGTATAAATAATGCGGTTCGTGGTGGCACGAGTGTGGTTGCGTTGGGAGGTTCGCTGATGATGGGCAACTGTATGGCACTCGGCCTACCCCTGGGGCTGTCGCTTTTGCTGGGCTTCTGGGGCGCGGTCGGCACCGCCGCCTTTGTCCTGCGCCACTCCCGGCACGAGGTCGTACTCAGCGCGACACCGCAACGTCGTCCTGTTGAGGCAGGCCGGGCCGAAGCCGTGTTGCGCGAGCGCTTCGCGCACGGCGAGATTGACCGGGCCGAATACGAGAAGCGGCGCAAGGTGCTGGCGGAGCCGGAACCCGCTTGGCCGGACCTCGGCTAGCTGAGCGCTTCCAGTACCAGTGCCCGGAGAATGCCGACGACCAAGAGGAAAAACGTGGCGGGCAAGGGTATTGCTATGCCCTTACTCCTCGCACGCGTCGTCGCCGCAGCCGCACCCGCCCCGGCCAGCCCGCGCGCCTTCCAACGCTTCGCGGGCCTCGCCCTGGAGCCAGTAGAGCATGACCAGCGCGGCCAGCGGGTCGGCCCACCACCAGCCGAAGGCGGCGTTGAGTCCCAGGCCGACGAGCAGCGCCCCGGCCATATACGCACAGGTGAGGGAGCACGCCGCGTCCCCCCGCAGGGCGGCGCTACCGATGCGGGCGGCGATATCCCGCTTGCGCCAGGCCAGGAGCGGCATGAGGAGCACGGCCACGACGGCAAGAACAAGGCCCGCCACCGAGCTATCGGGCCTGGCGCGGAGCGCGAGGCTCGCCCCGGCGCTGAGGACGACATACCCGCACAGCACCACCAGGCCGACGCCCGTCACCCACGCCGCGCGGTTCTCGGCCCGCTCGACGCGCTCCAACGCCCCGCCGCGCGCCTCGGTCAGCAGCCGCCAGAGCAGGACGCCCCCGGTGACCAGCTCGATGAGGCTGTCGATGCCGAAGGCGGTCAGCAGGACGCTGCGCGCCAGGAGACCGGCCCCCAGCGCCACCGCCGCCTCGATGACCATGTACACGATGGTGACCATTTCGACGCGCACGCCGGACCGGACGTGGTCGGCGCGTTGGGCGCTGGCAGCGGTAATCATACGTCCCTCCTGGTGTATTAGACGTGGCTCGCCGTCGCCAGCGAGCAGGAGCAGGGGTGCGCGGGGTCGCCCTGCTCGATCTGTAGTGTGGCGTGCTCGATGCCGAAACGGTCGTGCAGCTCGCCGCAGACCCGGGATAGGCGCTCGTCGGTGAAGGCCGCGTCGGGGATGACCAGGTGGGCCGTCAGGGCCGTCTCGGTCGTGCTCATGCCCCAGACGTGCAGGTCGTGGACCTCGGTGACGGCGGGGAGGTTGGCCAGGTAGCCTTGCAGCGCGGCCATATCGACGCCCTCCGGCACCGCGTCGAGGGCCAGGTTGAACGAGTCGCGCAACAGGCCCCAGGTGCCGACCACGATGATGGCGCTGATGGCGAGGCTGGCCAGCGGGTCCACCCAATGCCAGCCGGTGAGCAGGATAATCAACCCCGCGACCACGACTCCCGCCGCGACCCCCGCGTCGGCCGCCATGTGGGCGAAGGCCCCCCGGATATTGAGGTCGTCCTTGCGCCCGGACATGAACAGCAGCGCGGTGATGCCGTTGACGGCGATGCCGATGGCGGCGATGACCATGACGGTCCTGCCCGCCACGTCGTCGGGGTGGTTGAAGCGGCGCACCGCCTCCCAGGCGATGCCGCCCGTCACGATGAGCAGCACGATGGCGTTGGTCAGGGCGGCCAGGATCGAGGTGCGGCGGAAGCCGTAGGTGTGCCGCTGGGTGGGCCGCCGCTTGGCCAGGACGCTCGCGCCGAAGGCGAGGACGAGCCCGAGCACGTCGCTCAGATTGTGGCCCGCGTCAGCGATGAGGGCGATGGAGTGGGCGAGACGGCCGTAGATCACCTCGGCGATGACGAACCCCAGGTTGAGCGCGATGCCGATAGCAAAGGCCTTCCCGAAGTTGGCCGGGGCATGGTTGTGGCCGCCGTGTCCGTGGTCGTGGGCCATCGTTCCCTCTTCTTCCAGCAAGGCGCGCAAGGCCCGCAGGCCGCGCGACTCCAGCAAACTAGTACGGCGCGCTCGGAATACCTCGGGAGTATTCTTGGCGACAGAGCAGGGAAATCGTGCGGGGAAACCCCCGAGAAATACCAGACACGCTGTACTAGGCAGCACCCGCGCTGCGCTGCGCCACAGGCTCCTCGCGGACGTGTGCGACGGCCAGGCCCACGAGGTCCCGAATGTGGTCATCGTCCAGGCGGTAGAAGGCGTTGCGACCGACGCGGCGGACCCGCACGATGCGGCCGGCGCGCAGGAGGCGAAGTTGTTGGGAAACAGCGGCCTGACGCAGGCCCAGGACGTTCGCCAGGTCGCAGACGCAGAGCTCACGGGCGGCAAGGGCGTGGACCAGGCGCAGGCGCGTCGGGTCAGAGAGGACGCCAAAGATGTCCGCCAGGCGCTCGGCGTCGTCGCCAGGGAGGAGGTCGGCGCGCGCGGCTTGGACAACGTCGGGGTGGAGGCAGGGAACGTCGCAGAGGTCATAAGAACGGGTTGGCGCGTCGGGCATGGTCACCTCCGAGCGTTATATATCGAGATACGTGCATATGATAAGGGTTTCGCTCCACCGTCGCAATGGAAGCCCTGGTAATGGTTGTTATCAGGCCCGTTAATGGGTACTGCCTCGCCACATGACGTTCGCAGATCGCGAGCTCAGAGGAGTTATTTGGAACCAGAAAGTCTTACGCCAAGCGGACCGTGTTTCGCAGAATAGGGCAGCCTGTTGAAAAAAGCCTCGGCAGCAGCTGTCGTCCCTTGATTGCTCGCCGAGGTGCCTGCCAAAGGTGGGATTCCGGGCGTTCAGGTGCTCGCGATGTCCCCGCTAGGCCGAGGAAGCGGCTTTTTCAACAGGCTCAGGGGTTATGCGAACGAGAAGGCCCCGCCGACGATATCGAGCGGGCTTGTGGTTGTGACGGGTACGACCGTGTGCGGTTCAGGAGGGGAGCAGGTGCAGCAGCAGAATCATTCGGTCCAGGAGCGCGCACGCCGCGCTCGCCGGCACGTCGGTAGGGTTACCGACCGCCGACGCGCTGATCCGGCGCAAGTCCTTCACCATGTGGGCACCCACCAGGGCGGGTTGGTGACGGCGACGTAGCGGCCCGCGCGATACGCGAACGTCAGCTCCAGGCGATCGGGGAGCGCCCGCCGATCGATGGTCGCGCGGATGACGTCGGCCGCCGCGTCGAGCAGGGCGCTGTCGGTCGCCGCGCCACCTGGAGTGTCGCCGAGGAGGGGCACCATGAACGCGAAGACCGCTAGTCGGTCGTCCGACCCCCGGGACCAGGAACGAGGCGATGCGTCCCAGCACTATCGGCGTGTACTCGAAGCCCGGCTTGCGCCGGTAGAGCGTCTGTCCCCGGTAGTCCTCGAGGTGTTCGTGGGTCGGCAACATCGGTATCCTCCTTGCGGTCAGTAACCCATGAAGCTATCGGTCTTGATGTCGTCTTCCGGGAGGCCCAGGCCGTGCAGGAACGTCGCCGCCTGCGCGACCATCCCGGGCGGGCCGGCCACATAGGCCAACGGCTGCCGCATCGCGAGATCGGGGAGCAGCCGGCGCACCGTCGCCTGGGAGAGGCGTCCGTCCGTGGCCGCCGCGCGATACCACAGCGTGAGCCAGGGGCAGCGTCGCGCCCAATCGTCGAGCTCGCCCATGAAGGGGAAGTCGGGGGTGCCGTTCTGGTAGATCAGGGTGACCGGCACGGCGGTGCCGGTATCGACCAGTTCCTTGAGCATGCTGCGGAACGGGGTGATCCCCACGCCACCGGCGATGAAGACCGCCGGGAAGCGGCGGTCGAGCAGGAAGCCATTGCTGCCGTACTGGCTGCGTCAGAACTCAGACGCGGGCTGGTGAGACTGGCCTTACTCTGGTAGCGTAGCGGCGTTGGCCGTTGCGTGAAGGAGGTGCCGGTGCCCTGTCCCCACTGTCCCACGACCGAAACGACGGAGCAGCCCCGGCGTACCGCGCGCGGCTATCGTACCTTCCGCTGCAGCCGGTGCCGCCGGATCTGCAATGAGCGCACCGGCACGCCCTACAACCACCGCCAATACCCGACCGACCTCGTCCTGCTGGTCGTCCTCTGGCGGCTACGCTACAAGCTGCGCCTCCGCGACCTGGCGGAGATGCTCTTGGAACGCGGCTTCGTCTTCAGCCACGAGGCCGTCCGCGACTGGGAGGCGCGCTTCGCCCCGCTCCTGACCGATCGGTTGCGCGCCAGGCGGCGCGGACAGCACGGTACGCAGTGGCACGCGGACGAGACCTACCTGCGCGTCGAGGGGCGCTGGTGCTCCCTGTACCGCGCGATCGACCGGGACGGCAACCTCGTCGACGTGTTGTTGCGCGAGCAGCGGGACATGGCGGCGGCCCGGCGCTTCTTCGCCCAGGCGCTGGACCTCGTCGGCCAGGCACCGGCGCAGGTGACGACGGACGGGCACGACGCCTCTCCCCGCGCCATCCATGAGACCCTGGGCGACGGGGTGATCCACCGCACCAGCCGCTACAAGAACAAGCGCATCGAACAGGACCACCGGGGCGTGCAGCAACGCTACTACCCGCTGCGCGGCTTCGGTGCCTTCGCGTCGGCCGCCCGCTTCTGCTCCGCGTTCGAGGAACAACGCCAGTACTTCCGGATCGCCACACGATCGCGCGCCTACGTCTCGCTAGGGGAGCGGCGGCGCCTGTTCCAGGATCGCTGGGCGACGGCTATGGCCGAACTGACTGCCGCCTGACGACGGGGAAAGAGCACGTTCACGCCACCCGCAGCACCCCATGGCCACGATCGTCGCCCCAGTTCTGACGCATCCGCTCCAAGACGCGCGGCCGGAGGCCATCTGCATCGGCAACAGTCGTCTGGCGGTCGGCGCGTTGCGCGCCTTGTCCGATGTCGGCCTGCGCGTACCGGAGGACATTGTGGTGGCCACATTCTATGACATCACCGCCCTGGACGCGTATTCCCCGTCGCTGATCACCGCGGTACAGCCCGCGTACGACATCGGACGGCGCGGTGCACAACGCCTATTCGAGCGGATCGCGGGCCTCAACGCCCCGCCCACCGATATCATCCTACGGAGCGCGCTCAACCTGCGCCCGCTCACCCGCCCTGCGGCGATAGATATCGCCGTCGCGGCGCGCTGATCGACAGCGAAGACATTCGCCGCGCGACACCGCGCACCGGGCTCGCGTGACGAGGCCGAAACGCGCCTTTATCCGCACGTCTTCCTGGTGCGCGTACGAGTCGCTTTCCTGTGGCCCGACCCACAATCCCACTCGCCCGGCGCAGGCCTACGCCGGGAGTTCGCCGGGCACCCAGAGGTGCGTGAGATCCTCCCCCCGGGCATCCCGCGCCCGGAGGTCGCGCAGGAAGTCGGTGAAGCCGACCGCCGGTCGCCAGCCCAAGATCTCCGCGGCCTCCGTCAGGTCGTGCTGCTCCACCGTCTCGGGCAGGGCGATGGCGTACTTCGCCAGTAACAGTCGCGCACCGGGCACTCGCCCCTCGCACCACGCCGGACCGTGGGCGCGGAAGTCCGCGCGGACCTCCGGTGGCATCCCGTGGTCGCTATGCACGATCGTGCGGAACAGCCCCACCCGCCGCCCTACCGCCGCACGGAGCGCGGCGACCGTGGCGGCGGCGACATCGCTCCGATCGACCCCGTTGCGCAGCAGACGCGCCCCGAACTCGAGATAGGGGCCGGGTACGAAGGCGTGGTAGCGCAGCAGCACGACCGCCGCGCCGGTCATCTGCTGGTAGGCCCGGCAGAGATCCTCGCCGAGGACCTTGGTCACCGAGTAGACCGAGCCCCACCCATAGGCCATCGACGAGGCGAAGACGAGCGCCCCGATGCCCGCCTCGCGGCACGCCTCGAGGACGTTGAACGTCCCGTCCACGTTGACCGCGAACACCGTGGCGTCGCCGACCGGCGGCCGGTGCGCGTTGTGCCAGGCCGCTAAGTGGACGACCGCATCCACCCCGGCGACGGCGGCGCGCGCGTCCGCCGGGGTGCGGGTGTCGCAGCGCACGAACGTGCCGAGGGCCGCGTCCTCGGCGGGCGGCGTGGCCACATCGGCCAGGCGAAGGGTGCAGCCCGTCGCGGATAGCGCGCGGCAGACCGCCCGCCCGGCATTTCCCGCCGCGCCCGTCACCAGTACCGTCACGCCATGTAAGGATGCTTCCGTCATGTCTACCACTCCCCGCCGATCATACGGTTTGCCGTTGCCATGATCCTCGCCCCGCGCCCCGGCATCAGGGTCGCCACGGGGCGGGAGCGCCGGGCACCGGGTAGCGATTCTCGCGTAACTGCGGCGCGTCGGCCTCGCGCCATGCGCGCAGGAAGCGCGCGAAGTCATACTCGGGGCGCCAGCCGAGCTCGTCGCGCGCGCGATCCGACCGCCAGTAGGTGCGGATCGGCGTCGGCGTGACCATCCCGCTGTCCGTGGCGGTGTACCAGGGGGCAGGGGGCAGGGTTTGTCCCGCCGCCAGGCGGTCTAATACCGCGGCGTCCGCGTAGTGGCGGCGGACCACCGCCGCCGGATCGTCGATCAGCTGGGCGGCATCCTCCTCCGTGAAGGGCGTTGGCGCGAAGAGGTTGAACGTGCCGCGATCCACGTCGCCCTCCAGCGCGAGGCGGAAGGCCTGGGCCAGATCCCGCTCGTCGACGCCGCCATGGAGCAGCCGCAGGCCGTAGTGGGCGAAGTCCGTCGGCACGAACATGCCCAGCCGGAAGGCCACCACCGCGAGCCCGTACACCCGCTGGTAGAGCGCGCACAGCTGCTCCCCGATCACCTTGGTGTAGGCGTAGATATCCCCGGTCGGGGTGACCGGCGACGCGTCGGTGATCCGCAGCGCGCGGTCCGCCGGGCGCGGGATGCCGCCGTAGACCCCCATGGCGCTGCAGTAGACCACCTTGCGCGCCCCGACCGTCAACGCCGCCTTGAAGGCGTTGAACGCCCCGTCGACGTTGAGGGTCCAGAAGTCGCGCCGCGTCCGGTGCCGCAGGTGGATGCCGTGCCAGGCGGGGATATGGACCAGCGCGTCGCAGCCCTCCGCCGCCTCGGCCAGGGCCTGCGGCTCGAGGAGGTCGCCGGTGATCCAGCGGCAATGCGGGGGCGGCTCGCCCGGTGCCCGCTGGAGATCGAAGCAGACGACCTCGTGGCCATGCACCGCGAGGTCGGGGGCCAACTGCCGACCGAGGCTGCCGGCGGCACCGACGACCAGGATACGCATCGCATCATCTCCTTGCCGACCCATCCCGGCGCGCCAGGGTGATGAGTGGGTCACCGCACGCGCGGGCGCGCCATCGGTCCGAACCACGAGGGCGCCGGACAGCGCGGCGTTCCAAGTCACCTGCAGCCATTCGCTCGTCGTGGCACAGGTGGCGGCGGGGCTGCTCATCCCGATCGTACCGTAACGAGCGGATACCGCAACCCCCCACGTCCGGCATCTCGATCGCCATGGCGCAGCGCAATAACAGGGGGCGGTCCTTACGGTCTCCCAGTGCCGCCCGGCACTCACTCGGCGCGCGGGCTCGCCCCCTGCACCCCGACGAGGAGGAGCGGGACACTCGTGCGCGCCACGACCCGCGCGCCGACGCTGGCCGACCAGAGCGCATCGAGCCCGGCACGCCCGTGCGTCGCCAGCGCCACCACGCTCTCCCCGGCGCGCACGGCGCTGGCGAGGACCATCTCGGTGGCGTCGCCGCGCGCGACTTCGGTGGTCACGACGAGGCCACCGCCCACGAGCCGGGCGCGGAGGTCGTCCAGATAGCCGCGCGCCGTCTCGCTCTCGAGGTCCAGCGCCGCGCCGGTCGCGCCCGGGGCGAGGCGCGCCGTGGCGGCACGTTCGCCCGCGATGGTGCCGACCGTGGCGACGACGACGAGCAGGTGCAGCGTCGCGCCGGTGGCCCGCGCCAGCGCCAGCGCCGCCGGCAGGGCCACCTCGCCCGCGGTCGTGCCATCCAGTGCCACCAGCACGGTGCGCGGGGCGAACGAGACGGTATCCCGGACGGTCCCCTGGCGGATCATCAGCACGGGCGCGCCGCCGTGTCGCACCACCCGCTGCGCGATCGCGCCGGAGAGCCAGCCGCGCAGGCCGCCCCGCCCGTGCGCGCAGAGGACGATCAGGTCGGCGCGTCCGGCGCGGGCATGGACCGCGATGCTGTCGGCGACGTCACCCTCCGGGCTGCTGTGGGTGTGGACTTCCACCGGGATCCCAGCGTCGGCGAAGCGCGAGGCGACGCCGTGCAGATAGGCCTCGGCCTCGCCCGTGCTCGTCAGGTGGCGCTCGCCGTGGATCGTCGCGGGCGCGCCACGCTCCAGGATGTGGACCAGGCGCACCCGCGCGCCGAGGCGCGTCGCCAGGGCGATCGCCGGGGCGACGGCACCCTCCGCCAGCCGCGAGCCATCGAGCGGCACGAGGAGGTGGGCGATCGGCTGTGGCGAGATTACTGCCATGGTGCCTCTCTGATGCGTCGCCCGCGACGCGCTAACCGAAGAACGTCTGATAGAGCAGGAAGACGTTGAGCACGACGATCACCCCGACGACGAGGGTCGCGACCGCCGTGGTGACCCGGTGATTGACCAGATCCCCCATCAGGTCGCGGCGGCGGGTGAAGAGCACCAGCGGGATCAGCGCGAAGGGGATGCCGAAAGAGAGGACCACCTGGCTGATGACGAGGGTGCGGGTGGCGTCGACGTTGAGGGCGATCACGATCAACGCCGGCACCATCGTGATGCCGCGCCGCAACCAGAGCGGGATCTGCCGCCCCAGGAAACCCCGCATGATGACCTGCCCGGCCATCGTACCGACCGCGGACGAGGAGAGGCCGGAGGCGATCAGCGAGATGGCGAAGATGGTCGAGGCGGAGCCGCCGAGGAGCGGCGTCAGGGTGCGATAGGCCTCCCGGATGATGTCGCCGCCCGCGGCGACGTCGTAGCCCTGCGCCCAGAAGGTGGCCGCCGCCATCATCAGCATCGCGGCGTTGATCAGCCCGGCGAGGCTCATGGCGATCACGATATCGACCAGCTCGAAGCGGAAGATCCGCCGTCGCTGCGCCGTGTTCGCCGCGATGACGCGGTCCTGGGTCAGCGCCGAGTGGAGGTAGATGACGTGGGGCATGACCGTCGCGCCCAGGATGCCCGAGGCCAGCAGGACACTCTCGGTGTCGGCGAAGCGCGGCCGCAGGATCGCCGCGCCGACCGCGCCGAAATCGGGCTTGCCCAGGATGGTCTCGCCCAGGTAGCACACCGCGATCACGCCCACGAACGCGGCGATGGCCGCCTCCAGGGGTCGGAAGCCGTAGCGCTGCAGGCCCAGGATCAGGAAGGTGGTGACGCCGGTCAGGACACCCGCCGCCAGCAACGGCAGGCCGAAGAGGAGGCTGAAGCCGAGCGCCGCGCCGAGGAATTCGGCCAGGTCGGTCGCCATCGCCACGATCTCGGCCAGCACCCACAGGGACCACACGACCGGGCGCGGGAAGCGCGCACGGATCACCTCGGGCAAGTTGCGGCCGGTGGCGATGCCGAGCTTCGCCGACAGGGTCTGGATCAGCATCGCCATCAGGTTGGAGGCGACGATCACCCAGATCAGCAGATAGCCGTATTGCGCCCCCCCCTGGATGTTCGTCGCGAAATTCCCGGGGTCGATATAGGCCACGCAGGCGATGAAGGCCGGCCCGAGGAAAGGCAGCAGGCGGGCCAGCCGCCCCTTCTTACTCGTGCCCTGCAGCACCTCCTCTGCGGTCGTGAGCGTGCCCGTGTCCCCCGCCCCACCGATCACCTCACCGGCATAGCGGCGCCCGCCCGCAGATACCACCGCGTCGTTGTCCGCAGCAACCTTACCAACCATATCCCCGGCCCCCTATCAATCCATCCGTTGTTCCGGCCCGCCCCTCGCCGGAGGGGAGGCCAGGCCGTGCGCGTGCGACTGCATCGACCGCTATGGCCATCATGCCGACGAACGCCTGCGGGATCGCGACCTCACCCTCCCACCCCTTCGCGCGGTGGGAGCACTAGGACTGCCCCGGCGACGATCTCGCCGAGCGCGTGCTCCTTCCCGGCCACGCGGACGCGCAGCGGGCCGCCGAACGGCCCCTTGGTCAGCACCACGACTTGCGCACCAGGTACCAGGCCCAGTTCGGCGAGGTGGGCGAGTAGCGCGGCGTCCTCGTCCTCGACCTCCGCCACCACAACGCGCGCACCGGGTTGCGCGGCCCAGAGGGGCGTCGTCGCCGGGAGCGCGATCCGACCGTCCTTGGTCGGGATCGGCGCGCCGTGCGGATCGACGGTCGGATGGCCCAGGGCGACATCGAGGCGCTCCTCCAGCGCCTCCGAGAGGGCGTGTTCGAGCCGCTCGGCCTCGGCGTGCACCTCGTCCCAGGGCATGCCGAGTTGCGTGCTGAGGAACGTTTCCAACAGGCGATGGTGGCGGAGCATCTCCAGCGCGGCCCGCTCGCCGCGGCCGGTCAGCGCCACACCTTTGTACGGACTATGGGTGACCAGGCCCTCCTCGGCGAGCTTCTTCACCATGCTGGTCACGGACGCCGCCGAGACGCCGAGCCATTTCGCCAGGACCACCGTCCCGACCAGGCCCCCGCCCTCCTTCCGCAGGAGGTGATGGATCGCTTTCAGGTAGTCCTGCTCCGAATGAGTGATGTCAAGTCCTGCCATTACCCTACCTGCAATATACTTTTAGTCGCGTCTAATATAATATATACCTTGGTGTACGTCAAGAGCCACAGGCCATGCCCGAGTCGGGGGCAGGTCGCGAACACCAGTGCTCCCTCGCCCGTCGCGCTCCGCCGCGCGTTTCTCCTTGGCCAGCGCCACCAGTCGGTTTGTGGCAACACCGACCCTGGCAAGCGCGTCCTCGTCCACCCGTCGTTGCCACCGGCAGCCGAATAAGGTAGGGTGGGCCGGACCTGCCCGTCCACGTCGAACCTCCGGCCTCGTAGGGGCACTGTCAAGCTAACTGATCGTGCTGGGGGCGTTGGTTCTGCGCTACTCCGCGCATGAAGAATGAGACGAGTGCCCCCAGCGACAAACGCCACCGGTTTCCGCCCGAAATCATCGCGCACGCCGTCTGGCGGGTACTGTCAGGTAAAGTCGAGATGCCGGAGCCGCCGGAGAACAGGGGCATGCTGAGGGGCGGGGGCGTCGCGCGTCAGGCCATCGCCGGGGCAGCGGTGACCGCCCGCCAGGTGGCGAAGCGTTCGTCGCGCGTCTCGCGGTAGCTGGCCCCGGTCAGGCGGTGGCGTCCGGGGCGGAAACGGCTGGCGATGGGGCCGTAGGCGGCGAGGAAGCGCTGGGCGTGCCCCGGCGACGTGAACCGGCGCATCCTGCGTTCCCGTTCTCTTGTCGGTTGGGGCGCATGCTCCGCGCGGTTATTGCGCCCCGTGTGCCGGCGATGCTCGACGCCCGGCAGGACCGCCCGCCTGGCGGCATCGTCACTGCCCAGCTTGTCGGCGATCACCACGCGTGGCCCATACGCGAGATCCTTGCGCAGGCGGCGGAAGAATCTCCGCGCGGCCGCCTTGTCCCGGCGGCTTTGCACAAGGATGTCCAGGATGGGCCCATCCTGGTCGACGGCACGCCACAAGTACTGCTGCTGCCCCTTGATCTGGATGAAGACCTCATCCAGATGGCATGATTACAAAACACCTTGTCGTCCTGACGCGGATGGCACGGCTTGCCCGGCGGCCTCCACGCCACCGGACGCGCGCCCCGGTGCACGACAAAGCCTGAGGATCCACACCGAGGAGGTGTGCGATGTCCAGGCGCTATACCGGTGCCGACCTACGCCCCAGCCATGCGTGGGTCTGGACGGCCGACGCGGAACGCCGCTGGCTGCGCGCGTTCCGCCTTGTGCTCTCCCCGGAGGAGCCGGGGCCAGGGGTCCAACGCGAGGAGGGGGACGATGCGCACGATCGTGGCGGCGTATGCACGGGTCTCGACGGAGCGGCAGGCCGAGCAGCAGACGATTGAGCAGCAACTCGCGGCGCTGCGCGCTTATGCTCAGGTGCAGGGGTGGGCGCTGACCGACGAGCAGGTGTACCGCGACGACGGCTGGAGCGGGGCGCGGCTCGACCGTCCGGCGCTCGACCGGCTGCGCGACGCGATCGGGCGGGCGCAGGTCGACACGCTGCTCATCGCCAGCCCCGATCGTCTCGCGCGCCGCTATGCGTACCAGGTCTGGCTGCTGGAGGAGTTCGCGCGTGCCGGATGCACGGTGGTGTTCCTCGACCGGCCACCTTCCGACGATCCGCACGACGCGTTGCTGGTGCAGATCCGCGGGGCGGTCGCCGAGTACGAGCGGACGGTCATCGCCGACCGCACGCGGCGCGGGCGCTTGGCGGCCCTCCAAGCGGGGCGACTCCTGCCCTGGAGCCGGCCGCCCTACGGCTATCGCGTCGACCCGCAGGCACCGCGCGACCCGGCCGGCATCGCCCCGGACGAGGAGCAAGCGGCGGTGGTCCGCCAGATCTTCGGCTGGTACGTCGAGGACGGGCTGACCCTTCACGCGATCGCGCGCCGCTTATCCGCCGCTGGGACACCGACCGCGACCGGGCGGTCTGGCTGGGGGCCGACGAGCGTCGGCGGCATCCTGCGCAACACGAGCTACCGCGGCGTGGCCTACGGCAACCGGGAGCAGCGTGTGCCGGCGCGGCGTCGCTACCCGCTCAGCGGTCGGGTCGCGCGTCCGGCCGGCGGTGTGTCGGCGGGGCCACGGCCGACGGACACGTGGATCGCGGTGCCCGTCCCCGCGCTGGTCACGCCGGAGGTATTCGCCGCCGCCCAGGAGCGACTCGGGCGCAACCGGGCGTGGTCCCTGCGCAACACGCAGGGAGCGTAGCTCCTGCGTCGCTTGGTCAGCTGCCGTCGCTGCGGGCGGGCCGAGTGCGTCAGCAACAACGGCCGCTATGCGTACTACCGGTGCCTGCCGCGGGCGGGGGGACACGCGGCCGACACCCCGGCGCGCTGCCAGGAGCAATCCCTCCCCACCGCCACGCTCGATGCCGTGGTGCGGGCCGACCTCTGCCGGGTGCTCAGCGACCCGGCGGTGCTCGACGAGGCGGTGCGGCGGGCGCAAGCTGGCTGGCTCAGCGACGACGCGCGCACCGCCCGCCAGCACGACCTCCGGCGGCAGCGCGCCACGCTCGACCGCCAGCGCCAGCGCCTCATCGATGCCTACGCTGCCGGGGCGGTCACGCTCGAAGAGTTGCAGGCCCGCGTGCGCGCCCTGGAGACGCGGCTCGCCGACCTCGTCCGGGAGGAGCAGCAACTCGCGGTGAGTGCGGAGCAGCAGGCGCAGGTCGCCGTGCTCGCCACCCAGGTGGAGGCCTTCCGCGCCACCATCGCCCAGGGCCTCGACCAAGCATCCTTCGCCCGTCGGCGCGAGCTGGTCGAGTTGCTGATCGACCGTGTCCTCGTCGACCCGCCGGGGGTGGAGATCCGTTACATCATCCCGTTCGGTGGCATAGCCCACAGAAAGGTGGCATTGCAATCAAGCCATCCAGGTGCCACGTATCGCCCGGTCGCGGCCGACGACGACGCAGCGCATTCGCGTAGCCCTGGCCGAACTTGCGGCACCACTGGCGAATCGTCTCGTAGGTCACGATCACGCCTCGTTCTGCCAGCAATTCTTCCACGTCGCGGTAGCTGAGCGCGAAACGGAAATACAGCCAGACCGCGTGACCGATGATCGCGGGTGGGAAGCGATGGCGCTTGTACTGGGCGGTGGCATGCTGTTCATTCATGCGCGGAGTATCGCAGAGCGCCGTAGCCGAACTTTACCTGACAGTTGTGCTGGCCGTTTACTCTATCCGTAGCGAGTTGCTGGCAATCCAGGTGCGAGAGTACCAGGATTTGGGCACGGGCGGACTAAGTGGAGTAGGCGGCCGGCGAGGTGCTGTTGCCAGTCCTTTTCCGTCCGCCCCTCCCCGAACCGTGCGTGCGGCTTTCACCGCACACGGCTCTCCAGTTGGCGCGCAGTCACGCGGGTCG
>JAABUM010004476.1_pt1 | contig 15719 bp, 30 predicted proteins | sample 5559161 | NCBI WGS metagenome assembly JAABUM01 (sample SAMN10711868, study PRJNA513369) | rock metagenome | isolation source: Antarctica rocks | place: Antarctica: Victoria Land, Siegfried Peak nord
TGCAAGCGGCGACCGCCGCCGAGGCGCAGCGCAAGGCCGGCGCCGCCGAGAGGGCCGCGGCGCGTGAGGCGAGGACCGGCGGACACACCGGCGACGCGGCGGCGGCGGGACAAGGCGCGACCCAGTGCGCGGCCCCCGGCGGCGGGACGGCCTCCGCCCGCAAGCCGGCGGCGGCCGCCGCGCCGCCGGCAAGTGGCGCTCCCCGCAGAGCCGCGGCGCGGCGGGTGACGTTTGGCAGCGCGCCGCCCGCCGCCGCCGCCGCCGCGTCGGCTGCCTCCTCTGGCCTGTCGGCTGCGCGGAGGCGCATCGATTTTGACAGGCCGGCCGCCGACGCGACGGCGGCAGCGGGCGGCCTGGCGGCCGAGGCGAGGGAAGCTGCCGGGCTGCCACCGATGCGCCGGCCGGCGCTCAAGCAGTCTGTGCCGCCTCAAGCATCGAAGGGGCGGCGGGGTCCATCCAGGCAGGAGGCTCCTCTTGCGGAGCCTGAGGACTGGAAGCACCTGCCGGCAGGCTTTGGCCTCGGGCCCGAGCCATTCACGCAGTCCATGCGGTGAGCTGCCGACCGCTGGCGTGCGATTGGCGCTGCCAGCGAACAAAAGCATCAAGTCATGGCCTGCCGCATCGACACAGCGGCTGATGGCCCTGGCGTCTGAACAATGTGGCACGGCACAACGGCAGACAGCCGTGCACAGGCAGCGGCACATGCTGGATAATCGGCGACTGCCGATGCACAGTGGAACAAGCGCCAGCAGGCGATGTGTGTAATGGTCGCTGCACTTTGCGAACAACTTTGCATTGAGCTGAGCACAAGGTCGGCGGGAGCTCCTGCTGCAAAATTGCGCCAGGCGGCAGCTGGGGCGCGGCCAGCATTTTCAGCGCCATTGTCTGGGTTGCTGCAGCAGCAGGCTGTGGAGCAGAACAACTTGTAGCGCCAGATAGGTAGAGTTGCATTTGTGATACCCAGTGTTGTGTGTCAGACATCTAGGTATATTGTTGAGGCGCACTAGTTTTGGCGTGCTGCCAGGGTACAGCACGATTGAGCATCGAACAAGCATACGAACAAGCAGACCATTTCTCTGGATGTAAACAAGTAAGCGGCGCGAAATCACTTTTGAGACTGTCGCATGTTTTAAAGGTACAGCAAAACTGGATCATCGGTTCACCGTGAACGGTGCAGCTTCGAGCTTCTATTCACCCTTGTTCGCATTCCCCTGTGCGCCGAACACCGAAACCCTAACCTTTTGGATCAGTGCAGACTTGATGCGCACGATGTGCACTCAGTGTTGTGAGCAGTGCACCCCTCGAATGAATCGATCAACGTGGCCCCCGCACCCAGGCGGCGGGCCACAAGAATGTGCCATGCGGAGCATCTTCCGTCCCGTGCTGATGTACAAATGTCGCCCCCCAAACGTGCCGAAGCAAGTGCGGCGCCTGACGCCAGAGCGCGGGTTCTGGCTGGAAACAATTTGGGCGCAGCTCGAAGACAGTCTGCGCTGAGCCGCCTGCGCTGAGCCAGCAACCCCCCAAAGCCTCCGGGCACCGCGCGTCAATATTCTGTCGCCATGTCCACGGGGCCGTGCGCCTGCTCGTCGTGCTCGAAGGACGGCGGCCTCCGCGGCTTGTACATCACCTGTTCAAGGAAGCCGCGGGTTCAGCAGACGCAAGGCCTGAGCACAGCTTGTGTGCAACGGCATACGTTGATTCACTGGAGAATTCACAACCGCCAAGACGGCGCGCAGGTTTGCCGCAACCTAGTCTCAGCAAGAAAACATGGACCGGCAAAACACTTCGAGCTCCACATGGCAAAAACTCACCGTAGTGACATACTTCGACCGATATCGATGGGTCGTGCCGAGCACCAGGGCATTCACCTGCAATAGCCGCAGCATCGGGTATCAATGTTAAGACTGTGTGCAATCATAAGTGTCGCAATTGCAGAGCTCGAATGACGTTCAAAGCAATGTCTGCAATCCTCGCCATGCTCTGGCAGGGCAGATATGCTATGGTGCCTGTCACTGCCAGTCACTCTGGCACTGCCGCACCTGCGGCGAGGCGCGCTGGCAGTAGGTGTGGTTGAGGACCACGTGCTGGGGGCGCGGCAGCTGCGCTGTCGCGTCCATGGCTGGCGGCACGTTGAGCAGCGTCAGCTGCAGGTGCGCGGGCGCCGGCGGCGGCTCCTTCGTATAGTCCTCCGCCGTCGGCAGTGGCTGCGTGTAGCTGCGGCAGCCAACAGGAACGTATCTCAGATATGATACATACGGAAAAGCTAACAGGTGGACAACATGCGAGAGGTGCATCCAAGGCTGCGGTCAGCTGTCAGGCGCCTGCACTTGGCAGGCCTGCGATGCCGCGGAATGAAGCCTCAGCCCCCACTTCTGCTGGCGTTGGCATCCTCAGCCCACCCCGCTGTGCTCCCTGCCCGCCCTGCGCTGTCTTTCCTTCACGCGCCGACTTCCTCGAAGCGTGACTACGTCAGCGGGGGCGGCACCTGGAGGGCGGCGAGGGCGGCGGGTCGAAACCGCTGAGGCTGTCCAGGTTCTCGGGCACATACTCCTGCACCTCCAGCACGTTGTTGACGTTGCCGCCCTCGTCGTACATCGCCGGCTGGTCCGGCGCATACTTCCACTCCCCGTCCACCACAAACTTGTACTGCGCAGCAGCGGACGAGACAACGCTTCCAGAAACACTTCCAACTGTTTCGTAACGGCAGTGATTCAAGGCGGCTGGTCCGGCGCGTACTTCCATTCCCCCTCCACTGCAAAATTGTACCGCACGGTCGGCAGGATCACCACACGATAAGAACACTGTGCTGTGCAGGCGGTGGGAGGAAATGTAGATTGTGATGACCGACGTCTTGGCTGTGAGTACTCGCTTGGTTCCAATACCGCCTTCTTGGGTGCAGTGCACCAGGTCCACTGGTGCAGGTGGACCCAGCTGTGCTTGGACAGGTTCCCTGTCGGCCAGGTTCCCGGTTGCGCACCTGGTAGACGCCCGGCGGCAGCAGTTTTACGATGGTGAAGTCCTTGCCGGACCGCTGCATCGCCTGCCGCGTCGTCCAGTTGTCGAACGACCCCTCCACCTTCACGTGACTTCCCCCGTGGGCCCCTGCACGCGAGGTACCACACAATTTCCATATCTGTACCTCACTGTTGCTGAATGCGGAAGTGTTTTGACGAGATTGCAGAGCGGGCGTGCTCACGCTCAATTCGCCCCTTCTCAGCAGGACCTTGTCCAGAGAGGTGCAGGACTTGTCAAAGTGGGCAGGAGGGAAAGCTCTCACATATGATGACTGTGGGCAGCAGCTTGGGCTGCGCGGGCCAGCCGGCCACGCCGCTGTATTCGCCGTTGTGCGGCCCGACCCCTGCCGCCGACTGCTGCGGCGTCATGGGCAGCTGCGGGCTGTACGTGAGAGGCGACCCGGGCATGGGCGGCGAGCCAGTTCGCATGGAGTCGCCTTGCGGCGCCAGCTGGTCTGTCGTTGAGCGCTTGGCGTGCGCATTGCCCTGCGGCCAGGCAGGTATGACGACGCGTCGGCACGGACTGTGGTGTGGTTTGATGATGGGGATTTCCTCTGACGTATCTGGCGCAGCACAGAGCTCCACCTCCAGCACTGCTGACTGCGTTTGCCGCACCAGGCCTCGGGGACTGGCAGGTGGTTTGAAGGTCATGCATCGCCGGTCTGGGTGCGCACTGTGTCGCGCACTTCCTGCATGCAAGCATGCATCTGGCAGAGCTTCAATTGCTCACCATTCTAGTGCGCCAGTGCGCTGGCTGCGATCCAAGCTGCTGGCGAATAGCACTACATAGCTAATCGTCCGCAGCACTCCCGTGTCTCACTATCCGATGCACGAGCCCGCATGCATGGCCGTGTAATGAGTGCGGTTCTGCTGCTCGTCACGCTGGCTGTGACAAGTGCTGAACCCAAAGCAGCAAGCGTGCCAGCCTGCGTTCTTTCTGAAAAGTTTCAACTACTTCAACGCCGTTTGCGCCAAGACTTGGTGATGATTGCTCAGAGATCTGCAGACGATGTCAGTCAAAGTGCAAATTCAAGCTCACAACACTGTTGCTGTGTGTGTTGCGGCATGTGTTGTCCACCCGCAAAACCCTCACCAGCTTCACAAAGTACTGGCGAACACGACTGCTAAGCACTGGGCACTTGCACGGCCGCGCACTTCTGCAGCAGGCCAGTAGTATCAGCAGCGCCAGCAAAGCTTCCACTCGTGCAAAGAGCGCTGCGCCTGCGAAGCCGAGGCCACTGCTGAGTCGCGTCGACTTGCTGCACAGGGTGCGACGCGGCCTTCCGAGAGTCATTTATTGGCTGTCTGTGCCGCATATTGCCCGCTACGATGCTGAAAGGCTGACATTGGCTATTGCAGGTGTCTACAAACAATGGCGCAGCAGCAGGCTGCGGCGCAGGTGGCGAAGCTGCTCAGCAGAGTGGGGAGATGGGCCGTCGTCCTGGGTGTGGGTGGCAGCGCCGCGCAGGCGGCTCTGTACACAGGCAAGGCGATGTTGCGAGTCCTGCCTGATGCCTGCATGCATGCACGGGGCATGGAGGATTGAGGGCATGCCGCTGCCGCTGCCGCCACTGGCCTGCACTTGGAGTACTGGGACAGCGATACTGTTGAATCATGAACACGCCCATCACGCATTCGTGCGTCCTCGTTTGGGCAATGTGCAACGAAGTCCAGGGTGTCACCACCTGCGGATTGCGTGAATCACAAGCCCACAGACATGTCGTCATGCGGCCTCGATGCGTGCGCTGCAGTGGACGGCGGGGAACGGGCTGTCATGTACGACCGGCTGTCGGGAGTGCTGCCGCAGCCGATCGGCGAGGGCACGCACTTCCGCATCCCCTGGCTGCAGATGCCCACCATCATGGACGTCCGCACCCGCCCGCGCTCCATCAGCTCCATCACCGGCACAAAGGGTGTGCAGCCGGACTGACACAACCAGCATCTTGTGCTGGAGTTGTGCGCGCATTGGAAGCTTCATCCTCCTGTACCACGCCTGGTTTTGCGGCGGCTGAGCGGGTGGATGCGGATCGAGCTTTTGACAATCTGCGTCACGCATTGTTTGCTTGTGTGGTTCTCTCATGTGACCTGCCTGTGCACTGCGCGTCCGAGGGCCGACGATTTTTTTGTCTTCCTCCCCGCAGACCTGCAGATGGTGAACATTACGCTGCGGGTTCTGTCAAAGCCCAGCGTGGAGCAGCTGCCCGAGATCTTCAAGGTACTGCCCAGACCGCATATTTCTTTTCTGTACAACTCACATTCTCACACGTGCTTTTGAGCCACATGTCAGCTACATGCCACATGTGTTGTTGCGCCGCTTGACTGACTCAAATCTTAGGTTTCTGTCTCGTCAAACAGATGATTGGTCAGAGGCTGCACACTGTTCTGTGCAGAACCTGGGCACAGACTGGGATGAGCGGGTGCTGCCCTCCATCGGCAACGAGATCGTGAAGGCCGTAGTTGCGCGCTACAACGCCGAGCAGCTCCTCACGCAGCGTGACAAAGTGTCCAAAGCGGTGAGCCGTGCAGCTGTCGTCCGAAATACCTTGTCTAGGACCTCTCTGGCGTCTGCTCATGGTGTTGCCCGCCAAGAATGTCTCGCGCACTGCGTGACGTCATTGCTTTTCGTCCTGTCCCTCTGCCTTCGCAAGCCTCAGGCTCTCACACCATGTCGGTATGCACTCGCAGGTGCGGGAGAGCCTGACGCAGCGCGCGACAGAGTTCAACATCCTCTTGGACGATGTCGCGATCACGCACCTGTCCTTCGGCACAGAGGTCCGGACTTTTTCCTCCCAGTTGCATCGCCCTGGCCACTTATTTAAAATGTGTCGCGCTATGACCAGGAGCGTTCTCATCGGCTGTTCGCAAAGCAAACACTAACTTCCATTCTTTGATGCACTGAATTTTGTGGTTCTTTCTCGTCTTGCAGTTCACGAAGGCTGTCGAGTCGAAGCAGGTTGCGCAGCAGGACGCTGAGCGTGCGCGCTTTGTCGTCATGAAGGCAGACCAGGTGCGATTTCAATTTCTCCACCATCGCCACCCCCCTGTCATTCATGCTGCCTTTCTGTGCAGCACACACACCTGCTGCCACTTCAATGCACTGTCAAATGGTCAGCTATGATGAGCCAGAAGAGCAAGTCAGGACAGCCGGTTGCAGACACATAGGCAGTGGACTGATGCACAAGCTTCTGCGCGAACCCACAGGAGCGGAAGGCAGCCGTCATCCGGGCAGAGGGCGAGTCGGAGTCCGCGAGGCTCATCTCGGAGGCGACCAAGGTCGCGGGGCCGGGCATGATCGAGCTGCGCCGCATCGAGGCGGCCAAGGACATTGCAGACAAGATGGCAAAGGGCCGCAACATCGCCTACCTGCCCTCCGGCAACAACATGCTGTTGGGTCTGGGCACCGGCGGCCAGTGAGCCGGCGGGCTGCACTGATATCGCTGCTAGGAGCACTGGCAGCGCCTCTGGTTGCTGGGACGTGCGCTTGCGCGGTTGGTAGCACAGCGCCACATGATGTCTCTTCCACAGCCTGGTGTAAATCGCCACACAATGTGTTAGACCTGAAAAGACAGACAGTCTTGCTGTTATGGACGTGCAAGGTCCAAGGTGACCGGCATGCTCGAAAGCATGACTGTCAGATGAGAAAGGGGAAATTCAGAGGGCAGCCCTATTAGACCGATTGGGGGAACAGTTGCCCTTCGATGGACGCGCCCCTCAAGCCCGAAACATTCCGCTGGTCCAGGTACTGTGGTGCAGAGGACACATCAATTAGGAGCGGAAATTCAATTCAGATCGCTCGGCAGTGACCGCTGCAGGAGGCTGCTCAAATGCACGCGGGACTGTTCGTCGCCATCTTGGGCGTTTCACTGCACTTTGGCCTTGCCTCGGCGCTCGTGGGCAAGCTTGACCCCTGCGCAGCTCCAGGGAAATTATCAAAGGTATCAAGTCCGGACTGCATGAGTTGGCCTGGTAATGGCTGATCCACGACATCTCACGCGACGAGTCTCCTCTGCAGGGTCGAGGCTTCTTCATCGGGCTGGCATTCTGGCCTGGAGGCACACTAGAAGACTGGGGTCCAGTGGTAAACTCCACAACAAAACAGCTGGGGTTGCAGCCCTGTCTCACGACGACAGCATACAACAATCAGACCAACGCCACGCACCAGGAGTACTTGGTGAGTCTGCTTTGGCGAGCAATGTCCAGTCAGCAGCGCTGAACTCAGATTTTGCGTTCAACAAACCGTGTTCCTCCTACAGATTGAGCAAGGCGTGGTTTTTTCGACGTATGAAGTGCGGGTAGACCGCATGACGGTGCTTCGCGGGAATGCCACAGAGCAGCAGCTGCTGCTGCCGCCAGCCCTCTCGAATTCGACTCGAGTCGTCAGCATGGTGGCTTTCAGGTACTCCAATGACTGCATAGGCCGACACATTTGTCAAGCACAGCTGTTCTCTGGTGACGGCTGTTTGCCTACGCTGTCGACGCTGCACGCATACCGTCATCTGGTGCCACACTGCAGGGGCAATGTCAGGACACCTGCAAGGTATTTTCAGAGCGCAAACGCCAGTCTCACGGCAGGCACTGGCACCGTGCGTGAGCTTGCGGTCATTGCGCGCGTAGGTGCGCAGACGTTGCTGCTGCGCCACTTTGCACCGCCAAGTCTCGTTGTTGTGTGCTCGGGCGCCTCAGAGCGTAGGCCCGCCTGATCCCGCACCTGTGAATGCAGAAAAGGGACAGCTACAGGACCTGCAGTGGAACGACGTGACCTGCGGCGCGTGCGGCGGGCGTGGGTCGAACCGCTGCATCACGGCGGTGTCCTCTGACGCCACGCAGTACTCCTGCAGCGGCGAGTTCTAATCACCTTTTGCAACCCTTCCACCCTCAGTTGTCCACCTGCATGCACCTTTTTGCGAAACTGGAGTTTTCTCCCAGTTTTATGCTGACAACCTGCGTTTTTCGAACGAACAGTCTCGGGCAATTGCACGTCATTGCTAACGGACCCCTGCCTGCCGTCCATATACCTGGGGTTCTCCGGCAGTGACAAATACCAGCGCACCTTCCAGTCGGGCTATCAGATCACGAAGATCAACTCGTTCTCGCTGGTAGCCTTCTACCAGCGCGCCGCCTCGACGGTGCGTCGTAGAACTGTCTAGGTGTTTGGACTGCATTCTGCCGGCAGCCGCCATTGCATGATAGCCTGTGATGCAGAACTATGATGATAAAAGAATGCGAAATTGACAGCGGCATCTGCTAGCTGAGCTGAAACAAGTTGGCTGCGGTGCTTGCAGCTGGCTGGGATCTACCAGACCATTGCGACTGGCGGACTGGGCAGCACCGGCGTCAACGACGGCGGCATTGGCCAGGGCGGTGGGGACGCTGGCGGTAACGCGCCTGCCGCCTGATAGAGGAATCGAAGTACCTCTGCGACACCTCTTTGTCGCAGGGACGTGCCGCGGACAGTATATTCAATGGCCTTGCTCACGACTCAATAGTGCTCGCAGACTCGCAGCCCCCTGCGGCATGCGTTGCTTATTTTCTGCACGGCGTTTTTTCTCCAGCTGCACAGCGGGCTCAGTATTGTTCCAGACTTTTGTGCAGCTCTATCTATCCGGGTTTCAGTCATGGCCGGAAATATTTCGGATGGATGTTCCTACCCAGAAGTTCTGGCGGTCACCGGCGGCGCGAGGACACCCGCCCACTGGCGAATTACTTAATTCCATTAGGGCTTACTTCAGGTGCACGTCGCGCAATGCGCATGCGCGCAGAAGCTATTTTTGCTGCTGAACATATCGCATTAGCTGATTGCCTGTGATTCGAGTCTCTTCTGTGCAACGCCAAGACCCACTGCCGCGAAGCTGCATTTCTACGGCCAATCGATCGCACAACCACCAGCAACCAGCAAATATGCAGGGTCAGGACTGGTGAGTGCGGTGTCACAGGCTCGCTTGCTTGAATCCATAACGCTCAGCAGAAGCTGTTAGCGGTGAAGTGCGGCTTACGCGAGTTGGAATCTTGCAAGAGGCATTGGAAGGTGGCTGACCTGCTGAGTTTGCTTCTGCCGCAGGGAGACGACCGTCATCCGGAAGAAGCGGCCGACCGCCTCTCAGCAACAGTCTAGCGGCGCAGTCAATGCGGTGAGCCCTGAAACTGTGGAGTTTTGTCGCAGTTTAATTTTTTGTGCCGCGCTCTCCTGTTGGCGGACTTGCGATGGTGCAGGACATTGCCGCCGATTGGTGGCGCGCCGAGACATGCAAGCGCAATGACGCTCGAACTGTCTGACCATGCAGGCTCTCAGAAGCGGCGTTGGTGTCGACACGCTGAAGAAATGTGAGCTGCGCTTGATGGAGAACATTCTGGGACATCGCATCATGATGCAACATGTCATATGCAATGTGGGCTTGCTTTCGACCAACTAAAAGCAGCTCTTGCGAACTTGTTCTTAGAATGGTGCCTGCTTGCGTCAACAGAGTTATGAGACCCGTGCATCATGTCGCCGCAGTTGACGCCAGCAAGAATGCAAAGGATACCCTGGGGCAGCGGGCAGCCAAGCTCGATCGGGAAACAGACGAGCTTAAGCGTGAGTTTCGAATTTCTTGGTGCTGCACGGATAAGAGCCCGCGTGCAAAATGCTGGCGGTCATGCGCAATCGCACCAGTCAGTGCCTGAACCACACCACAATGTGTTTCATGTGGGTTACGCCACAACGCTCACCACGGACTGAACACTTGTCTGATGCGCAGACGACACGGTGTCCTCTGAGCTGAAGAAGCAGATCATGTCGGCGCGGCTGGCCAAGAAGCTGACGCAGGCGCAGCTGGCAAACACGATTAACGAAAAGCCGCAGATCATACAGGAGTACGAATCTGGCAAGGTGGGCCGCGCTGCTCTCGTGTGCGGCTGTGTGCAGCTGCATGTTGCATAAGTGATGGTCCTGTTCATCCTCTGCTGTGCAAGGCCAGAGACACATAAATAAACACGCCCTTGAGGCTTGCATGCGGATGCAAATCAGATGCGTGTGAACCAGAAGCTAATGCGCTGGTGTACTGACCCCTCTTGCAGGCCATTCCAGACGCCAAGGTCCTCGGCAAGCTGTCGAGGGCGCTGGGCGTCACGTTGAAGAAGAACCCCCCTGCCAAGAAGTGAGCAGGGACAGGAAGCTCTGGGACCGTCTCAGCGCTTTTGTGGTTCGATAGGTGGTCTGCCTGATCAGCTCTTTTGACAAGCAATGAGGACCAAGAACAATCATTGTCTTAGAAACCCTCGGAGGCACCTAGTATATCCGACGAATTCATCAAGCCACTTGTACGCTTCAAATCCAGCCACATGCTTTTCGTCTTTGGATGGAGGCCGATGCATGGAGCTTCCTCAGATGAGCGAGTTGAACGCCGAGTCCTGCGGCTGGGCTGCCTTCGGCGGGCCGGGGAAGCTGCCGAGCGAGGGTTGCTGCTGCGGCTGCGCCTGGCTGAACGGCTGCGCCTGGCTGAACGGCTGCGCCTGGCTGAAGGCACCGAAGTCCCCAAAGCCATCCTTCTGCGCCAGCGGCTGCCCCAGTTTCGGCTGCCCCATGCCGGGTGGCTGGCCCAGCTCCGGCACCGCCGGCTGGTTGCGCATGCCGCTGGACATCTGCTGAGACGCCAGCACGCCTGACATGCCGCTCCCCGCACCGCCTGACAGCAAAGAAATGTCCGCACATCAGCAGCTCGGCCAGGTGGCTGCTGCAAAGGCGTCCATTTTCTGTAGATTGTTCTGGTGCAAGGCCGCAAAAGTTCAGACAGGACAAGTGATCTTCCAACGGATTATCATGCAAGCGAGCAGAACTGGCCGCACTCCGATTAATGGGCTGAAAGTCAAAGATGTCGTCTGCGGCGGCGGCCGCGCCCGGCAGCGGCGGCACTGAGACGGTCGGCGACACATCGCTGGCGAAGTTGAAGGCCTCGGCCTGCGCAGCACATCTTATTCAGTGCCCTCTGCGCATACTACACAACTCGAACACGTGTGCTCAGCTGGTCTTCGGCATGACGAGCGACTGGTGCTCAGGGTGGGCTCATTATTTTTTCGTACGCGCCACACTGATATGCCAATCAGCCAGGGGAACATGGCGCGGCGCGGCGCACCAGCGTGTTGGCCTTTGCTGTGGGCGCCGGCGCCGACGGCTGCGGCGCCGCCACGGCACCGATCTTTGCAGGCTCGTACGCCGTCCGCGGCAAGGAGGAGGTGCCCGGCCGCGGCGAGGACGTCGCCGAGCCGGCCATGCCGGTGACAGCAGCAGCGGCGGCTGCGGAAGCGCCGGCGGGCGCGTCCAGCGCACTCAGGCTGCTGCTGGAGGAGGCCTTGCTGCCGCCGGCTGCGCTGCTGCGCTGCGCATCCAGCGCACCCAGCACCTCCCGCACCGAGCTGCAGAGAGTTTCACGTCATTCTGACGTGAAGTTCTGATTTTTCCTTCACAAATCTGAAACATAACATAACAAGCGAAGACTGTGAAAGCGTGCTGCACTGCATGCACAGCAGAAGTGCGCGGCGCAATGCCTGCGCATGCTCCCAACACCTTCACCACATGAAACTGCGGCAGCCGGAGCTTGACACAACGCGCAGGACATCTGAAACCCATGACCTCCCAAAAGAGCGCACCGCATGGCGGTGGCGTACTGCTGCGGCGTGAGGGCGGACACGGCGAGGCAGGGCGTCATGACGGGCAGCGCGCTCTTGGCGCCCTCTGCCGCGCCCCACTGCTTGGCGACGCTCGCGCCCAGCCCCACCACACACATCGTCGTGCCTGGCGTGTGGTCCACGCTGATCACCTGGGGTTTATGTGGATTAACAGCTTGTTGGGAAAGGCGCAATGCAGTCACTTCCTGAGGAGCATGGTGGCGCGCACCAATGTGCAAGCTGTGTCAGCGCAATCCCAGCCGCAAACCCCTGGTGCAAACAGAACGTGTGTCCAGGGATGAGCTGGCTGCCCGTTTTGAACAAGCACAACACCCTGCTGCGGTCATAATCTCCTCTACATCACCTCGCCTCTATCAAGCCGAAAATGTCATTCTGTGCTGCTCCCACCTTGCCGCAGATGGACATCATCTTCTGTGCCTCGTCCACCTCGATGGAGGGCAGCAGCTTGCCCATGGCCAGCAGCGCCGCGGTGCGCACCCCTGCGCTTGTCGTGCTCAGGCACAGCCCGCACACCCGCGGCAGCAGCTCCGCCTGCCGACGTGTCCGCATTGCACCACAGTGAGCTAGTGTTCAAACCTCCTTGATGTGCACTTGGCTTTGAAGCGTTGCACCCATGTATCAGCACTTTCGAATGCGCCAAGCGGCTTCGCACCTTGAGGTCCTCATACGCGACGATTTCAGCCACCATTGGCACCGCCTTCACCATCTCCTCCTGCGCCTGTGCATCGCCTGCGCTCACACAGCGGGCACAGTGGTGAGGAACGAGGCGGCATGCGCGCAGACTGCTTGGCGCGGCAGGAGCCGCATCGCCTGCAGCGACACCGGCAGCGGCATTGCAACTGTGCTATATGCCAGCAGAGATTTGAGCCGCATCGTTCAGCTGGCTATGGTTGGGTTCCTGCACCGAGGCCAGGGCAGGCGCGCCTTGGTCGGCGGAGCGGACGAGTAGCGGCACGATGAGCTTTTTGACGGCCTCCGGCGGCATGGTGCTCGCCAGCAGCGCCGCATTGCGCGTGAACACCAGCAGTGCCTCCCCCTGCCATGTGTGTTAACACACGCGCTGTCAGCGCCGGCGGTGACATAGCCGACATGGCCGGAGCCTTACTCCGGAGTGGTGCACACTGGTGAAACAGCAATGAAACACAACATGAAACACAACATGTGCATGACTACTTGCATGTTTGCCACACCGCCTGCGCAGCGGTGACAAGCGGTGGAGCGGCGGTGGAGCGGCGGTGCAACAGGGCGTGCAGGACAAAGGCGACTGAGCCGCGAGGGCGCGGACCTTGGCGGAGGTGGCGATAGGCAGCAGGGAGGGCAGCGTCCAGTCCAGGAAGTCGGGCGTGTCCTGCGCCGGGATGATGGCCAGCACCAGCGGCAGCACCAGCGCCTGCGTCGCCTCGTTGCGCAGCTCCGCCAGCAGCGGCGGCAGCACCTGCGGGGAGGCACCATCAGGTTTGAGAACAATCCCCAATGCCCACGTGGCTCATTCCTTGCAGCTCCGCCAGTGGCGGGTGCGGCGTCTGCGGGCACCAGCAAGCTCCCCAGTCAAGACTCAGCTAAATGCCCAAATGGGAGGCCCGCCGCTTGGCGCTCCTCTCAGCAGCAGCGGCGGCACCTTGACGCACCACCACCACCATTGAATGCTCAGATGACGGTGCACCAATCTGCTCCGCTTCTCTTCCGGCTGCCTGAGACCGACAGGCACTCCAGGAGAGCCTGCTGACGATGATGACCCTACTATTTGATGTGTGGATTCCATGCAGGCGCAGTAGCCGCAAAGTTTGCTGCGGAGGTACCCCCACCTCACTAGCGTTCACCTCTATTGTTGACCCCAGCTCTTGCACTCAGGGCAACCCACAGCTACTGAGCCTGGCACAAGCTACGAGGGGGATAAGCCTTCTCCTGTTTTGCTCAATTTGCTCACCTTGTAGCGCTGCACACGGGCGTCAAAGCGGGGCCAGAACTTGGCGGCATCCTGCACGTGGCCGTCAAAGCGGGGGTCAAAGCGAGAGTTTGGCAAAGCAGAACTTGGCAAGTGGCCAGAGGACACAACATGTCAAAGCGGCTAGAACTTGTCAAAGCGAAACATCTCAAAGCGGCCAGAACTGGTCAAAGCAACGGGCCAGAAACTGGCGGCAGCAGAACCTTGCGGCATCAGGACTTAGCGGCTTCAAAGCGGGAGCCAGAACTTGGCGGCATCAGCGCAAGTTCGCTTCAAAGGGCTGTTACCTTCAGGAAGGCGGCCTTCTGCAGGTTGTCCCGCTGCAGCAGGTTGTCCAAGAACCGCAGCGCCCGCACTAGCACGTCGTCCTGCACCAATGCCACGTCTACTTCAGACAGAGTCAAGAGGAACAACAGTATAACGACGTCGAACGCGGCCGCTGCGCCTGACCGCAGCTGTGCAGGAGGCGAGCGCCTTGTGGCATCAGCCTGTGTCGACTGACCATCGAGCGCGACACTGCTGCATGCGGCAGGGATGCACCGAGACATTGGCCTGGATGACGCGCGACAGGGCAGACAGGTCTCGTAAATCGCCCAGCGCGCCTGCGCGTGCGAGCGGCAAGTTATTTAGGCCACGGAAGCACCTGGAAGTAGGTGGCGCCCTGGAAAGCGCCGGCAGAGGGGCGAATGGAGGCGGTGCCGGATAGCAGCTGCCGCAGCACGGACTGGAAGCCGACATTCACGGGGCTGAGGTCCATGAGTGCCAGTCCCGACACGCGTGCCTGGTGGTCCATCACGCTGCAGCCCGGCGGCATGAGGGGCCGCCCCGCCAGCAGCTCGTACGCGATGGCGCCTGCCGACGGGGAAGCGGAACTTTCAGAGGAAACATGCAGAAAGCTGTCAACGGCGGTGTGCACAATCTGCGGGGGGCAGGATGGGTGAGACACATGTGACAACGTTTTGGGGCCTTTCCATTGCTGCCTGTCGAGAGCCGCAGCGGTGCCGGCGCCGGAGCTTCCCCCGCCGTCCGCCCCGCGATGAGCGACGCAGCAAAGCATGTGCAACGGAGGCGAGGGTCGCCGCACCTAACGAGAACATGTCAGAGGCGGGCGACAGCGGCGGCGGTGCCGAGGCGCCGTTGCTGGCGATCAGCTCCGGCGCCACGTAGCCCAGCGGCGGCGCCAGCAGCCGCCCTGAGGCGCTCATGTCCGCATACTCGAATGTGCGGCTGCCCGCCGCGTCATCCACCGAGTACTGCACCTGTGATATTTTTTGTGCAGACCCGTTCACATGTCATCGTGAGTCCCTAACCAAAGGTCACGGGCTGCTTCACGTGGTGCAAACTTGGCAAAATTGTTGTTCCCCTGTCATCGCGCATGCACTGCAGCAGACGCGAAGTGAACGTGCACGTGGCGCCATCACAGGATTGCGATCAGATGCAGAGGGGCACTGCAACGTGCCTGGACGCAGAAGGCGAGCGAGGCGAGCTTCCAGGCGCCGCCGCCGGTGAGGAAGATGGCTTCCGGGCACAGCGCGCAGTGCACCAAATTCGCCTCCGCATGCAGGAACTGCAGCGTGTCCGCCACCTGCAGATGTGCCAACACTCTTTGCTCCTAGGACTTCACTCTTGGGTTTCTTGTTGCGCATCCGTTCACCAAGCGCCTCTCTTCATGCGCTGTGCCAACACTGTTTGCTCCTAGGACTTCACTCTTGGGTTGCTTGTTGCGCATCCGTTCCCCAAGCGTCTCTCTTCATGCACTGGCCTGTTGTGGTGCACGATGCGCTGCTGCCTTTCTGAAAGGGCTCATCCACAGAGTTGCAGCCCGATGCGAGCAGGACAAGGTAGGCCAAACAAAGTAGGCAGAAACAAGGTAGGCAGAACAATACACCCTACCTGCAGGAGGCCGTGCTTGCGCTCCAACTCCGACATCTTCAGGCCCTCGTGCGGCTGCGCTGCCGAGCGCGGCAGGCCATCATACTCGCGCAGCACGTTTACCAGCGAAAGGATGATGGGCTCCGTAACCAGCACCATCTGTGGATTGCATTAGAAGGGATGATTGATGTAGTCACTGGAGCGCACTGACCAGGATGGCAGCA
>JAABUM010004477.1_pt1 | contig 15718 bp, 17 predicted proteins | sample 5559161 | NCBI WGS metagenome assembly JAABUM01 (sample SAMN10711868, study PRJNA513369) | rock metagenome | isolation source: Antarctica rocks | place: Antarctica: Victoria Land, Siegfried Peak nord
TGTCACAGAAGTCGGCGCTGCGGGCAACTGGCGAGACGCTGATTACGAGACGTTTTCTGAGAAGCGCGACATCGGGGGATATGCCCCTCGGCGGCTCCGATTCCAACCGTCGCAGAAACGGTCGTTTTCGCGACAGCCCCGGCACAGCCGACGTACCGTACAGGGCCGACCGCACCGCCACCGACAACACCCGCATACATGGGCACCGTATAGCCCATTTGGGCCATGCGCCGCCGTGCGCCGCGTGCTATCGTTGCGCCCACACGCCGACCGCCGGGCCGCTCGGAACATGCCCATCGCCGTGAGTCGCGATCACGAGGACTGCCAGTGCCCCCGCCCGCCCCCGCACGGGGGCCGTCCCCGCCCGCTGCCAGCCCCCGTCGCGCGGAGCAGCGCCATGTCGCCCACCCCCGCCGCGTTGCCCGCCACCACCAGCGCCCGCCGCGAGCTCCTCGCCCTGGTGGCCCTCGGCCTGCTCGCCTTCGCCGCTGCGTGGCACTTCGCTCTCTTCGATCGGCTGGCCGAGGCGGCCCGCCGCCTGGAAGGGCTGCCGATCGACGCGCTGCTCGTGGCCGCGCTCATTCTGACGCCCGCCCTCGGCCTCTACGCCTGGCGGCGCTGGCGCGAGACCCTCCGCGCGCTGGCCGATCTGCGCGCCCGCGAGGCGCAGTTAGGACTGCTCACCCGCCAGCTTCCCGCCTTCCTCTGGACGACCGACGCCGACCTGCGCCTGACCACGTTCGCGGGGGGCGGCTTCCAGCGTAATGACATCGACCCGCGCGGGCGCGTCGGCAAGACGGTGGCGGAGTTCTTCGGGGTGAACGACCCGGCCTTCCCACCCCTTGCCGCCCATCACCGCGCCCTCGGCGGCCACCCTGCCGACTACCCGCTGCACCGCGCCGGGCGGGCATACGAGGTGCGCGTCGAGCCGCTGCGCGACGCCGCCGGGGCGATCGTCGGCACCCTGGGGCTCGGCGTGGACGTGACGGAACGCGCGCGCGCCGTGGCGGCGTTGCGCGACAGCGAGGCGCGCTTCCGGGCGATCTTCGAACACGCCGCGATCGGCATCGGCCTCGCCGACCGCGATCGCCGCCCGCTGATGGTCAACCCCGCCCTCACCCGCCTCACCGGGCGCGACGGCGACGAAGCCGACGGGCACGGCCTTGGACGCGCCACCCACCCGGAGGACGCGGCCCGCGATGACGCCCTCTTCGCCGAGTTGATGGCGGGGCGGCGCGACCATTACCAGATCGAGAAGCGCTACCTCCGCCCCGACGGCACGACCGCCTGGGGACGGCTGACCACCTCGCTCGTGCGCGACGCGGCAGGCGCGCCGCAGTACGCGATCGGCATGGTCGAGGAAATCACCGCGCGGATGGCGGCCGAGGGGGCGTTGCGCGCGCGTGAGGCGCGCTACCGGGCGGTCGTCGGGCAGGCGGCGGAGGGCATCTTCCTCTTCGCGGCCGACAGCAAGCGGATCGTGGAGGCGAACCCCGCCTTCCGGCGGCTGCTCGGGTACGCCGAGACAGAAATGGCCGGGCTCACCCTCTACGATCTCGTCGCCCACGATCGCGCGAGCGTCGACACCAACACCACGCGTATCGTCGCCGAGGGACGGCACATCGTCGGCGAGCGGGACTACCATCGCAAGGACGGTACGACTGTCCCGGTCGAGGTCAGCGCCACGGCGCTTCAGAGCGACGGTGGCACGTTGTTGTGCGTCGTGGTACGGGATGTCAGCGCTCGGCGCGCGGTGGACGCGGCGTTGCAGGCGAGCGAGGCCCGCTTGCGGGCCGTCGTCGGGAATGCCCCGGTGATCCTCTTCACCCTCGACACGGCGGGGGCGATCACCTTCGTGGCGGGTCGCGGCCTAGTCACACTCGGCCACGCGGCGGAGGCGATCCTGGGCTATCCGCTCTTCGCCGAGGGGCCATATGCCCGCGCGATCGGCGACCATGCGCGTCGCGCACTCGCGGGCGAGCCAGTCGAGGCGCGGGTGGTGGTCGGCGACCTGATCTTCGCCACCCACTACGCCCCGTTGCACGACGGGGCCGGGGCCATCGCCGGGGTAATCGGCGTGGCGACCGACATGACCGCGCTCGCCCAGGCAGAGGCCGCACGGGACGCGGCCCGGCAACACCTCGCGTCAAGCCGGGAGTCGGAGCGACTGCGCCTCGCGCGGGAGATGCACGATGGCCCGGTGCAGGATCTGATCGCGGTGCGCTACCAATTAATCGCCCCTGGGCAGCGACCGGATACGTCGGCGCTCGCGGAGCGGCTGCTCGACGTCGTTACGAGTTTGCGCGGGCTGATGGCGGAGCTGCGCCCCGCCGGGCTGGACGACTTCGAGCTGCCATCCGCGCTAGAGGGTGTTAGGCATCTTGCGCTAACAAGTGTAGGAGCCGGGACGCCATGAGGATGGCGAAGGCGACGAGGTGGAACCCGGCGAGGGACTGGGCGAGCCGCTCGTAGTCGCGGGCGAGGCGGCGGAAGCGGGCCAGCCAGCCGAAGGAGCGCTCCACCACCCAGCGGCGCGGCAGGAGCACAAAGCCGCGCTTGACCGCGTCGAGGGTAACCACCTCCAGGGCGATACCGCGCGCGGCGGCGGCTTCCGCAGCCCGTTCGCCGGTGTAGCCCGCGTCCACATACGCCAATTCGACACGCTCGCCGGTGGCCTGTTGCACCGCCGCCGCCAGCGCAGCGACCTGGGCACGGTCCTGCGCGTTGGCGGGGGTGACGTGCAGCGCCAGGAACTGGCCGAGGGTGTCGACCGCGAGGTGGACCTTGCTGCCCTTGCGCCGTTTCGCCCCGTCGTAGCCCGCCCGCCCGCCGCTCTCGGGCGTCGATTGCAGCGTCCGGCTGTCGAGGATCGCCGCCGTCGGCTCCGCCGCGCGCCCCTCGGCGAGCCGCAGCACGCGGCGGAGATCCGCCACCAAGTCGTCGAACACCCCCGCCGCGAGCCAGCGCTGCGTCTGCTGGTAGACGAGCGGCCACGGCGGCAGGTCGTGCGGCAGCATCCGCCAGCTGGCCCCCGCTCGCACCAGCCAGCGCAGCGCGTTGAACACCTCCCGCAAGCTGTGCGTGCGCTGCGGCGCATCCTCCGCCAGCAGCGTCAGATACGGCGCGACCAGCGCCCATTCCTCATCACCCACATCGCTCGGGTACGGCTTGCGATCCGTCACGGCACTCACCTCCATGCGTCATCATGCGCGTGGAGTATACGACCGTCAGCTCGAGGTGCCTAACACCCTCTAGAGGAATACGCCGCCCAACTAACGCGCGACGCCGAGATTGGTAGCCCTGCCATCCTGCTCGACCTGGAGCCGCTGGACAAGGGCATGGCCCCGCCGATCGCCGCCTGCCTCTTCCGGGTCGCCCAGGAGGCGCTCCGCAACGCGCTCCGCCACGCCGAGGCGCGGCAGATTCGGGTCGCGCTGCGACTCTCCCCGCAGGAGGCGACGCTGCACGTCGAGGACGACGGCTGCGGGTTCGTCGTGCCGCCCCGACTGGCGACGCTCGCGCGCGGGCAGCATTTCGGACTCATCGGCTTGGTCGAGCGGGTGGCCTGGGTCGAGGGGCAGATAGACATCCAGAGTACACCCGGCAAGGGAACCACGATAACCGCGCGGGTACCGCGCTATGGCGAGGAGGCGACTGATGCCTGAGCCGATCACCGTGTTGCTGGCCGACGACCACCCCGCCGTGCGTGCCGGCATCCGGGCTGCCCTCGACGCAGAACCCGACATCCGGGTGATCGCGGAAGCGGGCACACGAGAGGAGGCCCGCCAACGCAGCTTCACTCTGCACCCCGACGTACTCGTGCTCGACCTGAGCATGCCCGGTCCGCCGCTGCTGGAGATCGTCGCCGAACTGCGCGCGCGGCTCCCGGCGATGCAGATCGTGGTCCTGACGGCGCACGATGCCATCGGCCTTGGCGTGGGCGGCTATGTCCTCAAGGACGAGCCGCTGGAGGCGGTGGCACAGGCGATCCGCGCGGTGACGACAGGCGGCACGCACTTCAGCCGCGTGATCATGACGAAGCTTATCTCTGGGCCTGCCGCCAGCGCGGAAGGGGCAGGGCAAGCGGTAGCCCTGACCGCGCGCGAGCGGCAGTTGCTCAGGCTGCTGGCGCGTGGCTGGAGTCTGCCGCGCATCGCCGCCACGGTGGGGATCAGCGAGCAAACGGCGCGCAACTACCTCAGCCACCTCTACGGCACGCTCGGCGTGCATGGCCGGGCCGAGGCGACCGCGTGGGCGCACCGGCAGGGTCTCATCGACGACTGAGCTGTACCCAAAGTGCCTCCGAGGAGCGGCGTTACCACCGTGGGGCAGGTTCCACCTCCTCAAGCGCGCCTTGTATCAGCATAACTCTTCCAACTCACCTTTCCCCCCAGTATCGCTGTAGGCCAGCCCCATATGGCCCGTACGCCGCTACGCCATTCAGCAAGAGCAGATGGTGAGTACAGTTGTAACCGACAGTAGTGAGAACGATCACCAACTATTGGTGATACTTGCGTCTATCAACCATGTCGCTCCGGGTGTGTAATGAGATCAGTGCAGCAAACCCGGGGTGATGAAGCGTAGACGAGGAGGGACAAAGATGGCCGATCCGTGAAGCAAGGTCCCCGTTACGATGCGTAGTCGCGTAGCGCTACCGCTGCCCAGCCTCCGAGGAGGTTGCCCTGTTCGCCCCGATAATGACGGCAGATGATGTGCCGCTGTGGTAACGGTCTAGGAGGGTAAGAGCATGAAGAAGATTCGTGGACATTTGGCTAAGCTGCTATTGGGCGGTGCCTTGCTAACAGTCGTGTTGGCGGTGCCGACGAGTGGTGCCTCGGCGCATGACAGCGGCTATTGCGGCTATGGCACAGACGGGGCCGGCTGGGATAAGGACACGTATGCCTTTAAGTGGTTTATGGGGGACGGCACCGAAATGCACGTCTACGACCACTACAATGGTTTCGGCGCGAATTGGGTCTACAGGGATAGCCGGATCTGCCAGCCAGTCGGAAATTATCGTCCGGCTCCGTAAGTGCCAGCGCATTCTTTGCGATGACCACTTGCCGAATGTAGGGGGCCGCGGCCCACACGGGGCATGGCATGACAATTATGCCATGCCCCAACTTTTCTAGACTGAGAGGTTAATGATGTTGAGTCATGTTATGTATATCCCAGCGAACGTTACTGTGTTTTCAACATGAGCATGCTTTGTATGCAGATTCCATTCTTATCGCCTCTAGAGCGGACGGTACCACTAAGATGACTGTGCGGTGCCGGGCTGAACTGCGCGAAAGTGCGGTGGTCAGCGACAGAGAGACACTTCTTCACCCGCCACTTCGCGGTTCACGATTCTCTTCAAAGTCCTGTTCGGCACAATAAGTAAAGATCATCGCATGCTATGGGGGGTACAGTGACCAGGCGATCGCTGCACTACTTGGCGCTATTCGTCTCCGTACTCTTGCCACTTGTGTTTGTACGCCTGATTGCGGACCGCACTAGTTCTGTGGAACCCATCGAGACACTTACCTGCCCTGACGCGCGCGGGCCGATCGCGAGCTCAATTGTTGCAAGTTTCCGTAATAACCTCGTATCAATCCGTGAGGACGGTAACGACAGCATCGAACTTACGGCGCTGCCCGAATATATCAGCGCGCACAACCCGGCTTGGTCCCCCGATAATGAGACACTGGCGTTCACGCTAATCGCGGTGGATCCGCAGCGGCAGCAAGTCAGGGAGCAACTGATCTGTGGCATTATGCGACGCACCGGGCACGGACAGACTCTGGCGCGTGGGCCGAAAATAACGGACTTCCTCGATGATGCCGCCTGGGATCCTGACAGCCAGGGGTTGCTAATAACATTGCGGCGGCCGAACTCTCCATCCATGATCGCGCGCGCCAACCTCGCCACAGGCCAACTCGAACCCCTAATCGAGCACGCAGCCACCCCGGCACTCCCCGCCGGCGGGCAACGACTAGCGTACATCCAATTTACAGGGGCGACCGATCCCCTCGCGCAAACCATGCTTACCATTACACAGGGCGACGGGCGCGAGGCAAAGCCGATAGTCGCCCCCCCTGCGCGGTTCAGCGACATCGCCGCACCACGCTGGTCACCCGATGGCCGAGAGCTCGCCTTTATCGGCAGCAGCGCAAGCAGCCAAGAACAGGCGGAGATCTGGGCCGTAAATGCCGACGGGCAAGGATTGCACCAACTTACCGACAAGGCGCTTACCGCCCCTCGCGTCGCGTGGAGCCCCGATGGTCGACGCCTGGCTTATACCAGCGATTCCAAGCTTTTTATGCTCGATCTCGCCGATGCGAAAGCGCACCAAATTACGGAGCAGACGGGCTATAACGGCGGCATCGCCTGGGCAACCAGGTAGGAAACTAAAGAAAACACCGCGCACAGGTCAATGCTGGCAAGCATCGTGCAACCGCTCACCCTGTACTCTGCCCCCTACCCCACTGTATGCTGTCAGCGGCCTGTACCACAATGGGTAGCCAGGGAGTTGCATAGAAGCAAGCAAGAGGTGACTGCCGGGAGGACGGAGAACATGCGGATGAAAGGCAGACGGAACAATCCCATCGTGGCGGCGCTGCTCGGGGTGATCACAAGAAACGGCTCGCCAGATCCACGAATCCAGGTGGGTGACCGGGGTTTCCACTTGCCGTTGTCCCCCTGGCAGCAATCGCTCGATCCCCGCTTCGAGCTGCCGTTGTCCCCCTGGCAGAAATCGCTCGATCCCCACTTCTGGCGCACCGACCGTAATACTCGGCGTTAATTATGGGTGGGGCATTGCCTCGTACAACGAGTACGACAAGGCGCGGCTACCTTGGCGACATGATGGCAGGAATACGCGCTGTATCATGCGGACACCCAAAGTCGAGGAGACCGTGATCGCACACGCGAACAGGGCGGAGCAACGCAAGAAGCGGGAGGAATGGTGATGCAAAGACGGAAGAATATCGCGCTGTATCTCTGCACGCTGGCGATCGCGGCCGCGATCACCACCGGGGGACTCGCGGCGTTGCGTGCGAACGCTCAGCCGCCACCGCCCGCGCCCGATGCATTCCACCTGCCAACGCAACCACCCGTCGATCCGCACTTCGCCCGCCCGTCCGACGGCGCTATCGACCCCGCCTTCTACCCGGCCACCCCAGCGCTGATCCCGGGCCGGTAGAGACACCGTCGCGCTGCGACTATGCCCGGCATGTTTACTCCCTGGAGGAATAGAGGGAAGAGACAGGAAAGAGGACCAGCGGAGCACGCCTCGCCTCATGATGTGTGACACCGGCGTGTCGTCAGCATAGCAGGAAAATGGCGCATCTGGCGTCCGCGAAACGGCTTACCAGGGCCGAAATTGCTCCCCGTACCTGCCGATTATGCTGCCATCTCAGGTACACGCCCGCGTCACCGATGATGAGGAGGGGCGTCCGTCGGCGGCGTACAGCCGCACGGTCGCCGGCGCGAGGTCGGTCTGCGCGGCCAAGCTGCCTACCCAGGTGGTGATAGCGTCGTCGCCCATCCGCCCCCCGCTTATCGGCGCAGTCACATTACCGGCGGAGTTTCCGCCGGGATCGCTTCGGCAACCCCGCCGGTAAGAGCGCAGATCCCGCGCCGGGCTGCGCCGATAACGCCCCTTTGCGGCGGAGTCGAGCGCCAGGGGCCGGCGAGTATGATCGCGCGGCACGGCTACCGGGGATCGGGGGTGGGCGTCGGGATAGCGGGGAGGGGCGGGGCCGCCGCGACGACGATGAACGTCGCGCTCGCCAACTCCCGGCGCGGATCCACGTTATGCTGGAGCCAGGGCACGATGACGCGGAACGGCGCCCCGTCGGGCGTCGCGGGGCCGCACCCGACCAGGCGCACCGGGACGGCGAAGGTGCCGTCGGCACTGACGAGTTGCCGCCCGTCGGTGGTCAGCCGCGCCTCACTCCCCACGTAGAGGAAGAACGACGTATTGGGCGGGAAGTTCCGGCCCCGCGCGACGATGGCCGGCCCATCCGTGGCGCAAGGGCCACGGTCGGGTTCGAGGGTGAGGGTCGGGATCGGCCCCCCTGCGGTTATCGTGAAGGCCCCGCGCGCCAGGACCTCGCCGCCCCCCACGCCCATCGCCGCCATCATATCAACGCCGATGATCAGCGTGTAGAGCCCCGGCGCCCGCCCCAGGGCGTTGAACTCGAGGCGCATGGTGCCATCCGGCCCGGTCGCGACCGGGCGGTTCAGGACGAACTCCTGCTCGGGGTTGCGCCCGACGGCGTGCAGCGTGCCATTGGGCGCGAAGCCCGCCCCGGTAATCGCGAAGACGGTCCCCCCCGCCCCGGCGGCCGGGGTGACCGTCAGCGCCGCCGTCGTCGCGGGCGGCGCGGTCGTGGGGCTCGTCGGCCGCGCGACGGGCGAAGTGGCGCGCGTCGCCGTGGCGGTGCGCGTGCCGCTGAGACTGGGCGCCGCCGCGGGCATAGGCGTACCCGCCGCGCCGGTCAACCCGGGGGACGGGCTACGGGCCGCGCCGACGGGCGCGGCCCTGCCGCTCGTCCCCACCGTCCCGCCGCACGCCGTCAGGGCGACCACCGCCAAGAGGGTTGCCAGCGCCACCAACGCCTGCCGTGCGCGGGCCATCACACACTCTCCGCTGAGGACGGGCAACGGTGACCTGGTGCCGAACGCGCCCCGACCTACCCTCGTGTCCCTGCGGGAATAACGCCGCGGCGGTTAACAAAGTTCCAGATAATGCCGCGCCACCCTGCGCGCTTATTCCGGTTTCTTGTTCCGTTGCTACTCAACCCCCGAAACCGCCTGAATAATGGCGCGGCGGCTATGCTTGGGGCAGGGCACGGCAGGGCTACCCGGCCGAGAATATGGCGTGCGGCTGACCGCGCGCTGGACAGCGGTAGTACAATAGTAAACAGTGAGGCGTTTTCGCGTGACCGCTAGAGGAGGATCGCGATGGCTGATTGGCGACGACACGGTGCTGGTGGGCAGGATCAGGCCGTCGCGTCGTTCCGGCGTGCGCCCTACGACCCGTATCACAGCGCCTCCGTGGCCGGTCGCGCTACGGGGCTGGTGGTCGTCCACCCGCCGTCCCACGGCTGGCCCCGGTACCTGGCCTTCCTGCTGGCGCTGGCGCTCCTGAGCATCCCGCTGCTGGGCATCGCCACGCTATTCGGCCCGGACTCGCGTCTGTATACCGACGGCCCCGTGGTGGAGGGCGTGCGGATGCTCCTCCTCTCCAGCCCCTTCGGGTTCGCCGGCCTGCTGCTCTTGCGACGGCTCGTCGTGCAGCGCGGATCGTAGCCAATGGTCGCCCGTGACACGGGCAGTGACCGGCCGCGATATCGGCATCCGGTGGGCGTTGTGGGGCGAGCTCCTTATCGGTCAAGTCGGTCGGGTAGCCCTGCCGTGCCAGGCCCCAAGCATAGCCGCCGCGCCATTATTCAGACGATTTCTAGTCCTCAATCGAGGGACCAATACTGTGGGGCTGGTGTCGAGCGAGGACGTGCCGACATGCCGAAGGTGCTGCTCGCCCGCGCCGCCGCCAGGTGCAACACCTCCGGCGAAGCCAGGTTGCCAGGCGCCGCTGCTCCAGCGATAGCGCACCACCGACGGCGGGTAGAAAGAGGTGCCACATGCGTTACCTAGGTGCATTGCTCGTGGTATTACTGGCGCCCATCATACTGGCGCGCCCCGCATCGGGTGTCGCTGCGCCCAGCCTCGCGGTTTCCCCGACTGCCGGGCCACCAGGGACGCTCTTCACCGTGACCGGCAACGGATTTAATGGCACCAGCACCGCCCATGTGATTGTCTTCTATCTGGCTCGGACCGCGAGTGGCGGCCATGGCCAGGCGGATGTGCTGGAGCAGCCAGTGTCGGTCGGTGCCGACGGCAGGTTTGCGCTTCAGGTCGACTCCACGAGCTACACGCCGGAGACCTATCATGTCGTCGTGCCCGAAGCCGGGAGTATGGTTGGGGTAAGCTTTGTCGTCACAAGCAGCACCGGAACGCTCCCCGGCATGCCGAACACCGGCGGTGGGGGGCTGCGGACGGGCGCACTCGGTCGATCAGTGGCGAGCGGTGGGGCACCCCCGCTCCGCTGCCGAGCTGCTGTGTTGTTTCCCCCTAACTTCCTAACATTCTAAATGATAATTATGTATTCAGATGAATATATAAACTGCATATCTGCTATGTGTTAGTCGATCCCTTTAGCAACTTGTTGGCGAACGACCATAGTGAGTGAGGGGATTGACTGCCTGCTGTCTCTGTCCCTCAATGCATAGAAGCTATGACACCGGAAATCCCTAAAAGGATTTCCCTGCCAAGCGGCGCGCGTCGTCCGGTTCGCCTGGACTATCAGCGGGGTGAAGCTTTCGCAGTTACCACGAACCACGCCTCCCCACGGCCTCCTGTACACATAGCGCCCGTCGGCGTGGCAGAATACTTTGCGCCTCCGGTGGGAACGATAGCAGAACCACTGCTGCTGACGGTAGGGGGAATCGGAGATGTCGTCGGACGTACCCACGCTCGTGCTTATGGCGGGGTTGCCGGGTGCGGGCAAGAGTACGCTCGCCCTCGCCCTCGGCCGTGCTTTGGGTTGGCCGGTTGTGGACAAGGACATCTTCGACGCGGTAGCGCGAACCGCGGGGGGTACGCCGGTCAGCCCGACCGCCCTGGCCTACGACCTCGCCTTCGCGCTGCTCACGGATATGCTCGTCGAACAGCGGTTATCCGTCATCCTCGATTGTCCGGCGGTGCTGCCCGACCCGGTGGGGCGCGGGGCACAACTCGCGCAACAGGCCGGTGCGCGCTTCGGGGTGATCCGCTGTTACGCCGGTCAAGCGGTGCGCAACGAGCGCATGGCGCGCACGATGCCACCCTCGTCGCGGGCCTGGCGCCATCCCGCTCGCCGCCGCCCGAGCGCTGTGGCGGGCGACGGGCAGGAGCGCTTTAACCATCTCCCGGCGGACACCGTGCAGGTCGATACAACGCGGCCGCAAGTCGCGATTATCGCGGAAGTTCTGGCACACCTCCACGCGTGACAAAAGGTTCTCTCTCTGCCATCGACAGGTGCAGCATGGGTACAGGAGGCCGTGAGGAGGTGTGGATTGCCGCGCCCCACCGGATATCCGGTGAGGCGCGGCGACCATTATGGGGAGTAACGCGGGCGCGGTGGAGAAGTTCCGGCGATCCCACGGCGCGGGTCCGCCAGCTGCTATCCCATGTGACGAGATGACTGCCCCGCGATACCAGTTGTTAACCCGGCGTGACGGCGTTACCGAACGCCAGCCCGTGCGTTATGACGCTATGCCCAGCGCGGGGGCGTCGAGCCGGAGAGGGGCTGCCGGGGTCGCCCTCGATCCACCCCTGGGACGATCATGGAGGAGCCGATGGTAACCCTGGCGAAGCGACGATTCCTGTCCCGGATGCTGCGACGCGCCATGCTCGTGGTCGCCTGTGTGCTCGCGGTGGTGGCCGCACTCGGCTCGCTCGGCGCGCCACCGGTGCGCGCGAACTCCCCGGTCCTCACCCTGACGCCCGATCGGGATCCCTGCGACAGTCAGGAGCGGCGGGCCACCCTGCATGGCCTCAATTTTCCGCCGGGTCTGACCGTCAAACTCACGGCGGTCCGCACCGCGCCGTTCCGGAGCAACAATCTGAGCCCGCTCCCGGACGCCACGGTCGCCGCCGACGGCACCTTCGCCGTCGCGTTCGAGCTGCGCCGACTGCGTTGCGGGTACGAGCCGCCGCAGCCCGCGGGCACGCGGTACGCGATCGGCGCGGAGATCAACCGGACCATCGTGGCGACGGCGACCTTCACCGTCTCAGGCGGCGGCCGGTCCTGCTTCGCCGCGACCGGCTTCTGCGCCCAGGGCCGCATCCTGGAATACTGGCAGGCGCACGGGGGGCTGGCGATCAACGGCTACCCCATCAGCGACGCGTTCGATCAGCAGCTGGAGGACGGCAACACCCACCGAGTGCAGTACTGCGAGCGGGTGCGGCTCGAATTGCACCCCGAGAACGCCCCGCCCTACGATGTGCTCCTCGGGCAGTTCGGTCGGCGTATCCTCCTCGAGCGCGGCGGGGGGGAAGCCGCAGCCACGGTCGCGACCGCCGGGGCGGGGTGGTGCTTCCGCGAGACGGGGCACTGCCTCGGGGGGGCCTTCCGCACCTATTGGGCGGCCAACGGCGGGCTGGCGCAGTTCGGCTATCCCCTGACGGAGGTCTTCGAGGAGCGGCTGGAGGATGGCGGGATCTACCGGGTGCAGTACTTCGAGCGCGCCCGCTTCGAGTACCACCCGGAGCACGTCGCACCCTACGACATCCTGCTGGGCCAGTTCGGGCGACAGATCCTCGCGAGCGCGCCTACCACCCGGTGAGGGTGTTCCGAAGGGCACGGTCCTCGCCGTCGCTCCGGGACCGGCCCGGCGCTCGATGGCACGGGAAGGGAGGACGCGACGATGTTCGGTCGTACCCTGCACCGCGTATCGCGCGGCCTGCTCCTCGTGGCGCTCGCATTGCTCGCCTGCGGCACCCCCGGTGCCACGTCGGCGCGCGCCGGTGTCGGCCTCCGCCCGACGATCCTGATCGACAACAGCGAGCGCGTGCACGGCCGCTCGCCGCTCGGGCCGCGCTGGATCGGGCAGTTGGGTCGGCTCTTCACCGTCAGCGAGCATCCGGCCACCGCGCGCCTCCCGGGGCAGAATCAGGATTTCCGCCTCACCGCCGCGGCCCTCGCGGGGCACGACCTGGTCATCCTCACCGGTTTCAGCGGCTCCGTCACCGTGGGCGACAGCGGCGGCCAGCGCGAGGTCAGCTACGCCTTCTCGCCCGACGAACTCCTGACACTGGAGGACTACGTGCGCGATGGCGGCGCGCTCCTGGTCCTCCCCGCGCCGCAGGGGCGTCCGAACGACCTCGGGACCCTCCTCGCGCGCTTCGGCTTCGATCTCCGCGACGCCGACGCCTCGAGCGGGGAGGCGGCCAGCGCGGACGCGGGTCCGCCGCCCGTCACCACCATCACGGCGACGCTGCGGGGGCGCGATTACCGGCTCGTCGCCGATCGCTGGCGCTACCCGCTGCACGCCGTGCCCGCCGGGGCGACAGTCCTCGCGGCCGACGCCGCCGGGCGGGCGCTCGCCGCCGTCGCCCCGGTCGGCGCGGGCCGCGTCGCGTTCCTCGGTCTGCCGCAGCTCTCCGACGGTGCGAGCGGCGATCAGACGGCGTTCGCCGCCGACAACCCGGCCTTCTTCCTCGCGCTCGTCGCCGTCGCGACGGGCGCGGCGGCTCCCGCGCCCGCCGCGACCCAGCGGGCCACTTGGTCGCTGCGCGTCGCGGGACTGGCCCAGGGTATCTTCGGCGGCGACCAGCGGCAGCGCCCGGCCCAGGCGGAGTGGGCGGCGGCGTTGCAGGCGGCGGCGGAGAGCGGGCGCCGCTGCGACCTCGGCCCCGGCTGCGTCCGCTGGTCGCCCACCGCCGAGCAGCGCGCCGCGCTGGCCGAGCGGCGCGCGGCGCAGGACGCCATGCTGGCGGGGTTCGCGCGCCTGGAGGCCGCCGTGGGGCGGGACGCCTGGGCGGACGACGCGGGGCAGGCCGCGCTGGAACGGGACTATGCGGGCCTGGTCGCGACGCTCGCGGAGGAGCGGCGGGGGCGGCAGGCGTTCGCGGACCTCTACCGACGCCAGGGCGGTGCCTACCCGCGCTACCCCGACGAGGGCCTGCCCGGCGCGCTCGGCGGCCTCGCCGGGCTCCTCGCCGGCCCGGCGCTCGTCGTCGCGCTGATCTATGGTCTGCGCAGCACGTTCCGGCGCGTGCGGCGGCGCTCGGGATGAGGCCTTGCCCTCTCGTTGCCGCGAGGCGGTGGAGCGGTGCCGTGCCCGCCGGTCCTGGAGCGTCACTCTCTGCGGCACCCTGGCGGGCACCGTGTTTGTCCGATCAGCCGACGTGGCGCCGCGCGCTCGCGGCGGAGAACCGTCCGTCCCGGGTTGCGTCAGGACTGGGACGACAGCGGGTTGTTGGCGAGCGACCCGGATGCCCCGAAGCCAACTGCCGCCGGCGATCAGGCGGCGAACTCGGCCATGACCGCGGCCCAGCGGTCCTGAAACAGGCCCCGCCGATTCGCGAGCGCGACGGCCTCGCCCGACCGGACCACCGCCCGGGAGTAGTGGCGCTGCTCTTCGAAGGCGGGGCAGCAGCGCGCGGCTGAGTCAAACGTACCGCAGCCGCGCATCGGAGAGTAGCGTTGCTTGCTGCCGCGGTGGTCCTGCGCGATCCGGGTATTGTTGTCGCGGCTGGTGCGGTGCTGGACCCCCGGCCCGAGCGTCTCGCGGATGGCACGCGGGTACGCGTCGTGTCCGTCCGTCGTCACCTGCTCGGGGGCGTGGCCAGCGACGGCCAGGGCCCCGGCGAAGAACCGCTGGGCCGCGTCCATGGCGCGTTGCTCGCGCAGCAGCGCCACACCTCGCCGCATGATGTCGGCTCTGCGCCAATCTTGGTGCTGCTGAACCACCCGGTTTTGCTGCCCCAGTGGCTGTCCTGCGGCGCGTCCCGTTCCTGCAAGGCACATCGAGTAGCGACTGCTGCTTCTGCCCGCTGCGATCGGCTAAACGACCAACATCACTGCACCAAGATTGACGCAGAGCCGACATCATATGGCGGGGTCTGGTGAAGATGACCCAGCTTATCAGGTCGGCGAGCGTTACGTATTGTTGCTCCAGCCGGGACGACCCAATATGTATCGCATCATCTCGCCGGAGGGACGTTATCGCATCACCGGACGTGGCCTCGTCGAACCGATGAGGGTGGCAAATCCCAATAGCCCAGCCCTGGCGGGGCTCCGAGGAGGCAAACCGCTGGAGGTGTTGGAGCAACTGATCGCTTTGCCATAGACGATGGGGCTGGACCGGCGGACGATGGGCCGCCGGTCCATTTTGCTGCGAAACTTTTCGTGGCCTTGTGCATTTCTCCAATGCATGGGGAAGGCGTGGATGTGGTCCTGAGCGATAGCGGTTCCCTCATCGTAGAAAGGCTAACGATGTGTAGACGCCGATGGCCGCACGCATACTACCTCTGTGCCTTGCTAATACTGACTGGCTGTGGCCGGTCATCACCGGTCGCGCCCACAGTCGGTGTGATGCCCGGCACGCGAGCAGTGGTGACAGCAGTCCGGGCGACAAGCCCCTCGACTAGGGAGACCCCTGCGGCGCAAACATCGCCCACCTGGGAAGCAAGGGATCGGACAGACTTCGCCGATCGAGTGCGCGATAAGGGGTTCGTGGCCGAGCGCGTGGCCGAAGCGTCGGAGCCCTTCCTGCGCACGAGCGGTGTATGGCTGCGCATCAGCGGCGGGGCGCTCACGCAGCCTGCTCGACTCGCGGTCTATACTTACGACGACTCCACTCTCGCCGCCGCCGACACTGAGCGGGTGCAGCCGGACACCAGCTTCAGGTGGACGGAGCCGGACGGGAATGTCCGGACACTCTCCTACGCCTGGGTTGCCCCGCCGCATTTCTTCCGTCGGGAACGCGTGCTAGTCCTGTACACCGGCACCGACCCGGCCATGCTCACGCTCCTGACCGATTTGCTCGGTGCTCAATTCGGCCTCATACAAACGTTGAGACTGTTGCCCATTCGATTCTGGTAAGCAACCGCTACACTGCGAGCGCGGCGAAGCGCGAGATGCGGGTCGGTGCGCGTGGCACGTCGTGGAGCCACGCCAGCGTGC
>JAABUM010004479.1_pt1 | contig 15715 bp, 14 predicted proteins | sample 5559161 | NCBI WGS metagenome assembly JAABUM01 (sample SAMN10711868, study PRJNA513369) | rock metagenome | isolation source: Antarctica rocks | place: Antarctica: Victoria Land, Siegfried Peak nord
CTCAAGCCGACGAAGGACGAGATGGCCGCAATTCATCTACAGCCCGCTACGTTCCACGGTGAGTGGAACTACACCATCCTCCCCCGCGCCGCCTAATATGACCACTTTATTTTTTGATAGGTCCTTAATGATATTGGTGGCGAAGTCGGCGAGTTGCTGAGAGGGGCGAATAATCGCTCCTGAATCGCCCCTTCCCGGCACCGCTTATAGCCTTAGACGGGGCCATTATTTGCATAAGCCGCAGCTTGCCGGACTTCGCCACCAATATCACTTAATCTGACGCCTTACAGATGGAGCGCTCACCGTGCAGGCCGTCTTGCGCAAGGATGCCTCCGAGCGAGGCACAGACGCGGCCGCAGCCCGCTCCACACGAGGCCGCGCACCCCACCAGAGCACGCCGCCGGCTCTGGCCGCTTAACGGAGGGAGCCGTGTGCCAGGTGTCCGGCCCATGTGCGCACGGTCAGGCGGGTCCCACCGAAGACGCCACACGCACCGAGGCGCACGGGTCGAGCAAGTGCGCTTGCCCATCAGCATTGTGTCGGCGCGGACGCCACCGTGATGGCCAGTATCCGCCTCACGTCTGCTTCACCAAACGTCAATTACGGAGTCTCGCGATTGCTGGGTCAAATCTCACTGGCGTTGACAGTTCCCGCATATTGCCTCAATCCGACACCGTTTGTCGCACAGAAAAGCAGGGTGTTGGTGAGCATCAGCTCACCTCGCCAGGCCGATGACGCCAATCACATGTTTGCCGGCTACCGAGTAGGACGGCTTTCCCAGGGTCGAAAGACTGCTCCCGACCAGGGGCGGTCGCTCGGCTGCCGAGCGCATTCACCTGAAAGCGGACATCAGGCACGGTCACGAGTGCTTTCAGGTTTCGTAATAGCTCGGTTGATGGATGTCGGCGAGAAGCCGCGATTCTTTTGGTTGCCATCCAAGCCATTCGCGCGTGAGCGCGCTGGAGGCTGGGATATCCGCTTGCGCAAACATGGAAAGCGCGCCGAAATGCTCGCTCGCCTCGTGGATCGCCTTGCTCACAACGGGAACGTTCAACCGGCGGCCAATTACATCGGCGATGTCTTTGAAAAGCACGGCCTCTTCGGCGACCGCGTGATACCGGACTCCGGCGGCTCTGTTTTCGAGGGCAAGCCGGTAAAGGCTGGCAGCATCGACATTATGGACAGCGGACCACCGATTGAGCCCGTCCCCCACATAGGCTGAAACTCCCGTCTTTCGCGCGATGTCGATGTACATTGGTACGGTGAAGCGATCGCCGTAGCCATGGACACAAGGAAGACGAACGACCGACGCGCGCACGCCTCGCTCTGCCAATGCCATGGCCGTCACCTCCGAAACGCGGGGAGACGGGTTGGTGCCGGGAAGACGCACATCGTTCTCAGTTGCGAGGCGGCCCTGAACCAGGGATGCGAATCCGGCGGTGACGATCAGGGGGCGATCGGTACCTTCGAGCACGCTGCCAAACGCCTCGATCGCGCGTCGCTCCACCTCGCCGCTTTCCGCAAATCTCGAGAGATCAAGGTTATTGAAGGCAGTGTGGATCACTCCATCGGCCATGGCCGCTCCCGCTCTTACACTGTCCAGATCCTCAAGCGACCCGCGATGCGCATCGGCTCCCGCCGCCACGAGTGACGCGACAGCCGCGTCGGACCGTGCAAGACCGAGCACGTCATGTCCAGCGGCGAGCAGGTCTTTGACAATGGCAAAGCCAATGAACCCAGTAGCACCGGTTAGAAAGACGCGCATATCGAGTTCTCCTTACGACGGGCAATCATGGGTTAAGAATTAGCGTGTCGACAGCTGCAGAGGGTTCATGTAGTCACGGACGTGCGTCACCGGGCCGTCGCGCCGGGTGATGAACCAGACGTAGCTGAGATCCATGGGCGTGTCGTCGGGGATGCGCCGGTGATGACCGGTGGCCTCGATGATGAGCTCATCGCCCGCTTCGCGCACCCGGACATTGCTGAGCGATCCGAAGCGGATGCGCCCTAGGAGCTGGCTCATGTAGGCCGCGATCGTGTTCTGTCCATCCAGGCGGCGAATGGCCCCCTCGGGCGCGAACGGGAATTCGTGGACGGCGTCGGGAGCATAGATCTCCATCCAGCCGTCGACGTCTCCGGACTGGAGCGCCTTGATCGCACGCTCTAACCAGCCAGGCAAAGAAGATATGAATGACCTGTGGTCCTCTGATAGAATTACGGACTATGGTTCCAGAAAAGTCTAGCATATCGGACCAAGAGTCTGAAATAGGGAGTGTGCGTCGTGGCCGTCCAGCGGTTCCCCCCGCGCGTGTGCTTACCGCCGCCGACGCGCTCTTCGCTGATGCCGACTCCCCGCGCACCATCACGATGGACGCCATCGCCGCCGCGGCCGGCGTTGGGAAGGGAACTCTGTTTCGGGCCTTTGGCAGCCGCGACGGCCTCCTCGATGCACTGTGGACGGTGAAGCTCGCGGCCTTGCGCGAGACCGTGGAAGGTGGCGAGCCGCCGCTCGGACCCGGGGCGCCGTCACGCGAGCGGGTCGTTGCGCTTCTCGACGCGCTCCTGACCTTCAAGCTGGAGAATCGCCACCTCATCCGTGCGCGTGAGGCGGGCGCCCAATTACTGCAATCAGAACACCACAAGTGGATTCACGGTTTGCTGCAGAACTTGATCGAGGATGCCGCGCTCGGGGCGACGGTGGACGATGCCGGATACGCTGCCCACGTTCTGCTCGCGGCGCTGCACATCGACCTCGTCGAGGAACTGCTCGCCACCGGACTCTCGCCTCAGGCGATCCGGCGTGCGCAGGCCGCGCACGCGAGAGCGGTCATCGACGACGCTCGCCGCGGCTAGTGCAAGGAAGAGGTTCGGCGATCGTCAGCATGAACGGAACGGCAGCTTCTGGTTTCGGAGTCCTGTCCCGGTAACGGCGACGTTCTGGCGCGGAGCTGCCGCCCGACGCTGCTCCGTTGAACGTCCGCTCAGCGGGTCGGCTTCTCGAACGCGGACCGAGCGCTATCCACCAAGTCCGGCCGTAGGAGCTATCTCGGCGCTTACATGTGTTTTCCGTTCCGCTACTCCCCGAACCCCGGCGTCGGCGCGGCCGTGGCCGTGGCTGTAAGGCGTCAGAGTTTGTGATATTGGTGGCGAAGTCGGCAGGATGCCGAGAAGGGCCGAATAAGCGGCCCTGAACGCCCCTTCTCGGCGTTGCTTATAGCCACGGGCACGTCGTGGCCCGCATAAGCAGCGGGCTGGACGACTTCGCCACCAATATCATCTAATGTGGGGACTTACACCAGGCCATCGACGTCGCCACCACGGCGAGGCCCACAGCTCCTCCATCTGGTTAGAGAGAGATGCTAGGGCGAGAGTTGAGTCTTGATCCTGCGTCTTGACTGTCGGCAACCGGTGTCCCCTCACGGCGGCATCACACGTCCCCTCATCCAGGAGCAGCCGGCGGCATGACGTGTCCCCTCATCCAAAAGTCAGCCGCCCCCCCACGGCCGCGCGCGTCCCGCGGGCGTGGACCGCCGGCGGTGTGATAGAGCGTGGAGATACCGCCGCCACTGGGCGCGGCTCGTCACCCTGGTCACCGCCACGGTGCGCCGGCATGAGATCTGCACCTCCCTGTCTCGCGGCGCGGTGACGATCCACGCCCTATTCACGGAGGAGCTATGGCCACCGAACCCACCGATCAGGTAGGAACCCACCTCATGTTTGAAAACGAGCGCGTACGCGTCTGGGACTTAGCTCTCGCGCCCGGCGCGTCCCTTGCCAAACACATTCACAGAACCGATTATTTCTTCATCGTTGAATCCGGCAGCCTCGTCCGCTTCGCCGACCCCGACAACCCCTCCGATTACCACGACGTTCAGTTCACGGACGATCAGGTCACCTGGGTGCCCGTCGGCGACGCGGGCCACGTTGACAACCGCCTGACCAACATCGGGACCACGCCTCACCGCAACTACGTGATCGAGATCAAGCAGGGCTCACGCTGACGACACCGTCGCCGCCCCGGCAAGACCTCACTGGGGCGACGGTGGCACGCGGGCACCAGCAGCCGGCGACGCGATTCAGGGGGCACCACCTCGCCGGGTAGCCCTTGCCGCGCCCGAGCTCGCCCGTCTGCAGCCCCTCGCGCACCCGTCTCTCCTGCTGTAAGACGTCAGAGTTTTTGATATTGGTGGCGAAGTCTGGCGGCGTCACGCGGCCGCAGGAAAGAGAGCAATGAAGGGCGTCGGCTTGGTACGGATGCGCGGGTGCCCAGCGAACCAATTGGCCAAGCGCACCACGTTGAGTGCCGCGGCGGTTAAGACGTGCTGCAAATGCACGCGGACCTGGCCCCTGTAGCGTGCCCGGCGGAGGGCGCAGACGCGGACCCCTTGCGACATGGTTCCTTCAATGCCTGCGCGCACGGCGTACTGTTCCCTGAACGCCTCTGTCTTCTGGCGCTCGCGTGCGGCCTGTAAGGCGTCGCGCCGCTCTTGAGGACGCAGGAGGAGTTGCCGCGGATGCCGCTTGGAACGGGTGCAGAGCGGACGGCTGGGACAGGCCGCGCAGGCATAGTGGTCGAAGCGCACGCGGACGATCGGTTTATGGTCCGCATCGAACGTGTCCAGCCAGCGGACACTTGTCTCTCCGCGCGGGCACGTCACACGCTTGGCCTGCCAGTCAACCACAAACTGCGCCGTGTCGAAGCCCTGACCGGCGCGCGCTTGCCAATGGGAGTCGTCGGGGACGGGGCCAACCACGTCGATGCCCCGCTGCTGACTGGTGACGAGATTCTCGGCCGCGACGTAGCCGGCGTCAGCGACATGTGTGGCAGGAAGTAGATCGCGCCGCTCCAACTCCTCCTGCACGCGAGGGAGAGCCTCATAGTCGGTGCCGGTGGCGATGCTGGTCTCCACCTGGGTCACCAGATGCGGGCGCTCATCATCGCAGGTCTCGGTCAGGTGCGCCTTGTAGCCGATCCATGTCCGGTCTCCTTTGGTGCCGTAGCGCGCGTCGGGGTCATAGGGTGAGTTGATCCGCTGCGCCGCCGGTGGCAGATCCGTTTCCTCGCGCCAGCCGACGCGGCCCTGGGTCCACATGTACTGCTGTATCCATACCTGGCGGAGCACGTCGACCGCTTCGAGCGCGCACAGTGTGGGCGGCGCGTCCGGGGCATAGACGGCGTCCAGGAGCCTGTAGCCATCCGCGCCAACCTGGCAGACCCAGGCACGGCGGGACTCCTTGCCGCTCGGCAGCCGGGCGCTGTCGAGACGATGGCCGTAGCGGTCGACCCACTCCGCTGGCACATGCGCTTGGAGCCAGGACGGGGCCACCACGGCCAAGCTGTTGAGCGCGGAGCGCATCGCCTCGCCGACACACTCTATGCGCTGGAGGGCGCGGACAGCGGTCAGCACGTGGGTGGCGTCGGTGCGCTGACGGCCGCGCGGCTTGAGCAACTGGCGCGCGACGCAGTGCTCCAGCAATGCATCGAGCAGCAGATGCTCCGCACCCCCGGCGACGAGGCGACTGCGGAACTCCGAGAGGACAGTGTGGTCAAAGCCCTCATCAGTCAGCTCCAAGCCGAGCAAGTACTTCACGTCGATGCGTCCACGTACGGCGTCGGCAGCCTGGCGATCAGTGAGGTTCTCAGCGAACTGGAGGACCAGCATGAGGGCGAGGCGCCAGGGCGCTTCTGCGGGCTGCCCCTGCACCGGGAAGAGAGCGGCGAATCGCTCGTCTGTGTAGAAGAGGCCGAGATCGTCGCGCAAGCGGAGCCAAAGATTCCCTTTGCGGAAAGCGGCGTGGGCCACGCGGGTGGTATCTGCAGGGACAGGGGTAAGAGGCTGTGGACGAAGCATGACAGAGTGCCCTCCGGATGATGCGCGGGTGTGGTTCGACGTCATGGTAGGGATCGTATCATGTCGCGCATCCCCGCGGCGAGCGTGGCCCGCATATCCAGCAGCCTTCTCGCAGTGTGCCGTCACCCCAGTGCAGGACGTGTTGTCTGCGCGCTTGCCTCCGCTCCTTCGCATTGCCTCACGGGAAAAGTAACCCAGGGAGAGCTGTTGCCTCACGAATAATGTAACCCGAAGCAATCGTGCCGATGGCGCAGCGGAGGGGAGTAGAAGAGTGAGGTCCGTCATGAGTGTTCAGGCCAAACGGGAGCTGTTGGCGCAGACGGCTCCGCGGTACCGCGCGGCGTCGCCCCGGCAGAAGCGCGCCATCCTCGATGAGTTCGTCGCCGCGACCGGCTATGCCCGCACATATGCGATCCGGCTCCTGGGCCAGCTGACCGTCCCGCGGCGCGCGCCAATCACGCGCCCCCGCGCCCACGCCTATGGGCCGGATGTCGTGGAGGCCCTCACCGTGGCCTGGGCGGCCGTCAACTATGTCTGCGCCAAGCGCTTAGTGCCGTTCTTGCCGGACCTCGTGGCCTCCCTGGAGCGCCACGGGCACCTCACGCTGAGCGCGGAGGTGCGCGCGCACCTCCTCACGCTCAGTCCGGCCACCGCCGATCGGCTCCTCCGTCCCACGCGGGAGCGCAGCCGGCCGCGCGGCATCGGCACGACCAAAGTGGGGACCCTGCTCAAACACAAGGTCCCGATCCGCACCTTCGCTGAGTGGGACGCGGTACGCCCCGGCTTCATGGAGGCCGACCTGGTGGCGCACTGCGGCACGCGAGCGGAGGGCCCGTACCTGTCGTCCCTCGTACTCACCGATGTTGCCACGGGGTGGACCGAGTGCCTGCCGCTCCTGCGTCACGGCTACGATGACGTAATCCACGCCCTCGACCAGGCGCGTCTGCTCTTGCCCGTCCCGCTGCTCGGCCTGGACACCGACAATGGGAGCGAGTTCCTTAATTACCCCCTGCTGGAGTACTGCGCACGGGCCGAGATCACCTTCACGCGCGGGCGCGCCTATCGCAAGAACGATCAGTGCTACGTGGAGCAGAAGAACGGCTCCATCGTCCGGCAGATCGTGGGCTACGATCGCTTCGAGGGTGAGCTGGCCTACCACCAACTCGCCGAGCTGTATCGCGCCCTGCGTCTATACGTCAACGTCTTCCAGCCCTCGCTCAAGCTGGTGCTCAAGCGACGGGACGGGAGCCGGATCTACCGCCGCTATGATACAGCGCAGACCCCGCTGCAGCGCCTGCTCGCGGCGGGCGTCCTCGATGAGGCCGCCCGCGCCCGCCTCGTCGCGCTCGCCGAGGCGCTCGATCCAGTGCATGTGCTGCGGCACCTGCAGCGGTTACAGGAGGCGCTGTGGCGGCACGCCGTCGCGCCCGCGTCGGCGACGCCTGAACCGCCCGTGCGGTTCGCCCTGCCCAGCGGGGCCCCCTCCAGCCCAGCGGCGGAGCCCGCTGCAGCCGCGCTCCTGCGGGCACACCGCCTCCCGCGCCCGGTCCGGCGCCGGGTGCGAGGGCCACAGATGGGCCGCGCGCGCCCGGACCCGTTCGCGGGCGAGTGGGACACCATCGACGCCTGGCTCACCGCTCAACCGGAGCGTCCCGCCCCTGCCCTCCGTCCGGACCAGCCACCGTCTGCCCCTGCTGGCCCTCCCGACAGGCCGCGATTGACGACCGCAGCCGGCGCAGGCGACAATCGCCGGCCCGAGGGCGACACGTCCGGCGGGCCCTGCCCCGTCGACCGCCGGGATGTCGTCGACGGGCGCTCCATGACCTGCGCCGCGTGCGGGGCGCTGGACACGGTCCGCCGCGGCGCACGCGGCCCGGTGACCGCCTACTGTGATGTCTGTCGGCAGGAGCGCAAACGGGATCAGGCGCGCCAGCGGATGGTTGTGATGCGCGCCCGGCACCGCAGCGGACAGCAGCCCTGCGGGTAGCGGTGCCGCGAGCGCGCCCGGTATAGCTCCTATCGACTATATCCAAGGGGCGTCTCGGCCAGCCTGCTCTTGAGGCCGCCGCTATATAGCTCTTATCAGCTATACTAGTGGCGGAACGAGACAAAAGGAGGAGAAAGGAGGAGGCCATGCCCCGGTTGCCCAACGCGCGCGACCTGATCAGCCTGCCCGAGGCGGCCACGTGTGCGGGCTATCGCAGCGCCTCGACCTTGCGCAAGGCGGCGCGCGAGGGCGCCTTGCGCACCGTCACGCTCGGGCCGCGGGCGATCATGACTACCCAGGAGTGGGTCCTGGACTACGAGGCTGCTGTCTATGGCAAAGGCGGTCGGCCCCGTGGGGTCGTGCGCCTGTAGTCGTCCGACTGCCCGCGCTCGTGCGCGTGATCAGCCGAGCGGCCCGCGCCCCCTGTCCGGCTGTGCCGGACCAAGGGGCCTACCCCTTGAACCCCGTTTCGGCTGCGGCGGCCCTGTGTCAGGTCGGTGGAGCTCGACCGCGTCTGTGTGCTGACACAGGGCCGTCCTCGCCGACCTGAGATGGCCCTCATGAGGCAGCCGCGGTAAGATATTTCGTGAGGCAACACCCTCGCACGGGTTACATTCTTCCGTGAGGCAATACGCCACTTGTTACGCTAGTTTTTGCAAAAACTAGCGTAACAACCAAAGGAGGGCTGTTTTCAGGGTAAGGCCATGCGCTGGCTCGTTCGTCGCTCACTGACTTCGCCACCAATATCAGTTTTTGCGCCGGAGTGACACGTGACGCAGCATAAAACGTCACAGGAGGTGCGCCACAAACGTCACAGTTCGTGCGCCATCCTTCAAAAACGTCGAGAGTGCGTACTTGACGTTGGTAGCAATCCTGATGAACACGATCTGTCTCAGGGTCTGCCTCATGGAGCTGCGCCGTCGCCAACGTCACGTACGCACTCTCGTTGCGTCAGATTAGGTGAGCCGATCCGCGTGCGGCGTGTCCGCGCTCCTCGCGTCCACGACGTCCCCCTGGGGGGTCTTGTGAGTGTGGATACGACGGGGAGGATGGCCGGGAGGAGGGCTCCGTACGGGTTGGCTCACTTAATGTGACGCAACCGGCTCACCTAATGTGACGTTTGGCTCATCTAATGATATTGGTGGCGAAGTCGTTTCCAAGGTCGTGCTTGCGCGTAAACGTGGGCGAATAGTGGGCATGGTTAGAAGGGCAATGCGACTTCGCCACCAATATCATCTAATTTGACGCCTTACACGACGGACGCGGATGGGCTGCACGCCCGTGCAGGTATGCTACACCTTTACCCGCGCTGTGTGCAAACGCGCGCCTGATGGCGCCGGGGCGCGGCGTCAGGGCTGTGGGAGCCGGGGAGCGTCCCGCGCGCTGTGGGGGCCGCTGGCGAGCGGGTAGACGACGCGTGCGGGTGTCAGGCGTCACAGGACGTGCGCCGGTCCCACGCCTACAGCAGAAGCAGAGCGGAATGGCACATGAAATTGATTACGCACTCCGTCAGGCCGCGCTACTTTGGCACGACGCGTGCATCTCCAGAAACGGTCGTACGCGTCGCGCCACCCCATGCAACCCCCGCATTATTATGTGGTCCTATCATGTCACATCAACGCGCCCGCACGCGGAAATCAACGCGCCCGCACGCGGGTAGTTATTATGTAGGGGATAACACACGGATGAGACAGCCTGATGGCGGCGAGGAGCGCGCGGGGACGGTTGAGGACGTGACGGCGGGGGCGATCCACGGGCGCCGCTCCACGCGACGGGGCGGCCTCGTCGGGGAGCTGCTTCTAGCCATACCGCCGACGCTCACGGTGTTGGCGGCGCTGTGGCTGACCGAAACGCTGGTCCACCGTCGCGTGGTCTTCGCCGCGCTGGCCGCGAGCGCCTTTCTGATTTACCGTGACCCCGCGCATCAAATGAACAACGTGCGGGTCATGGTGACGGCGCACCTATGCGGCGCCGCCCTTGGCCTCGGCTCTGAGTTGCTGCTTGGTCCGAGCTATACCGCCGGGGCGATCGCCATGACCGCGACGATCGTGGTCCTGATCCTGCTCGACGCGGTGCATCCACCGGCCATCGCCACGTCGCTCGGCTTCGCCATCCTGCCCAATCAAGGGCAGGCGCTCGGCGTGTTTCTGCTCGCTCTCGCGATGGTCACCGCCTTCATCGTCCTGCAACGCCTCGCCCTGAGAACCCTCCGCTATGTCGAGCGACGCGCGTAGGAGCATAGGACGGATACGAGTACTACAACGACGAATTCTTCTAATAGCTATGAAGAGGCGCTTTTGTGCTAGATGTTGACACCCTAATGGCAGCAATAATGGGTGCCGAAGGCCAGCATAGCCGCGACATCGGTCAAGATTTGCCGCTAAAAACGGCGGTTTTACGCAAGCGTCGTTGTAGTACTAACGAGGCTCCGCCTCAGACCGACGAGGCATGGGTGGGGGCAAGGAGAAAGCCTCTGGTTGCAGGCACACACGACGTACGGTAAACCGTCTCCAGATAGGATCGTCAAGCGGTCGGAGGCCCTAAAGGGCAAGCCACAACCAGAGGACATCATGAGCGTATCACAATCCGTCGCCGCGATTCTAGGGGAGCGCGTGACGTTAGAAGTGGAAAGCATCGACCGCCTGTATCTCAATGTCTACGTCCCCACACTGCAACGCGTAGGAGGCGTGGGCGGCTTCTTTCGCGCGGGGCGCGGGGCGACCTTCGCCTCCTCGGCGCTGATGGAACCGATCACGACCGCCTTCGTCACAGCGCTGGAGCGCTTCGCCCAGACCGAGGGCGTGCCGCTCCTGACCTTCGCGCATGGGCAGCGCAAGGACGAGGGCGCGCACGAGTACCTGGCTACGTTCCAGGGTCATGAGGGGGTCCTCTTTATCGGCAAAGCGCAGGAGAAGGCGACGGTCTGGCGCACCGAGCGGCGGTACAACGCCCAGACGGGGCAGCCCTATGCGTGGCTGGTCACGTCTACCGCGCTGGTGAACCAGTACTACATCTACGCCGTGGACGCGGACTTCGGCCCCTTCTTCCTCACGTTCTGCTCCTACGTCCCCTACAACGCCAAGCTGTGCCTGAACGGGCATGAATACCTCAAGCGCCAATTGACGGCGGAAGGTATCACCTTCGAGGCGTTGGATAATGGTCTCCTCTCCTGCGCCGACCCCACGCGGATGCAAGCGCTCTGCGCCGGCCTGGATGCTCCACGCATCGACGGCCTGCTGCGCAAGTGGTTGGCGCGCGTCCCCCACCCCTTCACACCGGAGGAGCGCGAGGCCGGCTTCCGCTACGACATCTCCATTCTGCACGCGGAGTTCGCCCTGACGCAGGTGCTTGACCGGCCGCTGACCGGGCGCATCCTCTGCGCGGAGATCATCCGAGAGAACCTCGACGTGGGTCGGCCCAGTCAAGTGCAACTCATCTTCGGGCGGCGGGTGACCACGCAGACCACTGCGCGCCACCGTTTCCGCACCCGCGTCATCACCCAAGGAGTGATCCCCTCGCTCTACGCGGATTACAAGCACCGTCGGATCAAGCAGTACCACAAAGAAGGACGCGCCCTGCGCACGGAGACCCCCATCAACGACACACGTGATGTCGCCATCGGCACACGGCTGCACACCCTGCCCGCCCTGCGGTCAGTCGGCTTTCAAGCCAATCGACGTCTGCTCGACGTCCAACACCTCAGCCACGATTGCCTCCTCGGTGAGGACGCCTTCCGGCAGGTGACGCGCCCTCAGGTCGTCGGCGACCAGCGCGTCGCCGCCCTGCCCTTTGCCGACCCACGGGTCCAGGCGCTCCTGAGCGTCCTGGTCCTGTACTGTCTCCTGCCTAACGGGTTCGCCAATCGCGATCTGCGGGCGTATCTCGCCCCGCTCCTGGGCCTTGAGCCCAGCCACCTCACCCCCGGCCGGATGACGTACGCCTTGCGCCGCCTGCGTCTACACGGGTTGAGCGCGCGTATCCCGCACACCCAGCGCTACCGCGTCACCCGGGAGGGACTGCGCACCGCTCTGTTCTTCACCCGCGTCTACGGGCGCATCTTGCGGCCAGGGATGGCGCGTAGCACTCCCGCTGCTGCCGCCGGCGACCCTGCCTTACGCCCCTCCTTCGATCAGCTGGAGGACGCCAGCGACCGCTGGATCGACCAGGCCAAACTCGCCGCGTAAACGTGACTCATTCGCACCATACGTGCCCCCTTTAGGAGTCTAGGAGTCCTCTGATCATGATGTTGCACGTCCTCGCGCACGGTCACCCGCTGGCCGCGCACGCTGTCCACGCCGTGTCCGGCCTCGCGGCGGCGGCGCCGACGCCCCACCCGACCTCCATCGCCAACGGGCGTAGCCCCGTCCTCTCCGGCGCAGGCGGCGCGACCGGCGGCGCGGCCCCCAAGCACGCGTACGATGATGTCCTGGCCCAACTGCTGCAGTTTCTCATCTTCCTGGCCAACTTGATCGGCGCGGTCATCATCGCCATCGCCATCGTCCGTGAGTTGCTTGTGTACCTCTATCAACTCGTGCGGAACGGGGGGCGATCGATCTCGGATAGGGAGGCGATCCGCCTCTCGCTGGGGCGCTCGCTGGCCCTGGCGCTGGAGTTCCAGCTCGGGGCCGACATCCTGGGCACCGCGCTCGATCCGAGCACGCAGGATATCATCGTGCTCGGCGCGGTCGCCCTGTTGCGCACGTTCCTCAATTACTCGTTGAGCCGCGAGATCGACGCGGAGGCGCGCCGCATCAATGAAACGCGGCAGGGACAGCAGGGGCAGGATACGCCCGCGGAGCCGGCGTCCGGCCGCGCGTCGGCCGATGACCGACGCGCGCAGCGCCGGTGAGGCGGGCGGCTACAGCAGCGTCTCGTACCGGCGCCCCTCGACGGGGACGCCCGTATCGCCCGTATCACTCGTCGTCCCCGCGCCGCTCCCGCGCGCCCCATCGTTGGACCCCGCGCCACACACACGGGACACGCTCCTATGCCCGTGCGCGGCCCTCCGCGGCGAGATAGCCCAGGTGTACGCCGTCGTGCAGGCGGCGCAGAGGTGCTGGCTGTGGAGGTCTCCGCGCGTGTGGGCGATCGCGGAGCCGCAGTTATGACAGGTCATACTCCTATTGTTGGCATGCGGGCTTCTTTCTGTAGCGCTGATGATAGGAGGCCGTAACCTGGTGACGCGTCGCCCTGAATCGCGCGGACAGGAATTATGTTCCCACTGTGGATCCAAATGCGTCGAAACGCGGGTCCGCTGTCACAAAGATGAGGGCTCGGCGCAATGTCTGGATGTTCCGCGCTGTAACTGTAACAGGTGGCACTTTGTACTATTGAGCTTACTGATCTGAGGAAGGTGTCCTTCCCACCAGCGTCAAAGTGTCATGGCTCTTCCGCAGGTTCCGTGAAATGATGGGACGAGGCGGGAAGCGGCGCCCAGTAGGGGTGGTCAAACAAGGGCTTATGACGCGTGTCTACCCGGTCAGGACGACGCCGCAGGGGGGTAATGACCCTCTTTCACGGAACCTGCGGAAGAGCCAGTGTCATGTGGCCGACGCTCGGCCACAACTAATTGTGGCGAGGCGTCTCCACCCTCCTACTCCTGCTCACGACGCCACAGACGGGATGACCACGGGTTATGGGCGCGGCGACACCCGTTCGCCGCGCCCATACCTCGTGGGGAGCAGGGCGACGGGCGCCCTGCTCCGTGTACCGCTTACTGCGCGATGCCCTGGGTGGAACGGAACAGCCGGGCGTCGACCGTGGTGATGCCCTGCTCGGCGATGAAGCCCTGTCCGTTGCCGGACTGTAGCACGGCGCTGTGCTGGGGCGCGAGGCCCAGCGTGTTCACCGCGATCGCGGCGTGCGCCGTCGGCGCGATGGTGAGTTGCCGCGTCACCGTCTTGCCCGTGCTGTCATAGAACGTCGCCGTCACCGGGACCGTCACGGCCGAGGGGTTGAAGAGCACCAATACTTCGTCGACCCCGGGCGTGGTGTCGCCGGCGGGGAAGGTCCAACGCGCGCCCGCCCCGTTGCGCCCGAACACGACCGAACCCGACTTAGCCGTGGCGTACGCGCCCGTGGGTTCCGTTGGGTTCTGCTGATATGCCTGAAAGCCGTTCGTTTCGAGGGCCCAACACCGTTCGTTTCGAGGGCCCAACACCGTTCGTTTCGAGGGCCCAACACCGTTCGTTTCGAGGGCCCAACACCGTTCGTTTCGAGGGCCCAACACCGTTCGTTTCGAGGGCCCAACACCGTCGATTTCCTCGCCCGTAGAGAGGCTGAGGGCCGTGCTATCGGCCGACAGCGCCGGGATTGACGTCCCTCACTCGAAGGTCTTTCGCCAATAACCTGTCAAGTCAGCAGAACCTAACGAAACCAAACCTCGCAGCCTTTGGCCTTGAGGTACCACGTGCCCTCTTGCAAGCGGCGCAGATCGTTCGAGCAGACGACCACCGGCTTGGAACCAAGCAGCGGGTCGAGCCTGAGCAAATTGAGCGTCTTCCAGCCCCGCCCGGGGCTATCCATGGCGATGTCGAGCACGATCAAGTCGGGGGCGAACGCCAGCACGCTCTCGTACGCCTCGGCGCTATCCGCGCTCTGGTTGAAGATGCGCACCTCGTAGTCGTGCTCCCCCAGCATCTTACTCAACAGGCTGAGGTACGTGTCGTCGTCGTCGATGATCGCCAGCCGGTCGCGCACTGTTTACCTCTCCCCGACCACCTGCGTCACACCCAAAGCTTCACGGCCACGTCGTGAACTCGCCGATCCCGCATTTATTCCATGCTCCGTAGCCCCACGTGCGCCCGTGCCGCTCCTCAGCGCAGGCGGCGGACCTGGTCGAGCATCGTTTCCAGACGGGGGCGATCCGCCGGATTCTGTCCCACGTACACCCAGCGCACGCGGCCCGTGATATCGATCAGCACCGTTGCCGGGAGCGCGATGCCGCTCGCGAAGAGGTTATAGGCGACGGTCACATCGTCGTCGACATCCGAGAGGACGGGAAACGGAGCGCCGGTCTCGCCGGCGAGTTGGGCCGCGCGCTTGGGGCTGTCGACGCTGATCATCAGGAGCGCTACGCCCGCATCCTGAACCTGCCAGTACGTCTGGGCCAACTGGCCCATCTGCTTCTTGCAGTGCGGTCACCACCACCCGCGGTAGAATACCAGCAGGACCGGCTGGCGACCGCGAAAATCTCCGAGCGACACGGTGCACCCGTCGCTCGCCGACACCGAAAAGTCCGGTGCCGGCGTTCCGAGGGCCACGCCATGCGCGGTTTGCGCCAGGGTCATACGATACACCTCCGTGACTCGGGTCTCTACACGCCGGCCTCAACACGTGATAGACCGGGTTGGCGCAAGACGCGTGCCGTGTATCGACATGGTCGTGGAGCCATATGCTGTCTTGATGCTATCCGTCGCCTCCGGCGCCTATCGAAGGCCCGGATGACGACAGAGCTGGAGAAACGGATATGAGCGTCGAGGATACCTACAGCAGGTTCCGTAACTTTCCTCCTGCCGCTGCTCAACGGTAGTCCTCCCCTCAACGCGGCGGTCCCGGCCTGGCGCGTACCAACGCTTGGTGGCGCGTTGGCTCCGGCGGTCCACGGCCTCCCGGCCCGCTCGCTCTGACCGCGCGCAACTCGCTTGGCGCGGCGCTCATGGCATGCGTGGTATGCTTGCCCGGGGACGCCTCCGCGTGGGCACCGGAGTCGAGAGGAGGAGATGTGACCATACGCGCGCTCACGCTACTCATCCCGGTCGCCCCGCCCGTGGCCCCCGTGACCCCTGTGGCCGCAGGCCCGGACGTCCCGGCTTTCCTGGGGCTGGTGATCGCGGTCGCGGTCGTGGCGGCGGCGGTGCGCGTCGTGCGCGTCCCT
>JAABUM010004480.1_pt1 | contig 15713 bp, 30 predicted proteins | sample 5559161 | NCBI WGS metagenome assembly JAABUM01 (sample SAMN10711868, study PRJNA513369) | rock metagenome | isolation source: Antarctica rocks | place: Antarctica: Victoria Land, Siegfried Peak nord
TGTTTTACAGCGGCTGCGACACGCAGGCGCGAATTCTGCTGACACCAGTGTGCTCCTGACGCTGGATGCGGCCTCTTAGCACTGCCACACTTTCATGCCCCCTTGCAACAACCCGGACGCATCTCTAACTGCCGCACTCTGGCCTGTTGGGTGACCCAGGCCCTCTGGCGACTGCCACCTCCTGCCGTGACAACTTCCAGCGTCTCCACGGCAGCCGGCATGGTCGACAGGATCTCGTCATCGCACACAGTCCTCCAAGGGTGTCCGTCTTGCCTTCACAGGTGCGGCGGGAGGCGTGGAAGTTCCTGCTGGGGCTGTACCCGGCGGGCATGGCCGGCACACAGCGCGCGGCGGCGCGGGTGCAGCGGGCGATGGACTACAGGCGCCTGCTGGCGCAGTGGCAGAGCATCTCCGAGCGCCAGGCCGCCCGCTTCGCCAAGTGGCGCGAGGTGGGGGCGCCTGGACACCTGCTTTGCTTCATGCCGTGCTTGCACACTGACGCTTCAAGTGTAGCTTCAAGGACGACACACAGGCCCGAAAGCCCTGCAGGCTGATTTACACTTATGCTAGCGCACACCATTGGCTTCTGATTGGCATTTCTGATTGGCATTTGCTCATTTCTGTGGCTGCACAGGTCGTGGGTGGCGAAGGCCATACGGCGCACAGACTGCGATGTGCTCTTCTACGCTGTCACACCCTTTCAGGACTCCTTTTGATGGTGTCATGTGCGGTTGCAGAGGAAGTCGCGGGTGGAGAAGGACGTGCGGCGTACGGACCGGGGAGTGCCCTTCTACGCAGACTCGCGCAACCCCAACGTTGCGATGCTGCGCCGCATCCTGCTCACCTACTCCATCTACAACTTCGACCTGAGCTACTGCCAGGCACGCGATATTCTGCGGCACCAGAGTTATCCAGTGTAGATGAAGCCCGTTTTGCTGCCGGAACCGTTCATGGGCGCGCTTTCTTGTGGTGCCAGAACTCTTCAGTGCGGATGACAGCAACTGACCTGTCTGAACGGCGTGACGGGCCTCATTCACTGCCTCGCCGCGGCTCGTCCACTGGCTGCACGAAACGCGCAGAGCCCCCCTTCCTGAGCATGCCGTGGTAGTCAGGATGTACGTTGCGAGCTCTGGGTGCCCAAATCAACAGAGGCGTTCGGTGCATAGGCCGATTTATGGGGCGAGACCGTGGAGGATATGGGCGATCTGGCAGCGCAGCCCATCAGTGCAGCAACAGCCAGTGATATGAGCTCCGTAGTTATTTCGCGCCCGCAGGGCATGAGCGACCTGGCGGCGCCGCTGCTGTACGTGATGCAGGACGAGGCGGAGGCCTTCTGGGCCTTTGCCGCGCTCATGGACCGCTGCGAGGCCAACTTCCACACCGACTGCACGTGCGCTTCCATCAGTGATGGTCGTTTGGAAGCAGTAATTCAAGACCAATGCCGCTGAACATCCGGCCGCAGCCCTCGCAGGCCTTCTTGATACGAAGCTTCAGCAGCTGGTAGGAAGGGGTGTCTCTTCTCTCTGCTTTTCAATCATCGTGTGCTTGCTGTAGTCATCCTGTGCCTTCAAGCACTGGATGCCGGCACAGAGCAGAGAATGATTGCCACTGCTGTGAACCCATCGTATGAAGCGCTGACCACTGGAGGGCGTGCGCCGACAGCGGGGGGCAGTGCAGGCGCTGACGGCGAGGCTTTCCCATGGCAAGTTCATCTCGATTGGATCGTTGGGTCCTGTTGATGGAAGTGTCGTTGTCGTGGTGGCGGGTCTGGACCCGGGCTCGCAGCCTTCCTGGAGAAGAAACAAGCCGTGACCACATCCAGTCAGGCATACATCACATCAGCCACATGCATCCCAACAATCCAATCGCGCAGGGGCATGCACCAGCAGCTGGGCACTGTCAGCCTGGACCCCACGAAAACTAGATCTGGTTTATTGCATTTGAATCTGACAGCTGAAGCGCAGTCTATATACCTTGCAGGGGCATGCACCGGCAGCTGGGGGCGGTGAAAGCGCTGGTGGCGGGGCTGGACCCGGGGCTGGCGGGCTTCCTGGAGGCGCGCGACGCCGCCAACTACTTCTTCACCTATCGGTGGATGTTGATCATTTTCAAACGAGAACTCGCTTTTGACGAGGTGCGTCGGCCCCGCTGCCCACGTGACCCCAGAACAAACACAGCTTGTCAAATGACAACTCAGAATTATCAATTGGAGATTTTTGATTATCAATATTATATATTGTATCAGTAGTATCATAATCCGATCATATTTGCATGCACCTCCGATGTATGTTGCAGAGCCACAAGGGAAAGTGATAGGATGTCGTGGCGGGCGGGTGCTCAGCTTTCTGGATTGGCGCGGCAGGGCAGCATAACGACATCTCTAAACAACGTTGCATGATGTCTGCTCACAGTGTGGTCCCCGTCACTCATGCATTCAACGATTGCGCAGGTGCTGCGCTTCTGGGAGGCGCTGTGGGCGGCGCCGCACGACCACTTCCACGTGTGGGCCGTGTTCGCGGTGCTGCAGCTGCACCGGCGGCCGCTCATGGAGGCCGCGGCTGACGGCTACGACGGCCTCCTCAAGTACTGCATCCAGGTGACCCTTTGTCGGCATTTGTTCGTTCAGTCTCATCTCGTCTCATTGTGGTATTGGCGTGAAACACCCCGTTGACGGCTACGACGGCCTCTAGTACTGCATCCAGGTAGAAATTCGAGATTCTATTTCTTGGACTGAGTGTTGAGCTGAGATGCAATTTAGTGAATGCAACTGATGGGCCAGCTGAGAATGGAGACGGTGCTGTCGCATGCGGAGGCGCGAGTCAAGTCTCTTGCCATCAATCTAATGTCACATTGGCATTGACCACTTAGCGTTCGACCCGCAGCTGGCGGGCAAGCTGGACGTGGAGACAGCGCTGTCGCACGTGGAGGAACAGTCAGGATCTTCGTGTTCTGCTCAAATCATGCTCATCACGTCTTTTGCAATTGCCGCAGCTGGCGGGCAAGCTGGATGTGGAAACGGTGCTGTCGCACGCGGAGGCGCTCGCGGACCTGGCCGGCGACCGCGGCCGCGCCCTGCTCGCGCCCCTCGCCGAGGCCTGACCGCCGCTGTGCGGTAGCGGCGGCGGCAGCGGCGGCGGTGCCGAGGTGGACGGGCTGGCCGAGACCTGACCGCCGCCTAAGAGCAGCCACGGCGCTGGCGGAGGCCTGAGCCCCTGCGGCGCCAAGGTCTACTGGGCCAAGGCCCGCGCTCTCCTCGCGCCCCTGGCCGAGGCTTGACGGCCGCCATGGCGGCGGCGGCGGCAGTGCCGAAGGGCAGGCGGACGCGGCCCTGCTCGCGCTCCTGGCAGAGGCCGCAAACCCCGCCTGCGGACAGCCGCGGCGCTGGAGGCGCCAGCGGCGGCGCCAGGCTCGACAGGGATGACTCTTTGCTCATGCCCTGGCAGACGCCTAATCCGCCTGAGAAACAAGCCGCAATGGCAGTGGCGAGGGCACAGCGACGGCTGCGCGCAGGCGCAACGGCGGCGTCGGCGACTGCTCCAGAGTCGTTTTTCTTCACAGACATGGGCCGCGCTCCGTCCGCAGCGTGGCATCAGCAGAGTGGTTGGGGATGCAAGGATGAGAAACCGGCATCAGAACTCGTCCCCTTTCCGGCATGCGCCGGCACCCTGCGTACACCACTGGTCGCGCGACCATTGTATGTTCCATGAATTCTTGTAAATGTGTATGCATTAGCTGGGTAGAGCTGTAGACGGTATCTCCTTCTGGGTCGTTCTTCTTGGCATCATTGTGGTGTGGGGACTTTTCAGTTCTCATGCCGGCGCAAGAAGCTTGCAGTATTGCATTGGTGGGCGTAGGCGGCGCAGTGCAAGCGTTTGCATTGAGTCTCGTGGTCAACCTGTAATGGTACATGATCTGCAGACGCAGCAATGAGGGGCGTGACGGCTGATGGGCTGTTGTCCGACATCCATGCACCCGCAAGTGTACCTGCCCAATCAGGAAGGAGGAAGGCCACGCTTTCCCGCGCTTGTGCGGTGTGCTCAGCACGGCGACTTATCCGTATCGAATCTAATCCGTATCGAATCTGGCTGGCCAAACGTCTCCAGCACCACCTGACTTGGTCGCGGCTCTGTACAGTGCCAACCAGCGGCAAATTCGGCGGGGTATTGCTCAGCACCATCAGCAAAACTCGGAATGGGCGGTGGAACCGAGGAAATCGTGCAAAGCTTCAGCGAGAGGACGCAGACCCGACTTTCAGCCATGCGAGAACTTACTGACTGCCGCGTCGGCGCCTCTGATGGCAGAAGCTTCGACCTGCACAAGAGTCTACTGGTGATGCAGTCGACTGTCCTCAGGTGCAGCCAAATCTGGATGAGCCTGAGTGGGTCTCGTGAACAAGTTCTTCGCAATCTTGCACATGGCGATGACGAAAGGAAACAAGGATTCGATCAATGTACTGACATGATGAGGTGGCCGAAATTGCACGCAGGGAGATGATGGCGGATGTGGCCGCCGCTGATGACATCCCGCTGAGTGAGGGTGGTGACACCTTGGAGCTGCTGGTCGAAGGCATGTACAATGCCAACATGACAATCTCTGAGGACAACATCGACGCCTGTCTGGAGCTCGCTCGGAAGTACGACATTGCTGACATGCGAGACAACTGCGCCCGCTTCCTGGACTGTGTGCCGCTCACGGTCCACAACCTGCCACGCTGGCTGGCATTGGCAGAAGCATATGATGTCGGCACTGCTGCGCAGCAGTGTCAGACGTTCGTCGCAGCAGGCAACAATTTTGAAGCCATGCTGCGGTATGACGTACTCCGCAGCATCAATGTTGCATCACAGAGTTGCCACCCTTCCCTCGAGTCAGGAGTGAGCACTGCGCGTTGTCTTCTTTTTCCATTCAAATTCAAGTCCCAGCATTTCCAGGTTTTGTGCTGGTGATTAACGTCCGATGCTGTGTGCAGGATTCACGGCGTGCTGTGGTACAAGGAACTACCTGCTGCACAGATCACACAGATGCTGACAACTCAGATTCGGACGCTGAAAGCAGCTTGCGGCGTGTACCGTGACTGCCTCCAGGTTGCAGCTTCAACTGCTATCACTCCAACATCGCTGCGCTTCGGAAATGCGCCATTGGGACCTAAGTATCGTCAAGATCCCACATCGTTGGAGGGGTATAACCATCTGGATGTAGGCACAGTGCGCCGCGTCATTTACCTTGTGAAGACCAAGGGCGACGCTAAAGGCGACGCCGTCAAGCAGTATATGCCCCATTGAGATGTTGGCACCACATGGCTGTGTCATCGAGCCCAAGGGTGAAGCACTGCGCCTATTCGAAGATACACTTGGTATCGTCAAAGACCCGATTCCTGAGCTGAATTTGAGTGCGGCATTTGATGGCAGAACTGAAAGGAAGCAGACACACCATTTGTTCGTATTGCGTCACAGTAGCGGAAAATGTGCATCGGAGGCTGGCATGTGCACAAAGCCGCCATGACACACCTGTAACTAAGTGTGGCTTGTGCTACTGGACGGCAAGCCACCTCGTCACCATTCAAGACGGTGCATTTATCAATAAATCAGCACAGCTAATCCGACACACGACAGCCTAGGCCTCTGGCAGCGCACGGCTTCAGCGTTACCGCCGCTGCTTGGGCAGGACCTCGGCCTCGGGCATGCGGCGCACGTAGATGGCGTCTGCCGGGTGCGGCTTGTCTCCCTGCAGTGGAGAACTCGGCTGGTGATTCACACGAAAGAATGGTCGCCCACGAGCTCATGAGCTCATGACCGTGCGCTCAACGGCAGCCTGGCTTAGAATTGTGCATGATAGCGCTATCAGACAACTTTGGCGCCAATACAGAACGCACCTGCGCAAAAGTGTAGGAGGCGGCGACGGCGAGCCGGCCGCCGGTGTGACTGAAGGCCAGCGCCACGACGACGATGTGATTTTTGGATCTTGGATTTTGGTGATTATGGAACCTTTGATTGATATTATACACTGGGGTTGAGGATGCTTTGAACAATCCGACGCACCTGCTCGAAAGTGTAGGAAGCGGCGACGGCGAGAAGGCCGCCGGTGTGGCTGAAGGCGAGCGCCGCGACGCTGGTGGGATAGGGCGCCGGCGTCTGCCACAGCCGCTTCTTGTTCGCGGCGTCCCACACGTTGACCACGCCATCGCAGCCTGCACACGGCCAGCACGATGTACATATTTCCTTTTTTCTGGGTGGTCAAAATTGCTTCATGTGCTGGCCTATGATGGACCTGCGGTCCTGCTCTTCCAAAAGGAGACATCAGGAGGAAACGTGACAATGACATGCTGCACCATACGCTGCTGGGGAATGTGAGCCAAGAGGAGCGCACCGCCGGTGGCGAAGGTGCCGCTGGGGTGGAAGGACATGGCGTTGATGGGGTACACCACGTCCTTGCCCTGCTCTGTCTTTCTATGGCACTTGAACGCGTACTTGCGCCCCTGCAATGCAGCAACACAATGGTCAAAAAGGGTGTGCAGCCTGCAATAAGTAAGAGGTTTGGCCCATGGTCGCACGAGGCAGAGCATATAAGCAGACAGGTTTGTGCGTTTCGTTGATGCAGTGCAGTGCGATGTGCAACGTCTGCCAGAGCCCGCACTCATCATGCCCAGCCGCTTGCCGACAGCAGTCTCGCAAGCCGATGTTCAGGGATTCACCTGGTCAGCATCTGCGTAGAACTCCATGGCAACGCGGCCCTCCACCGAGGACAGCGCGTAGCCGGCGCCGTCGGGGTACGCGCGTATGCACCTGACTCGCCATACATCTCAATTGACAAATGGCTTTGCTAGAGGGTGTGCTGCTGGAGTCGCTGGTGCTAAAGCACGACTGCAATCGAACAAGTGGTTTCTTGAGAAAATGGCTGCATCATCGAAACCGAACAATCAGGCAGCAGCACGCACCGCGTCTGGTACTTGAGCGACGACTCCCGGTGCTGCTCCGGCCGCCCGCCCTCCAGGCTGCATTGACAGCCCGTCGTATTTGTTTGCACTTCTGTAGTCTATGGCTCAGGGTGCTGGACTGGCAGGAAAGTGTTGGCTTTAACGGTTTAGAGAACATGCTGGGCCACGACGCCTCTGGTGGTGTTTGGGCAGCTGCCCACGGCTTGGCACTCGTGCCGCATGCGGCAAACATCCTGCACAGCTGTGCATTCAGGCCGCCGGCAAAGATGGTGCTCACCTCCGCACGTCGAATATGAGCACGTGGCGCCCCGAGGTGCCCACCGCCAGGCGCTGCCTTGCCGCCGACATCGTGTATGCCTTGCCGGGCAGCGGCACGGCCGCCACAAACGCATGGCCTGCATATAAACGCCAATACTACGTGACGATAACAGAGGCACCCTCGCATTGCATCGTGCCTCACGAAGAATGCGTGACACATGATGCAGGTTCGGCCTGTGACTTGGTGGCCTGGCGCGTGTGCATCTGGACGGCCATCAGCGCCCGGTGGCGCCTCGTCATGCGGCGGGCATGACGAGGACTCTCTCGACGATAGCGTACAGCAAAGGAGCCTCACCGCCGCCGAGGCGCGGGTCCCACAGCTTGAGGGAGGCGTCCCAGCCGGCGGACACCAGCAGCCGCCGCTCGGGCAGCCACGCGAGGCAACGCACCGGCCCGCCGTGGCTGCCCACCGGCTGCGCGCCCTGGCTGGAGAAGTCGTGCCTGGCGGCGCCGATACACATGGTGAGCTTGGCTGTGGCAGGGAAGCGCTCGCAACTTGAGCCACAAATCCGCTTGGCAGATGCGGCGGGCGGCTGTGGAGTTCAACGCGACACGCCATGCCGCCATGGGAAGCGGCAGCAGCATGTTGTGCCACAGAACTATCCAGTTTCACCTTTGCACGGTGCCCTCCAGGCCGGCGGAGAAGGCGGCGGTGTCGTCCTCGAAGCAGCAGTCCAGCACTGCCTGCCCCTGCGAGTGCGTCGCACGCAGCTGCTGCCGCTCCGCGTCGTACAGCCGCGTCGCCTGCAAAGGCAATGCAGGAGTGACAAACAGGTCTTTGATGTGAGAGCACCTTGATTGTTGTGACAGACATTAAATGCTGGCGCTCCTCAGTGGACAGCATGCGTCAGCGGAGCGTGGGGATGGTGCAGTGCTGTGAATGCCTTGCGTCCGGCAACTTCCCGCAAAAGCCGTGCATCTGAATTCCTAGCTTCTGAGACGGCACGCATGAACACGTACGACTCCCTCGAGGTCGCGACTGTTTGGTGACATTTTGAATACACATGATTTGCTTTGGCATCGCGCCGCATCCCAGCATGAGTCGGCGCCGCACATGCAGGTGACAACTGGCAGGTGGGCGAGCACGTCTCGAAGCCAGAGGGCTGAAAAGCGCACCCCATCCCAGGACGACACCAGGAGTAGTTCGCTGTTTGCCGCAAAGTGCATCGCCGTGACGCCATCAGAGGGCGGCTGCGGCAGCTGCATTCCATGAGTTACCTGGGTATTCATGACGAACTCAACCTATCCGACACGAATGCCGCAATCGGCAGAGCCGTATCAGCCGTCTCAGCCACGCTGAGATCGTGCAAAGTGCCAGTGATGCAGATTGCGACTCGAATCCAAATGACGTGCGACGCAATTTGCTGATGGCAGAGGGATCAGGAAGCGCAACACGTGTGTGCCACTGCAATCCTGCAGGGAGCTACAACGCAAAATCGATGTTGCACGCGATCGAAGTCTTTTTAGCTTGAGGAATCGCGATGTGCAGCCTGAGAAGTGGAGCAGGCGACTGTGATTGTAATACTGTGGACAGAGTGCTGCAGGAGGTCTTGCAAGTTCTACTTGTGCAAACCCCGGCTGGCTGTCAGAAAGAATCATGCTTCAAATGTGGTGCTTCCTGCATCTACCTTAGGCGCCATCGCCACCCAAACCTTGCTGCATCAAAACTGTGCTCGATCCGCATTCCTCAGCAGCCCCACTCCCTGGTCAAGCCCCATGGTGCACGGGGCGCCGGCAGAGCCATGCCGGCGCCGAAAGTCCTCAATCTGCAACATGGCGCGGCGGTCTCAACGCTACGTGCTGCGAATCCATGTGCCCGGCTACACAATGCCGGCGGGCAGGTGGATGACCCCAGTCCCCTCCGCGTACGACTTGACGTAGTACCAGCTGCAACAAACCAACAAAGACACTTTAGAATCAGAATCTGTGCTTTCCTTCGCGCCAATGTAAGGGATAGGCCAGTGATGAAGCTGCGTCTGAGGGAGGCTTCATGACATTCTGAGCGGGAGAGCGTGAGGAGCATGCAAAGTCATTCGCACAAGTCGAACGTACCAGAAGTCTGCCAGGATGAAGGTCTGCACAATCTCGGACAGCAGCACCATGGCGGGCCACAGCCCCGAGCCGATGGCTTGCAGCAGGAACGAGTCCCCGTCGATGATCTGCGCGCGCATGCAAAAGGATTTGCTCAGCAGCTGCTATGACCGCAGCGTCTCGGATGTTGAACCAGCCGCCGCCGCCGCCTCCTCACAGATGCACACGACCTGCCAGTCTGACAAGCGTGCGCGGGTGCTGATTGCAGATGTGGAAGTTTGGCGCAGCCGTTTCTCCCAACTCCATCCATGAGGACACACCACGAAGCAAAGTGCCCACCTGGAGCACCCAGTGGGCGCAGGAGATGAAGCGTGAGAGGCCCAGCGCAAAGACGTAGTGCGCCGTGAACTTCTCCACAACCTTGGCATTCTGCATCATGCGCAGCTGCGGCAGCACCGACACCGCCTCCAGGTACACGCAAAGCGCCCACAGTATCTGCACGCCATTGCCTAGACTGATTAGAGGCTTTACAGCTTCACTGCCGACATGAGCACGAATGACAGATGTTGTCACAGGTCCAGCCAGAGCTGCTGCTCACAATGTGTCCAGACTCAACGCACAGCTCTCATGGTTGGCACAGGCAGACGCTTTCTGACCTGTCACGATGCCATGACAGTCCAGTTGCAGACATGGCATGTTGCCATTGCATGCAGCAATACGCACCCTGAACGGCAGCGGGTGGTTGGTACCCGGGTGTGCGAGGGCCGCCAGCGCGACGCATGGGATGACCTGCATGCAAGCAGCAAGCAGGTCAGGACTCGTCAAGTGCATAATGCACTCCATAGATTTGGAGGTCCAGACTTCAACACTTTGCGCTTGTCCACACGATGGCCTTCCCTATAGCGTTCAAGGCGCACAACGACAATACGGGATGACTTACGCACCACGTAGTAGGTCTTAACGGAGTCCTGGTCGTCCTGGTAGGTGTCCACCAGCTTGAAGCGCAGCGCGTAGATGACCGCCCCCGTCGCGATCAGCGTCAGCATGTCCAGCACCGTATGCACATCGTACTCCATCATGAAGCTGCGCACATGATAGGAGCATCTTGTGTGACATGAAGCCAACCACAACCGGATGACGGGTAGTGAGCGCTTCTGCTGCCAGAGGATCGGCAGCCACCATGCTCCTGACTTCGCAGGACATCCGATGGATACAAAATCAAGACCAAGGCATGCTTCCTCAACTTGCAGAAAGCGGCTTGCCTGCAGTATAGCCGGACTGCCAGGAATATGGCTGTGAGCTCCTGTGTGCGCAGCGACAGGCCTGCGGACAATGGAGAGTGATGTCAGGAGATGCGCGCGGTCTGCCCGTTAGGTGGCGGTCTCGTACTGGGGGCCAATATTGCTGGTGGACATCGTGCCAGGTTGTGCTGCTGCATGCACAATCGCCATGTCCACGTGCGGTGGCCGCTGCGCTCACCGCCTGCATTCTGCTTCTTCAGCAGTTTCCACGCCAGCAGCCCGATGCCCATGAAGTGCACGATCTCCGCCATAACGAACAGGTTGTCATGGTCCTCGATGACCAGCCAGAAGGCGAAAAGGGACTGCGACACGACCGAAACATCAGACAAGCCAACACACACGCGCAGCATGGATGTGCGGTATGCTACAAAGAGGATGGGAAAGCACGAAGCTCCAGTGTGAAAGATGCGAGCCTCAGGTAGAGCTGCAACAGCTGCATGTTATGGGTGAGATTGGATGCATGGCGTCCTGTCGAACCAATCCGCCGGCAGCGCACCAGGATGGCGCCTGCCGCCGAAAGTATCAGCTTTTCCCGGGGGCTCCTCCGTTTGACCTGTTTGCATTTGAACCATCCGCTGAATGTAGTTCCACTGGCTGCATTCGCATGCCCGTGCAGGCGAGCATGCAGCCGTGCATGCAGTACATCGGTCTGGAAGCTCACCCATCTCACTATTGCCAGGAGCGGGTCTCTGACTTTGGACAGCTTGTCATCAGGCTTGTCAAGCCCACCGATTCCCCCTGTTGGATATTGCGGATAGTTCGAATACATGCTGGCTGCTCTCTTGTGCTGGAGAACGTGATCAAGATGGAAACGATCCTCCGTCACAGTAACCGCGGTGTTATGTCAGGAGGTAGGCAGAACCCTCCGACGTTCAGTCAACAGTTTCAAGCCGGCACTGCACGTGGTGGTTGCGACTGCAGTGATGGGGCGCTCGTCCGAGGCCAGGTGACTCGGCCCAGCGACTACCAGGGCTTTGTAGCCCGGGATCCCGCAATGCAACGTTCCTCGGCCGCGCATCGCGGCACTTTGCATGCAACGCTTGCATGTGGCATATCTACATTACAGCCCTATTGGACAACGCAGCTTGCGGGACGGTGTCTGTGACTCGTATTGCGTTGGTGTGTTCCTGTGCTGTCGGCGGCGGGGACCTGCAGCGTTTGCATTCCACACGAAGGAACCCTTGATGTCAGCGGATCAAACTGAAGCATATGCAGACACCTGCACCTGAGTCTATATTCAATAGGCACGCAGCTAGACATGACTACTCTGCGGCACTGAATCGCCAATGCCGTGGACATGGCGCCGAACATGTGCGCCGCCGTCTTTGACCCTGCTGTCTCTTGTGCGTGACGTTCGTGATTTGTTGACCTAATGTCAATGATTGTTGACAGGTTTGCATGTATTATATGCAGAGCCATCTGACGCCGGCAATTAGGACCCCGCCGCCCCGCCGCGGCGTCGTCAGGCGCTCCTTCGGCGGGGGGCACAGGCTGTTTGACGACAGATGGGTGTACGAGGAACCGGACCGGTCGGACGAGGCCGGCAAGCGGCTGGCGGTCGTGTCGGGCGCGGCTCGCGCCGCCAACATGTCGCAGCTGCTCTTCAAGGCCCGCCTCGCGGTGCGGATCAACAATGCCAAAGACGACTGAATGACTGGATGCATTCAAGTACCCCAAAGCCCTTTGATACGAAGTCTCAATCAACAGAAAGCGTTTTCAGTCGAGAAAAAGCATGTTCAGTCTACAATGATGTCGCATGCATCCACATCCATTGTAATCTGTGCCGCTTGCTGTGCAGGAGCTGAGCATCCTGCTCCCTGCCATGTCGGCGAACCGCCTGCTGCAGCTCAACCGGAACCTGCTGGCGCAGCTGGTGGCGGATACCGCAGGTGCGTCTGTGTACCACGAATGGGACCAGAGCCTCTGCCGAAAGGCCAATGCGAACGGGTGGTCTGACCAGATGGCTTGACAGGATGTGGCGCCCGCATTCGCCTGCAGGCGTCGCGCGGCGGCTGGTCAGCCTGCGCGAGCTGTTCCCGACCGCCGACATTGCGCAGATCGTGTCCAGGAGGTGTGATGGTACTTCGTCCTGTATCGAACAGCAGATATGCAGATGTCGTGTAACTGAGGCGCCAATCGCTGCTGGGGCATGCATCACAGGTTGCAGTGGTGCATGCCGGCTCTCACAATAGCTCTCACTTGCGAGTGGCGCTTGTGACCCTGCAAAAGCCTTGCTGCAGGCCGGCGCTGCTGCTGGGCGCTGAGTTTGAGCACGTGCCGGTTGCCAGAGCGGCGCTGGCGCAGCTGTTTCCCGACAGCGACATCGACGCCATGGTGCAGCAGGTGTGCTGACTCTGCACACCTTCGTGCTCCACAAGCATCCGATCTACTTCATCCGATCGACATTGTCACGGAGCAACCACTGATCATGCCGCCGCGTCATTTGTTTCCGACTGATGTTGTTGAAGCAGCTGTTTCAATGTGCAGCAACCGCTGCTGCTCATTGAGGACGTGGGTGGTGCAATGGAGGAGCTACGGCGGCTGATGCCGGGATCGGACCCGCTGCTGACTTTGAAATACAATCCACACATTCTGGTGTCAGGTGAGCGAAGCAGGGCTCGCCTGCTGAACTTAATTGAAAAACTTCTGTTGGGTGATTGCGAGATTATGCATCTGGATGCCGCAATGCTGAAAGGAGCTCAATGGTGCACACGCAGTGATGAGCAACAGGAAGCTCAGCTTGTGGTGAGCACCCGGTGTGGTGGATGTTGGGGGCGCCAGTGTTAGCGGGTGGTGGTCAAGTGGTTTGTATTGGGAGGTTCGTCTGCTGTGCTGCAGCAATCATTAATTTATAGATCAGAGAGACAGGAATAGGTGAGAGAGAGGAAAGCGTTGCCATCATCATCGTTGTGTCGGTTCATTTCAGCGTTCTTTGAGATCCTTGCTGCAGCAATATCAAAGGCTGTGAAGGCACAATAGGGTGATGACCTCTGTAACTATCGAATGTCTTGGAGGCGCGTTTCCTTCAAATGCTGCCTCAACCGGCATGTCACATCGCTCGTTGCCTGAGGAGCACCGCCCGCTGGCTGCGCTTTATCTCCTGTATCAACCACTGTAGCCCCTCCGCGATGCCCTCCCCCGTGTAGGCGCTCGCTGGCTGCACCCTGCGCAGCCGCAATATCGCATTTGTTTAGCACATTCTCAGCACCTGCCGTTTCTGCAGGCTTGCCGAGCAAATTCATGCCCGGCCCAACATGCAGCAGACGCGCTGGCTCGGAGCCTTGCAGATTGTGCGTCACAGCGCCTTCTAAGTGTGAAAGCAGATGCGCAGCATCCTCCACGCCACCGGATGCTAAGGATGTAGTCACGACTCACCGGCATGGTCTGTGCGCCCGCAGCGTGGCCTCCCCCAGGTTGTCCGACACGACGGTCCCCGACACCGCCCCCTCCTTGTCCTGCACGTTCCACGGTGCTGCCGGGTCAGAGGCACCACGCGGATTGCCTTCTGTGCCGACCAGCAAAGTCGTGTGTGACGCTGCTGTTGATCCGGTGCAGCGACACGCTATCACGGTCTTAACTTGGAAAAAAGACGTGCAAAATATGTAAAAAGTGCACCTGCTTGTTGGCGACGACCAGCAGCGGCGCGCCAAACAGCTCGCTGCTGACCAGGGCGTGCTCCAGGGCCGCCTTCGCCTCGTCCAGCCGCCCCTCTGCGGCTGCGCAGTCGAAGCAGCGGATGTATCATGGAGTCCTCAGTCGAAGGCGCCGCCAGTTGCCACGTGGGGCGCAGAGCCAGGTTGAGGCCGGCGCACAAGCGCTGCCGCATGCTGGCGTTTGCAGACACTGCTGTTGACAGCTCGCAACCCTCCTCTGTGCACTATTCTGTCCCCTGTGTCGTGTTCCTGCAGCGGGGGCGCCGTGCCATTTTCACGCAATCGCACCCGAGTCGACGACGTACAGGATGGCGTGCGACTCCGCATAGTACTTGTCCCAGATGGAGCGCAGGCCCGCCTGGCCACCCAGATCCCAGAATATGAGGGGCGCCTGGTGCGCCTGCAGGATTCGCACACAGGATCAAACGTGTGCTTTGCCGCCAGCCGCGCATGTTTGCTGTGAAACATACGCTGTCACACGCTGTTGCACGGACAAATCCTGGAGTTCGACAGCCGGTCGGATTTGTGGGTAGCACAACCCAGCATGAAGTGCCAGCCGCATGCCTTTGCACACACACCACGCGGCGAGCCCACCTGCATGCGCCCGACATTCAGGCCGACGGTCGGCAAAATCTTGTCGGGGTCCGTGCCCGGCAGGTCTCCATACGTCGTCTTCAGCCGCTCAAGCAGCGTTGTCTTGCCTGCCTTGTCGATGCCTGTGGACATGCCATGGCAGCGGCAATTTGGCGCCTCGACGCTTGCGACGGATGCATTGCAGGCCGAAACTCTGTGATATGCAGACGTGCACATGGCACAGCAGCACCTCACCCAGAATGAGCACGTGCAGCTCCTCTTTGCGAAAAAGAAATTCCCAGAGCCCAAAGAGCAGGGAGAACATTTTCACGAATCCCGTCTGCCTGGTGTGATGCCTATCATATGTGCCGCATAGCTGGCAGCATCACAGTCAGTGCCTTGCTTGAAGTCGGCGTTCGACTAAGAAGCTGCTGCTTCTCGATGCGAGTCGCTCCCCTGAGCGTAGTATGGGCGGAAGCCACACTTGAATTCAACTCGTGAACTCGCTAATTTTTCGCTCAGAAACTCGAGCGGATCTGAGGCTCCGCACTGCTCGCAAATGACTGAGTGGAGAGATGGCAGAACGGAACAGGGAACTTTAGTACGTATGTGTGACAAAAGCAAAATGTCTGCGCAACCTGCAGGGTTCGAACCTGCGCATCTTTCGATAGTGGATTTCAAATCCACCGCCTTAACCACTCGGCCAAAGTTGCAAGTATGACAAAACCCTGTTTTACACAATTATAACCAGCAAAACCCCGCGGACTTGATAATCTACGGCAACCATTGGTTGCTCACGATCAGTGTTCCGCATATTGCCCCTTCAGCATACAGCGATTCAGCTTGGACCCGGACCCTTGGCCTTTGGGCTGGACAGCGCCGCAGCATTACCGTCATTTGCCGCCT
>JAABUM010004482.1_pt1 | contig 15712 bp, 10 predicted proteins | sample 5559161 | NCBI WGS metagenome assembly JAABUM01 (sample SAMN10711868, study PRJNA513369) | rock metagenome | isolation source: Antarctica rocks | place: Antarctica: Victoria Land, Siegfried Peak nord
GGCGGTCGTGCGAGACGCCTTCGAGATGGTCGGCCATGTTGGTCAAGGTGTAATTTACCGGACTGGCCAGCAGATACTGGCAGTAATCCCACTTGCTGATGCCCATGTCCTCAGTTTCTCTCCCCACTCTGCGTAAGTCCTAGCCATATTTTATGGATATGCCATCTGCTAACGCGGCTTCCCAGCCCAGCAACTTTTGATTCCGACTGTGGGTACATATCCCGCAGCTTGCTGCGTATTTTTGAGAGCGCGCAGCGCTCTTTGTTCTCACAGCGCGTAGCGCTCCTGCACCCTCTTGACATTACACCAAGGGCAAAAAGTTACACTCTCTATTCAAATACCCCGTAGCTTGCTGCGGGGATTCTTTATTTTAGGAGCAGCAGTGGAACAGTTACCTCTCGATCCCGCCGGACGCGCCGACGATCCGCAACAAGACGCCGCGCGTGATGACGGCACGCAGGAAATCACGCCGGATTTGGCCTACAAGCGCCTCGCCATCGTCAATCTTGTTTTCTACGGCCCCCAGAATGCCAGCGACCGCCAGTGGGTTTTGATCGATGCCGGAATGCCCAAGACAGCCGGCGCGATTGCGAGCGCCGCCGAGGAGCGTTTCGGCAACGGCGCGCGTCCGGCGGCGATCATCATGACGCACGGCCATTTCGATCACGTTGGGGCACTTGAAGAACTCGCCGAAAAATGGGACGCGCCGGTTTACGCGCACGAATTGGAACTGCCTTATTTCGATGGCCGGGCGACTTATCCGCCGCCTGATCCGTCTGTTGGGGGCGGCATCATGCCGCTGCTCTCGCCGCTTTTTCCGCGCGGGCCGGTCAACGTCAGCCGTTGGCTTAAAACTCTGCCGTCCGACGGCAGCGTGCCGGGCATGACGGGCTGGCGCTGGCTGCACACGCCGGGCCACGCGCCGGGCCACATCTCACTGTGGCGCGAAGCGGATCGTACCATCATCGCGGGCGATGCTTTCATCACAACCAATCAGGAATCGGCTTATGCGGTGGCGACGCAGCGCCCTGAGATGCACGGCCCGCCGACCTATTTTACGCCCGATTGGGAGCGCGCGGAGACTTCCGTTAAAGAGTTGGCGGCGCTGGAACCGGAGCTTGTCGTGACCGGCCACGGGCGCGCCATGCGCGGCCATGAAATGCGCGCCGCTCTGCGTATGTTGGCCGATGATTTCAAGCGTATCGCGGTGCCGGATCATGGCAAGTACGTGCATGAGACTGTGCCGTCGGGAGGCAGTACTCCCTGAAGTGATGCGGTGAAAAAAAGCGGGCCTCAGTTTTCGAGGCCCGCTTTTTTGCGAGTGATTTTACCGGGCGCAGCCACCTGTGCTTGGCCTGATGGGCAGGGCAAACGCACGGTGATTTCCTACGTTTCCCCGTGCCTGTAGCCGCGACTCAGAGCCTGCAACTGGTTGTCGGACTACGTGGACACGGCCTCTACAAGTACTTACCAGGGCGCGGCCCACCACAAAACGGAGGAAATCCCGTGCGTTTGCCCTGGTGGCTCCACCTCTCACTCAAGGAACGGAGAAAACCTAAACGTGCAATATATTCCGTTTTCTGAGCTGACCCCAGATACAAAGTGTTGCCTTGCACTGTGCAATCGCCCCACAGCAGTTGGCGCTGCCACGGCGACGGCCCCGCACCGTAAATCGCTTTGCCGTAGCGTTTGAGCCACGGTCCGGCGCCGGTTAAAAAGTCGGCGCACGTTTCGGGAGTTGTACCGTCGCCGCGCGGGCCGATACTCAGCATATAGTTGCCGCCGCGCGCCACCACGCGAATCAGGCGACGCAGCACTTCGCCGGTGTCTTTCCAGTTTTCGTCATACCACGCATAGCCCCACGAATCGTTGGTGGTGTCCACTGCTTCCCACAGGCCGTCCACGTTGCGCGAAGGAATTTTGTGGTCGCCGTAGATTGGCGCTTCCGAAAAATTCAGAATTGGGTTTCCATGAAATCATTTCTCGCCGAGGAGTTTGTCCAGGAAATACTTCTCGAAATATATCTTGTGGTAAGGGTTGGGTTCGACAACGCCCGGCGCTCCCGGATAGACCAACTCGCACTCGACGCCGAGGCGCTGACATTTTTCCTGCAACTTCACGCCGAAGTTTGCGCTATGCACATCCGACTGATTTTGGTCGAAGACTGGCGCTGTGTAATAAAACATGAAAACGGGCGGAGCATCGCGGGTGACCAGCGCGTAGGGAGAATACTCGTTGATCAAGGGCAGAAGTTTCTCGCGCTCGGCCAGAAAGACCTCGAAGGCGGATTTGTTCGCCGCTGGATCGGCCTTGACGCCGAAAGCTTGGTCACCGTATTCGAGTTTGGGAATCCACTCTCTCATCTGCTGCGGATCAAGGGTGGTCTGCGGATGCTGCACGGCGACGCAAAGGGGCCGCGTGGATTCGCGGGCGACCAAATCGCGGCTCTTTGGATCGGCCAGATCTTTGTGAAATGCCAGCCAGAGCGCAGTGCAGCCGCCCGCCGAATCGCCGCACAGGGCGACTCGCTGCTTATCAAGATTCCACTCCGTGGACTTGCTGCGCACGAACTGCAAAGCTCGCGCGCAATCGAGCATCGGGCCTTTCACTGGCGGGTAGACGCCGTCTGCCGTGGCTTCGTCGAGAAGACGATATTCCACCGTCACCACCGAGATCCCGTGATCGAGCATATCCTGCACAAAGCCGGGCACCGTGACCAGACCAAATATCCGTTGCTGGCTCGTCCAACCACCGCCATGGATGTGAAACGTGTCTGTCGCATCACGTCTCCCACTGTCAAAAAGCTCGTCCAACCACCGCCATGGATGTGAAACAGCCAGGGCGTCGGCTTGTCCGATTTGGCCTGCCAGAAAGTCAACACCTGCTTGGGAGATTGACCATAGGCCACCTCGCCAAAAGTCGGCGGCGGTTCGATTGGAGCCGTTGTTGCGGGCGGTTTGACTGGAGCCGTTGCTGCTGTTTGCGCGAGGCAAAGAGTTGGTGCCACCAACAGAGTGGCAAAGAGCGCAGTGAGAGCGAGTAGCGTTGTTTTCATTGTTCCGTGGCCCGGTTGCATTCTTTCAATTCTTGGGCGGCGCAGCCCTCAGGTTTTCGCCGGAGATTTTTAGACCGTAGGCAAATTGACACGGCTGGGCGGCAGGCAAATGAACCGTCAGTCCCTCATCCGTTTGCTTCCAATCCAACTTCTTCTTGCAGCCGAGCAACTTAACGCCGGTGACTTTGCCCGATGGCGTGGCGAGCGAACGGATGATCGCTTGCCCATCGGAGGGCCACGCCATCAGCCATGCATAAACGGAACCCTTCTTCGTCGTGAAGCGGATGTCTTTGCCGGTGTAAGGCGTCTTTGCATGGTCTTCATCAAGATTGCCGGGCTTCATGATGACGCTGCCTTCGCCCCAAACATCCCAGGCACTGGAATCGTGAATGCCCTCGCTGTTCACGTCCATCCAGTCGCCCATGTCTTGCAGCGTCTTCAGGCCACCGGGATCAAGCTCGCCCGACGGTGTGAGCGGAACGTTGATGGCGTAGTTGCCATCGCGCGAAACGGCTTCCAGCATCTGATGAATGACCATGCCGCTTTCATAAAACGTGCCCTTTTTGTAAAACCATTCGCCCAAACCGACCTCGGTTTGCCACGGCTGATCGCGCTTGACGCCTTCCGGAAACTCCGACTCGAAGTTGACAGCCACGGCGCGAGGATCGTCGGCACCCTTGGTGAACGCCATCGCTTCGAGTTTGCCACCGTTTTGGAGGATGTTCTTGTTGAAAAGATGGGCGATGACGCGCGGCGTAGCGTCGGCGCGCAGGCCGTGACCTGTGCCATACCCGCAGAATGGATAGCTGGCGCCGCCGTCGAAGTAGATGAAGTCAGGCGAGAACTGGTCAATCGCGTCAACCACACGCCGCGTCCATTCCGTCGCAAACCAGACGGCAAAATCCCGATGCACACTCAAGTCGCCGTTCGGAATGCCGTGCATCAGCGGATCGCGCATACGGAACTCGTTCGGATCGCCCGTGAAGTCCGGGGGGAAAGCGACATCGGCTTTGAGGTCAATGCCGTAAAGGTCTTTCAAATTCAGTCCCATCTTCTGCCACCAGGTATCTTTGCCATCGTAATTCTGCGCGCCGTCGTAGGGCACGCCTTTGAGTGGGCCAGCGAGATCCGCCAGAAACGCCGGTTGATACCACCACAGCGAATAGTCGCCATGGAACGCGATGCCAAAGCGCAGACCCTCCTGCTTCGCCGCTTTCCGCCAGCCGCCGAGGATGTCGCGGTGCGGGCCGATATTCACTGAATTCCACGGCTGGTATTTAGAGTTCCATAGATCAAAATTATCATGGTGCATTCCCTGACCGATCACATAGCGGGCACCGGCCCGCTTGTAGAGCTTCATGAGCTTGTCTGGATCCCATTTCTCCGCCTTCCAAAGCGGCAGCATATCCTTGTAACCCGTAACGCTCGGATGCCCCACGCGCTTGAGGTGATTGGGGTAAACCCGCGTGGAGTCACCCCACGCATGACTCGGCATATAAATCCACTTGGCATACCAATCGCCATCTTCGCCGACCGACTGCGGCCCCCAGTGCAGCCACATCCCGATCTTGGCTTGCCGCCACCAAGTGGGAACCTTGAAGTTATCGCCGAGAGATTTCCAGTTTGGCGCGCACGGGCCAGCGGCAATCGGCACGTTAATCGGCTCCATAGCTGTTGGGGCTTGATTGGTCGCCTCGGCGGCGTGCAGCGAAGCTAAAGGCATGAGCAGGGTGAGCAAAGCAAGTGGTTGTTTCATGGTGTTTTGATGAGTTGGATGGTGTGCGACTTGTTGTCGGAGATGGGAAGGTTATAGGTTAGGCTCCAACTTTGGGTTGCCACGTCGAAATCGGTCTGCCAAAAATCGTTGCCGTGCACGCTTTGATCCACAGGTTGCCCGTCGAACAGCAATTGATGGCCGCGTGGCGAAGTCAAGCCTGTAAACGTCATTGGAACGTAACCGAGGCCGCCCCTGAGTGTTAGCTCGGCGACATCCTTGGCCGCGCCGATTTTGACTGCGGGATAACGTCCGCCGAGCTTTCCGATTTCCACATTTACGCGACGGTCATTGCCGATGGCTTCGCGCTGAATCATGCGCCATGTGTTCTGATCTTGCTTCAAAGCGGCGCGCAAAGCGGCGTTGGGGCCGTAATAATCGGCGGCAAATTGCGGCATGATGAGGTGTTCAATCGTCGCATCGATGAAGTCGCCCGGCTCCAGGCGAGTCACACCCGGTGGCGGCACCAGATCAAGCGTTGAGTTGTCCTCGCCGTTGTTTGTGATGCCGTGTTCGGCGATCCACGGCGCGGCTTTTTTGCCGCCCAATCGCGCCGACCAATTCCGAATCACGATGCCGCGATTGGCGTAAGCGCCCTTTTCATCTGGCGCGTGTGTGACGGCTTCATGCAGCGACACCCACGGCATGCGGCCTTTGGCTTCCAACGGCGCGGTGCGATAAACATTGCCGCCCCATTGCGTGTTCCATTCGCTTAGCAAGCCGGTCTCGTTGCCGAGCGCCATTTTACGTTCTTTGGCGTAGCTGTAAGTGTCGGCGCCGATCTGAAAAATAACGAGGCGCGAAAAGTTCATCGCCTTCTTGACACCGAGGCGCAAGTGATAAGTGCCGCGCACGATGTCGTCGGTGCGCTCGAGGCTGACCGTGGCGCGCTGTTCAATGCCGTCTCCAATGCGGCCCGCATAAGTCACTTCGGTCAGGCACGGGCCTTGTCCCTCGTAAATGGTGCGCATTCGCGCCGGAGGAAGGCGCTGACCTTTGGCATCGAACGCGCGAAAGAAATCGCCGCCGCCGACATTGTTCGTCCACTGCCACGGCCCGTTGTCATACACGCCGCTGACCATGGCCGGGCGCACGTCACAGATAAGGCAATTGGCCTGCACTTGATCCGGTTCGTAGCAAATGCTCTCGCCCCACGCGCCGAGCGCACTTTCATCCCACAATTGGTTGGCGCCCCAGCCAATCAGCGTGAGCTGCGCGTGCGAAGCCGCCGGAACGCCGCCCCAATGCCCGTAGGCTATCGTCAACTCCAAGTCCAATTTGGCGTGCGGCGGCAGATGAATTTGCGAAATGCCGTGAAACCACGGGCCTTGATACACATCGCCTTCGAGCCGGGAATGCCAGTTTTTGCTGAGTTGCACCGGAATGCCCGTTGGATTGCCCTGCGCATCGCGTAGCACAGCCGATATTCCCGTAATGGATGACGCGAATTGCTTAAAACCGCCCGCAGTTTTCTCGAACAGTAAACGGGCCGTCTGTTCGCGCGCAGTGGGATTCGACAAGTGCAATTTCACGCGCTCGAGGTTGTCATTGGCCTTCTCTACCTTGCCAGGCCCGGACGACGCAACAACAGGGCAGGGCGACGCGATGAGCTGGGCACCATCGATGTTAATGCGATGCCACCCACGCGCTGCCTCATAATCCACAGGACACGCCCTGCCATTCATGTCGTTGGCCTCCACCGTGACTTTAGTGGGCGGCGCGGCCTGAAACGAAACCGGGTCGAAGGCCAGCGCCACTTCGTGCCATTCGGGTGTCTGCCAACTTTGGCCTTGCGGCAGTTGCCACTTTTGTCGTAGCGTCTTGCCCCCTGCGGCGAAACTAACTTCCATCGAGGCATCGCGCCACGTCTCGCTCAGTCTGCTGGCCGACGCCACACCATCGGCGCGGAAACTCCACGCACGAGCGGGATTGAGTTCGGTTTGTGAGTTTTGAAAACGCTGGCCGATTTCGGCTAAGGTCAGCGCGCGGTTGTAAAAGCGAATTTCATCCAACGCGCCGCGAAAATGGTAGCCGTCGCCGGAATTATCCTGACGCCTTCCAAACGCCAAACCGCCGTGTCCCGGCACGCGCGGGCGCCCGATTTTGCTTTCGCCGGACAACTCGCCGTTCACATAAAGCCGCAACGAGTCGCCGTCGTAACTGAACGCCACATGATTCCACTGCTCAACTTTCACTGGCACACGACTATCCACCACGAACGCATTTTTGCGCCCGCCGCCAATGTTCAAACGCGCCTGCGGACGACCATTGGCGATCATCAGGCCATAATTACCCTCGGCCCATTCGTCGCTGTTTTTGCAAATCACCCACGGCGCCGCGTTTCCGGCTTGATACTTGGTGGGCACGAAGACCCACGATTCCATCGTGAATTGAGGCGTATCAATTTCCGGGCTGTCCAGGACTTCCAGTTGATTGCTGCCATCCAAGCCGAAACCGCCTCCGCTGTGCCCGAAATTGGCCTCGCCCCCCAGAATCGGAGCTAATCCCGGCCTCGCGGCGAGAATCAAAGACAACCTATCGGCCCATGCCACCGTTTCAAAGCGGGCTTCGACATTGAGATTCGTGCCATCGTCCGCCGCAAACACGAGGTCGGTCACATCGCCTCGTTGCAGAAAGCGCCCCGATTCTATCAAACGCGGCCCTCCATAAGTGCTGTATTGGCCGCCCGCTTTAGCACGATAAGTCTTGCCGTTCGCCGTCAAACGGAGTGCGAGGTCAGCCGGTGGCAAAGCCTGCCATGCGCGATTATCAGCGCGGCCCGCTGACTCATAACTTGCGCCTGGCACCGCGCCGAAATGCGGGATGCGTAGCGTCTCGGTGTCGAGGGCCAGCGCGTAGCGTCCGGTTTGTATCACCCGTCGCCACGGCGCGTTCGGCACGCGCGTGGGAAAGCCCTCAGCCCACCACATATGCGTGTAATCGTTGGCGCGCGGCATCAATGCCGTCATTTTCGAGGGTGCGGCTTTCGCCGAAACGGTGGTCGCCAGCAGCAGGGCGGCCACAAAAAAGGTTTTGAAGGGTGTGTTTTGCATTGAAATGCCTAAGAAACTACGGCAACAACAACGCCGCCTGGCGCAGCGTCACGGTTTTATCGCCTGCGTCAAAGCTCACCGTGTTGCGCCCCACCTATTTGCCCGCCGCTGGGACTTTCAGCGCCAGACCGACATCCACATACTGCCCGCCGTCGATCTGGTGGCAATGCACCGCCATCACGTTTGCGCCGCCCACGACCAACGCCGCCTTCGCCGCGTCCGAGAGCAACGAGTATTCGTAGTCGCGAAAGATGTAGCCGTCTTTCTTGTAAGCCAGAACGCCGTTGATGTAAACCTCGATGCCGTCATCGTGAAAGTCGGTCAGCAGCAATTTATTCAACTGCTCGGCGCTCAAAGTGGGCAGCGTGAAAGTGCGGCGCAGCCACACGTCGGGCGTGTTCCAAACCGTGCCCAACAGGCCAGCGCCCGGCGCGCCGGTGCCAAATCCGCCCGGGCCACTCTTCCAAGCCGAATCGTCAAAGCTCTTGTCGCTCCAATTCGGCGCGGGCTGAGCGAAGACGTATTTGTAGGGCTGACTCTCGATTTGTGAGGTTGGCAAGATGGCCTGATAGGTCGGCAACACATACTGGAACGTGTTGGCCAGGCGAATCTGGGCCGGGTCAACTTTGAGCACGCGGTCATAGGAGAGCAGGCCGTTGATCTCGGTTTCCACGTCGGTGATTTCGGTGTAAACCGCCGCGCTCAGACCGAACTTGTCGCGGTAATCTTTCAGGTGGGAGGAGAACACAACGTAGTCGTCTTGTAAATCCTCCTGCGTCGCGGCCATCTTGTAGGTTTCGTAGTTGAAGTCGTCGCCCCGGTAAGCATGGCCTTTGAGGAGGTAGCCGACGCCGCCGTATTCGCCATTCGCCGACGCCTGATTCGCGTTGGGCGTCGGAAACGCGGGTGCCGGATAGGAGTGAACGTCGTCCACGTCGCCGACAGCTCCTTCGTGGTCGTCGCCCTCGTAACCCGCGCCGGTATCGCGGTTGACCAGGCGCGACGGATCGAGCGCCTTGGCCTGATTGACCAACTTGGCGGTGTCGTAGCGCCCCCCACTCTCGTTGAAGATCACCCACATGATGATGGCGGGCGAGTTCCAGTGCGTCTGAATTGTGTTCACCATCTGCTTCTCGAACGCGGGTTTATCAACGGGCGGAGCGGGCGAAGGCATATCCTGCCACACCAGAATGCCCAGCTTATCGGCCCAGTAATACCAGCGCGCTGGCTCGACCTTGATGTGCTTGCGAACCATGTTGAAGCCCAACGATTTCTCGGCCTCGATGTCGGAGCGCAAAGCGGCGTCGGTCGGCGCGGTGTAGATGCCGTCGGGCCAAAAGCCCTGATCGAGCGGCCCAATCTGAAAGACGAACTTGTTGTTGAGCAGCATCCGCTCGAAGCCACCTTCCTGACCGAGCGAGATTTTGCGCATCCCAAAATAGCTCGAAACGCGGTCAACCTCCGTTACACCATTCTGAAGCGTGACGTTGACATTGTAGAGAAACGGCGAATCGGGCGACCACAATTTGGCATTGGGAATCGGGATCGAGACCGGGACATTGGGCTTGACCGTCACCCGCCTGACGACATTTTTACCGTCGCGGATTTGAACGATGGCGCTGGTCTTCGCCGTGGCTGCGGGCGCGCTGACGGTGAAGTTGACGACGCCCTTGTCAACATCGGGCATGATATGAAGACTGGCAATCGAAGTTACAGCGACTGGTTCGAGCCACACGGTTTGCCAGATGCCGCTCGTGGACGTATACATGACGCCGCCCGGAGTAAGCGTCTGCTTGCCGCGCGGCTGACCTTGTTGCCCGGTCGTATCCAAGACGCGCACCATCAGTTCCTGGGGGCCGCTGCCCTTGAGAAACGGCGTGATGTTATAGGAAAACGCTTCGTAGCCACCGGTATGCGTGCCGACGCTCTGGCCGTTGACGAAAACCTGCGCCTCGTAATCAACGGCGCCGAAGTTGAGCATCAATTGGCGCCCTTTCCAGGCGGCGGGCATGGTAAAGGTGCGGCGATACCACAGCCGTTCGTGATGTTCCATCACGCCCGACAACGCCGATTCGACGGGATACGGAACGAGAATTTCGCTGTTCAGCGTTTTGCCGGTCGGCGTCGCATCGCCTTCTGCGCCGGGTTGATATTGCCAGATGCCGTTCAGGTTCTGCCAATCGGCGCGCACCATTTGGGGGCGCGGATATTCGGGGAGCGGCGCTTTGGGGTTGACCTGCGCGGCCCATTTAGTCATCAGCGAGGCGCGTTTGGGCGCCCACGCGTGCGCGCTTCGCGTAGCGGCGGGCGCCAGCAAACAGAGCGCGCACGCGAGCGCGGCGACGGGTTTTCGGAGGGAATGGATTGTCATGTTTTTGGTCGGAAGGGTTGTTCGTAGCATGTCGCCGCCAGGCGCGTGAAGTGTCGAACTCGCAGCGGCTGAGCTACGCCCAGACGGGTGAGGGCCACGGAGCGAAAAAACCACGAACCTTACTTCTTCAATATCCGCGCGCCGAAGACACCGCCCGCGTTCTCTCCGGGTTTGGCTTGAAAGCGGATCGTCACTTTCGACAGCCCTTGCGTCAACTCGGCGGGAATGGGATACGTCACATCGAAGAACTCGTTGGGTTTGTTGTTGAGCAGCGTTTGCGAGCCGATTTTCTGGCCGTTGACCAGAATGTCGAAGTTGCGGTTGCCGCTGTCGCTGCCCCAGTAGGTGACGAGCAATTCTTGCTTGGCGTCGGGTTGCGCTTTCAAATCGAACTCGAAAAAGCCGCCCTCACTCGCATCGCGCCACGACATGTTGCCGAAATTTCCGGCATGAGAATTTTGCGACTTGAGCGCGTGATCTTGTTCGGATTGCTGCTCGTTGGGCCGAAATTCGTCGAGCGTGCGCGTCGCCAACTCGCGCGTTCTGGCCCCCGACGCCGCAATTTTCGCTTGTTGCTGTCCGAACTCGGCGGGCGAAAACGTGTTCCAATACACGTTGTAGCGGATGTGTTGCGCGCGCGAGAACGGGATCATTTTCAGCGTCGTGGGCGTGCCGTCGCTGTTCTTTGGCAAATCGGCGAGCGTGAAGGCGAGGTTTTCTCCCGGCACGCGCTTGAGCGATTTCGCCCAGTCGTTCGATTTCTCGAAGTCGATGCCCGATACGAGCGAAGGGACATCGGGCGCGGGGAAGTTCGAATACTGCGTCTGGTCGTCGACGTAATCCGAGATTTTGTCCAACCCTTCGCGGCCCAAATCGGCGGCCAAAACAATCGGGCCAAACAGCAAAGCGCGCTGTTTGGGGCTGTCGGTCAGTGCTTCGGAATGGAGGCTCATCGGCAACTGCCAACTCACGGTGTCCCCGTTTTTCCACTCGCGGTCAACCGTTTGATACCCGCCCGCGACCATCGTTTGCGCTTTGCCGTTAATCAACAATTTTGCGCCGCTCGTCCACTGCGGTTGGCGAAGGTTGAGCGCGAAGCGCGTGGGCTTTGCGACTTGAACCGTGAAGCGCGTCGTGTCTTCGTCGGGAAAACGGGTGTTTTGAGTGAGGGTCACGCCTTTGTCGCGCCAGTTCAGCGTCGAGGCGATGAACAGGTTGACGTAAAGCGAATTCGCGTCGTGAAAATAAATCGTGTCGCCGTATTTGGAATGGTTTTCCATTCCCGTTCCGACGCAGCACCAGAACGCGGTCGTCGGGTTCGAATACACCTTGAAACCGCCCGGTTTGAGCGAGTTGAGGTAGTTGAAGCCGCCTTTGACCGGGTCTTGCGAACTGAGGATCTGGTTGAAGAGGGCGCGCTCGTAATAGCCCATCCACTTCGCCTGCGCGGGCGTGTTTTCGTAGAGTGCCCGCGTGAGCTTCAACATGTTGTAAACGTTGCAATTTTCCGCCGTCTCGCTCGACAAATGCGATTTGGTGTCGGTCGGGTCGAAGAAATGTTCGTGATCCGAGTTGCCGCCGATGGCAAAGGTTCGGTTTTGCACTATGGTTTGCCAGAAGAAATCCGCGGCTTTGCCGTAGTCGGCATCGCCGGTCAAGTCGTAGATGCGCTCGTAACCGATGAACTTGGGGATTTGCGTGTTGGCGTGAAAACCGGTGAGCGCGTCTCGCCCCTGCGCGGCTGGATCGAACACCTGCCGGTCAGTCCAGTGTTTGGCCGAATCGAGGTATTTGGTGTCGCTTGTGAGCGCGTAGATGTCGGCCATTATCTCGGCCATGCCGCCGTGTTCCTGCGTCATCATCACCTGCCACTGCTCGTCGCTGAGGTTTTTCGTGGTGTCGATTTCCCAGTCGCCGAGCTTAACCAACACATCTTTGGCCTGAGCGTTACCCGTGAGTAGATAAGTGTCGCGCAAACCAGCGAAGATTTTGTGCATCGTATACCAAGGCACCCAACCGCGGTGCGTGCCGTTGCCTTTGCCGGCTTTGACATCGTTAAACATCGCGCGTCCCTCGGGAATGTCCGGCACATAACCATCGGGTGCTTTGGCCTGACATTCGGCAAGTTGCGCGACCGAGTAGTCAAGTTTTTGTTTGATGCGCGCGTCGCCTGTTGACTGATACATCATCGAAAGCGCCGACAAATAATGGCCAAAGGCATGTCCGGAATTCCAGCCGCCGTAAATCGGGGCTTTGGGTTCAAGACCTGCGTTGGTGCGAAAGTTGTGCAAAAAGCGGTCGGGTTCGAGCGACAGCAAATAATTGAGATCGAGTTGTTGCGCGTGTTTGAACGGGCCATCGAGCAGTCGCACATCTCGCAGCGAAAACGGCTGCAATTTGGGCGCAACGCGCGGCGCAATTTGAAAGGTGGGAAGCGAAGACGGAGGCGCGGAAGGCGTGGCGGCGCGCGCGAAGCCGGTGCCGACGAGCAGAAGTGGCACAAATAAAAGTCGTTTCATGGAGCTGCTAGGAATTTGCTTTTGGCGGGAGGCTCCTGAAACAGCCGTTGGGCCGGACCGGAGGGCGGTGATTAGTGTCATGGTTTTGTTCGGATTGACTGGATTTGGCGCTGCGTGCAGCGAAGCTAAAGGCATGAGCAGTGTGAGCAAAGCAAGTGGTTGTTTCATGGCGGTTTGGTGAGTTGGGTGGCCAGCGCGTAGCGTCCGGTTTGTGTCACCCGTCGCCACGGCGCCTTCGGCACGCGTGTGGGAAAGCCGTCAGCCCACTACATAGGCGTGTAATCGTCGGCGCGCGGCATCAATGCCGTGATTTTCGAGGGCGCGGCTTGCGCCGAACCGGAGCTCTCCTGCAGCCGCGCCATCGGCTCCGCTGCCACGAAGGCGAGCCAGGGCAGCCCGCCCGCGACGCCCCGCCCGCAGCCAGCCGCCAGAGACATCGCCTCGGGCATCAGGCCGACGTATTTGTAGCCCAGGGCGCCGTCCCAGTCCATGAGCTGCATGGCGAACCCGCAACTACTTGCGGGCTTCTCAGGACGAGGCGTCGTCGGCATTAGTGAAGAAGTAGAAGAGGTTCTGCGAGTTCTTCTTCATCAGGCTGTCCACCTTGAGCGCCTTGACGTGGCCGTCCACGTACAGGATGTTGGTCGTCTCCAGGTGGCGCTCGATGGGGCCGCTGTCCTGAGTCACGCCTCCAGCAGGCGCGGTGCGCACCAGCTTCTGGCCGCCCACCGTGGCGATCGAGAAGTTGTTGCCCGCGTCCAGCGTCGAGAAGGAGGCGTTGGCGTTGTCGCCTGCGGCGTCCGAGACCATGATGGTGCCTGAGGTGTCGGCGATCGAAGAGAGCGAGGCGCCTTCGAAGGTAGCGTTGGCTCCCAGAGGCCCGCCGTTCTGGGCACCCAGGCCGGTGTAGCCCTGGTTGGCGTGGTAGGAGCCGAACTCCTGCAGCGCGTTGTCGCGGTTGGTCGGCGGGAACACGTAGGCCCGGTGCGTTGCCCCGCTAAACGAGTCGCTGGGGCAGTTGAAGACCTGGGTGCTCTTGACGTAGGGCTGCACCACGTCCATCCACTTGTAGTCCTTGATGATGTCGTTGCCCGGCTGACCTGCGCCTGAGGGATCGGGGTAGCCGTAGTAGGCGCGCGGGTACTTCTCGTCGTAGTCCTGGGTGTACTGGATGACGCCCAGCCCGATCTGCTTCAGGTTGCTCTGGCACGAAGCCCGTCGCGCGTTCTCCCGAGCCCGCGCGAAAACGGGGAAGAGAATCGCGGCGAGGATGGCGATTATCGCTATGACCACAAGCAGCTCGATCAAGGTGAAGCCCCGCGGCTTCGCAAAGTTCTTCGGGCGCGGGCGAGCAGGCAGCTTTTCTTCGGGGCGTGAGGAAGTGTACATTGCAGTCTCCTTTCTTCGGGGCGCTAAAGGTTTAGCGCAATGGTGCTACATCTTAAATACCCGGTGCTTTTGTTTCTATAACCTTAGCGGGGCGCAGAGACCGACCGGCGCTCGATGAGCTGGCTTGGAATCAGGTGGCGTCGCCAGGGAACGTCCTCGCCATGGATCTGGGCGAGCAGCATTTCGGTGGCGCGCTCGCCCATCTCGCGAAAGGCGAGCCTGACCGTTGTGAGCGGCGGCGAGCTGGTAGAGGCGGCGGCCACGTCGTCGATCCCGGCCACGGACATCTCCTCGGGGACGCTCAGGCCGCGCTCGGCCAGGGCCTGCAGAACGCCCAGGGCGATGTTGTCGCTCATGCAAGCCAGGGCGGTCGGCCTGCTGGGGCCGGCGAAGGTGTCGAGGATGCGCCCGGCGCGATCGTAGCCGGACTGGTCGCTGTAGTCGCCCGGCAGGACAAGCCCGTCCTCGGTTGGGATCCCGTGCTGCCGCAGGGCGTGGCGGTATCCTTCCAGGCGCAGCAGGGTGCTGACGTGGTCGGCGTCGCCGGGCAGGGCCGCGATGCGGCGGTGCCCCCGCTCCAGCAAGTACTTGGTGAGGGCGTAGGCGGCCCCAGCTTGATCGGCGTCGACGCAGGGGACATCGGCGTCTTCGCGCGCCTCGTCGATGCAGACGAAGGGGAGCTGGGCCTGGCGCAGCGCCTGCACAAAAGGGCTGTCCGTGGGCTGCCTGACGATCAGCAGGCCGTCCGAGCGTCCGTCGCAGTGGTGGCGCAGGCGGCGCGGGCTCTCGCGGAACTCGGAGGCCATTGAGAGCATGACGCTCTGCTCTTGGCTCATGGCGACCGACACGATGCCGTCCATGATCGGCCCCAGGTGGTGGTTCAGGACGAAGGAGCCCCGCGAGTGAGGAAAGAGCACGGACAGGGTGTTCACCCTCTTCTTGAGCAGGCCGCGCGCGAGGGCGTTGGGATGGTAGTTGAACTGCTCGACGGCCTCCAGCACCTTCCTGCGCGTCGCCTCACTGACCGGACGCGTCCCGTTCAGCACGTGGGACACGGTCGGGTAGGAGACCCCGCAGGCCTTGGCGATGTCTTTGATGGTAGGCATACAAGTTCTTGCGGCGCGCCAACCCGCTCGGCCCAGAATCACTCGCGAGAAGGCAGACGAAATGCCTGAACGACTCGGCGACGGAGCCGACTCGGCGTGACAGCGTACGGCCTCTTTGTTCTCGCTCTTGAGTATGGCAGCGGCCCCCCGTAAATAACGTAGGAGTTACGCAGTTGAATTCTGAACGCCGCAAAAGTTTAAGCAGAGCTGGCTCTGCGTCCCGTCGGTCTTTCTTCCGGCAGGGCAAGAGCCCAGCCCTGCTTGAGCCGAATTCTCAACTGCGTAACTCCTATAACGAATAAGTTAACCTGCCATATACAATGGTTCGGACAGAATCAGGGAGCAATAACGCCGTAGTTGCAGAGTTCGGGGAAGTTGGGATGTGTTTGAATGAGGTTCCAGTCCAAGTCCAACTTGGACGAAAAGAGGTGCAGGAAGTGCTGGT
>JAABUM010004483.1_pt1 | contig 15710 bp, 19 predicted proteins | sample 5559161 | NCBI WGS metagenome assembly JAABUM01 (sample SAMN10711868, study PRJNA513369) | rock metagenome | isolation source: Antarctica rocks | place: Antarctica: Victoria Land, Siegfried Peak nord
ATGAGGCGGTTTGAAGCCTCCCCCCGCAGGGCGGCTCCGAAGGGCCAACCTTCATCGGCTGCACAGCATTGACTCAAGCCAGTCGACCTACATCAACCAGCCCTCCTCATTCGTGGCACACCTCTTCAAACTTGAGGGGGAACGCGACACGATCTTTGTGCTGTGACGTGAGGGCTCGCGGCCCTTCGACACTGGCTGTGTCTGAAGCAGCTAGCAAGAAGGACCACGAGCGTGAGCGACGGTACGACGATTCTGTTTGGGCTGTCTGGGGTGGCGGTGACGCGGGTCGAGCGAGATTTCGACGGGCGGCGGACGGTGCATCTGCGTACCGATGACGTGGACGCGGCAGCGTGTCCGGATTGTGGGGTGTTCTCGACGTCAGTGCGGCAGCGGCGCACGACCCGGCCGCGGGACCTGCCCTACGGCGAGGCGCCGCTGCAGGTCCGCTGGCACAAGACCCAGTTCGCCTGCCGGGAGAAGCTGTGTCCGAGGAAGGCGTTCACCGAGTCGATCGACGAGCTGCCGCCCTATGCCCGGATCACCGGCCGGACCCGGCGGGCCGCCGCAGCCGCCGTGGGCGCCGGCCAGTCGGTCGCAGCAGTGAGCAGGGACCTGCCGATGAGCTGGCCGATCGCGCACGCCGCCTTCGTCTCCCATGCCGACCGCTGCTTGTCGAGCCGGACCCGCCGAGGGTGCTCGGGATAGATGAGACCCGCCGCGGCCGGCCCCGGTGGACCAGGGGCGAGGACGGTCGCTGGCTGCGGCTGGAGCGGTTCGAGACCAACTTCGTGGACCTGTCCGGCCCGGGTGGGCTGCTCGGCCAGACCGCCGGCCGCACCTCCCAAGGGCGTCGTGGAATGGCTCGAGGCCCGCGGCGATCAGTGGAAGGCCCAGGTCCAGGTGGTCGTCATCGACATGTGCTCGCCCTACCGGTCCGCAGTGCAGCAGGCCCTGCCCGAGGCCCGGCTGGTCGCCGACCGGTTCCATCTGGTCCGCCTGGCCAACGAGATGGTCACCGACGTCCGGCAACGCGTGTTCCGCGAACAGCGCCACCGCCGCGGCCGCGCCGTCGACCCGGCCTGGGCGAACCGGCGGCTGCTGCTGCGCGCCGGCGACCAGCTCTCCGACCGGGCGCTGTCCCGGCTGACCGCAACATTCGCAGCCGACGACCCGACCGGCGAGATCGGCGCCGCCTGGGGCGTCAAGGAACGGCTCCGCATGCTGCTCGCCACCAGCGACCGGCACAGCAGCGCTGAGGCCCTCCGCTTCCACCAGACCGTCCTCGCCGCCGAGCTGCCCGAGGCCACCCGGCTCGCACACACCCTTGATGCCTGGTGGCCCAGATCCTCGGCTTCCTCCTCACCCGGCACACCAACGCCGGCACCGAAGCCCACCAACCGCATGATCAAAGACGCAGGACAGATCGCCTTCGGGTTCCGCAACCTCGACCACCAACGCCGCCGAGTACGGTTCCACTGCACTCGGCGATCACGTCGAGACGCCAGTGCCCAAGGGTTCATTCCCCCTCAACTTTGAAGAGCCGTCAAAGCCCGGTCGCAGATCGGGCGGGTCCGGCGAGGCCGTAGTTCGGGTGGTGTCGATGATCTATTAGATGGGCGGCTGCTCGGGCTGCCGAGGTCTGAACCGCCCCGGCTGGTCCCATGACCGCGGCAAGAAACCGCTCACAGCGGTCACATGCTCCTGGCGATCGACAAGGCAAGGGACGTCCCCGTCGGCGTGGCATTATCTAGGCATGGTTCAGAACCAGCAGGAATACCACTACGGTGAAGGAATCGATTACCGGCACGGTAGCCCACACCTGACTCACTGGAGGCTGCATGACGCCCTCGCTGGGCGACTCCGACGCAAGATCGTCCAGTTGTCCGAGGGCAAACGGTCTCTCAGCGTTCTAGAGATAGGGGCTGGTCACGGTGGTTTTACTGAACCGACTCTTGCCGCAGGGTGCAAGGTTACCGCAGTGGAGATGTCGAGACACTCAGTCGCGGAGCTAGAGGAGCGGTTCGGAGCTAATGATCGCTTCAAGGTCTTATACGATAGCGGAGGTGACCTCGATTCCACTGGGGCAGGATTCGACCTGGTTCTTGCGGTGGCAGTTCTGCACCACATACCCGATTATCAGTCGTACTTAGACAGGGCAATCACTCGGTTGAGGCCGGGAGGCACCCTGCTCACGCTACAAGATCCGCTGTGGTACCCCCGCCACCGTGCAGCGCATCGGCTAGACCGACTTGGATATCTTGCATGGCGGACCGCTCAAGGCGACCTCTCGAAAGGTGCGGCAACGCTCCTACGACGTGCACGTGCGTCTTATGACGAAACTAAGCCGGAAGACATGGTCGAGTACCACGTAGTTCGACAAGGCGTCGATGAGGATGCGGTCCTGACCTCGCTGCAACCGCGCTTCAGCCGGGTGGCCGTCGTGAAGTACTGGTCCAATCAGCTCGCTCTCGCTCAGCGACTCGGTGACCGGTTAGGAGCCGTCAATGTTTTTGGCATAGATGCAAGCGGTTACGTAGGCTAATTGTGACTATCCCTGCTGTGTCCAGGTGTTGAGCCGTCCGCCCTGAGGGCGCTGCTACCAAAGCGAGAAGGCGACTTCGCGTGCCCTTGTATGGCACTCGTTCGGCTTCGGCGACTCCAGCGCCGTGCCAAGAGCCTAGTTCTCTCGCTAACTCTGAAAGGATCCCCATCTCAGCCACATCATCGACGCGAACGACTGAAGGACACATGGCCATCCACGTCGAAGCGGCAAACCTTCGCCCCTTCACGAACCCACTGTTTTGGGCTGCCCCCCAGCATCTCTAGCTAGTGAGCACATTTTTGCGAGGCTCGTCTGGTGCAGATCGGTCGTAAGCAGTCCTTCTGCGATCTAGTATGGCTCGCGCGCCACGGTATGGTCAAGACGAAGAAGTGGAGTCGTATGTCAAGAGTCTTGAAGAGGGACGGGAAGCAGGCGGGTAAGCAACTGCTCGGCTTGCGCATAGCTGGAGCTGTTTCTCGGCCCTTCAGGTACCGCGGTATGCAGCCGATGGCTTGGAGATGGGGCCGCTACTTCTCGTCAGATAACAAAGTAATCGTTCAGATCGAGGGCGGCCGCATCTGGGTGCATCTCAACGACGGCTACTGGGTCAAGCTGGTACTACCGGGCTACGAATACGAGGCGGAAGTGGGTGTGCTTTTGCGCCGACTCCTAGACGCGTCAAACCAGACCGCCTTCCTAGATTGCGGAGCCAACATTGGTTACTGGAGCGTCGTGGCGAGCTCAGTGCTCCCAAAGAAGCGCGTCTTTGCGGTCGAAGCTTCCTCCCACACCTTTGCCCGGCTAGTGGAAAATGCGAGCTTGAACGCAGACCGATTCGGTCTCCTCCAAAGCGCCCTCTGGAGTACAAACGGTGAGGAACTCCAGATCGGTACCAGCAGGCGAGGGCACGCTGGGAACTCTGTCGTATCCGCGGACGGTACGCCGACGGAGTTTGTGCGCTCAGTAACTATTGACTCCCTGGTCAGTCAGATTTTCCCGGAAGTCGATTGCCGACTCATCATTAAATTGGATGTCGAAGGGGCAGAAATTCGCGCGCTTCAAGGCGCAGTTGAGACTATTGCCGGTCGAAATCCTCTCTTTATCTACGAAGACCATGCCACGGACCATGAGCACCTTACTACAAGATACGTATTCGAAGAACTAGGATATCGTGTCTTCTGGCCGGGTGAGGCCGGTACCCTAACGGAGATCAGGTCGATCCACGAGCTGACTTGCATAAAGCAAGAGGCACACCGAGGTTACAATTTCGTGGCCGTCGGTGGTACGAGCCCGCTCTTGCCGATACTCATCGCTGCGAGCGGTACCGGCCGCCCGCGCTGACATTCGTGGAGCGGCTATTCTGTTTAAGCCTTAAAAGGGGCCTGAAGATCAGTGAGGAATGAAGGCTGGTCGAGTGGGCTACTCGCGCCCTTCACTTGATCGTCCGCGATGAGGATGTACTCACGACGGGCGGCTTCAGCTAGCGTCAAAAACAGTTGAGATGGTAAAAAGTGCGAGCCCGCCCCCGTCAAGTGCGAAGAGCCGCGTAGGGCTGAAATCGGGCTCTTCGCGGTGAAGCGTGAATTTGGTGGTTTCGCGAGGCTTGATCACTCGGCGGTTGCTGCGTTGGCGAGCAGGATACGGCGATGGTAGTTGGCCTGGCTGCGAAACCGGCTCTTCGTCATGAAGCGTGGTGGGCGTGATCGACACGTAGTTCGAGCCTGGGCCTGAGAAGGGGCCTGGGGCCTCAGGATCCGTGGTGTCTAGGACACGGAACAGGGAGGCCCCAGGTGGAGGATCACGGTAGTGCTGGTACGGCGATGCTCGGGCTCGGCGGGTTCGTCCTGCTGGGTGTGTCGGACGCTGACGGCGAGCTCGAGCAGGTCATCGAGACGACGGCAGACTCCGCGTGGTGCCGCGGCTGCGGTGTCCGCGCCCGGCCCCACGGCCGCCGCCTGACGGTGGTGCGAGACCTGCCCTCAGCCGGACGGCCGGTCCTGCTGCTGTGGCTTAAGCGGCTGTGGCGCTGCCCGGAGCCGGCGTGTGAGGTCGTGACCTGGAGCGAGACCAGCGAGGCGCTGCGGCCCCGGGCGTGCCTTTCCGAACGGGCTCGGCGGGAGGCGTGCCGCCTGGTCGGCGAGGACGGGATGGACGTCGCCGCGGTGGCACTCGGGCTCGGCGTCGGCTGGGCCACGGTGATGCGCGCGGTCCGCGAGTACGGCACGCCGCTTGTCGACGACCCGAACCGCCTCGCCGGAGTGGTGGCGATCGGGGTCGACGAAACCTCGTTCCTGGCGGCCAACCGGCGCCACCACACCGAGTTCGTCACCGGCATCGTGGCACTCCCCGGACCCGGACGGGCGCGCGCGCAGCTACTCGACGTCATCCCGGGACGGACCAGAACCGCTGTGCAGCAGTGGATCTGCGCACGCGACCCAGCCTGGCGCCGAGCTGTCACGGTCTGCTCGTTGGACCCATTCCGCGGCTACGCCAGCGCCCTGTCGGCCAGCCTTCCGCACGCCACCCGGGTGCTGGACGCCTTCCACGTCGTGCGCCTCGGGCTGGCCGCCGTCGACGACGTGCGCCGCCGGGTCCAGCAGCAGACCCTTGGCCGCAGGGGGCATCGGGAGGATCCGCTCTACCGCGGTCGGCGGCTGCTGCGCCGCACCTTCACGACCCTTAATCAGCGCCAGTGGACCCGGCTGGAACACACCCTGGCCGCCGGCGACCCGACCGGGGCCCTGACGCAGGCGTGGATCGTCGCCCAGGAGCTGATGCTGCTCTACAAGCGCTCCCACGACCTCGCCGGGGCGCGGCACCGGCTGTGGCGGATCCTGGACCGCTGCGCTCGTTCCGAGGTCCCCGAGCTGCTGCGTCTGGCCCGCACCCTCGACGCCTGGCACGACGAGCTGCTCGCCGCCTTCACCCCGGTCGGTCGGTGCCCGGCCAGCAACGGTCCCACCGAAGCCGTCAACGCGCTGATCAAGAAGGTCAAGCGGTCCGGGCACGGCTTTCGCAACCTCGACAACTACCGCCTGCGGCTGCTGCTCAACACCGGGCTGGACTGGCGGACCGTGCACTGGCAGGCTGCGCCTGCCACCCCGATCAGAGGCCGCTCACCACGCTTGGTGGCGTAGAGCCGCGAAACCCGCGGGCAGATCGCTTGATGGGTTTGATGTTGGTGTTGGTGTTGGTGTTGGTGTTGTAGCTTATCTGGAGCCCGATGGGCCTCTCGCTGACCTGACCTGGGCCTTTTCGTCCGGCGACAAGTCGCCCATGGGTATCAGTGGCAAGGACCGGCATTCCGGCCGGTGCCCGGCCGAGTGGTGGCTGCGCGTCGCTCGCCGAGCAGGGTGGCGATCTGCCGGCGGAGATTCTCGTTGTCGTCGCGCGGGGCCCTGTTGGCGTCGAGCAGCGTTTTGATGCGCTGCTGCTGGGACCGTTCGGTGCCGCGTTCGGCGCACGGGCGAGCGAGCGCTGGGGTGGCCGTCGGTGCCTAGTGCAGTCGGTTGGTCTCGGCGCAGACGTTCGGCTGGCGATAGAGCCAGGACCGTGAGGCGCCGGCTTGACCAGCGACAGCGGCGAAGGTGACGGCGGCGCTGGCCTGGTCAAGGTGGCGGAGCGCGTCATGCACCCGGTCCCGAGTGAGCTGGGAGCGCCGGCGGACGGCGGCCGTCAGCGCTGGGAGGGCGTCCGCGGTCATCCTTGTCCTCCTCGGTCGTCCTTGTCCTCCTTGATGGCTTCCAGCGCGCCGATGATCTGCTCGAGGTTGTCGCGGACCTGCCGGTGGTTGTCAGCCTGCCGCGTCCGCCCGTCGCGCTCGGCTACCGCGATCAGCTCGAGGGTGTCGTCGCGATGGCGCCGGTGGATGGGCAGGAACTGTGGGGTGGTCTGAAAGTCCGGACAACTCAGGCAGGCGTTCGGGTGTGGGCAGTGTTGCTGCGGTGGCCGGCCGCAGTAGCCGTTGGGCAGGCTCGCCTGCACTCTCGCGAGCCGGTGCTTGACCCATTCCGCGTCGGCGGTCGCGGCAGTCGGGTCGAAGCCGAGCCGCCGGCCGGTGACGTCGACCCGCTGCTGCTGGAACTCCTCAAACTGAACCGTGCCCGCTCGGTAGCGGGCTGGTTGTCCCGGCAGCGGCTGCTGCGGGGGGTCTTTGTGACGGTAGTAAGACCTGGTCTCATAACGCGTTGACTTTCGCAAGGCGCCGAAAGTTGATCAGGGTGATGGCCAGGGTGAGCAGTGGCCTGAGGGTCCGTTCGGTGCGGTCATAACGCAGTCCGAGGCGCTTGAAGCGCAGCAGCCATGAGATGGTGCGCTCGACGACCCAGCGATGCCGGCCGAGCTTTGGTCTTGTCCTCGACCCCGCGGCGGGCGATCCGAACGGCGATGCCGCGGCGGTGCAGGTAGGTGCGGCACCGCTTGTAGTCATAGCCCTTGTCGGCGTGCAGCTTCTCAGGCCGGCGCCGTGGCCGCCCTGAGCGACCGCGCTCACCGCGGACGGCGGGGTTGGTGTCCAGCAACGGCTCGAACAGCAAGCTGTCATGGGTATTGGCCGCCGAGGGCAACACGTGCAGCGGTAGTCCGTTCGCGTCACACAACAGGTGGTACTTCGATCCCGGCTTGCCCCTATCAGTGGGATTCGGGCCGGTCAGCTCACCCCCCTTTTGGCGCGCACCGACACCCCGTCGATGCTGGCCCGCGACCAGTCCAGCACCCCAGCGGCGGACAGCTCGACGAGCTCCTGCGCCAGCTGCTGCTGGTCGATCATGGTCGGCATGTCGTTGATCGTGTCGCTCATGCTGGTTCCTCCCCGCCGGACTCACCCGGCGTGTCAGGACCAGTTACACCGTCTCTCGGACACTCCCGAGGTTCATCATCGCGGTGGTGAAGGCGGTGTGGGTGCTGGCGGCGAGGGCGTTGGCCAGGGCCGGCGCGGTGGCGTGCAGCCCTCCGGTTACGGTGTCGGCGGCGGCGATGGAGCTGGCTGCGGGGCCGGTGAGGGCGGCGGGCAGCTGGCCGGCGAGACCGGTGTGCAAGGCGTCGGTGAGCTGGTGGCGGTAGCCGGCGGAGACCAGGGAGCCCAGGACGGCGACGCCGAAGGAGCCGCCGAGCTCTTGCAGGGTGTCGTTGAGCGCCGACCCGACGCCGGCCTGCTCTTCGGGGAGCACGCTCATGATGGACTCGCCGGCGGGGGCGACGACCAGGCCCATCCCGGCGCCCATCAGCACCACCGCGACCGAGACGTGGACCAGCCCGCTGGCGGGGTTGACGAAGGACAGGGCGAGCAGGCCGGTCGCCATGCTGGCCAGGCCGGCCGGGATGACGATCCGCACGCCGAGGCGGGTGACCAGGGCCGGCGCGGCGGGCGCCGCGGCCAGGACACCGGCGGCGAACGGCAGGGCGCGCAGTCCGGCCGCCAGCGGGCTGTAGCCGTGTACGAGCTGCAGGTACTGGGTGAGCGCGAACAGCGACCCGAACATTGCGAAGAAGGTCAGGGCGACGGCGGCGCTGGCCGCGCAGAATGCCCGGTGGGTGAACACCCGCACGTCGATCAGCGGGTGGGGGGTGTGCAGCTCCTGCGCGACGAAGGCGGTGAACGACGCCGCCCCCACGTGAGCGGCAAGGGTGGTGGCCGAGGTCCAGCCGCGGTCCGGCGCCTCGATCACCGCGTCGATGCGGTTCGGCGGCGCCGGCGGAAAGATGACCGTCGCGACCGTGGCCGAACGCGAACCCCTGGCGGCGGTGCCGATGCCCTACCCGGCAGAGCTCGCCGTCGAACGGACCGTCTCAGCTCAGGCGCTGGTCGCGTTCGCCGGCAACTTCTACTCCGTCGCCCCCGAGCTGGCGACCGCCCGGGTCGGGGTCCGGGTCCGCCTCGGCGACCAGCACCTGCACATCACCGACCTCGGCGGGCGGGTCGTGCTCGCCCGCCACCGCCTGGCACCACCCGGCGCTGGGGCCATGGTCCGCACCGATGTGCACGTGCACGCCCTGAACACCGCCGCGATGGCTGCGGCGAGCCCGGCGGTTCCGCACCGGGCCAAGGTGCGCATCCCACCCGGGGCGGCGGCCCGCGCCGCCGCCGCCCAACTCACCGGCCGCCACGACCCCGCCTACGACGCGGTCGTCGTCGACCTCGCCGCCTACGCCGCAGCCGCGGCTGGAAGGAACACCCTCACATGACCAGCACCAGCACCGCCACGAGTACGGTTGAGCCCGGTCCGCCGCCTTCGACGATGGCCCAGGCTGGTGTCTATCAGCAGCTGCGTGCTCACCTGGCCACCTTGAAGCTGCACGACGCCGCCGAGGCGCTACCCGCCGTGCTGGAGCAGGCAGCCGCCGACAAACTCACCCTGACCGCCGCCCTGGAACGGCTGCTGGCGGTCGAGGTGTCCGCCACCGACGCCCGGCGCCTGGCCAGCCGTTTGCGGTTCGCCTGCCTGCCGACCCCGGCCACCCTAGCCGGGTTCGACTACGACGCCGCCCCCGGCGTCGACCCCAAACTCACCGGCGAGCTCGCCACCTGCCGCTACCTGGACACCGCCACCAACGTGCTGCTCATCGGACCACCCGGCACCGGCAAAACCCACCTGGCGGTCGGGCTGGCCAGGACCGCCGCCGAGGCCGGCTACCGCACCTACTTCACCAGCGCCGACCTCGCCTCCCGCTGCCACCGCGCCGCGATCGAAGGCCGCTGGGCTACCACCATGCGCTTCTACGCCGGCCCGACCCTGCTCTGCCTCGACGAGTTCGGCTGTGCGCCACGAGGGGCTGAGGAGGGGTGAGAGATCCGCCGCTGGTCGTCGGTTCGCCTGGCCCGGCGCAACGTGCGACCCGCCTGAGCGTCGAGCCCGCCGCGGCACCCTCCTAGCCCACCGCGCTAACCCAGCGCGTCCACCAGTCGCCGCTGAGCGCAGCCACCGCTCACCGGCGGCGGCACCTATCCCTTGAAATGAGTGCCCCATGAACGCTGTCGCTTCCTCGTCGCGTCGCGGGGGGCGGCCCTGGCGACCGTCTGCCTGGCTGTGTTCGCGATCAACCTCGACGTCACCATCGTCAACGTCGCGCTACCAGACCTCGCTCGCCAGCTGCACGCCTCGACCAAGGACCTGCAGTGGGTCGTCGACGGCTACAACCTCGCCTTCGCCGCCCTCGTGCTCACAGCAGGCTCAGCGGTGCGTCACCCATCCGCTCTGCAACCCGTTCGGGGTCTGCCCAGGCCGTAGGCCGGGCCTACCGTGAAGAGAGCCCTACTCTGGGCCGTCGCTGAGGGGGCCACGCGTGGACCGTGTACAGGGAAGCGGCGGCCACGTGATTGCGACGTGCACCATGTGCAGGCGCGAGACCCGCCAGCATGTGGTGGTCAGCGGCCGTCCCCGCCGCTTCGGACACTCGCCGGTGTACGACCTGCATCGCTACCGGTTCTGCCACGACTGCGGCTTTCGACAGACGATGCTCGAAGAGCCGACGTCGACCGAGCGGTGGGAGGTCGCCGCCGCGGTGAGCGCGTCTCAGTAGGCCCCGCGTCGGGTGATAACAGCGAGCACCGTGCGCGCGAGGATGGCTAGGTCGAGCGCGGGTGACCAGTTCTCGACATAGAACAGATCGAGCCGCACCGACTCCTCCCAGCTGAGGTCGGCGCGCCCACTAACCTGCCAGAGTCCGGTCAGGCCCGGCTTGACCAGCAGCCGGCGGCGGACATCCTGCTCGTAGCCGTCGGCCTCGTGCGGCAGGGGCGGCCGCGGGCCGACGAGCGACATCTCCCCTTTCACCACGTTCCACAGCTGGGGCAGCTCGTCAATAGAGGTCCTGCGGAGCAGGGCGCCGACGCGGGTGACGCGGGGGTCGTTTCGGATCTTGAACAGCAAACCGGCCGTGTGCTCGTTGAGGTGCTGCAATTCAGCCTGGCGCTCGTCTGCACCCGAGAACATCGTCCGCAGCTTCCAGCAGGTGAACAGCCTGCCGTCCAGGCCCACGCGCTGCTGGTGGTAGAAGGCGCGACCCCGGGAGTCGAGCCGAATCGCCAGCGTGACGATGAGGAACACCGGGCTGAGCACGACGAGCGCAGCCGCTGCCGTCATCCTGTCGCTGACCGCCTTAACCATGCGGTTCAGACCCGAGAAGCGCGGCTGCTCCACGTGCAGCAGCGGCAGGCCGGCCAGCGGTCGGACGCTGATCCGTGGCCCGGCGACGTCGGTCAGGCGCGGGGCGACGAGCAGCCGGGTGTCGGTGCTCTCCAGCTCCCAGGCGAGGCGCCGCAGCTCGCCTCGGTCGAGCACCGCGTCGGAGACAATCGCGAGCACGTCGGCGCGCACGCTGCGGCAGCAGACGCCAGCATCCGTGGGCCCGCCAAGTACCGGCAGGCGCTGACCACCCGGAAGGGACAGCCAGTCGGTCCCCCCGGGCACGCAGGCTCCGACGACCCTGAAACCCGCGCCGGCGGCGCGCTGCGACTGTTCGACGAGATGCCCGACATCGACGACATAGCCAACCGCAACGACCCGGTGAAGGCATTGGTCCTTCCGGCGCAGCTGGCGTAGGACCAGACGGACAGTTGCCCGGCCGCCGAGCAGCGTCAACGTTCCGCAGACAACGGCGACCAGCAAGAACACCCGTGAGAGGGTCACCCGCAGTCCGTAGCAGGCGATGGCGATGAGCCCGGCGGTACGGAGGCTGGCGGTGATGACGTGCCGTGCCTCCTCTCCTGCGCTGCCGGTGCGCCAACTGTCGTAGGTGTGGCCGACGCCCAGCAGCAGGAGCCAGCTTGGCAGCAGGCATAAGGCGATGACGTTGTCGCGGCTATGGCCGGTGCTCAACGTCACGCGGAAGACGTCAGCGATAGCGATGCCGACGATCAGCGCAACCGCATCGACGACAAGCAGAACGGCCTTGAGGTGCCGCTCCCAGCCACGGGCGGCGACCGCGGGGAAGACTGCCTGGTCGGCTGTGCGCTCTACCTCGGTCGAAGCGGTGTCAGCCACGGCGGTGTCAGCGGGCTCGGCGAGTCCTGCCTGCGGGTCGCGGGGCATACCGTCCGACCGCAGGTGGCGCACGGTCTCCTCGACCTGGCGCCGCCCCGGCCCCAGCACGTCGGTCATTCCACAGCCCCTCAGACCCCTTCGCCTTGCGGCTCAGGCGTGCCTGAGCTCTCTTGACTTCACATCGGAAGGGCAGCCGCAATAACAACCGGGTCGTGCAGAGCACGGCTCAGGCGCGGGGGTGGGCCTATTCGGGAGGAGCGGGAGCCATGGCGTCGACGATCACCTGAGTCATGGGCACAAGGCGCTGCATCATCTCCCGGTAGTCGGCGGTACGCCGGCCATACGGATCGGCGAGATCGTAGTTGTCCGCGATCTGGCGCACGCCTCGCTCGTCCGCGAGCCAGTCGACGAGAGCGCGGTTGCGATCGTCGGAAGAGGTCGGTAGCGCTGCCAGGTCGAGCTGTCTCAGCAACTCAGCAGCTTCCCCTAGGGCGAACGCACGCCGGTACGCAGCCGGCCACTGCTCGCCGATTCGGAAGCGGTGACCTCGCGTGGCGGTGAGGATGAGGTCCGCAGCTGTGACAAGGGAGTCTGTCAGTGTGCGGGACCGGAAAGCCTTCCACCCGTTGACGTCGAGTTCCTGCAGCAGCTCGGCGACAGGGGGGTCCACCGGCCAGCCGTCGTAGCACCCGAGCCCGGCACTGCCGACAGTCACGGCATCGGCCCCTAGCTGGCCCCAGCGCTGGTCCAGGCCACGCCGCAGTAACAGCTCGGCCGCCGGAGACCGGCAAATGTTGCCCGTGCAGACGACGAGCACGTGGAAGGAAGACATCTTGGCAGCACTCGACGGCGGGGGCAGGCGCTGGTTCGGCAACAACACGACTCAGCGGTCGATGCGGACCAGCCGCCCGGCACGCTCGTCTTCCAGCGCTAGCACGTCGGCGTCGACCATCACCTTGACGAGGTCTTCACCAAAGGTCGTCGCCCGCCACCCCAAGCAGCGCTCGGCCTTGGCGGCGTCACCGATGAGCGCGTCGACCTCTGATGGCCGTTCATACCTGCGGTCGTGTGCGACGTGCTTTTCCCAGTCCAGCCCGACCCGACCGAAGGCGACCTGGCAGAACGACCTGACTGTCATGGCATGGCCCGTCGCGAGGACGTAGTCGCCCGGCTCGTCGGCCTGCAGCATGCGCCACATGCCCTCGACGTACTCGGGAGCGAAGCCCCAGTCGCGGACGGAGTCGAGGTTGCCCAGGTAGACCTTCTCCTGGAGCCCGGCCACGATGCGCGCAACCGCACGGGTGATCTTGCGGGTTACGAACGTCTCCCCGCGGCGCGGGGACTCGTGGTTGAACAGGATCCCGTTGCTGGCAAACAGCCCGTAGGCCTCTCGGTAGTTGACGGTTGCCCAGTACCCGTAAAGCTTCGCAACGCTGTATGGGGAACGCGGGTGGAAGGGTGTTAGCTCGTGCTGCGGCGGAGGCGTCGAGCCGAACATCTCCGAGCTCGAGGCCTGGTAGAAGCGGGTGTTGATGTCGGCTGCTCGAACGGCCTCGAGCAGCCGCATGGTGCCGAGGCCTGTCGTGTCCCCCGTGTACTCGGGCATTTCGAAGCTGACCTTGACGTGGCTCTGGGCCGCAAGGTGGTAGACCTCCGCCGGCTGGACGTCGCGTAACAGGTTGACCAGGCCGGTGCCTTCTCCCAGGTCACCGTGGTGGAGGTAGAGCCTGCGGTCCGGCTCGTGCGGGTCGCGGTAGAGGCCGTCGATCCGGTCGGTGTTGAACGTCGATGCTCGTCGGATCAGCCCGTGCACCTCGTAACCCTTGTCGAGCAGCAGTTCTGCGAGGTACGAGCCGTCCTGCCCTGTGATCCCGGTGATCAGCGCGGTCTTCGTCATCGAGTCCTTCCCACAGTGGCTCATCGGCCGGAACGCGACCGAGTTCAGGCGGCGACGACGCTTGCCGCTTTCTGCGCGTACCAGTGGTAAGTACTCGTGAGCCCAGGCCGCAGGGAGATCCGTGGCTCCCAACCGAGCTCGCGGATGCGCCGCACGTCGAGCAGCTTGCGCGGGGTTCCGTCAGGCTTGCTGGCGTCCCAGCTGAGCCGGCCGGTGAAGCCGACGACATCCGCGACGGTGCTGGCAAGCTCGCGGATGGTGACGTCGATCCCAGTGCCGACGTTGATCGGCGCTCCGTCGTCGTAGTGCTCCAACAGGTGCACGCAGGCCCGGGCGAGGTCGTCGACGTGCAGGAATTCGCGGCGGGCGGACCCGGTACCCCACAGCTGCACCTCGTCGCGCCCCTCGACCTTGGCGTCGTGGAACTTGCGCAGCAGCGCTGCCAGCACGTGCGAGGTCTGCAAGTCGAAGTTGTCGTTCGGTCCGTAGAGGTTGGTCGGCATGGCCGAGATGAACGAGCAGCCGTGCTGGCGCCGCAGGGCCTGGACGTGCACGATCCCAGCGATTTTCGCGATGGCGTAGGCGTCGTTCGTCGGCTCCAACGGCCCGGTCAGCAGCGCCTCTTCGGCTATCGGCTGTGCGGCAAGCTTGGGATAGATGCAGCTCGAACCGAGGAATAGGACCCGGCGAACGCCCAAGGCGGCGGCGGCGTCTAGCACGTTGACTTGGACCCTGAGGTTGTCACTGAGAAAGTCTGCCGGGTACGTGGAGTTCGCGAGGATGCCACCGACCTTTGCGGCGGCGAGCACGATGTACTCGGGCCGCGTCTCCTGGTAGAAGTCGAAGACTGCATCCCGGTTGCGAAGGTCGAGCTCTGTCGACGTCCGGGCGATCAGGCCGGTGTGGCCCCTCGACTTCAGCAGGCGCCAGAGCGCGCTTCCAACCAGGCCTCGGTGGCCGGCGACGTGTATTCGTGCCGTGTTGTCAAGCGGCTCGTAGTAGCTGGTCACCGTCTCACCTGGGCGACCAGTTGGAACGCGGGTCTTCACGAGTGTGCAGGCGTTTCACTGCCCAGCCCGTGCGCCATGATCTCCCACAGCCGGACGTCGCTCAAAGTAGCAACCCGCCTCTCCTCAACCGCCTCGGAAGCAGCAAGCCGGCTGCGCCAGCTGGCAATGACACCTTCGGCAGCTAGAACGTCATTACGAATAACCGGCAAGTAGGAGCGCCGCGTCGGCGAGGTTGCTCGACGTTCGCCGGCTTCCCAGGCGCGCTGCGCAGGCTCGTCGTACAGCCGCCGTATCGGTAGGTCGAGGACCGGGAACAGCCCGGGCCTGGCTAGGTGCAGCAGGGCGGTCACGACGGGAGTTGCGTCCCGTGACGTCGCCCCAAGAAAGTGCTGGTGCAGCGCCGCGGCGGCGTCGTACAGCCCGTTCACGATGCAAGGGTCGGCAGCGACGATCTGTGCCTGCGCGGGGACAGATGCCCAAGGTGCCGACGGCGTCGACTCGAGCACAGCACCGGCGATGACGGGTGGGAGCGAAAGCCTAAGGAAGACGAGCCGACCCAGCGACCGAAGGGTGCCCGGAGTGTCTGCCGAGGCCTCGTCAGTACCCGCACAGTCGTACCAGCGAACGACGTCAGCGCTTCGCCGGGCGCCTTCGACCAGGGATGTCCACCCGAGGTCGAGGTCGACCTCGTGATTCGCCAACTTGAGGTGCCCAAGCACCGATGTGACCACCGCGTCACCTTCACTCGCAGCCTGGCCGCGAAACGTAGGCGCCGCCTACGAGGGACGCCGAGAACAGAACTAGCTGCCTATCGGCGGGCAGCTAAGTCTCGATAGTTCCGGTGGGACACGGCTAAGACGGGGTTCACGTACGTGGTTCACGGCTTACCGTCATCAGCGTGACCACTGCTGAGCGAGCGCCTTGCGTGCTCGTCGTAGGTATCACTCGAGGCAGGCCTCTACCTGGCGTGAGCCGCCGTACAGCGGGACACTAGTTCGACGGCAAGGCCATCGCGTGCAAGAGGTGACGCTTTCCGAATATCGGTCGACGGTGTAGGGAGCGGCTCTTGTCTACACCTGACCTGGGGAACTCATGGATGTGAAGCAGTATCTCCGAGTGCTTCGTGAGCAGTGGTGGTTAGTTGCCGCTTGCACACTGATCGTTCTTGTGGCGTCCGCGACCCTCGCGTACACCCAAACGCCCAAGTACGCGGCCCGGGTCCAACTGTTCGTTGCGGCGGCAGACCAGCAGTCGAACGCAGCGGGTGCCTACCAGGGCGG
>JAABUM010004485.1_pt1 | contig 15699 bp, 22 predicted proteins | sample 5559161 | NCBI WGS metagenome assembly JAABUM01 (sample SAMN10711868, study PRJNA513369) | rock metagenome | isolation source: Antarctica rocks | place: Antarctica: Victoria Land, Siegfried Peak nord
GATGCTCCGGGCTACGTGCTCAATCCCACCCATCCAACCACCCGATCTGTCCGAAAACGGGCCTTCATCACACCACGGGTCTGGCCGTCAACCATGCGTGGCTGAAACTGATAGGTGGTGAGGGCGCCGATCTGACTAAGCATATAACTGACGCTAGGCGCCACCGGGAGAAAGAATGCCAGCCCTATCTGTTACATATTCCTGAGTTCCTTTGCCGCGAAACGCCGAAGAAGGTTCTTGTTCAAGACAGAGAGGAAGCCTCTCGCTACGGCTATAGTGACTACTGCGTTTCTGCGATAATATCTGATGGTATACTCTGTCCACGTGAGAACCCGAAAACTTCGCATCCCCGGAACGCCGCTCATATAAGGATCGACTCGCCAGCCGATTTTCGGGTTCTCACGCTCACCACCTATCGGTTTTGGCCAGCGTAATCAGGCGAAGCTTCCTTTCCTATTCTGCCCGCGCCAAGATACTGTAGCGCGCCTGGATCAGAGTGTTCGTTCTACTACAGGTTGAGACAGAGCGGGCACTTGGCCCCGCCGGCCGAGCCACGATGGGCACAACTTCATTCATTCGATTGCCTTGGCCAAAACCGATAGGTGGTGAGGGTTCTCACGTGGACAGAGTATAGCATAGAACGTCGGGTCGTATATGTTTGGGAGGTTAAAGCGCCTCAGTCCTACATTTTTGAATTTGATGATCATCCAAAGCGATTGCGCCCAACCAAAGATTTGATCAAAGCCGAAACGCAATTATTTCATTACGTTGACGAATTTAGACAGTCGACTTCGTTCAAAGAATGGTTCCAACTTGATACGATGGGAATAGTTGTTCCAGCAGGAGTAATAATTGGCTCCGATCAAACCTTAGTTAAAAGATCGACAACCTATAACTACGACTCTGCCGAACTGAAACGGCTTTATTCAATTTCGATGCACGCCAGGAATACCCATTTGTACAATCGAGCCGCAATTGCCGTAAAAACGTGGGAATGGGTAAGGGAATGTTTCTCGATAGAGACCGCTAAAATTCCCGTTCCCGTCCGTTAGCGCTGCCAATACCCCGCCCACACCCGGCTAACCGGATGCGCCAGCGCCGCCGCCGTAGCGGCCTGATGTAGCGCGCCGTTCGGCATCCGGCGGGTGGCTCCCGCCTGGATACCCCGTCAGTCCCACGCCTCGATCACATCCAGCGGTAATGCTGAGGTCCGGTCATGCCGTGCCAGACCAGCCGGCAGCATGGCGCGCAGCTCGACCAGGGTGTTGGCGACTAATGCGCCGGGCTGGACAGTGCCGCCTTGGTGGTCAGCCTGGTGCGCTCGGGCGACGTGTTTTCCGGGGTGCTCGGCGTCGGTGCCGGTGACTATCCAGATCAGCCATTTTCCACGGGCTGCGGCGGCGTCGTGCATGGCCTGCGCATCGGCGGGGGTCAACGGTCTCTCCGGGGGCGGCGCAGATGCGTTTAATCACGGCTCTCTAGAGCTGCCGTCGAAGGAACTCAGCCGCTTGCTGAACAGTCTGTAGCAGGTCGCTGTCATCATCACTGGTAATAGTAACTCCCCCTATCGGATCATCCAAACGCGATAGGTCTAGTATCATTTCGTCTAATATGCCGGAAGGTCGATTGATCACGTCATCGGACCTAAAGACTGGGACTTTTCTGTCACCATTATCTCTAGATTCAACGTGCTTGAATGCGTGCGTTACTCGATCAACAACCCTATACTCTGGTGATAAATCAGCGAATGACTTCCGTCTCGATGCCGGGCTTTTTGGACGGATCAGATAATCAACGGTGTGAAATGTGACCACACAGGCAAGGAAGGCGTGCCGTCTCGATGTAGGGTTTGCTACGAAATCTGCGATTGTCGGGTCTACAATCTCGTCCATGTACTGCTTGGCATCCATCTACGTTATCCGCTTCTAGCGCCGTCTACGAGGCCGCAGCAGCGTCACCGTAGCCGGCGGCGGTTCTGGGTTCGGGATCCACCCGGCGATGGTTCGGGCGCATTCCCGCGCCTTGACATTGTCGGTGATGCCGGGGAAGCGGCGGCGCACCTCGATGGCGGCCGAGAACTCGCCGCCCTCCTGAAAGGCGGTGCGGATGGCGGCGGCGTCGACTTCATTCACCATGAACATTCACCAGAAGTGTGATCGCGCCGCGTTGTCAGCAAGCGCCAGTTAGTCCACGGTTACACGATGATTGAACGTGGATTTCTTCAGGTGAGACGCCCCCTGTTCATGACACGCCGCGAGCGTGCGTTGGCGGGCAAGCTCGCCGACACCCGAGATACCGTGTTGCGGGTCAAGCGGAAGGACATTCAGAAGGTGGGATTTCATGCTACCTGGCGTTGCATGGTTCGAAGCTCACCAACGACCGCGGTTGGTGGATAGCAGAAAGGCTGCTTCCAGGAAGCGTTGCCGGTAAAGCGGACATTTAACCGGAGAGCATGAGACGAGGCCCACATTGCGGCGTACAAGGGTACCTCGAGCAGTGTCCAAGGGCGGTTACAAGTTCATTCGACCTGAACGACGTGGGCAACAGCGTCGAATCGCACCCATTGCAATGCGGCGCGCTACAACGGTTCGGGCCCCCACGAAAGGAGCCAAACTAATGAGATCGTCGAACCGAGGGAGCGCAGCCAAGGGCGCATCTCGCGCCGCCACCATGGCGGCGCCTGATGCTTACCGAGCGAGCGGACTACTCATCCGAAAACGACTGCTTCAGGCAGAGACCATCATCAACAGCAGGGGTGATGAGCTCCTCCAGGCGGAAGCGCTGGCGCTACAAGTGCGCAAGGTGATCGAGAGCGTCGCCTTCCTGGCACTCAGCGCCGCCGAATACCGCAACAAAGCGACGCTCGGCGAAATGCGTACGAAGGACGCCGACAAGTTGCTAGCCCTGCTGCAGACGCGCAAAATGTTGAAGCTGCCCGAGGCCCAGGACATTCTGACGCCCAGCGATCCTGCCTACACCATGGAGGTGCGGGGCGCGCAAAGCCGAAACCTCGACCTCAGCTTTTTGAAAGGCGCGTACAGCAGAGCCAGCGAGCTCGTCCACGAGCGGCACCCCGACCGACTGGAGCAGGCAGCCGTTGCCTCGGATTTCCGTCAGCTATCAGCGGATTCGTTGGCTTTGCAAAAATGGCTCTGGACGCACACGATGTTTTTCCAAGGCGAAATAATCTTGGTCCGTATGGCGTATCCGGATGCGCAGCGGTTCATTACTGAGCTTCGCGGCCCGCAAGCCGCGGAACCCGTGATCCAAGGAGCCGGGCCGGTCTGAGCAAACCGAGAGCAACCGTGTGATTAATGCCGCAAACGGCCTTTATCACCGGGCGGCACGACCGGCGACGTTCTGCCTGCAGCGGCATTTGCGTGGGTCGGCGTCAAAGCCCGCGATCGCAAGCGTGAGCATTGGCAACCTAAGTCCGTAATAGAGCTGCCCCAAGGCCCTCTAAACGACTGTCTCGCGGTCGATGATAGCAGTCACCGGACAGCAAACTAGCTTGCCGTGCGGATAGTGTGGCATCGCTAGTGAGTGTCGAAATCATTATACGGTGTCCCAAGGACTACGGCGGTATAGATTTCAAGGAGGCACTGACTAGTCGGATCAGTTTCCTCAACCCATCGGTATTCCATAGCCTTGATGCGGGCTTTAGCGGCAGTAAAGGCTGCTACGAAGACAGGTTCGATGGCCAGGTCTTTCCGGCTACCCGCGCCTTTTTGGTAAGTTGCCTTTACGGAACCGGTCGCTTCCCTGGCGAGCTTGAACGCGAATGCCGCCTCCCGTTCGGTTTTGTTGGGCATCCAGTGGTTGCGATACCTGGCCAGCAGCCTGTTGGAGCGGCCTACGTAAAGGTGCCGGTCGCCTTCGGAAAACAGATAGATACCCCTGGACGCGGCGCCGTAGGCCGGGATTGCGCCTCCGTGTACGGGCTTCCTTTCCGTCAGGGTGACGAATGCGGGGTGGAGGCGTTTTGCGAGGGAAGTGAACTTCGGATCCATAGAACTCCATTGCTTATAGTGGACTATTCAACGCACTAACGTCGATCAGGTGCATTTGCGTAGCACTGGAATACCAGCTCTCCAAATGTCTGCTCCCGGGATTGTCTGATCGGTCCATGGCCGTCCGCGTCGGGTCGCATGCGGTCCTACGATGCTGCCCATTAAGCCCTATCCTGGATCAGAACAGGATCTTCGCTTCCGGTCTTCGTAGCCGCTCTCAATCAGGTAAAGCCATCGCACCCGGAGTGCCACGTTGGCGCTCGATCAGACGGGAATGGCCAGATGCGCGTAGGCCGGAAACGGATCGGCGGCAGGCAGACTTCTTCGGCGCTCCTGCCCCGACGCCCGCCGCGCCGGAGCAGCGTCCAACCCCGAAACCGAAACCCAAGCCGGGGATCAAGCGCCAGCCACCGTCATCGGACATCGAGGAGACGCCCTTATGCGACAGCATTGACGTGCTGGCCGCACGCTTGTCCCGCACCGAGTGGAACGAGCTCGTCGCTGGGCTGCCCGACGATGTTCTCGCGCACCTGGTCATCGCCACCGTCCGACAGCTCCGTCGCCGGCTCGCGCGCAACCGCGGACGTAGCGGCAAAGGCCGCACATCCGCCCTGGAACGCTCGGCCCAGCAACTCATCGCCGAGTTGGGCGGCCAGGGAGAAAACGGCGACGATTGGTAGGCGGGATGGCATGGAGCTTCGTAGTGCTCCCGGCCCAGCAAGCAATATGCCTTGCTGGGAGGCTGGAGAACGTAGGCCAAGCAGGACGACGTGGCCGGAAAATCGGAGCAGGGCTGAGTCGCAAAGGCATTGGCGGCCAACCACAGTAGGTCTGGTGCCGCCGTAGCTGCCGCCCAGGACAGCAACGCTGTTCGGGCGGGGTCAGCACTCGCTCGTGTCGTGCTGATCCAGCACCGCCGAGCCCGCCTGCCAGGCTTCTGCCGACGTGCGGTACCGGGTGGGCGCGCACCGCACGTTTCTGCCATCCTCCTCGTCATAGATTTCCCAGCCATACAGCTTGAGGCCGCTTCCCATAAAGCAGACCCGAAGACGAAAACGCGAGTGTCCTCTGACGAGAGGCGGGGGTGTCGGCGCCAAATGCCGGGCGGTGCGGTGCAGCGTCACCGGTCAGCCGAGCTTCAGATTGGCCGCAGCCTGCTTTCCACGCTCTGCGACCACGTCGTAGGTGACCTTCTGGCCGTCATTCAGGGTGCTGATCCCTGCCGCCTGCAGAGCAGTAATGTGCACGAACACGTCCTTGCTGCCATCTTGAGGCTGAATAAAGCCGAAGCCCTTGTCGATGTTGAACCACTTCACTGTTCCAGCCGCCATGTTGTCTGCCTTTGTGAGAGAATGGCTCGGAATCTAGACGAGCCGCGACCATGTTGCCAACCTCGTTGGAGCTTTAACAGCAAGGCTGCGGCCGATTTTCCGGGCAGCGCGGCCCATCTGCCCTACGCTTGTGTAGGTATCCACCAGACAGTTAGGCACTCGGGTGACTAGCCCAGATCAGAACCTGGACGGAACAGCAAGGGTCAGGAAGGACGGCAATTTGGCTTAGGCCTGCTTGCCGCCCATGGTGTTTTGCCGGCAGTCAAATTGAAGAAGGGGCATCCGGGAAGGGCTGGAACGGCCTTTGGGTGCGAATGACAGCATGAGCATAGACCAGCAGCTTGCGGGCGACGGCGACAAGGATGACCTTGGGCGCTTTGCCGGCATCGGCCATGCGCCGGACAAAGTCGGCCAGGGCTTTGTTGGTTCGCTTGGCGCTGAGCGCGCACATGTAGAGTATGCTGCGCAGGCGCGGGCTGCCGACGCGGCTGATCCTGCCCGGCCTGCGCACGGAGGTGCCGGAGCTGTGCTCGCTGGGCGAGAGGCCGGCGAAGGCGGCCAGGGCCTTTGGAGTAAACTCGGCAATGTTGGGGACCATCAGGATGTCTGGGGCGCTCGCGTTATCCTGCCAGTTTACGCCGGCCGCCCTTGCCGGCGCGAGCACCCCAGACATCCTGATGGTCTCCGTGCTGATGAGACCATCAGGATGTCTGGGGTGCTCATGCCGCGGCAGCTTGAGCAGCGCCGTTTCCATTGTCGTTGGCGAGCCCCGGATACCAGCGTTCGAACAGCGGCCGGAGCGTGCCATCGAGTGTCCGCGTTCGAGTTTGCAGCAGCAGGTGCGCGCCGCGCTTGGTCCACTGCATCTGCTGGCGTTTGGCAAAACGCTTGCTGATGACGGCGTTCACCGTGCTCTCGGCCAAGCATGACGAGATGCGCTCGCCCGAGCGGAACCGCTCGCCGTAGTTGATCAGGCTGCCGGCGTTGCTGGCGATATAGACAGCGAACTCGTGTGCGGCGCGGCCGAACTTGTTGAGATGCGGATAGTCCATCGCCAGCCCGTCCACGTCGTCCTCGAGGAACGCGATCTCCTCACCGGCCCGATACTGGTTGCCGTGCCAGAGCAGCCACTTGATGCTTTCGACTGAGGCAAGCAGGCGGGCGCCTTCTGCCCTGTCGTGGTGCGCAACACCACGGGCATACTGGCTCAGAACCGTCAGGCGCATCGTGATGTGGAACCAATCCAGCACGTGTTCGGCTTCCGGGGTGACCAGCTCCGTCAAAGAGCGCACCTCCTCGCCGCCATCGGTCAGAAAGGTCACGTCCTGATTGGCCTGCAGCCCCTGGCTTTTCAGCACCTCGAACAGCCGGCACTTGGGTTTCTGATCGTAGCCATGCACCAGGCCGAGATAGCGCGGGGCGCGGTCTTCTGGGACCGAGCGGCCGACGATGAGCTCGAAGTTGCTCTTCCGGTCGTCCCAGTTGCGGACATAGCCGCCATCGAGGGCAGCCACGATGCGGCCTTCCGGGATCGGCAACGCTTCCCACTCGGCCGGGCAGCCGTCGATGAAGCAGGGCCGCTCGTCGCCCAGCTCGGCCTCCGCCCGCTCCGCCACACGCAAGGCATGCTCGCGCACAGTGGTCCGGTTCGCGCCGGACGCGATCGGCAGCACATCGGCCAGGAGCCCGGCGGCCGCGGCATACGGCACGAGCGACGACCAGCGCGCCTCCAGGTAGAGCCGCTCGGGTGCGATCTGGCCAGGAATCAGGGCGCGCAACGGCAAGAGGGTGGCCGGACCGTCCGTGCTTTGGCAAGGGCAGCGGTGCAGCCGCGGGCTGGCGAGCGGCACGTCGCCGTAAAGGGTGCGAAAGACGACGGGCGAGCTGCCCTTGCTGCGCTGGCGGGTGCCGCATGCCTCGCAGCAGCGATGCCGGTCCGCCCACCATGTGACCTGGGCTTTGACGATCTGACCCTGAACGGCGGCCGTCAACGCCTTGCCCTCAGCAAGCGACAGCCCGAGGTCCTCCGGCCGTTCCACCTGCTTCTCAAATGCCGCGACCTCCTCGGTCATACCGACGGTGCTATCATCGGCGGTGATTTGGAGCAGGATCCTGACGTGCATGGCGCACCTCCGCGTTTGATTGCTGGCGAGCGAGCTTTCCACAAGCACCGGAGTGGAAAACTGAAGCCCCATTCGTCCCTCGGGTCCAGGCCTATTCTGGTCCATACGGGGCATCGAGCACTATCGGCTTGCAGTTCGGATGCGGTCAAGCAAACTGGAGCATGGCCTCCGTCAAGCGTGCCGTTGCCGCGATCGCCGCCATCCTCGTCCGCGAGGGCATCGACTACGCGCAGAGCAAGGCGGTGTTCAAAGCGGCCCGAGAGAGAGCCGGCCTGCGTGCCCCGCCCGAACGCCGGGGCAGCGTGGACCGGCTCACGGTCGAGGAGGAGCTGCGTTTCCTCGACCAAGCCTACGCCCAGGACGGCAGGACCGGGCTGATGCTGCAAACCTTGCTGGAAACCGGCGCCCGGGCATCCGAGCTCGTGCAGCTCAGGGTCGAGGACGTCAGCCTCTCCGGGCGCGTGGTTACGATCCGACACGGCAAAGGCGACAAGCACCGCGAGGTGCCGATCCGGCGCGACCTGGCGCAGTTGCTTCAGCTGCACATCGGAACGCGGCGAGCGGGGCCGCTGTTCGCCAGCCGGCAGCAAGGATCGGGTGCGGTGCCGCACACCTTGACCCGCCAGCGCGTGGGCCAGGTCGTCCGGGCCGTGGCCGATGCGGCTGGGATCAGCAAGCGCGTCTACCCCCACCTCCTCCGGCATACGGTCGCGACGCGCCTGCTCGCGCTCGGCATGGACATCACCGACCTGCAGCGCTTCCTCGGGCACGAGAGCATCACCACGACCCGGCACTACGCCGAGACGACCGCCGCTATGCTCCAACGCCGGTTCGACGCCCTTACCGACCCGGCCGCCCACATGCTGGTTACCAGCATCAGGCAGCAGCGCGGGGATGACGCCGCCCTGATCGCCGCCGACCTGCTGGCCCGGCGCCGGGCTGAGCGCGTCAGCACTGCTGGTGCATAAGGTCGCGGTGCTCGCCTTTGCGGAATCGGGCGTTGACCGTCCGGCGCGAGAACGGACGACCTTGTGCGTACTCACGCGCTTTGCTGCGCTCGACCGCCTCCTCCAGCCGCCAGCGTGTATCCTCGTCCTCCAGCAAGTCCGTCCGGCGGTCCAAGACGACCTGGCCGATGATCTCGGTTATGGTGTCCAAGTCCTCCAGGGCGTCCAGCGACAGCGCGCCGCTGCAACCGGCCATGAAGCCGGCCGGCCCGTCGCAGTCCTCAGGAGGGCAAGCGCCGCCACCGCCGGTGCAGACGGGATAAGTCTTGTCCGCTTCCGGCCTCAACTGGCCCTCGATGCGGACTTCGTGCCGCCAGGAAATGTTCAGGTCGTACTCGTAGGTGAACCGGGCGCCCTTGCGCAGCCGCAGGGCTGCCAGCGTCACCTCGGGCGAGGACGCCGACAGCTCCCACGAGCCGTAGCGGGCGGCACGCAGGCAGAATTGGTAAAGGTGGATGCCCTCCCACCCCATCGCGACCTGGATGACGCCGTGCAGCTCACCCAGTGTGCAGGTGCTCGGCACCAGCACCCGCCGCCACACCATCGGGCTGATCCCGAGCAGCCAAACCTTGACCTGCACAATCTCGGCCCCGTCGGCGTCGGCCGTCGACTGGGCGGCTCCAACAGCCGGTCTGGTTGGCTTCGGCGCTCGCGTCACCCGGCCAGTTTACGCCGGTTGCCCTCGCCAGCGCGAGCACCCCAGACATCCTGATGGTCTCCGTGCTGATGAATAATGGCGGCTAGCACAAGCCGCTCCAGGGGCGGGTGTGAGGCCGCGATAGCTGTTCTGTGGTGGGATGCCAGCGTCTACGCCGACAGCGCCGGACGGAAGGTCTGCGCGATGCCGTTGTATACTGAGCCGCTGCGACGCGGGCTGTAATGCCTCGATGTACATGCATCAACGTATCAACGCATCAACGAAATTGTGCTGCCACACATCCTACCGTGCGCGCTTGCTTTGCAGCGCAAGGTGGCGCGATGATGAATTATGCGTACCCTGATTCTTCACACCCCCAAAGGCGGCTCCGGCAAGTCGACCTTGGCGCGGGAGCTGGCTGTTGCCGCATCCAGCACCATGCAAGTCGCACTGGCCGATCTGGACCCACAAGGCACGACCTCGGGATGGTATCAGCGCCGGAACGTCAAGAGCCCAGCCCTGGTGACGCTGGACCCTGTCGCCCCCGTCCAGCACCTCGCGGATGTCGGGGTAGAGCTGCTCGTGATCGATACCCCTCCAGGACAGCCGGCATACCTCGGCAAGATGCTGGCCGGCGCAGACGTGGTGCTCGTCCCGGTGCGCCCTACGCCGGACGATCTACTCGCGGCAGCGCCGATCGCCGGCAGCCTCGCTCGTCATCCGTCTTGGGCGTTCGTGCTCTCCCAAGTGCCGCCTCGAACCCGGATGCTGGCCGGAGCTCTGCGCCAGCTCGCGGCACTCGGCCGTGTCGCTCCGGTCCAGCTTACCTTTCGGGCTGATTACCCCGCGGCCGCGATCACAGGCCAGGCCGCATCCGAGTTCTCCGGCAAGGCTGCCGACGAAGCCGCGGCGCTATGGGTCTATGTTCAAACATTGCTAGGAGCCCTCGATGTCGCCGCGCCCGAAAGCAAGCCTGGACGACCTGACCGTGCCCAAGGGCGGCGAACCGGCGCAAGTGCCGTCAAATAGCGCTTTGGTGTCGACCGTGTCGCAATCCACCGCACCTGCTGGCGCTACCGGCGCAAAGAACTACGCGCATACGTTGTCTCTACGGCTGACGGCTGAGCAATACCGTCGACTGCGCCGGTATGTGGCGCGGATGGAAGACGACGGGCACGGCCGGGTGACACATCAAAGCGTGATCGAGACGGCGCTAGGGGAGTATCTGGACCGGCAGGGCAGGTAGCATTTATGGCCGGATACACGGCCCAATGGACGTGCGCGTTGAAGCGCATACATCAATGCATCGAAGCGGCGGGGGGCGAAAGCGGGTAGCGCGGTCAGTCCCACGTTTCGATAACATCCGGCGGCAATGCCGATGTCCGGTCACGCCGTGAGCGGCGTCACCTTAGCCGGCGGCGGCGCTGGTTCCGAGGTCCAGCCTGCAATTGTTCGGGCGCATTCTCGCGCTTTGGCATTGTCGGCGATGCCAGGGAAGCGCCGGCGCACCTCGATGGCGGCCGATAATTCGCCCTCGTTGTGAAAGGCTGCACGGATGGCGGTAGCGTCGTCCTCAGATACTGCGAACATAGGTGAGAGATTGGGTCGCGCCGTGTTGTCAGCAAGCGCCGCGTGGTCCACGCTCGCACGATGACTGGTCGTGGATTCTTCCGAGTAGGACGCTTCCTGCCCACGACACACCGGGAGCGAGCGCTGGCAGCGAAGCTCGCCGACACCCGGGCCGGCATTGCGGCCATTGCCGACGTGCTGCGCACCTTCTCGGCGCTTGAAGACAAGCGGGGGTAGGTTCGGGATACGGTGCGCCAGGCGAAGCTGGCGCGTTCCAGCCGGTGCAAGTCCGGTCCGGGTAAGGGGTAGCGCCCGCCCGGTAGCGAGTGTTGCGTTGAGAAGGCGACGACCTCGGCGAAGCGTACACAGCAATCTTGTGGGGTGTGGGATTGAGCCACGAAATGAACGATGACGCAGGGTCTGAGGCTGTCGTATCTGTCGAAAGCAACATGTGCGGGACCGCTATGCGAGGTTCCGTCGCCCTGCCGGGGTCAGAGGCCACATCACGCAAGAACGGGATGCGTCGGAACCTGGGAGACCTCACCTCGCCCGCGGTCACAGGTGTGACACGGGTCGCAACGGGAAGTCGAGGAGACGAAGCCGTTGAGGAAGAGGTGAGGAGTCGGACGGCTGCGTACTACCTGTGAAGCCTCGAACAATGTCGGCTTCAAACCGGCGGCGGAGATGGTGGAGGGAAGGCGGCCGGTCGGAGGGAAGGGAAGCGGCGACGCAGGCTCCGGACTCAGTGCCGGGATAAGCATGTCACTGGAGCGGCGACCCTACGTGACCGATGTCGGCGGGACGAGAGCCCCGCCGATCCGGCCGTTCGACCTTCGACAGGAGCCCGGTGCGGGAAAGCCGCACGCCGGGATCTGTGCGGGGGGACCGGGGCAACCCGGTTCCCTACCGCGACTGTAATTTGTGGTCACAAGCCGAAACACGGTAACTGTCCAGCAAGGCTAACCTTGCTGGACGCGCGAGCGGTCCCGCTATCCTGTTGAAAAACGCGTGGTTCTCTGGATGCCGATGGCTGAACCTTTTCCGGACACCGAGGCCAGCCGCTGACGCGAAGGTCCGATTACAAAGGCACCAGCGGGCCGGCGGCCACACACTAAGTGTCTGATTAGCAACGGTTTTCTGTCCGGCCGACCCCTTGTGACCACTTTTTACACTTATCCCGAACCTACCCCAAGCGGGCGCACCTGACCCTCAAGGCTGCTCGCGAGCGCCGCGGCGGAGCATGCGTCGAGGCCGCGCACATTGACAACGCCGTGGCTCGGTCAAAGGGGACAGCCGAGGCTCTGGACCGGATAACTGAAGCGCTGGAGCGGCTGGCGGCGTCGTTGCGGGACGTGTAGGGGCGCTGACCTCGCCCTCGTTCTGGAAATACGTGACGTGGCCGGCAAGCGTGCAGCAAATCACGCTGGCACGACACTGGAACCGCAACATTTGCTTGGCTCGATGGCGACATCTTATCCACGCTGCGGGACGGTGTTGGCACGCAGAGTTGGCTACACATGAGAAGCCGCTTCTGCGCTGAGTTGGCTATAGTGACCGCAGTTATCCACGCTGAGTTGGCAACACACTCTTATAAGAGACTATATAGCTTTCCTATAGGAGCCGGGATGTAGCCGAATTCTGCGCGGCATTCGCCTCTAACCGTCCCGTAGCCAACTCTGCGCATACCTCGCAACAATGTGGGGTAGAAAGGCTAGAGGAGGTGTCATGGTCCTGAAGCTTACCGATCAGTTGGAGATCTTTGGTCTGGAAGAAACCCGACGACGTGTTCAATGCGAGGGAGCAACCCCGCGCGAACGGATGCGGCTCGATAGGCGAGTCGAAGCCACTCATGAAATGATGTCAGTCTTGCCGACAGCAGACGATTTGTCCTTTCTGCATTCGGGGCTGTGCCAGGTAGCCCTCCCACATAGTCGGCCGGCGGATGATAGCTCGATATGGCGTCGCCAGTCGGGCCGTTTCTCCCTACTGGTGCAGCCCGGCGTCATTGATGCTGATGGTGTGCCAAGATACGTCGGTGTACCGTTCGGGCCGAAGGCACGGCTCATTATGATCCACCTGCAGACGGAAGGATTGAAGTCTCGCACAGTGAACCTGGGCGCCTCATTTAGCGCCTTCATGCGTAGTCTGGGGCTAGCGGTAACCGGCGGCGTGCGTGGGACGATTGGGGCGGTGCGTGAGCAAGCGCTGCGGATTGCACAGTGTCGGTTTACCATGCAGTGGGATGAAGCCAACTCTGCGGGCGAGGGGAGAGCGATTATTGCCAATACCTCGATCGTGGACGGGCTCGAGTTGTGGCGATCGGGCGGCCAAACATGGGCCGAAACAGTGGAATTATCTGAGAAATTTCATAGCCATCTTCAGGAACACGCTGTGCCGCTAGACAAGCGCGGCATCGCCCAGCTTTCGGCCAACAGCCTTGGCCTCGATCTCTACGCCTTGCTCGCGTATCGCCTGCCGCGGCTGGAGCGCGACGTGCATCTACGCTGGGGAACCCTACAAGCACAGATCGGTTCGGCCGAGCGCACCACCAATACGCTAGCGGCTCGCATACGCGAGGTGATGCCTGACGTGTCGGTAGCTTACCCGCAGGCGCGGGTCGAGGTGACATCGCACGGGCTTTTGCTGAAGCCATCCAGCCCGGCGGTGCCGAAGACGATGGTGGGTGGCTTTCGATTAGTGGATAGCCGGCAGTCGGGCGTATAGGGGTAAGATCAACCAGCGGCCCGAAAGTTACGGTTACCAAGGCATAAGGTCACCTGACGAAGCTTACCCGCGTTAACGACGCTTGCCGGCTCGCAATGTCTGTCGCCCTGGCCCCAGCAATTCTAAATGCCTCCCGCTTGCCATGAGTTCACATCGCGATCTGGGCTGCGATGTCGGGGGGAGGTTTTGAGTTGATGAGGGTCTGCATGAGGGTCTGCCAGTTGGGGAAGACGAGATAGGCCGTGATGGTCCTGATGTGCTCGAAGAAGCGCGTCCGCGCTCGTTTGGCGGTTCTAGCCGCGGTCCAGAGCGGTTCGAGGCCGTCGCAGATCGTATGGAGTGCAAAGGCGAGCAGGTTCATGGCGGCGAACATCATGGCGAGGTTCTGCTTGCCGTGGCCGAAGTTGTGCTCGAGGTGGTAGCCGTTGGACTTGAGGACGTTGAAGCTTTCGTTCTCGACCTTCCACCGGGCCCTGGCACAGGCGACGAGTTCAGCGACGGTGTCCCGGGCGACGGGCAGCGAGGTCACAAAAGCATTGTCATAGGTCACCTTGCCCTTGGCGTCCGTGATGGTGACGCCGACCCAGTTGACCAGCATCGCGTCGTGGCCGTCGCGCAGCGGCGCCTGCTCGAACCAGCGATAGCGGTAGGCCAGGCGCTTGCCGCCGAGCTTTTGCTTGACCGTGTGTTCCTCGATGATGGCGCCCTGCATGAAGTCGTAGAGGGCCTTGTGTGACGACGGCTTGCCGGTGAGCAAAAAGTCGCCGCCCGCCCTCTGGATGGCCTCAGCGACCGGCTGGCAGGCGAACAGGTCGTCGCCGAGATAGACCGGCCGTAGGTCCTTGACGCCCTCGCCGTGGGTGGCGAGCCAGCGTTTGGCGGCGTTGCAAGCGAAACCGATTGGTTTGCGCGGGCTCGCAGTCCTGCTTCTCGGCGCCGTCCTGGGGCGCGATGAACTCCGGCATCAAGGGCAGCGCCATCGCGTGCCCTGGGGCCACGACCGTGGCGGCCAGCATGGCATGGTAGCTCTCGGTCTTGCCGTTGGCACGCCGGCGCGTCAGGCATTGCGGGCAGCCGAGCTTCTGCGAGCAGAAGTATTCTGTGCCGTCGAGCGCGATCAGCACGCGGCCGCTGAGCTTCTGGAACGGCAGCAACCCGCCATGCCGGCGCAGCGCGCGCAGGACTTCATCGAAGGCGGGCTGCAGGTGCGAGGGATGCACCGGGTCGAGCATGGCGCGGATGTGGTTGTCGGTGGGCACGGCCGTCATGCCGAACAGGCTGTGGCAGTTCGACATCTTCCGCCCTTCCTCCAGCGCGCGCTGGTGGGCGAGGAACGACTCGCTTTGCATGAAGAACAGCGAGAAGGCCGACAGGCCGACATCGGCCATGCTGTAGGTCACGTCGCCGCGCCGCTTGTCGGGAAAAGCCGCACAGGCCGAGCGAACGCCCTCCAAAAGGGTCTCAAGCATCTCCATGCCGGCTTGCACCACACCTCAAGCCAAAGCGAAACCCACCCCTCTCCTCAGCCATTTAGAATTGCTGCAATGAATTATTCGGGCTAGCTTCCGCATCTAATTCCGTCTAGCATCCGTATAGAATCATAGCATCAAAGGCTAGGGCCAAGGGTGCTGTGCAGAAGGGGCGAAAGCCTCAACACGGCCTCGGACCTCGGGGCTTATTTGGAGGAAGTTGCAGCTATGACCGATTTTCCGATGATCTCTCCGCTTTCCGACCTCGAGCTCGACGCAGTGACGGGCGGCAACAACAACTATTACGTTAAGATTCGCCAAAATGCCCGCGGCGGCGACAGCACTGCCCTCGGTGGAAATGGCGGCAATGCCACTACCGGCACTGGCGCTGCGACTGGCGGCGCCGGCGGTGCTGCCACGAGCGGTGTGGGCGGAGCTGGCGGCACGAACACGATCACCGTCTAGACCAACTGCACCGGCCCCTCCTGGCAGGTACCTGCCAGGAGGGGTATTGCTAGAGTGTGTGTACGCCGCACCTCGGCGAGAAGCCCAGTTAACAAGTTTTGAGTGTGCACGTGGGTGGAGACGATCGGCAATGGGAGCAGGTAGTGCTGTTCCAGCCACTGCCGGTCAGGTTCATGGTTTGGTTTACGATCGCGATCGGCGTCGAGACCGAAGGTCACGATGCCTTTGAAGTGCAGTGCCAAGGGTGCTGTGCAGAAGGGGCGAAAGCCTCAACACGGCCTCGGACCTCGGGGCTTATTTGGAGGAAGTTGCAGCTATGACCGATTTTCCGATGATCTCTCCGCTTTCCGACCTCGAGCTCGAC
>JAABUM010004486.1_pt1 | contig 15698 bp, 13 predicted proteins | sample 5559161 | NCBI WGS metagenome assembly JAABUM01 (sample SAMN10711868, study PRJNA513369) | rock metagenome | isolation source: Antarctica rocks | place: Antarctica: Victoria Land, Siegfried Peak nord
TAACAAGCCGGCGGAAGGCGCGAGCGTACGTCCCGCCAACTCCGAGCGACGTGGGCAACCCATGACGGAGTTCATCGGCGAGCTCATGGTCCAACTGCAACTGCCGGAGTAGCTCAACACCCGCCCGTCGCGGGCAATACTTATCCACAAGGGGTAACCGGCACTACCCTCTCCGCGTGAGGTCGCCAGACAGGACGCCCCCCGAGCATCTCGCTAGGTCGGCATGAGTTCGGACCAACCGCGTCGGGACGTGTGTGCAGGCCAACGTTGGCGCTTGATAAGAGATCTCCGAACGGGGGGCTTAACTTCCTGGCGCGTCCCGTTCAGCGGAGGATTCGAGTGCGTAGTCCCAAGCGGCACCGTCGTCGCGGTGGAGAGCGATCCGCCGATACGGGCGCGGGCCGTCTACTGCATCCCGGAGAACTACGACGAGTTGGAGTGTCTCCTCGTCCCGGAGGAGGACCGAGACTCTCCGAAGTACAGCGGGTACGCCCTGGTGATCCAACTGGTGGAGTTTGGTGCCGCGCTCGTAGCTGTCGAGTGATGAGAAGTGCCGCTACTTCATGATCATTTAGGCCGGCGCGTCGCAGTTCTGGGCGGTGAAGCGGCAGGTTGGCGATGACGCCCCGTTGTCGCCCGCCCGGGAAGGATGGTGCGCTATCAGTCCCGCGGTGGAGACGGACGGGGCACCTCACCGAAGCCGCGCACGGCTGAGCCCCCCCGCCGGGGAGCGCGGCGGAGGGCTCAGGCTCGAGGGGACAGGGGAGGATTAGTGCTCGCCCTGCTGCTGGTTGTCGGCGTTGCTGCCGGCCGGGTCAGCGAACCCGCCAGGACCGTCGGAGACAGACGCCTTCTCGCTGCCCGGCGCCTCGGGAGACTCGGTGCCGGCCTTCTCAGTACCGGCACCAGCGGTGTCGGGGGTGTTCTGGTCGCCCTGCTGAACGTCCGCGCCGCCGGGGGCGTCGACGGTGTCACCGGCGGTCGGGGTGTCAACAGCGGCGCTCGGGGCCTGCACGGCGGCCGGGGTGGACGGTGCGGAGGTCGATGCGAACGCCGTCCCCACGCCGGCGGCGCTCACGGCCGCAAGGCCGGCACCGACGACAGCGATCTTCAGCTTGTTCTTCATGAGATTTCCTTGTCTGTTGGGCGTTCTGCAGAAGGCTTCTGCTGAGATGAACCCTTGCGGTTGGGTGCTAAGGGCAGCGTGAGGAAGCGCTGTGCGTCCCCTGCCGTGAACCTGCCAGTGCGCTGTGAGGACGCCTGCCGCCGATCCACCCGCCCGAACCGGTTCGGCAGACTCAAGCGGGTGTCAGCCAACGCCGTGCCGCCGGGCTGGCCGGATGGCGTGCCACCGCCGGACGCGGAGGATTTCGTTGGCGACGCCGTCGCATGGCTGCTCGATGCCGCCCCCAGCCACTACCGGCTCGACAGCTTCCTGCGCGGCCAGCCGATCATGCTCGTCCGGATGGTCTGTGAACGGCTGCAGGCTGATCTTGACGCGGCCCGGCGAGGCTGGCTGCCGCTGAGCCAGTGGACAGCAGCGGGCCTGCCTGAGCAGGCGCACCAGGCGACGCTTGAGATGCTGCAGCGTGAGGGCCCGGTCATGACGGCCCGGCTACGGGCAGCCACGCATCTCCGGGACGCGCTCACGCACGGGACACGGTGGGTACCTCGGCTGTGACGTCGGGCGCCGCGCCAACGATGACCAGCTCCAGTTACTGCTCGGCTCAGGGGCGGGCGACGGCGTCGGCGGGGCCGCGCAGCACCAAGCGCCGTTGCTGCTAGCTGGGCCCCCTCGAGGCGAGGACCGTGGAGCACCGAACTACGGGTGCGGCGCACAGCGGCTGCCGGTCCTGCGGGCCGTGGGCGACGGTCGGCCTGCGGCCGGCTGTTTGCTTGCAGGCTGCCCCCCGAAGGGTGCGGGGCCGCTCCTCGCCGCGCAAGGGCGGCCAAGATCCTTCCTCGGTCGGGCTTCGCTGCGTTGCGCCGGGAAGCTTCTTGGCCTTTGTTCCCTTGCACGCCGAGCCTCTGCGGCCCCTACGGGCGGCTTCGCGGCGGAGGGGTGAACCCCACCGCCCTCTGGCCGGGGGACACCGGCCCACCCCAGGCGCCCAGCGCGTGGGGACCAGGAGGCGACATGAGCAGCACCACCAACACCGCCAGCAGGACCCGCAACAGCCGACCCGGCACCCGTGCGGGCCGCGCGACGGCGGCCGGGTCTGGTTCGGACAAGTTGCTTGAGTTGCATGAGCAGATCGCCGAGGGAGTCGCCGGGCTGGTCGGTTCCGATGCTTGGCGGGCGATGTTGGACACCGCTGCAAAGTTCCACAGCTACAGCTTGGGCAACCTGCTGCTGATCGGGCTACAGGCACCCCACGCGACCCGGGTCGCTGGCTTCGGGACGTGGAAGAGTCTCGGCCGACAGGTCGGTAAGGGCGAGCGCGGCATCGCGATCCTGGCGCCCTGCACCTACACCCCGAAAGCGTCGAGCAGCACCACCGACAGCACCGTGAGGTCGGGCACGGATGAGCGCGGCGAACCGGCCGCACCGGCGAGCGGCGGCAGGCAGCTACGAGGCTTCCGGGTCGTGCACGTCTTCAACGTCAGCCAAACCCAAGGCGACCCGTTGCCTGAGGTCGCACCAGCCTTGCTGACCGGTTCGGCCCCGGCCGGGCTGTGGGATGACCTGGCCGGGCAGGTGAATGGGCACGGCTACACCCTGGAGCGCGGCGATTGCGGCGGCGCGAACGGCTACACCGACCCGGCCGCTCGGGTGGTGCGGGTCCGCGACGACATCGACGACGCCCAGGCCGTCAAGACCTTGGCTCACGAGCTCGGGCACCTCGAGTGCGGCCACGTGCAGGACTTGCCGACGTACCTGACCTGCCGCGGACGGTGTGAGGTGGAGGCCGAAAGCGTCGCGTACGTAGTAGCGGCCGCCCGCGGTCTGGACGCCAGCGGCTACACCTTCGCCTACGTCGCCGGCTGGGCCGGCGGAGACCTCGCCAAGGTCCGGCAGGCAGCCGAGACCGTCACCGCAGCGGCCCGCACCATCCTGGGCCGCTGCAACACCGACAGCACGACCGGATCGGACATTCCAGCCGACACCGGCTGAAGCCGGCGGCGGACGCCTGAGCACAGCCCGGGCTCCGGCCCTTCTGGTCAGGTGGCGCCAGGAGGGCCGAAGTCGGCGTGGACCTGCTGGGCCAGGGTGGCCCAGTGCTTCTCGGCCTGGTCGACGACGTCACCGAGGGAGCTGCGTTCCTCGGTGTCGCTGCGGCCACAGTCGGCCCAGGTCATCTTGACGCCGTCGTACGCCGCCCGCGCCACTTCCCGCACGATGTCCGCACGCTCGAAAGCTGAGGTGCGCTATCCACCGCGGCGCGGACAGCAGCCGCCAGCTGCGCCGCGGTCAGGGGCTGGTTCACCGGGTCCAACCTGCCCGTCCCTACTGACCGTGTCCACCCCCGTAGGAGACTGCGAACGCCGGTCACGGGTGAACGAGCCACCAGGTGAACCGACCACGCCCTGCTGGGACAACCCCTCGCGGCCGGACCGTGGAGCACCGAACTACGGGTGCGGCGCTCAGCGCCTGCCGGTCCTGCGGGCCGTGGGCGACGGTCGGCCTGCGGCCGGCTGTTTGCTTGCAGACTGCCCCCCGAAGGGTGCGGGGCCGCTCCTCGCCATGCAAGGGCGGCCAAGATCCTTCCTCGGTCGGGCTTCGCTGCGTTGCGCCGGGAAGCTTCTTGGCCTTTGTTCCCTTGCACGCCGAGCCTCTGCGGCCCCTACGGGCGGCTTCGCGGCGGAGGGGTGAACCCCACCGCCCTCTGGCCGGGGGACACCGGCCCACCCCAAGCGCCCAGCGCGCGGGGACCAGGAGGCGACATGAGCAGCACGAATAACAGCACGACGAGCAGCACCGACCCGACTCGGGATCGCAGCACGGCTGTGGCAGCAGGCAGCGCGACGGCTGCGGGGACGCGGTCGCGTGGCCGCGGACGTCGGCCAGCGGGGGAGTCGGTGACGGGGGGAGGCGCCGGCACTGAGTTGGTGCATTCGGTGGCGGTGACCGTCGGGGTGTGGGGGCCGCCGCACACGGCGGTGCGCACGAGCAGTGGCGGCGGTCCGGGAGACGCCGCGTTCGTAGCCGTGACCGCGGGCAAGGTGTTGGTGTACGTGTACGACGTGGACGGTTTGTGGTCGCACGCGCAGGCGTGGCAGCAGGCGGCGCGGCTGAACGCTGCGGTGCGGCTGCCGGAGTTGCGGCCGAGCCGGCAGGAGCAGCAACGGCAGGCGCCGGGTAACGCGGTGGGGGTGGTGTGCCAGGTGCGGGGGGAGCAGCGGGTCAGCGTCGTCGCAGCCCCGGACGCCCCCGCCGGTCGGATGCTGACGGTGACGGTCGGAGCAGTGAGCGTGCAGGTCCACACCACCACCGCGCTGCGCGCGTACCTGGATGTCTGGACGCGGGCGCTGCGCGCTCAGCACGTCGTGCAGGACTGAGCAACCGAGCGCCCCGGGGGTTCGGCCGTCCGTGTACTGCGGACTGGGCGGGCCGCCCGCTCGGGTTGTCCCCAGAAGGTCAGGCTGCGGCCGCGCAGCGGTGTGCCTGCGGCACCCTGCGTTGATGAGAAACGGGCGGGGCGGGTTCGTGGTGTGCGACGCGGCCCTGCCGGAGCGCCTGCCGATGCTGCGGACCGACACCCTCGAGCAGGCCCAGGCCGCCGTCGAACGGTTGCATGAGCAGTTCCGCGAGCAGGTCGCCGCGAACGGCGAGGGCGGCGCGGCCCGGCTGTTCCAAGCCCTCGCCGTACACGAACAACACGACTCGACGACCATTGCATCGACGAAGACCCCGGCGGGGCCGGGTCGGTTGCGGTACGCCTCGATCGTCAACGCCGTCCGCTGACCCACCAGCGGCACCTCGCCGGCGGCTGCCGGAGCGGTCAGTCCGTGACCTTGCCGTCGTCACCGGCGGCGCTGGCGGGGGTCGTCACCGCGGCCGCGGTGACCTGGGTGCGGTGGGTGCGTTGCGCGCTGCGCACCGTGCCGGCGGTGAGGTCCAGGCGGCGGGCGGCTTCGTCGACGCCGAGCAGGTCGGCGACCTCGGCGACCGCGGCGGTCTGCGCGGCCACCGCCTGCGCGTGGGCGAGTTCGGCGTCGCGGACCGCACTGGCGGCTGCGGTGACGGTGTCGGCGGCTTGCAGTGCCCGGACGTGCGCGGCGGCTTGGGTGCGGGCGCTGACTTGGGCGGCGGCCAGCGCGATCCGCTGGTAGTCCTTGCGCTTGGGTGCCCGCGGGCTCAACGACGTTGTCATGAGTTGATGCTGACACACCACATCCCCAACTGCCGTGACCGGCCGGGTCCGGGTTGCCGCTGTCCGTTCGACCACCCCGGCGGCACTCGCCGGCGGCGGCGCGGCTCGTCCGCCTCGTCGCCGAGCAAGGGCAACCTCAGCGCCTCGCCTTGACCAAGCGCATCGAGCCCGTCCCTTCGACCCATTCGAATCAAGCACCCACGCCCTCAAGCGCCGAAGCGAAGCGAAGCCGACATCAGTCGACCCTGTCCTCACACCTGGCACCCGCCCAGGCCAGTCAAGATCTGAGTCAACCTGAGTCAACCCGGTCATGTATCATCTGCCTTGGCAGACGATACTGGGGCTATCGCAGGCGCCGGAGCGCGGTACAGGGCCGCCGGCAGGTAGCCGCCGGGGTGAGGGAGGGGGCATGGTCGTGGCGCATGTGACGGCGATCGTGTCCGAGGCCCAGGTGGAGTACCGGGTCGCGGAGGCGCACGGGTGCGGGCCGGACCCGGCGGTGGATTACCGGGTGCAGGGGATGGGTGGGGCGCAGCTGTGGCTCGGCGCCGGCCTGGCCGACGTCGGGCTGCAGGCCGGGCAGGAGTTCACCCCGGAGGCGGGCCGGGCGTTGCTGGCCGGGGTGCACCCAGGCACCGGGGAGCAGCTGGTGCCGCCGGTGCTGCGGTTGCCGGAGACCGCGAAGCTGCCCGCGGTGGTGTTGGTGGATGCGGTGATCCTGGCTGGCGCGGAGCCCACCGGGACGGGTAACGGCCGGGCGGTGCGGGAGTGGACGCGGCTGGTGGACCGGACTGGGTTGCTCGGGGACGGCTACACCGCCGACGTGCGGCTGCTGGCCCGGGTCGCCGCCCGGGCCGGGCTGGACCTGGGTGACATCTACCGCCCGGAGCAGGTCGCGGCCGCGACCGCCAACGCCGCCACCGAGCGGGTCGATGTGCGGACCCGGGGCTACGACCTGACGTTGACGTTGCCCAAGTCGTTCTCGGTCGCGTTGGCGCTGGCCCCCGCCGAGCTCCGAACCCGCGTGAACGAGCTTTACACCCAGGCCGCCACCGAGGTGGTGGCGACGGCGGAGCAGTGGCACGCCCGGGCCACCCGCGGGCATCACGGCAACGGCCAACAGGCCCAGGTGGTGGCGACCTCGGGCTTGTTGGGGTGGTTGTCGGTGGACCCGGTGAACCGCAACGGCGACACGCACTGGCACGCGCACTGCACCTTGGCCGGAATCGGGTTGGGCCCGGACGGGCAGTGGTCGGCGCTGTCCTCGGCCGGGCAGGACAGCCTGTACGGGTCGGTGCACGCCCTGGGGGCGTTGATGGAAGCCCGCGCCCGCGCCCTGGTGGCCGAGCAGCTGGGGTGGGGGGTGCGCTGGTCGCAGCTGACCGGCCGGTGGGAACTCGCCCATGTTCCGGACGCCGCGATCCGGGCTACCAGCACCCGCCGGGCCGACGTCGTCGCCGCCATGCTGCGCGCCGGGATCGACCCGGCCAGCGCCACCGCGCAGCAGCAGGACGCGGCCGGGCAGGCCGCCCGGAAAGGCAAGACCGACGGGGCGAACCGACCGGAGACGATCGTGGAACGCACCCGCGCCCAGGTCGCCGCCGAAGGCGTCGACCCGACCCTGCCGCTGCCGGCCCGCCCGCCGGCCGGGGAGCAGCCCGCTGCGGTGGTCGGCGCCGACGGGCGGCCGGGTCCCACCGGCTGGACCGAGCAGGTGCAGCAGGCCCGGGTGGTGCTGTTGGATGAGCGGGACGGGCCCAGCGCACACGCCCAGAGCTTCACCTGGCACGCCGCGTTCGCCACCGTCGCCGGCACCTTGGCCGGCGGTGGGGACAGCGAGCAGATCGCGGTGCTGACCGCCGCGGCGCTGGACACCCCGCAGGTCCTGCGGCTCCCGGCCCGGGCCGGCCGGGCCGGTGAGTTCACCACCTGGCACATCGCCGGCGCCGAACAGGCGGTGCTGTCTGCGGCCCGGGACAGCGCCGTGCGGCGGGACGGGCCGGCGGTTTCGGACGCGCAGCTGGCCGGGGCCGTGCAGGCGTTCACCGACCGGCACGGCTACCCACCCAGCACCGAGCAGCTGACGGCGGTGCGGCACATCGTGCTCGGCGGCGGGAGCTTCGACACCGTGCTGGGGCTGCCCGGGACCGGCAAGACCACGGTGATGAGGATCGTGACCGACGCCTACACCGCCGCCGGCGCGACCGTGGTCGGGGCCTCGACCGCGGCGATCGCGGTGGAGGGCCTGGCCGCCGAGGCCGGCCTGCCGGCCCGGACGGTCGCCTGGCACCTGCTGCAACCTGGGCTGATCCAGGCCGCGGATGTGCTGATCGTGGATGAGGCGTCGATGGTCGACACCCGGCAGATGGCCGCGTTGCTCACCATCGCCGGGGGGGCCGGCACCAAGGTCGTCGCGGTCGGTGATGACCGGCAGCTCGGTGCGGTCGGGGTCGGCGGTTGGTTCACCGCCGCGCACACCGCCTCCGGCGGCCCGGACCTGGTCGACGTACGCCGGCAGCAGCACGAACACGAACGCACCGCACTGGCGCTGTTCCGGGCCGGCGCCGAGCACGACGCGTTGGGGGTGCTGGCAGGTGCCGGGCAGGTCGTGGTCGTCAGCACCCGGGATGAGGCGCTGACGGTAGCGGCGCAGGCCTGGCGGGACCGAGCCGCCGCCGTGACAGACCCGTTGCAACGGGTCGAGCAGGTCACCCTGATGGCCGGCCGGCGGGAAGACGGTCAGGTGTTGAACGAGCTGGCCCGGGCGCACGCCCGCGCCGATGGGCACCTGCAGGGGCAGGACGTGACCTACCGGCTGATGAGTGGCGGGACGCTGCGCCTCGCCCAGGGCGAGACCGTGCTGCTGCGCCGCAACAGCCCCAGCGCCGGCGGCAACCCGGCGCTGACCAACGGCCAGCGGGCGGTGGTCGAAGGCATCGACGCCGACCGGAACGTCGCGCTGGCCTGGCCGGACCTATCCGGCAGCACCCGCCGGGTGGTGCTGAGCCCAGGCGATGTGGTGGCCGGGCAGATCGCCCGGTCCTACCTGGAGGCCGACGGAGTGCAAGGCGGCGCCGCCAGCACCGTGCACCTGGCCCAAGGCCGCACCGTGGAACACGCGATCGCGGTGCTGGACCCGCACCAGCACGCAGCGAGCTACGTCGCGCTCAGCCGGGACCGCAGCAGCACCACCGTCGTACTCAGCGCCGAAGCCGTCAGCGACACCCCGGAAGACCTCGCCTGGCTGCAGCAGCTCCCCGCTGCGCAACGCCAGAGCCAGGTGCTGCAGCGCTACGCCAGCAGCCTGCACCAAGCCGGGGTCCTCGAGCAGGCCCGCGGCCTGCTCGAGCACACCTGGCCCGAGCTCGTCATCGGCCCTGGGGAACCAGTCGTTGCCGGGGCTGGGCCGGGCCGCTATCAGGACGCCGAATCCGACGTACCGCAGCAGTGTGGCGTCGGTGATCCAGGGCCCATGGAGCTGGCAGTGCCCTACGGGCACCGGACGCAGCTGACCGGCCGGCAGGCAGCCGAGCTGGTGGCCGCGCGAGGCGTTCAGCCTCGCCGACCGCAAGGGAGCAGGCCGGCTCGCGGGGGGGAGGACCCGCTGGTTGAAGAGGCCCAGCGGCAGCAGGTCCATCGGGACCTCGACGCGGGGCGCCCGAAGGACCCCGGAGTCAGCCGTTGAGCGTGGGCTGGACGAGCCGCTGGACGTCGGTTTGCCGTCATCCAGCGCCGGGTGTTGTTAGGCCAACTAGGGGTGTGAGTAGCAACGGCGCGGGATCCTCCGCTAAAGCCGTTCTCTTCTTCGACGGCTCGGGCAAGGCCGCGGGGGAAAACCCAAACGGGCGGCCGACGGGCCCGAATGGTCGGCCGGGTTCGACGTTGACGGTGAGCAAGCACGACGGCCGACAATCCCAAATCGCCAGCGATGCGATGATGAGCCCATGGCCCCGTGGCCCGTGATCATCGCCGCTGGCACGGGCGTCGGGTTGTGCATGGGCCTGTTCGGCGTCGGAGGCTCCTCTGTGGCCACGCCCGTGCTGGCGATGCTCGGCGCCCCGGGACTGATCGCCGTCGCCTCGCCCTTGCCCGCCACCATCCCCGCCGCCGCCGTGGGGGCCGTCCCGTACCTCCGGTCGAAGGAAGCCCGCCCACGCGCCGCCGGATGGTCGATGCTCGGCGGCATTCCAGGGACGATCGTGGGAGCATTGCTGTCCCGCCACGTCGGGGGCTCGGCCCTTCTTATCGCGTCCGGCGTCGTCCTCGTCGTCGTGGGCCTCCGGGTCCTGCAGCCGATCGAGCAGGGAGCACGCGAAGCCGGCACCCGACGCCGCCAAGACCGCCCGCTCCTCGTCGCCACGACCGCCGGCGTCGGTGTGTTCACCGGCTTGCTTGCCAACGGTGGCGGGTTCCTGCTGGTGCCGCTCTACCTCCTGGTCTTCGGGCTCCGCATGCGCCAGGCCGTCGGGACCAGCCTCGTGGTCATCGCTGTCCTCGCCATCCCCACACTGGCGACCCACTGGGCCCTCGGTCACATCAACTGGACTCTCGCCGGTGAGTTCGCTATTGGCTTGTTGCCTGGGAGCGCGGGAGGGAGTCGGCTGGCGCACCGTGTCGAGGGACCGACGCTGCGGAAGGCGTTCGGGTGGTTCCTCGTCGCTTTCGGACTGTTTTTCACGATCTATCGGGCAGTGCGCGGCTGAGGAACGACCTCGCGCCACCACGACGTCCTCACCTCTCCATGAAGCTGGGTGAGCGGGAGCGGCCAGCGCCGCCCGAGCGGAGCAGCTGGTGGCTCGCGCTGGAAGAGTCCAGGCGGGGAGCCACCGGTACGGGGGTCAGGCAGCAGCGACTGCCCGTGAGCACTTCGTAAGCAAGTCCCGCAACGAGCAGCTCTCACAACGCTGACCGAGGCTGGCTGGGCTGACACAGCCCAGCGCCCGGGCGCGGTCGTCCACGTTTCAGCCAAGGTGGGCGTTGGGGTGCCGGCAGCGCCTTCTGAGGGAGTCGGCGTCGAGCTCTCGGTAGAACGCGGGCAGCGTCACCAGCGTCCAGGTCGTCGCCGGCGTGGCGGAGGTGGCGGCGAACGCCTCCAGGCGGGCCGCGGCCAGCACCGTCAGCATGGTGACCAGGTACGGGTGGCGGTCCCAGCAGGGAGCGATGGTGTGCGCCGAGTCCCGGCCGTACGCCCAGTTCAGGTGGTTCACGACCTGCCGGAGCCACCGGTGCAGGTCAGGTCGGGTGTCCTCGGGAAGACCGGCCGGGTCGAACGGCGCGCTGATCATGGCGCGGTCCAGCCCCTGGTCGGGCCCGGCGCCCGGGTCAGGTTCGACCTGCCACAGCGCGAACAACGCGAGCAGATAGCCGCCGGGCTCCGGAAAGGGCCGAGCGGCGGCCAGGAAGGACGCTGGCGGTGGTGTGTCGGGCAGGTCCTCCGCCGGGGGTGGCGGCCACGGGACCGTCGTCACCCGGTGACCTGGGCTGCGGCTGTTGGGAGGGACTCGGGCGGCTCGCCGGGCGAGGCCGCCTCGGTCGGGCCGGCGGGGGCGAGCGTTGCGGTGACCCGCGGGGATGGCGACGGGGCACGGGCGGCGGTCGCTGTGGCGCGGACCTGGTTCTGCCCGGCTTGCAGATTCCGCCATCGGGCGCGGTCGGTGAACACCGGCCGGGTCTTGACCACCACCGGGCCGAGCCGGTCGATGAGCAGCAGGGCTTGGCGGGTGCGGAGCTGACGGAAGTCGGCGGCGGCCAGCACCGGTTCGGTTTCGCCGCGGCGGGTGCCGGCGGAGTCTTTGCGCTGCACCCGGCGGGTGCCGCACAGCCGTTCGACGTCGCTGTTGAACTGCGGGTCGTTGCTGCCACCGAAGGCCAGCAGCCCGGTGGTGACCGAGGCCAGCACGCTGCTGCCCTGCTCACCCCAGCGGGCTCGGGCCTGCGGCCAGCCCTGCATGCCGTAGTGCACCGACAGGCCGCGGCCACGGCCGTCCCCGACGCGCTGCGGCAGGCTGGGGATCGGGGCGGTGAGCGGGGCTTCGTCCAGCGCGGCGACCAGCGGCGGGTCCAGCCGCCCGGCCGGCCGGGTCAGGGCGTGCCGTTCTGCCCGGTCCAGCACGTCTTCGGCGATCGCGGTCAGCAGCGGCACGACCGGGCTGGTCGGGTCGTCCTTGCCCAGCAGGTAGATCGTGCCGCCGGCGTCCAGCAGGTCCTCGATCCGGTCGACCTCACTGGGGGTAGCGGCCAGTGCGGCACGGGCGGCCGGCACGGTCGACCAGGCCAGGGCGGTGGCCACGGTCGCCCAGATGTTGCCGACGGTCCGGGAGTCCCCGGTCGTCGCGCTCTCCAGCTTGTCCAGCATCCCCGCCCCGGTGTCGGGGTGGGTGGTCAGGATGTGCAGGGGCTGCGGGTCGGTCGGGGTGCCGCACCAGCGCAGCCAGGTCGCCAGGTCCGCGCCGGCCAGGGCGGCGGCGTGCAGCAGGCACGCCAGCACCGCAGCGGCCTGCTCGCGGTAGAAAGCGCTCGCACCGCTGTCAGCGCCGCTGCCGGCGACGCTGCCGGCGACGAACGCCCGGGCCAGGGTCTCGGCCCGGGTCGGATCATTGCAGCCGGCCAGCGGGGACCAGCGCAGCGCCGGCAGGCCGGCGGTGACCCCGAGCGGGTCCACGACCCGGCACGGTCCGCGGGTGCCGCGGGCGGTCCACGTCAGCTCCACGATGTCGGGTTTGGTGGAGCTGACCAGCACCGGGCCGGGGGCGGCCAGCACCAACGGGGCGAAGTACGCCAGGGTCTTGCCGGACCCGGGCGGCCCGACGACCCGCATCGAGCGGTCCCAGGGCAGCACAACGGTCAGGCCGCGGGGCCGGCGGGAAGAGCCGACCGTCAGGCCGAACGCCGTCTGCGGCGCCCGGCCGCGGTCGCGGCGGGACAGGCCCGGCCGGCTCTGCCGGCCGGCGGCCCGGGCAGCCCGCCCGGAGATCACCTCAGCCGCCCGGCCGACCGCGGCGAAACCGGCATGCGAGGTCGGTGCCCACCAGCCCCGCAGGAACGCCATCGCCGCCGACGCAACCGTCAGGACGACCAGGACCACAGCGGCCAGCACTGGCCGGCCGGCCAGGCATCCGTTCAGCACGTGACCGCCCAGCAGGTGGTGCCGCGGGTCCGGCGTCGCCGGCAGGGCATCGGCCAGGGCCTGGTGCAGGTGGCGGTCAACCAGGTGGTGCGGCGCGGTCACGTGTTCCTCCGGCGTCGTTGCGGGTGGTCGTCGTTCAGGCGAGGTGGCGCATCGCGGACAGCGCGCCGTAGTAGCTCAGCGGGATGATGTGGACGACCGCGCCGGTGTGTGGGGCGTCGATGAGCAGGCCGCCACCGAGGTACATCCCGACGTGCCCGGGGCTGGTGGTGCTGCCGTCGCTGCCGGCGATAAACACCAGATCCCCGGGCAGGAGGGCCGCCGGGTCGTACACCGGGGTGCCGGCGCTGACCTGGGCGTAGGTGGTGCGGAGCAGGGCCAGGCTGGCGGCCGCCCAGGCGTGCTGGGTCAGGCTGGAGCAGTCCCAGCTGTCCGGTCCGTTGCTGCCGAACCCATACGGTTTGCCGAGCTGGGCCAGGGCGAAGCTCACCGCCCGGGTCGCCGGCAGGCTGGTGCCGGCCGGCAGCGCGAAGCCGGCGGGCAGCGCGGTGCTGCCGGTGGCCGGCAGGCCGTCCCCGGCGGTCGGCGTGCACGGGGCGGCGGTGCCCTGCAACGTCTTGACGATCCGGGTGGCATCGCCCTCCCACACTGCGTAGGCGCCGCCGAACGCGCTGCTCTGCACCGCCTGGGCGGCTTGGGTCAGCGGCGCCGTCTGCCAGGCGGGGACGGTGACCAGCCGGGCCAGGAACAAGGTGGTGGCGCCGGCCGGGTCCAGCCGGACACTGGCCGGCCCCCAGCTGTTGCGCTGCTGGTACATGCCCAGGCTGTCCGGGCCGGCGAGGTCGCCGTGGGTGATCGGCAGCAGCCGGGCTTCCTGCAGGCTGGTGGCGACCGCGATCACCGCCGCCCGGGTTGGCAGGCCTGCCGCGGCGGTGGTCTGCACGATGCTGTTGGCGTCCGCCCACATCTGTTCGGTGAGCTGCTCTCCGGTGTAGAGGTGGCTGCCGGCGCCGGCCAGCCCGCAGCTGCTGGCGCCGGCCGCGGCCGCGGGACTGCCCGGGCCGAGCAGCAGCACGGTGCCGATCGCCGGGGCGGCCAGCAGCAGCACGGCCGCGGCGCCCACGCCGGGGGCGGGCATCAGCGACCGGCCTGGCCGGGCGGCAGGATCGCGTCGTTGGTGTCGAACAGGACCCGTTCGGTGCCGGTGGGGTTGGTCTGCACCACGAAGCTGCGGGCGCCGACCTTCCACACCGCCCGGCCCTTGACGGTCTCCGGCCAGCTGGTGATCCGGCGGGTCTCGGCGCCGGACAGCCCGATCGCGTCGCCGAGCTCGGCGGCAGGGGCGGCGTCCAGGCCGAACACGACCTTGGTGGAGCACAGGGCCATGAAGTCCTTGGCGATCGCGGTGGCCTGGCTGCCGGCGTCCCCGACGCTGGCCAGGTCCGACGGCTTGTGCGCCACCATGATCTGGATCTTGTTTTCTGATCGGGATAGCCGCAGGTCCGCGTCGGCTTTGCGGACCATCTCCGGTCCCAGGCGCAGCGCCCGCCACATCTCATCGCGGAGCACGATCTGCACCCCGGGTAGGTCCCGGTCGACCTCGGCGGTCGCCCAGCTGTTCACGCACGCCAGGGCGCAGCCGACGGCTTCCTCACCGCGCTGTTCCAGGGCGCGCAGCGACACCGACTGGATCGGGGCGGTGAAATCGACGTGCACGGTGGACGGGGCGTCGAAGATCCCGGCCAGGCTGCCTTTGACGAGCACGTTCAGGGCCACGGTCATCGACCGGGTCAGTTCGGTGAACTCCCGCTGGTTACGGGCGCTGGCCGCTTCCAGCACCGCCGTGGTCGGGGTGCGCAGCGCCGCCCACACCTGCGGGATGGTCATGTCGGTCAGGGCGGTGTTCCCGCCGGCCTGACCGGACAGCAGATCCACCGCGGCGCCGAACGCGAGCTCGTCGGTGTCGCTCATCCGGTAGCCCCGGGCGCCCAGCAAAGCCCGGGTGAGCAGCAGCCGGCGGCTGCGGATCGATGCCAGGCGTTCGGTGAGCAGCCCGGCTTGGCGGGGCAGGTCCCGACCCAGTGGCCCGGCATCCAGCGGATTCAGCCGGCCGGGCAGGCCGGGGCCGAGTCGGATCGGCTGGACGCCCAGGGCCTGGCACATCGGGGCGTACTCATCTTTGGTGTCGCCCGGGATCAGGATCCGGGCGCCGAACGGCAACAACCGCCAACACAAGATTTTCACGCCCATGCTCTTGCCGCGGCCCGGGGCGCCGAGCCAGAACATGTTCGGGTTGGTGACCAGGCCGGCCCGCAGCCACTCCACCGGATGGGCGCAGAACACCCCGCCGCTGCCGGCGTCGAAGCCGATCGGCGCCCCCCGGGGCGGCACGCCGGGGGCGAACACGAACGGGTACAGCCCGGCGAGCTGGGAGCTGTCGGCCTGCCAGGTCACCGCGTCCGGGGCATTGGTCGCCCGGCCCCGGCCCGGCCCGTGACGGCCCTGCGGGGGCTCCACTGGCGGCCGCCCGCTGCCGCCGGCTTGGGACGGCGGAGCCGGCCGGGTGGCGATGGGCAGCGGCGCCCCCGCCGCTGTCAGCAACTCGGCCAGGCTCAGCGGAGCCGGCCCGCCGACGTTGCTGCGCCGGCCGCCGGCCAGGCGCCACCGACGGCCCACGGGGCGGGAACCGGTCGCTCGGGTGTCGGAGCTGGTCACTTCTGGCTGGTGCGCATGCTGGGCAGCCCCAACGCCAGCGGCAGCGCCGCGGCGTAGAACGCACTGTCCTGGGCGAACCACAGCCGGCGTAGTTGCAGGTGGGCGTTGCGGGCGTCGCTTTGGGCGCCCTGCACCGAGGCCTCCACCGACGTCTGGTGCGGGACGGTGACAGTCAGCAGGATCCGGAAACGCAGCATCGCGTGGCCGCTGACCAGCGCGTCTTCCCGGATCTTGATCTCTTCGCGTTCCCGGACCAGTCGGCGGCGCGGCCGGAAGCCTTTGGAGCGGGGGGTTTCGATCGCCACGTCCTTGCGGGTGATGGCGTCGCTGGTGGCTTTCTCGGCCCGGCTCGGGCTGAGCGGCTCGTACACAATCGTCAGCGACCGGCGTTCCCCCGGCCAGCGGCCGACCCGCAGCAGCGGGCGCAGCACCCCGGCGGTCACCGGCCGGCGGGACGGCAGCACCTGCAAGGTCACCGAGGTGGCGGAGTCGTGGCAGTAGGCGCCGCGGCTGCTGACCGCCGCGACCGGCCCGGCCAGCAC
>JAABUM010004488.1_pt1 | contig 15695 bp, 11 predicted proteins | sample 5559161 | NCBI WGS metagenome assembly JAABUM01 (sample SAMN10711868, study PRJNA513369) | rock metagenome | isolation source: Antarctica rocks | place: Antarctica: Victoria Land, Siegfried Peak nord
GGCTGCTGCCCCGCTAGGTCGGTCGTCATCGTGGCCATCGCCGGCCCCCTCGCGTTGCTACCTCGGTGGTCACGCCGCCCGCCCGGCCATTCTCGCACACCTGTTCCCGCGTTGTAATACTAGGCCGCACCGTCACGCGCCCCCGGTTGGCCGCCGCCGACCGGGGGCTCCTGGCCCTCCTGGCCCGCCAGCGGCATACCCGGGCGGACGCGCTGGTCGTCGTGCGCCCGGAGACGGTGCTGCGCTGGCATGGCCAGGGGTGCCAGCTGTTCTAGCGGCGAAGATCGCGGCCTCGATCAGCTCCTGAGCCGCAGCTGGCCGCCGGGACGATCGCGCTGCTCCGGGAGCTGGCCGCAGCGGATGGCCTGTGGGGTGCCGACCGCATCTGGCGGACCTGGCACACCCCGACGACCGCGCGACGGTGCGGGCGGTCAGCGCGGGGGTGGCGGGGGAAGCGGGCGCGCGCCCGAGCTTCCGACTGCGCGGTGCCGACCACGCCTAAACCGAAGCGCCGATGAGAACTACATGAGGAGCCTGCTGCTGGGGTTCAGTGGGGGTGGGGATCGCTGTCTCGGCCAGTGCTTGCAGCTTGCGGCGGCAGCGGGACCGCACCTCGGCGTTGCGATCCTTGAGCCCGTCGAAGAAGTGGGACATCTGCTCTTGTACCTTGGCTTTGGTGCCGAGGCAGGTGTTGGCGGTGACCTCCTCGCGCGCCCAGGCCCAGATCGCCTCGTCGGGATTGCAGTCGGGGCTGTAGGCTGGCAGCCGAATCGCGCGCAGGGCGAGGTCGGGCGTCGCCAGATACTCGCGCACCGCGTCGCCGCCGTGGGCCGGGCCGTTGTCCCAGATGACCACCAGCGACCCGGGGTGGCGCTCGCGCAGCTGCTTGAGGAAGGTGGCGCTGGTCGCGGCGGTGCTGGTGCCGGTCAGTTCCATGTGCTCCGTTTCCCCGGTCTCCAGGCAGACCGCCGAGTAGTAGCTCGCCTTCTCGCCCCAGCGCGGGCAGGTGGAATTGGCCAGGGCGGGGTGGCCTTTGCGCACCCACTTCCCGTGCAGGTCGCCGTCCGCGCGGAAGTGGGCCTCGTCCACGAAGAAAATCTTCGCCCCGGTCGCCCGTGTTTCCGTTAGCAGGGCAGCGTAGTCCGCCACGAAGGCCGCACGCTTGGCTTCGTCCGCCTTGAGCAGGCGTTTCTTCGGGCGCTTGTAGACGAAGCCCAAGCGGTGCACGTAGCGTGTGCAGGCGCTGCGGCAGAGGCGGACCCCGCAGCGCGCCTCGATGAACTGGCGCACCACCTGCCAGTTCCCGTTCGCCAAGGCGACGCCGACCTCCGCCGGCGTCGCCTGAACCGCCACCTTCAGCCCCGCCTGGGCGTCCGGGTCGAGGGCGGGGGGGGCCACCCGTCTGCTCGAAGGTCAGCGCAGCGGGGCCGTCGTGGACGAACGCCGCGAGCCAACTCCCAATGGTATGGGCCTCGCGCTCCAGCACCTCCGCCACCCGATTGGCCGACCAGCCTTGCGCCAGCAGCCACAGGGCAGGCCAGCGCTCGCGCTCACGCGGCGTCGGTGCCCGATACATCCGCTCGCGGACTTGCCGCAGGTCCAACTCCCAGCGCGTCAGCGCCGCCGCAAGGTCGCCCATGCTCCCGCTCCTACAACCACTCGACTATCCCGGTGAGCATACCCGACAAGCCATGTGGTTTCCATCGGCGCTTCGGTTTAGCGTCACTTCGAGGCCGCCCGCACCGACCAACGGCACGACCCGACGCTCGGCGGGATCGTGCTGAACCTGCGCGACGTCACCGAGCGCGAGTGGGCCGAGACGCGCCTACGTCGCCAGATGGCCCTGTACGAGACGCTGTCGTTTGGCGCGCGCTCGACCATTCTGCGGCTGGTCGCTTCGCGGCGAGGCAGGGCCGGACGGTGGGCGCGGCGGACGGTCCGCGGGGTGGGCGCCAGCCTCAGGCGGCGGGTGCGGGCCGGAGGTCGCGGGAGCGCGCCACCGTCAGGTGGTAGCTCGCCAGCCCGTCCGCGTCGCGCCGCGCGCGGTAGGCCGCCAGCGCCTCCTCCTCCGCGGCGTCGCCCGCGAACCAGCGCGCCAGCTCGTCGGCGAGGAACCCGGCGTGGACGGCGGCCTTGTCGATGCCGACGCCGCTCCAGGGGTCCTGGTGCATCCCCGCATCCCCGACCAGCGCCCAGCCGGGGCCGCCCGGCGTGCGCACGTAGTTCGGCGCCGGCCCGCAGCCCAGCAGCGGCCCGTCCGCGGTCGCGGCGGCGACGCGGGCCGCCCAGCCGGGGGGCGCCAGCATCCGCGCGCGGAAGTACTCCTCCGGTGCGGCCCGCAGCCGGGCGTAGTCGCGCAGGTTGAGCGAGAGCACGAGGCAGGCCAGGCCGGCGTCGCTCGGGAACAGGTAGGCCAGCTCGTCGTCGAGCCGCGCGAACTCCGGGCCGTCCGGCGGGCCGCCCTCCGGGCCCGGCAGCCCGCGCACGTAGCGGTAGTACATGCCCCGGTGCCCCGCCTCGGTCGTCTCGACCGGGGCGGCCACGGCGCGGGCGACGAAGGAGTGCCTGGCCGTCGGCCCCGACGACGCAGCGCGCCCGCACCGCCCGCGCGCCGTCGGGCGCGGCCAGCCGCACCCCGGTCACGCGCCCGTCGCCCCGGGTCAGCGCCGCGACGCGGGTCCGCGGGAGGAAGTCCACGGTCGGCACCGCGGCGGCCCGGGCGGCGAGGATGTGGTCGAGGGGCGCGCGGCGCACCGAGAGGCAGTAGCCGAGCGCCCCCGGGTCCTGGGGCGGCGCGATCGCGGGCGTGGTCGCCCCGTCCAGGTAGCGATATTCGCGGGTCAGTCGCGGGCACCCCAGCGCCAGGACCGCCTCGAGGACCCCGAGGCGCCGCAACATGCCGACCCCCCGCGCGCCGCGGAAGAAGTGCGTCGAGAGGGTCGGGCTGGGGAAGGGCGCGCGATCGACCAGGAGGACGCGATAGCCCGCCGCGCCGACCAGGGCGGCCAGCGTGCTCCCCGCCACGCGCGCGCCGACCACCACCAGGTCGTACTCATCCGCCGTCGGGGTCGCCATCCCTGCCCTCCCACCTGCCGCGCGGCAGCGCCACGACCACCGCACCGCCATGCTCGCGGCGCGCACCGGGGCACACCAGCGCCGCCCTCGCCGCCCGGCCGCTCGGCGGACGGTCTCCGCTTCCCACGCCGTGAGCCCGAGGCCTACGAAAGCAATGCCCCGGCGGCGGTCGGTCGGCCGTTCCCCGCGGCAGTATCGAGCCTGCGTCCCACGAACTGGGTGCGGGGGTGCGCCGCAGGCCCAGCTATGGGCCGGAATTGCCTGTGCTGGCCGTTAAGTCCGTCCGCCAGTAGATTCTGGCATTCTCGTACCTGAATCGCCAGAGAATCACAGCGGATAGAGTAAACGGCCAGCACAGGTGTGCTGGAAGATATTCAGGCTCGCCCTGGGCGAATTCCTACTGCTCGCCGAGCGGCAGCATGGTGCCGCCGTGGCGGGGACAGCCCTCAGATGAGAAGGGATGCTGTCGCTGTGGCACAGGTCGGGCGCGCGCTCCGGCTAGCGCTGCCGAAAGCGTCGGCCGTGCTCGGTGTCCCGGTGCGGGTGTTGCCTGACCCACGTATCCTCCCCGCCGCATCGGTGTCGGGCACGTTCCCGATCGCCCCTGACCCGGCGTGGCCAACGACCGGAGGATACCACTGCCGAGCGCGCACGGTACCTGCGCAAGCAGCACGCTCGTCCCGGACCGCCGACGGTCTCAACCGCGAACGGGTGAGACGGTGTCACGGCGATGCAGGCACTCGAATCGGAGGACTGGAACCGTTCATCGCCGTGGCGTAGGACTGACTATCGGCCCGTTAGTCCTGACCTTCGTGGCAAGTCGCTCGTTTCGACCGATCCCCCCATACGAAACCTTCCGTCGGCTCGGTGATGTGGGGGAGCCTCGCTCCATGCCGCGCGCCACCACAACCCCTTCGACAGTCGATGGTGGTCGTGTCCGAGAGGAAGCCGAAGGCGACACACCGTCAGCGACCGCCGTCGGCGTGACGCCCCGGCGCGACTAGGCGTTCCGACCAATCGGATGGTAGCCGCGCTCGCGCGCCGCCTCCGCCAGGTGCAGGAGCGCGATATCGTCGATCGCCAGGAGTTCGGGGGCGGTCGCGGCGAATGCGGTACACGACTTCACGTAGCCGTGGCAGTTGTCGCAGAGATCGACGCGATATTTCTCCTCGCGCCCCTCGACCGCGAGGAAGTGCTGCGCCCCGGGCTCGGTGGTGTCGCAACCGGGGCAGCGGTTGCGCGCGAAGCGCCAGCCCGCGCCGCAGACCGCGCACCGGAGGACGCGCTGTCCCTCGGTCCCCTGCTGTTCGGCGAGGAGCGGGGGAGCCCCGCAGATCGGGCAGATCGGCCGGTCCCAGGCCCCTCCCTCGCGCGCCACCGCCGTCGCGAGCGCGCGCGCGACGGCGATCAGCGCGGCGCTGACCAGGAAGCGGGCGAGGGCACGCAGGAGATCCGCGCCGATGTCGAGCCGCCGCGCCATCTCCACCAGCCCCGCATCATCCTCGGCCAGCGCGAGCGCGAGCACCGTCTCGGCGTCGAGGGTACCGTCGGTCACGGCGCGCACCAGGCGCGCGCCGTCGTCGGCACGGTCGGGCCGGGTGGCCGTCCAGGCACAGGCGGCCGCGAAGAAGCGGCGGAGCGCGCCGGGGTCGAAATCGAGCGCCTCATCGGCGAGCAGCGGGGTGCCGGACCCCAGCTTGGCGCGCACCACCTCGGGGGTGAGGTCGAGCGGCGGTGGGGGCGGCAGATAGTCGAGATAGAGGGCGACGATCCCGCGCCCGGCGGCGATCGCCGGGGCGAGTTCCGGGTGCTCGCGCTCGAGCCTGGCCCAGCGCCGCTCGGCCTCGCGATGCAACCGCTCGCGGTCGGGCGTTTCAGGCATGGGCCGAGAAGATCACGACCGCACGCAAGATGAAGCCGCCGAGCAGGGCCAGACCAGAGGCCGCCAGCGGCGTGAACCCGCCGAGCAGGCGCGGGCGCAGGTACAGGAGGAGCGGGGCCAGCAGCCCGGCCACGAAGACGCCCCCCCAGAAGAAGACGCCGAGCAACCCGGTGATCAACGCCCCCGCCGATCCGGCCACGACGAGGATCGCGACCAGCGCCAGCAGCAGGCAGAGTTCGAGCCCGATGGCGAGGAGATCGATCCGTTCCAGCCGACCGATCGTCCACCCCGCGTGCTGCCGTCGCAGGCTGAGGATGAGGATGATGGCCGCGAGCCCGGTCGAGATCCCCGAGACCGCGAAGAGGGCACCCAGGATGGTGTTGTCGCCCCACACCCGCTGGTTCGTGGCGTTCAGCAGGACACCGGTGTAGGAGACGAGCAGGATCGCGAAGACCGCGCCGAGCGCGCCCGCCGCCCGCCGCGCCCAATCGCTGAACGGCACGACGATGCCGCGCAGCGCGGCGAGGGTCAGGAGGAAGGCCAGGCCGCTGCACAGGCCGAACCCGGTCAGGATCCAGGAGCCATACGACATCGGGGACCAGTACTTGAACGCCGGTTGATTCGTGGTGACGTTGACGAGCATGTGCCAGAAGCGCAGCGGCTGCCCGAGATCGGTCGCCAGCGAGAGGCCGCAGATCGCCGCGAGCGGCGCGGCGAGGAGATACCCCACCCGCACCACCGGGCGGTCGGCGTTGCCGCCGAAGAGGTCGGCCATCGCCGCGATCAGGAACGCGCCACCGGCGATGCCGCCGAGGAAGAAATAGACGATGATCCACCAGTACCAGTGCGGATCGGCCACGCGCCCAGTGACCAGGGCCAGCGGCGCGAGGATGGCGAGGGCGATCATCGGCGTGCTCCTTCCGTCGTCTCCTGCGCCGCCTCGCGTTCCTGACCACGGTTGCGGAAGGTGAAGGCCGCGCCGAGCGCCACCAGCGCCCCCGCGAGCACCCCGCCGAGTTGCGACGGCACGGTCGCCCGCGAGCCGAGCTGCGGGCGCTCGGGCAGGCCGTAGACCGACGGCTTGTCGAGGAGGAGGTGGATCGCGTTCAGGCCACCGATGTCGTCGGTGTAGCCGTCGCCCACCTTCCCATAGATGTAGGCGTCGGTCATCCCGGCGGCGTGCAGCTGACTCACCCGCGCCTCGGCGCGGGCCAGGAGGTCATCGGCCTCGCCGAACTGGATCGACTTGGTCGGGCAGGCCTTGGCGCAGGCGGGCTCCAGCCCGTTCTGCTGCCGGTCGTAGCAGAGGGTACACTTCTGCGCGATCCCGATCCCGTTCGTCTCGATCACGCCGAAGGGGCAGGCCGCGATGCAGTCGCGGCAGCCGTTGCAGACATCGGGTTGGATGAAGACCGTATCGAACTCGGTGCGGATGATCGCGCCGGTCGGGCACGCCTCCAGGCAGGCCGCCTTGACACAGTGATGACAGACGTCGCTGTGCATCAGCCAGCGGGATTGCCCGGCATCGAACTGCTCGATGAACTGGACGTGCCGCCACGTCGTGCCCGAGAGGCTGCCGGTATTGTCGTAGCTGTCACCAGTCATGGTGTAGCCGTCGGCCGGCAGGCTGTTCCATTGTTTGCAGGCGACCTCGCACGCCTTACAGCCGATGCAGAGGGTTGAGTCGGTGAGAAATCCTGTCGCCATCGCTCGCCTCCGACGGGGTGTGGGCGCGCAGGGGCGGGGTGCCTCCCCGCCCTCCCATACTCAGCGCGCCGTCACTTCTTCCTGATATTGCAGACGAACGCCTTGGCCTCGTGGATGCTCACGTTCGGCTCGGCGACGAGCGCGGCGAGATCGTTAGCACTCGCGCCGGTAACGAGCCCCTCGTAGCCCCAGTGGATCGGCATCCCCACCTGATGCTGCACGATGTTGCCCATGCGGAGCGGCTTCAGCCGCGCCGTCACCAGCGCCTTGACCTCGATCGCCCCGCGCGGGCTCTCCACGACGACGGTCTCGGTGTTGGCGATGCCCAGCTCGCGCGCCAGCTCCTGGCTGATCTCGATGAACATCTCCGGCTGGAGCTCGGCCAGCCAGGGGAGCCAGCGCGACATCGCGCCGCTCAGGTGGTGCTCCGTCAGGCGATAGGTCGTGAGGACGTAGGGGTACTTCGCCCGATCGACGGCGGCGGCGAGCAGGGGGTTGGCGTCGGTCGCATACCGATTCAGCTCGCCCCCCTGGGCGTTCTTCACCGAGTACACCTTCGTCACCGGGTTGACGTGCTGCTTGTAGACCAGATTCTGGACCGGCGATTCGTAGGGCTCGTAGTGCGCCGGGAGCGGCCCATCGACCAGGCCGCTCGGCGCGAAGAGCCACCCCTTGCCGTCGGCCTTCATGATGAACGGATCGGTGCCCGCGTGGGCATCCAATCCCCCCTTGGACCACTGCGGGGCGGTGTCCGGGGCCTTCGTCGCGGGGAAATCCGGGATGTCGTAGCCGGTCCAGCGTTTCGCGGCGGCGTCCCACCAGAGGTATTTCTTCCGCTCCGACCAGGGCTCGCCGTTCGGCTTCGCCGAGGCCCGGTTGTAGAGGGTGCGGCGATTGGCCGGCCAGGCGAAGCCCCAGTTCAGCGAGGCGTACTCATCGGGCGTGCGATTGCGCGCCCGGTTCACGACCTTCGGGCGGCCGTGCTCGTCCGCGCTCAGGCTGCCGTCGGCACCCTTCTGCAGCGTGTAGATGCCGGAGTAGATCCAGGCCCCGCAGGCGGTGCTGCCATCGTCCGTCAGGTCGTTGAAGGAGTCGACGAGATCGAGCCCGCCCCGCTCGCGCGTGGTCGGCTTCCCGTTCGTGTCGACATACCGGGCCGCGCCGTCATCGCCGATCTTGTAGCCGTTGATCTCCTGCATGATCAGATCGGCCGAGGGCTCGTCCGTGAGGGCGAACTCGTCGTTGGGGATCGGATCGATGTAGTCCCAGGTCATGTGCTGGATCGGGCGGTCCTTCTCGGCGGTGCTCCCCTCGTAGAGCTTCTTCAGGCGCGTCCCCAGATAATAGGTGAAATGGATGTCGGAGCGGGCATCCTCGGGCGGGTCGGCGGCCTTATCGTGCCACTGCACCAGGCGCATCGTGTTCGTGAAGGAGCCGTCCATCTCCGGCACGCTCCCGGCGGGCATGAAGAAGACCTCGGTCTTGATGTCCTCCGTCTTCAGCGCGCCGCTCAGGATCTCGGGCGAGTTCTTCCAGAAGGTCGCCGTCTCGGTCAGGAAGAGATCCTTCACCACCAACCAGTCCAGCTTGGCGAGGGCCTGGCGCTGCATCGATGAGTTCTGCCCGCCGACGGCGGGGTTCTGCCCCATCGCGAAAAAGCCCTTGATCTGCCCGTTGTACATGTCCACGAAGAGCGGCATGTGCGAGTGGTCGCCCGAGTTCCAGGGGAGATACCCATAGGCGAAGTCATTGTCCTTCGTGGCGTTCTTGCCGTACCACGCCTTCAGCAGACTGACCATGAACTTCGGCTCGTTGACCCAGAAGCTCGTCGGCGCGGTCTCGGTTACCACGTAATCGAGCAGCGTGTCGTGCTTCTTGCCGCCCGCTTGCGTCTTCATGTTCAGGTAGCCCGGCAGCAGGTTGTAGAGGGTGGGGATGTCGGTGCTGCCCTGGATCGTCGCGTGGCCGCGCAACGCCATGATGCCCCCGCCGGGGCGCCCGGTATTCCCGAGCAGCAGCTGCAGGATCGACGCCGTGCGGATCATCTGCACGCCGGTGGTATGTTGCGTCCAGGCGACGGCGTAGGCGAACGCGGTCGTCTTATCCGGCCCGGAGGCGTTGAGGATCGTCTCGGCGACCTGGAGGAAGGTCTCGCGCGGCGTGCCGCAGACCTGCTCCACCAGCTCCGGCGTGTAGCGTTGGTAGTGATCCTTGAGGAGCTGGAAGGAGCAATTCGGATCCTGGAGGGTGCGATCCTCGGTCGGCGGCCCGCCGAGCAGCTGCCCGACGCGCTGCGAGAACGACTGCGCGTCGGTCTGCGGCGTGGCATTGGCGGGCGGCGAATTGTTCGCCTCGCTCTGATAGGACCACAGGCGCGCGTCGTAGGTGCGCGTCTCCGGGTTCCAGCCGGCGAAGAAGCCGGTCTCGTCCATCTTGTTCTGCTTGCGGAACTCGGGGTTGATCAGCGTCGCCGCGTTGGTGTAGTTGAGGACGTACTCCTTGAAGAAGGGTTCCTCGTTCCAGCGCCGCGAGTTGATGACGTAGTTGATCAGCGCGCCGAGGAAGACGATGTCGGACCCCGCGCGCAGGGGGGCGTAGAGATCGGCCAGCGCCGAGGTGCGCGTGAAACGAGGATCGATGTGCACGAGCTTGCCGCCCAGTTCCTTCGCCTTCATCACGAAGCGAAAGCCGACCGGGTGGTTCTCGGCGAAGTTGGAGCCCATCACGACCATGCAGTCGGTACGCTGCAAGTCCATGAGGAACGAGGTGGCGCCGCCACGACCGTAGGTGACCCCCAGACCGGGGACCGTGCTAGAGTGTCATATCCGCGCCTGATTCTCGACGTAGACGACGCCGAGCGAGCGCATCAGCTTGCTGTGAATGTAATTCCACTCGTTGTCCATCGTCGCCCCGCCGAGGGTGGCGATCCCCATGGTCCGGTTCGCCTTCTTCTCGACCTCGTTCCCGTCGGTCCCCCGGACCTTGACCGTCGGCTGCCAGGTCGCGTCGCGGGTCTGCTTCACCCGTGCGGCGATCATGTCCATCGCCTCGTCGAGCGATTTGGACTGCCACGCGGTCGCGCCGGACGCGCGGTAGAGCACCTTCGTCTGCCGCTTGCTGTTCACGGCGAGCTGGAAGGAGGCGGCCCCCTTCGGGCAGAGGGTGCCGCCGTTGATCGGGCTATCGGGGTTCCCCTCGATATTCACGATCCGCCAGTCTTTGCGCCCCGGCGTCTGCTCGCGGGCGTGGACGATCAGGCTACAACCGACCGCGCAATAGGGGCAGACGCTGGTGGCCAGGCGCGTGTCGCGGATCTTCCAGTCCTGGGCGACCTTGGCGCGCGCGAGCTGCGGGGCACCGACCTCCACGATACTGGTCGCGGCGAGTCCCGCCATCGTGCCACCCGAAAGCTTGAGCAACTGCCGCCTCGACAGTTTCATCGCGCCACCACCTTTCACCACCATACCGATCGGGCTATTCCACGAATGGCCGTCACGCAGTCGACGATCTTTACAGGAGCGACACCGCCGGGGGTACGATACCGGGGCCGTAACGGTGCCCGTCAGTAAAGCATTCGTCGCGCTAGCGGTCAAGTATGCCCCCGCCACTAATCGCTATTCGTCGGCGGCGCGCCGAAGCCACGGTCGGGGCGCGGCCGCCAGGACGGCTCCCCATCGCGCTCCTCGCGGCGGCGACGACGACCGGCGTCGGGCGGGCGGGCGGCCTCCGCGCGCAGCCAGGGGAGGAAAGCGGGCGCGGCGTGGGCCATCCGCCATTCCGCCAGGATATCGGAACACACGCCGCGCGCCGCGCCTGTGGAGAGGTCGAGCGCGTCCGCACGTTCGAGCAATCCGGCCTCGAAATCGACCGGGGCGGGCGGGTCGGCGATCAGCGCCTCAAGGATCCGCTGCTTCAGCTCGATCCCGATCAGATCCGGCTCGAGATCCCTGCTGAGGCGGGGGGGGCGGCGGGCGACCGCTTTCAGCAAGGCGCAGAATTCCGCAACCCCGATGGCGCCCGCGCCCGCGCCCGCTTCCACGGTTCAGCGCCCCGGCGTCGGGCTGCCCACGCCCGGTTGCTGGGGCGTGGGATTCGCCGTGGCGACCGGATTGCCGAGCGGTGTGGCGGCGGGTACGGCGGGGCGGAGGGTCGGCAGCGGCCCGGGGATGGCGTAGGGAATGTTGACTGTCGGTTGGACGACCAGGCGCGGTTCGCTGACGACGGTCGGTGGGGCCGCCGGGCGGTACGATCCGCCGGTCCCCCCATTGCGGGTTCTTGCGGCCTCCGGCCCGCAGCCCATCACGGCGACCGCGAGGAGGGCGAGGAATATAGCCGAGATCGCGAATCGGGACCATGGCGGATACATCGCTCAACTCCTCCGGCGCTGCTGCATCCAGGGGGTAGCCGGTTTCTAGAACGATAACATACGCCCGGCGAGGGAGGCCACAAGGGAAGGAGCACGACAACCGATGCACGGACGGTATTGCGCCGATTGGCCAAAAACCTTCGCAGCGATGGCAGGGGCTCCGATAACTCTAGGTTCCCCTCGGGCCGACGATCCTCCGCCGATCTTCGGTTCATCCGCACGGTGCGAGTCACCCACCTGCTCGCTGTACTGTAGCGAGTGTTGGGGTTCGCTCTACGAATGGGGACATCGCGAGGTCACGGCACGCGTTACCGTCGACCGCAGGCCGGGTGGGCTCGCGTCGATGCTGCGGATTTTGGGGCACCGAGGACGATGGTCAGGCAAGCGTCAGCATTTCCTACAGTCGCCTCGCGTCGAGGTATATACTTCTCACACATACGCTTTAGACTGACCCCATTCCCCCCAAGACTACGCGTGCTAACCTCGACTTTGGCCCTTTGAGCGGTGATATGTGAAAGATGGTAGGGTCTGCCCGTCAGCACTCTTGCAGGAGGAGATGACGAGGCAGCCCCTACCGCCCGCCATGCTACAGCTACTGGCTCCCTGCGCGCCACGCTTCTCGGCGCGCGTCTGGCGGCACGCGCTGGTGCTCGTCGCCGGGACGCTCCTCGCGCCGGGCAAGCGCACGGTCTGCGCCGCGCTGCGGGCGGTGGGCCTCAGCCACACCAAGCGCTTCGCGCGCTATCATCGGGTGCTCAACCGGGCCAAGTGGTCGAGCTTGGCCGTCAGTCGCGTGCTGCCGGGGCTGCTGGTCGCGGCGTTCGCGCCCGCCGGGCCGGTGGTCGTTGGCCTCGACGAGACGATCGAACGCCGCTGGGGGGCGAAGATTGCGGCCAAAGGGCTCTATCGCGACGCGGTACGCTCCAGCAAGGACTACTTCGTCAAGGTCAGCGGCCTGCGCTGGCTGTGCCTCATGCTGCCGGTGCCGATCCCGTGGGCAGGGCGGGTCTGGGCGCTGCCCTTCCTGACCGTCCTGGCCCCTTCCGAACGCGATGATCGTGAGCACAGCCGACGCCACGAGAAGCTGACCGATCGGGCGCGGCAGGCCCTGCTGCAACTGCGACGCTGGCTGCCCGCGCGGGCTATCGTGGTCGTCGCCGATAGCGGCTATGCCGCCATCGCGCCGCTGGCACGCTGCGCGCGGCCGGCCGCGCCGATCACCATGATCACCCGGCTGCGCCTGGACGCCGCGCTGTATGCGCCCGCGCCGCCCCGTCGGCCGCGCCAGAACGGTCGCCCGCGCGTGAAAGGCGCCCGCCTACCGACGCTGGCGGCGCGGCTCGCCGACCCGGCCACCGCCTGGATCGCCGTGGCCGTCGCCAACCGGTACGGCGAGGGGCCGCGCGCCGTCGAGGTCGCCTCCGAGACGGCGGTGTGGTACCACACCGGCCTGCCCCCTGCGCCCATCCGCTGGGTGCTGATCCGCGATCCCCAGGGGCAGTTCGCCCCGCAAGCGCTGCGCTGCACCGACCTGGCCGCCGACCCGGCGCAGATCCTGGCGTGGTTCGTGCTGCGCTGGCAGCTGGAGATGAGCCAGCCACAGTGCCTCCATCCGAGCATTGGTGTTCTTGTTTGCACAGCATAGGGTACGCCTCCTCCTTCTATATTAGCTGCTCACGAGCCACTCGCTAGCCGATTTGGGGGTTCGACATCCGTGCAATCTGGCCCCTCGTCGACCCAGAGTCGACGGGTGTAGTAGCCGGCTGGGCGCTGGTGGCGCTGGCGCAACCGCTGCATCTCCGCCTCGTCGGCCCACACAATCCACCGGCGAGGTGGCGCTGCTTGCTGGCGGGCGCGCACCCAGCCGCGCCGGATCCAGCCCTGGAGCGTCGCGAGCGGCATCCCCAGTGCTTGCGCCAACTCCGCCACCCACCACTCTGCGGCATCGAGGCCAGCGCGGGACTGGGGTTGGGGCCGTGGAGCGCGTATGCCCAGGTCGCGCAAGAGTTCCTGGACGCCTCGCCGCCCGAACTGCTCGCGCTGTTTCGGCGGGCGGTACCCCTCGGTGTTGCGCTGCGTAGCGATCGCCTCGGCGGTCAACCCGGCACCAGCGAGGTCCCGGAGCCGCGCGCAGAGCCGGGGATAGTAGCTGAGCTGTGCCAGGCGAGCGACGGGGCGGATCAGCACCCCGTCGGTCTGTGCGCCACCCACCCAGGTCACCCGCACCTGGACCCGTTCGCTCGTCCCTTCGGCGTCGACGACGATCCGCTCGACCACCTGGCGGATAAGCTCCTTGCGCTCGGCGATAGTGGTCGTCTCGGCCGCCCACAGCGCGGGGATATCCTGGGCTAGTCGACGAATCGCCCCCTGCTCCGCCGCCGAGAGCCGCTGCGGTTGCTGTTGCTCGAAGCGGTGATGCTCCTCGTGAAGTTGCTGCTGCGCCGTGAGTGCGGCCTCCCAGTCATGCTCCAATTGGCGCGCGACGAGGCGATTCTCCGGCTCACAGAGCCGATACTGCCGCCTGGCTCGCTCCGCCTCATAGGCCGCTCGCTCCAACCGCTGCTGCCACAGGCGGGCCAGGTCGGCCCGCTCCCGCGCAACGTTGGTTGCTGCGGCGAGCGACAAGTCCAGGCTGGCCGGCGTTAGGGCTGCCAAGACGCCTTGGCTGAGGAGGTCGTCCAGCGGCGGCCCGGCGAGCTGCTGACAGATCTCGCCGCCGTAGTCGCTCATCAGGCGACTACAGATGTAGGTATGTCGGTTGCGCCGACCGCCGTAGCGGACTTGCAGTCGACGCCCGCACCGGGCGCAGACGACGAGGCCCGCCAGCAGCGCGGCACCGTTGCGTGCGACCCCCACCTCCTCGGCGCGCGCTTGATTCGCCCTGAGCCGCGCGAGATTTTGCTCATACTGCTCCCAGCTGAGGGAGGCGGGGCAGCGATCTTTGAGGAGGACGTACCACGCGTCGGGCTGACTGACACGCCGCCCGGTGGCTGGTCGGCCCGGCTGCTTCGTGCGCGGATCGACCTGGCGGCGGCCATAGGCGTACGCCCCGGCATAGAGGGGGTTCTTCAGCAGGTTCTGCAGCGTCATCCGGTTGGGGCGGCGCCATTCCAGTTCCCCTTTGCCCGGCCCTTCGCGCACGCGGATACCGCACTGGATGTGGTGCTTGACCAGGTAGCGCAGCACCGCGTTGAGCGTGCCCAGTTCGGCGAACTTGCGGAAGATGAGGCGGACGACCTGCTGCACCTGCGCATCCGGGTCCAGCACCACTTCCCCGGAAGGGCGGCGGACATACCCGCTGGGGACGGGCACAGCGAGTTCGCCGCGGCGGGCCTTGCTCAGCCGCCCCTGCTCCATGCGCTGCTTGAGGATGTGGAGTTCCGCTTCGCTCATCGTGCCCTTGAGCCCGAGCAGGAGCCGGTCGTTGTACTGGCCCGGGTCGTAGACGCCATCGACGTCGGCAATGAGCGTGCCGAACAGCGCGCAGACCTCCAGGAGTTGGTGCCAATCCTTCGAGGAGCGCGCCAGCCGGGACATGTCGATGCCGAGCACGAGGCCGACGTGGTCCAGGCTGACCTCTGAGACGAGGCGCTGGAAGCCGACGCGCCCTGCGGCGCTCGCGCCGGACTGCCCGAGGTCGTCGTCGATGACGACGACGCGCTCCGCCGCCCAGCCCAGATCCTGCGCGCGGGCCACCAGCCCATACTGGAGGCGCGTCGATTCCTGATGGTCGAGGACCTGCTGCACGGTGGATTGCCGGACGGAGACGATGGCGAGACGGTCCTGATGGCGCGGTGTGATTTTCTCCGAGCGGAGCAGACTGGTCGGCGGGTTAGCAGCGCGCGGTCGGATCATCACACCCCTCCGCGCTGCGGCCGCGGTCCGCTACCGTGAGCTGGCGCTCCAGCAATTGACTGAGGAGCCACAGCAGCCTGCAGCGATTCGCCGGTGGGAGCGCCAGCCATACCAGAAGAGGGGCGGCCTCGCCCGTGGGCGGGGGGGGACGGATCCGCGGGAGGGGGCGGACATAGCGCTATACCTCCTTGTACTCGCGAGGCCCGCAGCTTCTGGACCACCGCCACAAGCCCAAGGAGCCCCGCTCGTCCGATGATGGGCATCACGCCGCCACTCGTCAAGGGTGCCAGTTGAGGGGTATTGTGCTTGGGTGATTGAGGTGACCTTCGCGGAGGCCCGCCGCCACCTCGGCGTCGAGACCCAGCGCCAGTGGTCGGACCTGGCGATCCGCCGCACCACCCCGGCCCTCCTCGGGCTCTTCTCGCTGGTGACGCCCTGGGCGCACCCGCAGATGGCCGCGACCGGCGGCCTCGTGCGGCAGGCCGCCTGGTACCGCAAGCCCCTACCGACCTTCAGCGACGCGCTGGCGCTGGTGCGGCGGGGGTTATGGGCACAGACGGCTTGTTGCCTGTCCGGTCGCGACCCCGACATCGTAGAACTCCCGCGCGCCTTCGTTGACCGCTTGACGGACACGCTCTGCTACGCCGCCTGACCAGCGCCGAAGGGCCAAAGTCGAGCTTAGTCGGTACTTTGTTGACTTGGGTCAGGGCGAGGCGTACAGGGCGAGGCCGTGCCCGTGCCGGAGGTGCTCAAGCAGACACCACAACGCGGGCGGCGGGGGCAGCGGCGACCAGCTGCGCCAGTAGCGCC
>JAABUM010004489.1_pt1 | contig 15691 bp, 12 predicted proteins | sample 5559161 | NCBI WGS metagenome assembly JAABUM01 (sample SAMN10711868, study PRJNA513369) | rock metagenome | isolation source: Antarctica rocks | place: Antarctica: Victoria Land, Siegfried Peak nord
AAGCGTTTGCGGATCGGGTGAGGATCAATCATCCAAACGGGGTAACAAACTCCTCAAGCAACGGAAATCCAGAAACAGGCCGATCGCATGATACCCGATTCGGATATTCCCGGATGAGCCCTTAGCTTGTCTAGCAGGCGCCGTTCCGTAAAATCTATTGGAACGCGGTCACGATTGGCCATCGGACCGCCGACACCCTTCAGAAACTCCTCGACGGCGACGACGGCAGCCTGAAAATCTTCACGCTCGCGCTCGTCGGCCAAGGCGCGTGCGCAGGCGGCGTGATGAGCGGCGTAGTCATGCTCACCCTTATCTAGGAACACGCTCCTTGTATGACGTTTCGCCGGACGTCCCTGGCGGTGCCAATCGCGTCCGCGGGCCGAGCAGGCCGCCAGCTTGTCCCAGATATAAGCCGCGTCCATTGGCCGGCCCAGCATCGCGGTCTTGCTGGCCGCGGAAGTCTGTCGCGTCCCGCGCCGGTTGGCGCCGCGCAAGCCGTTGGCTAGACCCATGATAGCAAGCACGGGATCAGGCGGTGCGTGCAGGGCGAAGTTACGGATTTCGTTAGCCACCAAGGCCTTGTCCCAGACAATGCGATTGGTGAGCTGGAACGAGACCAGAAACTTGTGGGCGAGTGCAGCATCCATTTGGCCGACCCGGTTCGGAGCGAGCACCTCCATCCAGAACTGGTCCGAGTGATAGCGTCCGACCATCGTGTCAGGCGCGACGCAATACCGCTTCGTATCGAGGGTGGCCAACTGCATCAGTTCATCGCGAGCGAGTAGCACGTGGTCGAAATTCCTGTTTGGCATTCTTTGTCCCTTGCAAAGCCGGCCAACCCGCCTTGATTCAGGATGCGGCGAACTTGTACGCATCGCAAGCGCTGTCCGCCGCTGCACCGCTGTCATCGATCGTCTTCCCGAGCCGGACTAACCGCGCAAATCACATCAGCACCCGGCAGTATGCCCGGCTGGTCGATGAATGGGTAACCGGGATCGGGTTGCGCTCGGAGGATTACGAGACCCTCTCACTCCGCCTGACGGAGGCGTGCATCATCTACAAGCGAACGGGTAATCTCCGTGCTGTGCACCTCCTGCTCGGCCACACGAAGATCGAGAGCACGGTCCGCTACCTTGGTGTCAACGTGGAGGATGCGCTGTCCTCGCGAAAGGCGCAGAGGTGTAGCACCGCCAAGCTCCTCTACCGTTGCGTCGAGGAGCAATCATCCAGGGTTGCGCCCCTGTCAGTCTTACGGCGATATGTGTCTTGGGCCGGAAAGCAGACCATTGATGGACCATATCGAGATGTGCCGTTCTACAGCGAGTAGAGTCGAGATTTGGAGCCAGCAATGACGAGCAAGCGTCCAATGGGGAAGCCGGTTTGTATTATATGTGGCGCTACCGATTCCCATTTAGTGGTTGAGCACATCTTCCCGAAGAGCCTGGGTGGGACCGACGGCCCCGAAAATCTGGTTTATGTCTGCGCTCGCCACAACCTTCCTGGTAGTGGCGTTCCTGGCCTCGTATTCGAAAGGCTCATAGCCAACTTACTCGAAGCAAGCGCGGAGTTTTTCGACGTCGTCGTCGAAGGACGCATTGGAGCTACTACATATATCGCAGACGTTCTAGCCAAAAGGGTCGGCTCAGACGAGCCTATTTTTATTGAGTGCAAGAGCTATTCCACAATAACAGAACCCCGTCTCGAATCGGCAATTCGACAACTCACTAGGTATAGAAAAGCTGCTGGTTTTGGACATGTCGTATTAGCATTTCCGGGATTAGCTGACGAGCAAGCGCTCGCCCGCGTGAAACGTCATAGCATAGAGCTGTGGGATCTGAAAAAAATAAAGGAGACATTCAGGAAGGAGATTGAGGAGATCAGAGATCCGTATTTGAAGGCTCTCCTTAAATCTGTTCCGGAACACGAGAGCGTTGAAGAGAGACTCATATGACAGCTCAAGGAATGCCCGCCGGGTAGAGAAGCCTGGCAACAGTATCAAAAACTGGTTGGTCGTATTCTAACCCACCTATTCTGTCCTCCGCTGAACCAGTCTCTCGAAGAAAGCGCTGATTGGAGCAACACCAATCGTAGAGATTTCATATTTCCAAACTACGCTTCCGATGGCTTCTGGTACTTCTTGAGAGGCCGATATGCCGCGGATTACGTCGTCGTGGACGCAAAGAATGGGAAAGGTCGTGTCACCAAGACCAATGTTCTGCAGCTAGCAAATTACCTCAAGGATCACGATGTCGGTAGATTCGGGCTGATCATAGGCCGAGAGGGCTTCGACAAAAGCGCGATGATGACCATGCGTGAGCAATGGGCCATCCACGGGAAAATGATTATCATTCTAAACGATCGAGATGTGGAGAACATGCTCTTATCAAAAGCTGTATCAGGTGACCCGAGCACAGTTATTGGTGAGAAGATCCAGTGCTTCAGATTGCAGATGTGAGCTATATCGTCATTTTGTTCTGTAGCTCTCATCGGTGGGCTTGACTGTGGCTCGCAACACCGTCCTTCTAGCGAGGGGGCATCAAGTCCCTTGCGGGTGTCCGCTATTCGCGCTTCTTGGGTGAAACCTGCTCTTCCGCCTCCGGCCACTTCCGCTCTGGAACTACGCAAAGAGGCCAGGGCGCAAAGTAAGGGCGGCGTCTCACTCCTGAAACGCCGCCCCACGCCGTCGAAGCCCCCGGAACAGAGACCGCCCGGATCAGGCCAGGTCGAACCGGTCCAGGTTCATCACCTTGGTCCACACGGCCACGAAGTCGTGCACGAACGCCTCCTGGGAGTCGGCGCACCCGAACACCTCCGCGACGGCCCGCAGCAGCGAGTTCGACCCGAAGACCAGGTCGACACGGCTGCCGGTCCACTTCAGCTCGCCCGTCCGGCGGTCGCGCCCTTCGAACGGGTCGTCGGACTCGGACACCGCCTTCCACGTCGTGGTCATGTCGAGCAGGTTGACGAAGAAGTCGTTGGTCAGCGTCCCCGGCCGCTTGGTGAAGACGCCGAGCTCGGAGCCTCCGTGGTTGGCGCCCAGCACGCGCATCCCGCCGACCAGAACCGTCATCTCAGGCGCGCTCAGCGTCAGAAGATGCGCACGGTCCACCAGATGCACCTCCTCGTGCCGCCCGCGCCCGTTGCCGAGGTAGTTGCGGAACCCGTCCGCGTTCGGCTCCAGCACGGCAAAGGAGTGCGCGTCGGTCTGCTCTTGCGACGCGTCGGTGCGGCCCGGCGTGAACGGGACCTCCACGGCGTGCCCGGCATCCTTGGCAGCCTTCTCGACGGCCGCGCAGCCCCCGAGCACGATCAGGTCGGCGAGCGAAACCTTCTTGCCGCCGGACTGCGCTGCGTTGAATTCGGCCCGAACACCCTCCAGCGTTTGCAGCACCGTCGCCAGTTCGGCCGGCTCGTTTGCCGCCCAGTCCTTCTGCGGCGCGAGGCGGATGCGCGCGCCATTGGCGCCGCCCCGCTTGTCGGTGCCACGGAACGTGGACGCCGACTTCCAGGCGGTCGAGACCAGCCGCGGAACGGACAGCCCCGACGCCAGCACCCGTGCCTTGAGCGCCGCCACGTCCTGCTCGCCGATCAGCAGGTGGTCCACGGCGGGGACCGGGTCCTGCCACACGAGCACTTCCGACGGCACTTCCGGGCCGAGGTAGCGCGCGAGCGGCCCCATGTCGCGGTGCGTCAGCTTGAACCACGCGCGGGCGAAGGCGTTGGAGAACTCATCCAAGTTCTCGTGGAAGCGCTTCGAGATCGCGAGGTAGGCCGGGTCGGCGATCATCGCGATGTCCGTCGTGCACATCATGGGCGCGTGACGCTTCGATGGGTCGTGCGCGTCGGGCACCTGGTCGGCAGCCGCACCATTCTTGGGGTGCCACTGCCAAGCGCCGCCGGGGCCCTTACGCAGGTCCCATTCGTAGTTGAACAGGTTGTCAAAGTAGCCGTTGTCCCACTTGGTGGGTTCGGCGGTCCAGGCGCCCTCGATGCCGCTGGAGATCGTGTCGGAGCCCTTGCCGGTGCCAAAGTTGTTCTTCCAGCCCAGGCCCATCTGCTCGATGGGGGCGGCCTCAGGCTCCGGCCCGACATGCTCGCCGGCGTTGGCCGCACCGTGGCACTTGCCGAACGTGTGGCCGCCGGCAACCAGCGCCACCGTTTCCTCGTCGTTCATCGCCATGCGCCCGAAGGTTTCGCGGATGTCGCGGGCCGAGGCGGCCGGATCGGGCTTGCCGTTCGGCCCCTCCGGATTGACGTAGATCAGCCCCATCTGGACGGCGCCGAGATGGTCGGCGAGTTCCCGGTCACCGCTATAGCGTGCGTCGCCGAGCCAGGTGTCCTCGGGACCCCAGTTGATGTCCTCCTCCGGCTCCCATACGTCCTGGCGGCCGCCGGCAAAGCCGAACGTCTTCAACCCCATCGACTCCAGCGCGCAGTTGCCGGCGAGCACCATCAGGTCGGCCCAGGAGATCTTGCGGCCATACTTCTGCTTGATCGGCCACAGCAGCAACCGCGCCTTGTCGAGGTTCGCGTTATCGGGCCATGAGTTCAGCGGCGCGAAGCGCTGCGTCCCGGAGCCTGCACCCCCGCGGCCGTCGCCGATGCGGTAGGTGCCCGCGCTGTGCCACGCCATGCGGATGAACAGCGGCCCGTAATGCCCGTAATCGGCCGGCCACCAGTCCTGCGACGTGGTCATCAGCGCGAACAGGTCCTGCTTCACCACCGCGAGGTCGAGCATCTTGAACTCCTCGGCGTAATTGAAGCCCTCTCCCAGCGGGTCGGAATTGGTCGAGTGCTGGTGCAGGATTTTGAGATTGAGCTGGTTCGGCCACCAATCCTGGTTGGACCTGGGCCAGGCCGTCGAGTTGCTGGGAGCCACGCCCTTCATAGGGCACTGGCCGACGCTGTCTCCGTCCATCTTTCTCTCCTAACTTCTGGCCGCGTCGATCGACGCGGTCCGCGCGAGATCGCCGTCACGGCCTTGCCTTAGTATAGGGTCATGTGGTCAAGGACGGAAGCCGAGCGCCTCGAACTATGTGATAATCCGCGTCTATCACGACGGTCGGGCCGCCTTCGGACCTTCGCGGCATCCGCTATCGTCTGGCCGCGGCCGGGCGAGCATATTTGGCCGGCGCCGCGTGACGTTGCACCTCAGTCGGCTTGCCCTGCACACCCGCATCAAGCGCCGCTCCCACCCGCCCGAGCCCGCCCGGCAAGCTGCTGGTCCGCCAAGGCGCCGAGCAGGATCACGCCGCCCATCACGGCAAAATTGAGCGAGGACGGGATGCCGAGAATATTGACCAGGTTCTGCAGGATCTGCAGCAGCACGGTGCCGAGCACGATGCCCAGGATGCTGCCCTCGCCGCCCCGCAGCGAGCAGCCGCCCAGCACCGCCGCCGCGATGGCATACAGCTCGTAGAAGTTGCCGAACGACGAGGGCGAGACCGAGTTGGTGTAAAACACCAGCAGCACCGTCGAGATGCCCGCCAGTGCGCCGCTCACGATATAGGCCCCCGCCACCACGAGCCCGGTGCGTATGCCGGAGTAGCGCGCCGCCTCCTCGTTGCGGCCAACGGCGAACAAGTAGCGTCCGAACACCGACCGGTGCAGCACCACCGCCATCACCGCCGCCACGACAAGCATCACGAGAAACGGGTTCGGCACCCCGAAGCTGCGCCCGGAGGCGAGCCATGTCAGGCTGTCCAGCCCCTCCGCATAACCGAATCCAATCGTCGAGTCGCCGGTGTAGTAGCGCGCGGCGCCGCGGTAGATCAGCAGGCCGCACAGCGTGACCACGAACGGCTGCAAGCCCGCCCGGGTCACCAGGGCGCCGTGCAACGCGCCGATCAGCAGGCCGCCCAGCAGCACCAGCAGCAAAGCGAGTGGCCAGGGCATGCCATGGTTCGCCAGCAGGTCGATGAACACCACGCCCAGCAACGCGAACACCGAGCCGACCGCGAGGTCGATGCCGCCGGTGATGATGACCAGGCCCTGGCCGATGCTGAACACCCCGAACAAGCCGATCAGGTTGGCCATGTTCAGCAGGTTCACCGCCGAAAGGAAGCGCGGGTTGAGCGCCGTCGTGATGCCGCCGATCACCAATACCAGGATGAGCAGGCCAAGCTCCTTCTTGCCCATCTTATGCGGCCGCCTGCTGGCCGATCGCCAGCCGCAGCACCGCCGCCTCGCTGAACTCCGGACGGTCCAGCGTTCCAGCCACCCGCCCCTCGTGCATCACCGCAACACGGTCGCTCACGCCGATCACCTCCTCCATGTCGCTGCTGATCATTAGGACGGCGACGCCGCGGTCGGCGAGCCCCCGCATCAGGGCGTAGATTTCGCCCTTGGCGCCGACGTCGACGCCGCGCGTCGGCTCGTCGAACACGATGGCGCGGGGCTCAAGCGCCAGCCAGCGGCCCAGCACCACCTTCTGCTGGTTGCCGCCCGACAGCGTCCCGGCATGCACTGCGGCATTCGGCGCCTTGATGCGTAGGGCGACCCGCTGCGCTTCCCCGGCCTGTGCCTCCGACGCGGGGCTGATCAGGCCCAGGCGCGAATGGCGCTGCAACGCGGGCAGCGTGATATTCTGCGCAATCGGCATCCCGAGCACGAGGCCGGAGCGCTTGCGGTCCTCCGGCACCAGATACAGCCCGCGCGCGATCGCGTCCCGCGGCGACCCGATCCGCACCGCCTGCCTATCCAGGCGGATAGCGCCGCCCAGTATCGGCTCGATCCCGAAGATCGCGCGGGCCAGCGACGTCCGGCCCGAACCGACCAACCCGGCCAGGCCCAGGATCTCGCCGGGCCGCGCATGCAGGCTGGCGCTGCGATCGGGGAACGCCGTCGTGACCAGGTCCTGCAGCTCGAGCCCGCCATCGCCCGGCGGACCTGCCGGCGGGATATGCAGGGATTGCAGGTCGCGGCCGATCATCAGCCGCGTCATGGCGGCGTGCGCGATCGCCTCCCGCGGCAACTCCCCCGCTACCTGCCCGTCGCGCAGGCACGTCACCCGGTCGGCGCACTGGACCACCTCGCCGAGCCGGTGGGTGATGTAGATCACCCCGGTTCCCGCCGCGCGCAGCGCTGCCACGATCGCGAGCAGCCGGTCGGTCTCGGACAGCGTGAGGCTGCTGGTGGGCTCGTCGAGGATGATGATACGCGCGTCGGCCGAGAGCGCGCGGGCGATCTCGACCAACTGCCGCTGCGCGATCGACAGCCGGGCGACCGGGGCGTCCGGCCCGAAATCCGCGCCCAGCCGTTGGAGCAGCGGCGCGACCCGCTCGCGGCAAGCCCGGTGATCCACCAGGCGCAGCGGCCCGGCGCGCAGGTTCTCCCGGCCCATCAGCACGTTCGCCGCCGCGTCCAGGTTGTCGAACATCGACAGCTCCTGGTGCACGAAGGCGACGCCTTGCGCATGCGCCTCGGCGACCGTGAGGTGCGTGCGGTCTTGGCCGCCGAGCCGGATGCGCCCGGCGTCCGGCCGCACGACGCCGCCCAGCACGCGCATCAGCGTGCTTTTGCCGGCGCCGTTCTCGCCGATCAGACCTAGGACCTCACCGGCGCCGAGGCGCAGCGACACGCCGTCCAGCGCGCGGACGCCGGGGTAGCTCTTGGTGATGCCCTCAAGCTCCAGCAGCGGGCGGATCACCAATGTTAGCTCGGGCGCAGGATCTGCTTCATGAAGTTCTGGAACTCCGCGACGTTGCTGCTGTCGATGATGCGGGTCGGCACGATGATCTGCTTGTTCGCGGGCACCCAAGCCTTGTCGCCGGCGAGGTAGCGCACCATGCCCTTCATGGATTGGTAGCCGAACTCGAACGGCTGCTGCACCACGGTGGAGAAGATCGTGCCGTCCGCCACGCCGCGCAGGGTCAGCGCGTCCTCGTCGAAGCCCACGACCTTCACGTTGTTCTCGCGCCCGGCCTGCTTCACCGCCTGGTAGATCTGCGGGGTGTTGTAGGCCCACAGCCCGACCATCAGCCCGAGGTCGGCATAGCGCGACAGCGTGTCCTCGGCGTTGCGCTTGGCGCGGGCGAAGTCGCTCTCGTCGGTGCGCACGTCCAGGATCTCGATGTTGCCGCCCTTGAGCGCCTCGCGGATGCCCTGCACCCGTTCGCGCGCGTTGTCCGCGTCCATGGTGCCGACGAACAGCATGGCCTTGCCGCCGTTGGGCAGCGCCTTCTTCATCTGCGCGCCCGCTTCCCGCCCGGCGGCTACGTTGTCGGTGCCGATATACACCACCCGGTTGCTCGCCGGCGCGTCGCTATCGGTCGTGAACAGCAGCGCCTGCGACGCCACGCGGTTCAGCGCGTCCGTCGAGCTGGCCGGGTTGATCGCCGAGATCGCGACGCCGGCGACCTGACGCGCGATCAGCTCGTCCAGGATGCGGCGCTGCTCGGCGGCGCTGGCCTGGGCCGGGATGATCATCTGCATGTCGAACTCGGGATGTTCCTTGTTCGCCTTCTCGATGCCCCGGCGCGCGATGGTCCAGAAATCGGCCGATACGTTCACCACGAAGGCGAGTGTGCGCTTTTGCTGCGCCGCCGCCGGGCGCACCCCGAGGCCGATGGCAGCCGTGGCCAGGCCAGCGTTGAATTGGCGACGATTCATAAATGGTCTCCGTGGACGTTTCTTCGGGGTCTCAGCCGCCCCTCGGAACGTACGCTAACAATATCGGCGCCCTAAAGGAAAGCGCCGCGTTCAAACCCAGCCGCCATCCACCACGTAATGCTGGTTGGTGCAGGCCGACGCCTCCTCGGATGCGAGGAACAACACCACGCGGGCGATCTCGTCCGGCACCAACTCGCGTTTGAGGCATTGGCGCTGCATCAGCTCGGCGGTGCCCTCCGGGGTCAGCCAAAGCTCCCGCTGCCGTCGGGTCATGATCCAGCCGGGCGCTATGGCGTTGACCCGGATGTTGTCCTGGCCGAAGTCGCGGGCGAGCGACCGGGTGAGGCCGAGCACGGCGCTCTTGCAGGCGGTGTAGGCCGCCATGCCGCCCTGCCCCACCATCCAGGACACCGAACCGAAGTTGATGATGGAGCCGCCGCCCGCCGCCTTCATGTCCGGCAGCACGGCCTGGGCGGCGAAGAACTGGTGGCGCAGGTTCACCGCCACCCGGCCGTCCCAATACTCCGGCGTCACGTCCTCCGTCCGGTGCCGCTCGTCATGCGCGGCGTTGTTCACTAGGACGGTGATGGGTCCCAATGCTCCGCGCACCTTTGTGACCGCGGCACGCAGGTCCGCAATGTCGGTCAAGTCGGCGCGGACGTAGCGCACGGCCTCGCCCAGCTCGGCGGCTAGGGCGCGGCCCTCCTCGTCCTTGATGTCCAGGAACCCGACCCGCGCGCCCTGGGCGGCGAACCGGCGGACGATCGCCTCGCCGATGCCGGACGCGCCGCCGGTGACGAGCACCACCTTGCCGGCCAGATCGGGATAGCTCGCTGCCATGGGATGCCTCGTTCAAGGTGTCGGAGATGGGTGAAACGCATGGACCTGCATGCGCGCGGCAGTTAACCTCATATGACTTGGCGCCGCAATCAAGACGGGGCAGGATGGGGAATGCGCCAATGCAAAGACGACAGTTCTTGGCTGCTGCAACAGCAACGACGGTAGTAACCGCCACGCGGGCGGCCTACGCGGACCGCCTGCCGCTCGGCGACCTGCCGGGCACGCGCTATCCCGACCCGCGGGTCGAGGTGCTCGATAAGCGGTTCCACGGCAAGGTCGGCAACGCCGCGATCGAGCGCATCGCCACCGGGTTTCGTTGGGCGGAAGGACCCGCATATTTCCGAGCGAGCGGCCGGCTGATCTGGAGCGACATCCCCAACAACCGCATGATGCAGTGGTCTGAGGAGGACGGGCATGTCAGCGTGTTCCGCAAGCCGTCCAACTACTCCAACGGCAACACGGTCGACCGCGAGGGCCGGCTTGTCACCTGCGAGCACGATGCGCGCCGGGTGACCCGGACCGAGTACGACGGGACGATCACCGTGCTGATCGACAGCTATCAAGGCAAGCCGCTGAATGCGCCGAATGACGTTGTAGTAGCGTCTGACGGCGCGCTCTGGTTCACCGATCCGGGCTATGGCATCGACGGCCCCTACGAAGGCCATAAGGCGACGGCCGAACTGCCGAGGAACGTTTATCGCCTCGATCCTCAGTCCGGCACGGCCACCGTCGTCGTGGACGACTTCACGCGCCCGAACGGCATCTGCTTCTCGCCGGATGAAAAGACGCTGTACGTGATCGACAGCGGCATCACCCATGGCGGCCCGGCGAACATCCGGTCGTTTGGCGTGGACGGCGGCAAGCTGTCTGGCGGCAAGGTGTTCGCCGAGAACTTCGCCCCGGGCTTCACCGACGGCCTGCGCGCGGATACGGAGGGCAACATCTGGTGCAGCATGGGCTGGGCGGACCCGAAGGAGGACGGGGTGCGCTGCTACGCGCCGACGGGGGAGCTGATCGGCAAGATCCACCTGCCCGAGACCTGCGCCAACCTGTGCTTCGGCGGCGTTAAGAAAAACCGCCTGTTCATGGCCGCCAGCACGTCGGTCTATGCCGTGTATGTCGACGCTATAGGGGCTCAGAAGCCCTAAGCGCCCGCTGCCAGGGGCAGGCTGCCGCGCCTGCTCCTGGGTCGTTGGCGCAATCCCCTGCCTTGAGGATGGCGGCCTACTCGGCCTAGACTGGCGCGCAACAACAGGGTTTAGGGGACGTCATGCGGCTTGATCAGACGCAGCTCGATCAATACGAGCGCGACGGCTTTCTGGTGCTGCCAGGGCTGTTCTCCGCCGCCGAGGTCGCGGCCATGAAGGACGAGCTCACGCGGATACAGGGCGTCGACACCGACCATCTGGTGCGCGAGCGCAGCGGCGGCGTCGCCAAGACGATCTATCGCGTGCACGAGGCCGACGGACCCACCGCCTCGCCGGTGTTCCACGCCGCCTCCCGCGCGCCGCGCCTGCTCGAACCGGCACGGCAGCTGCTGAGCGAGGACGAGCTGTATATCTACCACACCAAATGCAACCTCAAGACCGCGATCGACGGTTCCGTTTGGCAGTGGCACCAGGACTACGGCTCATGGCGCCGCGACGGAGTGCCGGAGCCGGAGCTCACGACCGCCCTCGTGATGCTCGACTCGCCGACCGAGATGAGCGGCTGCCTGTATTTCATCCCCGGCAGCCATAAAGTCGGCAACCTCGAACCCGAGATGGACGACCGCACCACCTCGTATCGCCTATGGGTGGTGCCGAAGGCCGAGCTGCTGGCGATCATGCAGCGCAGCCCGGAGCCGGTGCCGATCATGGGTCCGCCGGGCACCACCGTGCTGTTCCACTGCAACATCCTGCATGGGTCCGGCCACAACCTGTCGCGGCACGACCGCTGGGCGGTGTACCTGGTCTATAACCGGGTCGCGAACCGGCCCGTCGAGGTGCCGAACCCGCGGCCGGACTACGTGCGCTCGCTGAACTGGGCGCCGCTGCCGCTTGGGAGCGACGACATCCTGGCACCGGCTACGGCACGGCCGATCGCGGCCGAATAGGCACGTTCTGGCCGGATCGAACCCGGCGCCCCGGTTGCATCTCGCGCAATGAGGGCCAACAAAGCCCCATGAGCACGATGCATCCAGACCGCCTGGTCGCACCCCAACGCGGGCGGCTGATCGTCGCCGCCATGCTGATCTCCACCTTTATGGCGGCGGTCGAGGTGACGGTCATCAGCACCGCGATGCCGACCATCGTGGGACAGCTCGGCGGCTTCGACCTGTTCACCTGGGCGTTTGGCGTTTATCTGCTCAGCCAGGCGGTGATGACGCCGATCTACGGGCGGCTCGCCGATCAATACGGCCGCAAGCGCGTCTATATCGGCAGCGTCGCCATCTTCCTGCTGGGGTCGCTGCTGTGCGGGTTCGCCTGGAGCATGGCGTCGCTGATCGCGTTCCGCGCCATCCAGGGCATCGGCGGCGGCGGCTTGATCCCGCTCGCCACGACAATAATTGCCGACGTTTCCAGCCCGGCCGACCGTCCGCGCGCCCTGGGCTACGTCAGCGGCATCTGGGGCATCTCGGCGATCATCGGCCCGCTGCTGGGGTCGTTCTTCGTCGGCACGCTCGGATGGCCGTTCGTGTTCTGGGTCAACCTGCCGATCGGCGTGCTGACGACGGCGCTCATCGCCCGTTATTTGCACGAACCCGCGTCCAACCGGCAGCACGCGCCCATCGACCTCGCCGGCGCCGCGCTGCTAGCCCTGGGTATCGGCGCCGTCATGGCGACGCTGGTGCAGCACGAGTCTTTCAGCCGCACTGGAATCATCTCACTATTGTCGCTTGGTCTCGCGGCGCTGGCCGGCTTCGCCTGGCGGGAGCGGCGGACCGCCAAGCCGACCCTGCCGCTGCATCTCTGGCGCAACCCGCTGATCGTGGCCGGCAACCTGTCGGGCCTGGCCTGCGGCGCCTTGCTGATCGGCGCGACTGCGTTCTTGCCATCCTGGATACAGGGCGTGCTGGGCCGCAGCGCGCTGGTGGCCGGCTTCGTGCTGGGCGTTCTGACGGTAAGCTGGACGACAGCCAGCATCAGCCTGAGCCGCATGCTGAACCGGCTGGCCTACCGTCCGGTGGCGCTGGCCGGCTCGCTTTCCTTGGTCGCCGGCGCTGGGGCGCTGCTGCTGCTGCGGCCGGGGCAGCCGCCGCAATGGGTGGCCGCAGCCTGCGCGCTGATCGGCGTCGGGCTCGGGCTGCACAGCTTGGTGTTCAACGTGGCGGTGCAGAGCAGCGTGGCGCAGCACGACCGCGGCCGCGCCACGTCGCTGTTCTTCTTCTGCCGCCTGATCGGCCAGGCCGTGGGTGCCGCGGCGTTTGGCGGCGTGCTGAACGCTGGGCTCGCTGCCGCCGGCCCCGCTTCGCACGACGCGGTGCGCGACCTGGTGGAGCCGGCGCTCCGTATCGCCTTGCCAGCCGCAGAGCTGGCCCGGCTGACCGACGCGCTGGCCCACGCGCTGCACAACGTTTTTACCCTCGCGGCCGGAGTCGCCGTTGTGGCGTTGCTTATCGTCTTAATCGTGCCGCGAAAGGCGAGACTGCCCCAGGAGGGTTAGCGCGGGGGCTGGCCCGGCACCATCAAGCCCGAGGCGCTACGACCCGGATGCGTGCCATCATGCCGCCGTCCTCATGCTCGAGAATATGGCAGTGAAAGACGAAGTCGCCGATTTCCCGGAACGGGATTTCCATGACCACGATTTTTGGCTTGCAAAGGCCGTTCAGGAATGAGTCGACCGTGCCGTCGCAACCATCGCTATTGGCGGCCCGCGGCAAGGGCACGTTGTCGTGCAGCACCAGGCCATCCTCCAAGCGGCTCGGGAGGACCGAGCCGGGAGTCGTGCCGCCCTGCAGCAGCCGAAAGCGGGTTTGGTGAATGTGGAAATTGTGGTCCTCGCCTGTGAGGTTGATCACTTCCCAAACCTCTTTCACCGCATGACCCCGAGGGTTCAACGGCAAGCAGACCGTCGTGCTGGTTGGATCGAAGACGCTGATGGCCTTGCGCGTGGCGGTGATCTCATTGCCCTTGTCGTCGATCTCGACGTAACCAAGGCCGAAGCCGTCCTGTCCCGGTGTGGGATTGCCGAAGTAGATGCGGCGGCGGTGTCCCGGCCGCAGCGCGCTGCACTCCGCCGAGCCGCGAAGGCCGAGCTTCAGTTCAGGATCGATCGCGATGGAGGCCGCCTGGACGAGGCTGCCGGGATTCGCAGACCCAGTGACCGGCAGTTTCGCGGCCGCCCGCGCGCTATCGAGGTCGGCGAGAGTTGGTGAACCGCGCGCCTTGAGCTTGGTCGGACCCATCAATACGCCATCGACGGCCATGGTGTTCTTCGCCTGGCTGCCGAGGGCCAGCGGCGGCAGAACGTTGCCTGTGGGAGCAAAGGTGACGTGGGCCAGATCGATCGCGGGCCAACTATCGCCGCCGGTGAAATACAGCGCGGTGCGCAGCGTAGCGGCCGCAGCCTGCTGCGCGACGACGCGGACCTCGGCCCGGGAACTGGGCATCATGCGCAGCGTCGCCGTGCACAGGCCGCTTGGCCCACCGCCCTCGCCGGAGCGCGGGCAGGGTACGGGCCGGACCTTTCCACCCAAAAGCTGCGCCATGGCCTCCTGGCCGCGGGGATCCAAGGCAAGGCTGTCGATCGTCACCCCATCGATCGCCAGCACCTGCATCAGCACGGGCGAGCCCGTCGCGTCGTCACCCAGCGACAGCTCATAGGAGCGGCTGCCGGACGAGTTCAGCAAGCGCCAGACGTCGCCGGCCGGGCCGACGTCGATCGTGGGAAACACCTGCCCGTTGACGGTGTGGAACCAGGAGCCGCCGGTGTAGTCGGTATCGCCCCCAGGAACGCCTGCACAGAAGCCCGGTGGCGAGCCGGTCGGGGGATCGCCGCAGAACGTCGGATCTTCCTGGGTCTTCAGCGAGCCGCCGGCCAAGACTTGCATGTCCTTCAGCACGAGATGACGGACATTGCCGGCGCCGACCTGCGATCCACATTTCGCGTCGGCGCACATATCCTCGGGTGCGCCGATCGTGATGATGCCGGACAGGCCCGCGCTCACCTGGTTCAAGGCAACGCCGTGCATGTGCGGATGGAACCAAAACAGGCCGGAAGGGTGGTTTGCCGGAATTTGGATCGCGTAGTCGACGGCTCCGGATGCCACGTCCGTATCGGGGTGCCCGGCGACATGGCCTGCATGGGCGGCGGCCAGGGCGGGGGCGCTGGGGATCGGGTTGGCCGGGTTGCGCAGCTTGAGGAAGACGTAGTCACCATAGGGGTCGTTCGGCCCCTCCGCACGATGCGGCTCTACGATCAGGCCATGAGTATGCAGGTTGGTCGGGTTGCCGATCAGCGCGGGGTTGTCGCTGACATGCTTGGCGTCGGACGCCGGCGGCAGCTTGTTCACCAGACGGATCTTCAGGGTATCGCCGGGCTTGAGCTGCAGCCGCACGCCGCCCAGCGGATGGACGCTGTTGGCGGGGCAGGAGTTCTGCTGCGCACTGCTGCGCTGGCAGACTTCATAGACCCAAGCGGTGGTTCTCACATCGTCGGTGATCTTGGTTGGAACCGGCCCAGCGACCATCACCACGTCGAGCGTGCCGCGCTGGCTGGCGAACACCGGCGGATCGTTCAGTGGGGCGGCGATGCTTCCGGCAGAGGCCAGCGTGGTCAGGGCAAGTGCGCTCAAACCGCATATAAAAAGATTGCGCTTCCGCATGTCATCGACACTCGCACGAAAATGTCATCGCAAGATGTTTGATCGTCTCTGGAATGTCAATGCGTTATCATAACTATTGCTGGCTGACACTGAGTTCGAGGTGGGCGGCAAGTTCATCCATCACCAGATACCCGGTCGTGACGTCGATCCGTTCCAGCGGCAACTGCGGATATGACAAGGTCAGCAACATGACGCCAGCGCCCTCGCACCCACCGGCGTAAGCGTCACGAGCACTCCGGGTACTGCGCCCGAGGAGGCGACGGTCGGCGCTCTAGCCCATCGTACTGTTGGTGCTACGACAAGCGAGACTCTAAGGGCTCATCCGGGAATATCCGAATCGGGTATCATGCGATCGGCCTGTTTCTGGATTTCCGTTGCTTGAGGAGTTTGTTACCCCGTTTGGATGATTGATCCTCACCCGATCCGCAAACGCTT